>Ga0307488_10000084_pt1 | contig 69398 bp, 57 predicted proteins | sample SB02metaG_FD_202248 | JGI IMG/M metagenome (GOLD analysis project Ga0307488, IMG submission 202248) | Sea-ice brine microbial communities from Beaufort Sea near Barrow, Alaska, United States - SB 0.2 | ecosystem: Environmental > Aquatic > Marine > Coastal | place: USA: Alaska | collected...
AACCAGAGCCACTACGCCAATTACCAATGGAGAAAACTTAACCAACTTTGTCATTACTATTCCTATCGAATTTAAAGAAAACTTGTCACCCTATACTATAAAGCTTATTGAGTGATCCACATAGCATATACACGAAATCTTACACTTACTTTACCAAATCGCTTGATTCTCATGAGATTGCACTTTAGTGTGCGTTTTACAGTTTATTCATACTAAAAGCGTTGAACTACGGTTTGAAACTTCTAACATTTATATGTGTACTCGTTTTAATAGGCTGCACAAAACCACCGCCAGCACCGACATGTCGGATAGCACAAGCGTTTAATGCCGATTATGTTGGCGCCGCAGGATGCCTTATTCGGATGCAAAATACGCTTTTAGTCATTAAACATAGACCAACTGGACAATATGACCTGCCTTATGGAGATCCTATTTCGGACGAATCGGCGCAATGCACAGCCCACCGACATACTTGGCAACAAACTGGACTAAATGTTGAGGTCGACCAACTGCTCGGCGTGACTCAATCTGGAATGATGCTGTTTGCATGTAAAATGAGTGGCGGATTTACTAGCGAGGACAGCCCTCTTGAACCACCAAGTTGGGCTGATAAAACTATTCAGACCATTGAATTTATCAATCCATTCGATACGCGACACGATGTTTGGCGCCAACCCAATAATCTGATTATTTACAGGGATGGCTTCGTAACAATAAAAGAACAACAAAATAGTATAATTGATAAGCAGTCTCAGCAAGATACAGCAGGATCCCAACAAAAATCGCCTGAATAGTCGTCTTTTTCCCGTTTTTCGCGTATTTTACTTGTATCAATACAATTATATATTTTAATTAGCATACTTCGGAGTTCCAATGCCGCAATTCAAAGCGCCCATCGCAGACATACAATTTTTATTAAAAGACTGGCTAGCCATTGACCAGCACTATTTAAACATCGGTGCCGAGGGAATGGATTCAGAGTTAATCAACGAAATTATTGCTCAAGGAGCAAAATTCGCAGAAGAGGCTGTCGCTCCGCTTAACCGAGAAGGGGACGAGGAAGGTTGCAAGTTAGTTGACGGTTCAGTTACAACACCAACAGGATTTGCGCAGGCTTATAAGCAATACATTACGAACGGTTGGAATGCCATGTTAGGTAATCCTGATTTTGATGGTCAAGACCTGCCCTATACGGCAGCCATTCCCGTGCATGAAATGCTTAATGCGGCAAACCTGAGTTGGCGTTTAACTACTATGCTGACAGAAAGTGCAGTACTTGCTGTAGACAAACATGCAACTGATCAATTAAAGGCGCTGTATTTACCCAAGCTGATTAGCGGTGAGTGGACTGGCACAATGAATCTGACAGAACCTCATGCAGGAACCGACCTTGCTTTGTTGAATTCAAAAGCAGTACCACAACAAGATGGTTCTTATTCAATCACCGGTAATAAAATATTCATCACGGGTGGCGACCAAGATTGGACTGACAACATTGTACACCTTGTGCTTGCTCGATTGCCTGATGCACCTGCGGGTGTGCGCGGAATTAGTCTATTTTTGGTGCCTAAATTCTTATTGGATGAAAATGGCGAGCCGGGTGAGAGAAACGCAGTCAGTGTTGGTAGCATCGAGAAGAAAATGGGTATTAAAGGAAGTCCAACTTGTGTCATGAACTACGACGATGCAAAAGGTTGGTTAGTGGGCGAGGAAAATAAAGGACTTGCCTGCATGTTCACTATGATGAATGACGCTCGATTCCAAGTGGGTTTGCAAGGCTTAGGCGCTGCAGAAGCTTCGTATCAAGGAGCGCTCTCCTATGCCCGTGATCGTTTGCAATCCAGAGCACCACAAGGTGTGCAACAACCAGAACAAAAAGCAGACGCTATTTTGCACCATCCAGACGTAAAAAAAATGCTACTCACTCAAAAAGCACTAACGGAAGGTTGCAGAGCACTTGCTATGCTGTATGCACAACAAATGGACGTTGAAAAATATACTAGTGATGAACGCCATGTAGACGCCAAAAAAGTGATCGCTTTTCTGACGCCGATTTGTAAGGGCTTTATGACTGACATGGCTACAGAGGTTACAAATATTGGTATACAAGTTTTTGGAGGTCACGGCTACGTGCGCGAATGGGGTATGGAGCAGCTTGTTAGAGATACCCGTATTGCCCAACTTTATGAGGGCACCAATGGCATTCAAGCCGCGGATCTAATTGGCCGCAAATTAACACGTGATGGCGGCGACATGCAGCAAGCTACGTTTAATCTGTTGTCTTCGCGCATCGCTGCAATGACCGATAGCGTTAGGCAAGCCCAAGCAGCTATTTTATTGCAAGACTGGAATGAAACTTCTCAGGCATTATTAGGTGCCAATGCCATAGATATTGCTGGTGCTGCAACGGATTACTTGCATTACAGTGCTTATTCTTTGTTGGGTGTGCTGTGGCTTGATATGGCGAGCGCTGCCCAGCATTCGTCAAACGACCTTATAGCAAAGGGTAAAGTGAATACATGTGATTTTTACATGAAACGATTACTGCCGAGAAAAGATATTCACAAATCAGTAGTTTTAGCTGCAGCCGACGATCTAATGGCAGTTGAAGACCAACAATATGATTACGTGTAGTTCTGTATTTTGCTGATTATCTAAAATCAAAGTTAACGATGATCAGCGTTATATAATTACACAAACATTGCTTTAAGGATAAGTCCTACATTATGAACTTTCGCTTAATTGTAGGTACCGTTGTTGCTATATTAGCCTTTGCCGGAAATTCAGTTTTATGTCGCTTAGCGTTAGAACAAGGAAGTATTGATCCTGCTAGCTTTACGTCAGTTAGATTGCTCAGTGGCGCATTAATGCTGTGTATTTTATTATTCTCTATTCCAAAGCTAATGCGTCAAAAAACTGAGTTTACTGATAAAGCTACTGCCGATCCGAAGGCTACCATTAATAATGCGGGGTTGGGCCTATACAAACCCTCAGTCAATCCGGAGGCCTTTATTGCACAATTAGGCCGCCTATTTGCATTTGAACAAAGTAACTGGTCAGGCGGTCTCGCTCTGTTCGTCTATGCCGCTGGATTTTCATTTGCTTATATCACCTTACCAGCAGGCACCGGCGCACTAATCCTCTTTGCAACAGTACAAATTACGATGCTGTCGCACTCTTTAATCCAAGGTTGGCGATTTAGTTTTGCTCAATGGTTCGGTTTCGCTATGGCACTCATTGGCCTTGTTTACCTCTTTTTACCAGGTATTAGTGCTCCTCCTATGCTTGGCGCTTTGCTCATGGTTATAGCTGGAATTGCTTGGGGAATTTATTCGATTTTAGGCAAACGAGTGACGAACCCAACCCAATCGACAGCTGAAAACTTTATTAGAGCGTCCATCATTACTGTTTTACTCAGTCTTGTTTTCATCAATAATATGTCTGTATCTGCACCGGGGCTTATATTTGCTATAATATCGGGCGCTATCACCTCTGGTATCGGCTATGCAATCTGGTATGCAGTTCTTCCCAAGTTGAAAGCAGCATCATCCGCATCATTGCAGTTGACGGTTCCAGTAATCGCGACTGTTGGCGGGGTTATCTGGTTGGGAGAAGAGGTGAGTATTAGGCTCGCGTTAGCCTCAATCAGTATTTTAGGCGGCGTAGCAATGGTTGTTTTACTAACAAAAAGAGAATAATGCCTTATTGTGGTCGGCCATTATTCTCAATTATGTCTTGTTTTAGCCCGCTTATTTACTGCATGTTAAGCGTGCTCGAAGGATCTGCCACTCGCAGAACTATCAAGACTGTCCTCTGGTAATTCACTCGCCATGGAATTAAGAGCCTGTTGTAAGTCATCCAAAATATCTTCAACGCCTTCCAAACCCACCGACAGACGAATTAAACCATCACTAATGCCATGTTCCATGCGTTCTTCAGGTGTATAAGTAGAGTGTGTCATACTAGCTGGGTGTTGCACCAAGGTTTCTGCATCTCCAAGTGAAACTGCTCGTTGTATCATTTTTAGTTTGTTCATCATATTGATACCAGCCTGAACACCACCCTTGACTTCAAAAGTGATCATGCCACCAAAATCCGACATCTGTTTTTTGGCTAATTCAAATTGCTCAAAACTGGCCAACCCTGGATAACAAACTGTTTCTACGGCAGGATTTGCTTCTAGCATCTTTGCCACACGCATCGCACTTTGACAATGTCTATCCATTCTCAGTTCGAGCGTTTTCATACCTCGCATCACTAACATCGCATTGAACGGTGCCATGCAAGCACCGGTCATATCTTTCATCCCATATAAGCGAATTTGAGTGACTATTTCTTTTGGCCCTGCAATTAAACCAGCCACTAAGTCGCCATGACCCCCGAGGTACTTTGTTGCTGAATGCACCACAATATCTGCGCCTAATTTAATTGGTTGAGTTAAATAAGGAGTCGCATAAGTATTATCAACAACCACCGTCGCATTGTATTTATGGGCAATCTTTGACACAGCCTCAATATCCACTAAGCGCATATTTGGGTTCGCAGGCGTCTCAAAATAAACCACTTTGGTATTATCTGAAATAATATCGTTCAATAACTCGTGATTGGCCAAATCAACATGTGTGACTTTAATTCCAAACTTAGCCAGTCCGTGATTTAAAAATGAAAATGTGCAGCCGTATAGGGTTTTATCAACAATAATCTCATCACCTGGGGAAAGTAGCGTCCACATTGTTGAAGAAATAGCACCAATACCCGAGGCTAAAGCCAAGCCTGCTTCTGTACCTTCTAGTATCGCAATACGTTTTTCTAGAATGTCTAAGGTTGGGTTAGAAATGCGTGAATAGAAATGCCCATCTCTTTCTCCAGCAAACATTTCACCACCCGCTTCCGCGGTTTCAAATGCAAAGGTTGAGGTAAAATGCACGGGCGGTGTTAGAGCCCCCTGATTAGCTTGAGCATCGTATCCATGATGAATAGCTAGCGTTGAAAAATTCTTATTTGTGCCTTGCATAAAACCTCCGCGACAATCTGAGACTTGTACAATGTTTACTGTCTGCTTTCACCAGAATTTTGCATTGTACGCTTTGATAATTATATGCTTCAGTGAAAGGTTTTTTCGTGTTAGTTTAACGTTATATTGAGGGTTAATTAGCAGAAAATGCCAAAATGAGCAATTCAAAAATGAGTATGGACAGCAAGGATCGTGAAATTATTCGAGAATTGCAGACCGATGGACGAATGAGTAATCAAGAACTCGCAGCTAAAGTAAATTTAAGTCCGTCACCTTGTTTACGGCGTCTTCGAAATTTAGAAAACGAAGGCATTATTAAAGGTTATGGCGTTGAAGTCGACGCGCAAGCATATGGGCTCCCTATCACCGTGTTTGCTCGTGTTGAGTTAGACAAACATTCAGCTGACGTTGTATCCAATTTCGAACAACACATTGAATTTGCTGAACAAGTATTGGAATGTTACGTAATGACAGGTGTATCGGACTATTTATTAAAGATTGTCGTTGCTGACTTGCATGCTTATGAAGTCTTTGTGCGAAAAGTACTTCACCCGATTGGCAGTATTGCCTCTATCGACACTAGCTTCGCGTATGCTACGGTAAAAAAGACAGGTATTTTCCCGCGCATTTAGTTCTGAATGAACATATTTAGTTCTCATTTAAGAGATGAATAAAGACACACCTCTTTGCACATAATAAAATACAAAATCTTCACCACATGTTTGTCTTTAAAATAGATATAAGAGGCTAAACAAGGAATCAATATTTAATAAATCCTATTTATCAGTTAATATTAGCAATAAATATTTTCTAAATTAAAAAATGATAGGGTTAATAGATGTTGAGGTTGAAGAGATTTACACTGCAAAACAAGAACGGAATGCAAGTAGAACTATGCGACTTTGGTGCGCGGATCCTATCAATAAAAGTCCCTGATAGCAGGGGCGCATTAGTTGAGACCACTCTAAATCATTCAAATGACCAAGCTATTCTCAATGATGAGTCTTATATGGGGGCGTCGGTGGGAAGAACGAGTAATCGAATTTCAAAAAGTCGATTTTTACTCGATGGTATCGAATTTAATATTTCTGCAAATGAAGGCAAACATAATTTACATGGTGGAGAGTTGGGTTTCTCCAATAGAGTATGGCAATCTCATGGGACTAACACTCAAGGAAACTCATTAACCTTTGAACTTCATTCTCCAGATGGCGACCAAGGTTATCCCGGTGCAATGAATGTTCAGGTACTGTTTACTCTTTGCGAAAATAACGAACTTAGGCTTGATTTTTCAGCGACATCTACAAAACCGACTCCCCTTAATTTATGCAATCATGTCTACTTCAATATGGGAGAGGCAAATATTTATGATTTAGAATTGCGTATTGAAGGTGATGCATATTTACCTGTAGACCGAGAGAACATTCCATTAGGTTATTTTGAAGCAGTTGCAAATACACGATTCAATTTCAATACAAGTACTGTCCTAGGGAATAGGCTAAGGTCAGGTGATTTCGATCATTGTTATCGCGCCACAAATAGGAATATAGCTAAACTGACGTCGAGAAAGCACAAAATAAGCTTGGAAGTAGAATCCGACCAAGTTGGCATTCAATTTTATTCTGGTAAATTTTTACCTACACCACAATCTGCTTTGTGTTTAGAGGCACAAGGCTATCCCGACGCTATTAATCACCAAGCATTAGACCAGGATATCCTTAGACCCGGCGAGAGATACCAGAAATATGTGATTTATAGATATAGTCATATCGATTAATTGTTTATCGCTACAAATAATTACAATTAAAGCTCTACTTGTTTTTCTATGTTGAGCAACGCCTCTCAGATACAGAAAAATATGTCTTAAAGCGACTTTTCCCAAAACACAGCTTTGCCCATTTCAGGATCCAATTCATAACCTTTAAAGCCCGCCTTTATATAGGCATTCTTAGCAACTTGGTTTCCTTCTAAAACTTCAAGGGTAATCTTGCAACATCCCTTCGATATCGCGATATCTTCAATCTTATTCATTAATCGCTGGCTCAGTTGCAGTCCTCTGAATTCAGGGTTAACTGCAAAATCATGAATATTGATTAGTGGCTTACACTTAAATGTAGAAAAGCCTTCAATGCAATTTGAGAATCCAGCGGGCTGTCCATCTACATAACAAATAATAGAAAAAATAAATGAACGCTTTTTTAATTCTTCAATCAGGTTAGATTTAGAGAATTCGACTAGTTCGCTACCACCACCCATCGGGTCCTTAGCATATTCATTTAACAGGAGTAACAATTCATTTGCTTGCTTCTCATTGTCATAATTGACCAGTTTAGTTTCGATTTTCATTAGACACCTATATTTAAAAAGTTATTATTGCGCAGCGATATCTTCAACCGCAGCATTTAAAAATTGCTTAATTGAATCGGGGGAAATCGCTACTTCCAGTCCCCTCCTGCCGCCGCTCACATAAATTTTGTTAAAGTGATTAGCACTGCTGTCTAATATAGTGATTAAACGTGTCTTTTGCCCGAATGGGCTTACGCCACCGAGCACATATCCAGACTTACTTTGTACTTTTCTAGCTTCAGCCATTACCGCTTTTTTACCCGACGCTGCTTTTGCTAATTTTTTCATACTAAGCTGCTTATCTGAAGGGACAATTGCAACTACAAAATTATTACCATCGACCTCAACCACAAGCGTTTTAAATACAGTCTCGGGCGCTAGACCTAACTTTTCTGACGCTTCGTTTGCAAAATTCTGATTACTCTCGTCATGCAAATATTCAAGCAATTCAAAAGATGCTTTTTGCTTTTCTAAAAATAGGATCGCTGGCGTCATAAATACGTTGGCAACGTTAGTTTAAATAATGAGGGTAATGTAATGGCTGTTGGCTCTTATGTCCAACTCTTGAGGTGTTTTTATACTTTCAGGTATTTAAATGAGTGCTTAAAAACCTTTAAAAAGACACACCTTTTGGTGAATATTAAAATAATAATAAAAACGCAAATAGCTTACAATTTTAATGCAAAAGAATGGGCCACTGTCTAATTTCACTACTGAGGTTTTATTGAAGTATTAGATATTACTCACTTCCAGACTTGAATGTTTCTTTAAACCATCTTGAAATCATCTCTTTTTCGTATCTTAAGGAAGTGTTTTTACTAACCGAACCAGCCCTTGACAAAAAACTCATGTCTTTTAAATCAACGTCGTCTTGCTTCAGAACATTTCCTTGGTCATCGACCAGTTCATATGAAAATGCCATGCGAGGAATATCAATGTCCCTGACAATTCGATAATTGTTTATTCCGCCACTAGAGAAATTTCTCAACCCAGCCATTGCTGGCGATTGGACAGTGCCAGCCAAATCCAAGTCAGTGACTTTCAAATTAAGTTTATGGTCCTCAGGAAGCCTTTCACCTAATAAAGCAATAAACGTTTCTAATTCAAGTAATACCGACTCTCTATAACGTTTTCGAGACATTGTTGGGTGCCTAACATCACGGAATTTTTTTGGTTCAATCCATTCTATTGACACCTTACTTTGCGCTTTTTGTAATTCAACATCATCTATAGCGGTAATTTCCATGCTAGATGCCATTGCTTGAACGCTCAGTATGAATAGGGAAACAAGAAGGAGTACTTTAAAATAATTGACCATAAAAATATTCTCTGAAAAAACTAAATTACCTAACCATTAAGACCAATGAGTAATGGCTTTAGTTCAGTATATATAAACTAAAACGTAGTACTTTCAATTTGATCACAAAATCGAACCAAATTTTGTCCATAAATAAACGGATTTTTGTCTTTTTTGATGCAATAAAACTGCCTGAAGGACTCTAACTTTTCCTTGTTCTCAGTAATATCTAGCACATAGTCGGTTTGATGCGGTTGAAGTAACATATTGTTGTAGAAAAATTTCTCTCTTAACATCGAGAGAGATTGTTGTTCAGGAATATCGACTACCGCCTCAATCCAACCAGAAACAGTCTGCTGAATATCTAACAAGAAATATTGAACAAACGAAGTCCTTAGCACGATAACCAAGATTACTACTTCAATGAAAATGACAAAAGCTCGCCACATATGTAGACAAAAGTCCTTAAGATAGATCGCAACGTATAAGAATACTTAGTGAAGCATATACTAATTGTTTAGTACTAAGAAACAAAGATATTCACTAATACATCTGTATAAATTATGACCTTGGTAATGACGAATAGAGTTATCGTTTTGAGCTTGACAGAGAATGTCATATTTCTTGATCGGAAATAACAATTCTTTAAAGCATGTTGTTATACTGCGTTGGTAATTTTCAGTGCATCTATTCAATTAATTTTCAGCACTACCTTTAGCAATTCTTCGGAGCGGTTCATGAGCGAAAAAATCAAAATTAAAGATATCACACCGGTCAAAATCCACAAACCAGCAGAGACTGCTAACTATTCTGCCAGAAGTCGTATTTATGTCCGAGCTGTGGAAGGAACGATTGAGAATATCAGACGTTTTACTGGTTTGATATTTTTAAGTCTTTTTGCTGCCATACCTTGGCTTCAATATAATGGTAATCAAGCCATTCTTTTTGATATCGGTGAACAACGCTTTAATATATTTGCCATGACCCTCTGGCCTCAAGATCTCACCATCCTTGCTTACATTTTGATTGTCTCCGCATTTGCGCTTTTTTTCGTTACAACTTTTGCGGGTCGCGTTTGGTGCGGTTTTATGTGCCCTCAAACCACCTGGACATTTATTTATATTTGGTTTGAGGAGAAAATTGAAGGTAGTCGCCATAAACGGATGAAACTTGATGAACGTAAAATGGATCTCGATAAATTGACTCGCAAAACCCTTAAGCATTTTTCTTGGATCGCAGTGGCGCTGCTAACTGCAATGACTTTTGTCGGCTATTTTTCGCCAATAGACCTATTATTTGTTAATTTTTTCACATTTAACGTTAGCTTTTGGGCTGGCTTTTTTATCATATTTTTTACCGTTTGTACTTATGGTAATGCCGGCTACATGCGTGAAATCATGTGTATTCATATGTGTCCTTATGCACGTTTTCAGTCAGCAATGTTCGACAAAGACACATTTACTGTTGCCTATGACCCAAGTAGAGGTGAAAAACGCGGTCCACGTTCACGTAAAGCCACGCCAGAACAGTTGCAAGAGACAGGCCTGGGAGACTGCATCGATTGCAATCTTTGCGTTCAGGTATGCCCAACAGGAATAGATATTCGCAATGGCTTGCAGTATGAGTGTATTAATTGTGGTGCCTGCGTAGATGCCTGTAATGGCGTTATGGACAAAATGGGTTATGAAAAAGGCTTGATTAGTTTCACGTCCGAGCATCAACTTTCTGGTGGAAAAACAAAAATAGTGCGGCCAAAACTAGTGGGCTATGCCGTTGTTTTGCTTATTATGACCAGTTTATTAGTATTCGACATATATTCTCGCGCTCCATTAGAACTCGACATTATGAAAGATAGAAACTCACTCTACAGAGAGACTAACCAAGGATTAATCGAAAACGTATATACATTAAAGTTATTAAATAAATCACAGAATGATCGTATATTTAAAGTATCAATTAGTGGGATTGAAGGCGCTAAGTTTGTCGGTGAAAGCGAAGTAACGGTCCGCGGAGGAGAAATTTATACGCTTCCTATTAGCGTGGTTACGAGTCCTTACTCCCTCAAGGAAGAAGTCACCGATTTTATTTTTTATTTAGAAACCCAAGATGAAGATGGTGAAATAATTAGAATCCAAGAAACTAGCCGATTTATTTTTACTGATGTTTGATTTGTCATTTGCGGGATTGAGTCCAGATATCATTCTTGATGCTATTGAAACTGTTGATGTTCAAGCATCATCTGGCTTGTTAGCGCTGAACAGTTATGAAAATAGGGTTTACCAGTTCGTTGCTGAGGACGATAAGCGTTATGTTGCCAAATTCTATCGTCCTCAACGGTGGACTAATGAGCAAATTCAAGAAGAACATGATTTTGCATTGGAGTTGGCGGGAGATAACGTTCCTGTTGTCGCACCACTAATCATTAATGGTGCGAGTTTACATCAACACGCTAACTATCGGTTTGCCCTTTTCCCTTCCATAGGTGGACGTCAGTTTGAAGTTGATAACCTGAGCCAGCTGGAGTGGACGGGGCGTTTGATTGGCCGCATGCACAAGGTCGCGGCGTCTAAGCCATTCAAACATCGCCCAGAATTTTGCACTACCGACTATTTAGACACGCCTAAACAAGTATTATTAACAGGTTCGCTGGTTCCGCAACATTTACAAACTGCATTACATACTATTCTTGACCAAGTGATTAGGGAAACGAAAAGTCAATTCTCGAACAATTATCAATCAATTCGTTTACATGGTGATTTGCATCCGGGGAACATATTATGCGGAGATGGACCGACCTTCGTCGATCTTGATGACTGCAGAATGGGCCCAGCAGTGCAAGATATCTGGATGATGCTTTCTGGCGAACGCCAACAGCAAGCGATTCAATTAGAGAAGCTAATTGATGCTTATAATGAATTTAATGAATTCGATACAGAGCAATTATCACTCATTGAGCCTCTGCGTGCTGCACGAATGATACACTACATGGCCTGGCTAACTGTGCGTTGGGAAGATCCAGCATTTCCGAATGCATTCCCATGGTTTGCTGAAGATAAGTATTGGGAAAACCAAATAATAGGATTGAAAGAGCAGTTTTTGGCTCTTCAAGAGCGACCGCTTCAACTTCATTCAAAATAATCATTCACATCTATCGCAAAGACTTTATACTCTGCGCCGTTCAAGGTGCTTTTTGTACTAATGCAAAAAGTTAAACGGGAAACTGGTGTAAATCCAGCGCTGCCCCCGCAACGGTAAACATTGAAAGTCCCAAAAGCTTTCACTTATTTTTCACCGATATATTTATCGGCGTCATCCACTGTATGTAAACACGGGAAGGTTTAAATAAGAAAATGTAAGCCCGGATACCGGCCTTGATAGGTGTCGGCAATTTGCCTTTCTTTTTTGTCATGCTCGGGCGGAGCATATACAGAGTCTTAATTTAATGAAAACAAAACTTACTTTATTGGCAGCAATTTATGTTGCCTCTTATTCAACATCTATTGCAGCTTTCGAACAAAATCAATCCATTGAAACTATTAGCATAATAGGCTCAAGAGTGCCTGTTGATAAATCAACACTGGCTGGGTCTGTTTCTTTTATCAGCGCGGAGACTATTGAAGCCTCAGGCGCTGCAACAGTGACCGACTTATTGCGTTCTTTTGCGAGTATAAATATAAGTCAATCAGGCCCTACAGGCACGTTAACTGAAATTCGCTTTCGAGGAAGTGAGAGTAATCATATTTTAGTTTTGGTAGATGGTGTAGAAATAAATGACATTGGCCAAGGCGGCTTGGTTAACTTTGCACATCTACTCGTATCCGATATTGAACGCATCGAGTTACTCAGAGGACCGCAAAGTGCGCTATGGGGAAGCAGTGCAGTTTCCGGCGTCATTAGCATTACAAGTAAAGCAGCGGAAATTTCTGGTAAACAAAAATTGTCGGTTAATCTGGGACTGGGTACACAAGCAGTGCGCCAATTGGGGCTATATTATAAAGTACGACAGGATGGATTGTCACTGTCAGCTAATGTAAACCACCTTAAAACGGATGGTGAAAACATCTCAAGGCAAGGCAGTGAAGAAGACGGCTATCGAAACACCTCATTCAATACTAATATCGCGTATCAGGTTAATAAAAAACACAATTTAACTTTCAATATTAGACTGGTGGATTTTTTCACTGCGTTTGATGCTATCGACTTCGCCAATACAGGTTTGCCCATTGATGCTGATAACTATTCAAACGGTAAGCAACTAAATGCGCTATTGAGATGGGATTTCACACCAGCGGAGAGCATATGGTCGCAATCCTTGAGTTATCAATTAAATCGCTTTGCCAGCGATAGCTTTTCAAATGATGTATTTTCCGGTGGCACCGTTGGCAAGACCCAACGAGTTAATTGGATAAACTACATTAATTTAGGCGCAAATGATTTTATTAATGTTGGACTTGATAGTGTAAAAGAAGACTTTGAGCAAAGCGGCCCTAATCTTTTTGGCAATCCAAACCAAACCCAAGATAATCAAACTATTTCAGTATTGAGTGATGGCCAGTATGAAGTTGCTAAAAAGCTTTATGTCAGTTATAGCATCAGAGCAGATAAAAGTGATGAATTTGATGATGCTAATAGTTTTAGGTTAGGACTAAGCTACAATTTCTCCAAGCAATTAAAGGCTTTTGTAAGTCGTGGTAAAGCAGTTAAAAACCCAACATTTACAGAGAGATTCGGTTTTTTTCCAGGTACTTTTGCAGGCAACTCGAAACTAGTTCCTGAATCCAGTTATGCAAATGAAATTGGCTTAGTCTATAATTTATCAGGTCGATTTAATGCTGAACTAACTCATTTTGATACCAAATTAGAAAACGAAATCAATGGGTTTGTCTTTGACCCTGCAACCGGTGCTTTTACCGCACAAAATATTGATGATACATCCACAAGAAAGGGCCTAGAGCTCTCCATATATGGGGATTGGAGAGATATTAGTTGGTCTGCGAGTTTTGCATACTTAGACGCACAGGCGCCAACAGAGGTTGAACTTAGGCGAGCGCGTCATTCAGCTTCAACTACAATTAACTATGCACTAAGTAAAATAAGCAATATCTATTTTCAGGCTGACTATACAGGTTCAAAACAAGATCGTTTCTTCCCTCCCTTCCCCAATCCATCGCAAATTGTTGGATTAGATCCTTATTGGTTAATAAGTGCAAACTATCAATATCAATACAGTGAGAAAATAGCGGTTGGGCTTCGTGTTGATAATTTGTTGAATGAAGGTGTTGAAGATGTATTTGGTTTTGTAGGTCAATCACGGAAAATTGTTGTGAATATGCGATACCAGTTAAATTAAACAGAAAACACCATAACTACGATAAAATTATAAATCTGAATATTGCCTGAATAAGGTCAAATAGCATGCTTGTATTTGGCCTTATATTTTGAAAACGTATTTTGCTTTGTGGTATTCTTATCGCAGACGGTAAAATCATATAGTTTTACTATTATTATCCCAATCTAAGGAATTTTTATGAAAAAGCTGTTTTCAATATTGCTTATTGCAATGCTGCTCCCATTTTCAGTCAGTGCGGCCGACCAATGGCAAGAAGGCACGCATTACAAAGTAATTAGTGATAAAGCCACCGATAAACCGGAAGTAAAAGAGTTCTTTTCATTTTGGTGTCCGGCTTGTTATAGCTTTGAACCTTTGGTCAAGAGTATAAAAGAAGGCTTAGATGACGATGTGACGTTTTCTAAAATCCAAGTTAATTTTATGAGAACTGCTAGTGCGGACGTTCAAGACGATGCAACTAAAGCCATGATTATTGGACGTGTACTGAAAAAAGAGGGAGCGTTGAATGCCGCTATTTTCAACTATATTCATAAACAACGTTCAACGGTGACGGGTTTAAAAGATCTACGCAGTGTCTTTATCATTAACGGTGTTGAAGCTGAAGAGTTTGATAAAATGGCATCAAGCTTCAGTGTAAAGAGCTTAGTTAACAAAAATAATAGGGAAATTGAGACGTATCGCGAAAATCTAACCGGTGTACCAAACTTTATTGTAAATGGTAAATATCAAGCTACATTTTCAAGAGACATGACACCAGACGATATTGTAAACCTCATTGTTTGGTTAACAAAACAGTCATAGTGACAAGCGCAATTGATAAGCAAAGGACCGCAAGGTCCTTTTTTTTGCTTCCAACTCCTGAATAAAGACACACCTATTTAGTATAAAATAGGTGTGTCTTTATTCACTGGTTTTTGAGACTTGATGCAATTATACCGAATGGGTTTACCATTACTCAAAAGCATCTATAATCAAGAGCTCAACTAATGAAACTTATTTTAGGAAATAAAATGACAAAGACTTCAATCGTATTTCTTGCAACCTTACTATTAAGTATAACAATTGTAGGATGCTCAGAAGCACCACCATCACCGTCAAGCCCAGTGGTTAGCGTGGCTGAAGCAGAGTCACAGCAAATACTATCGCCATTATTACCAGTAAAGTGGATAGAAGGAACTCATTACAATGTTGTTGCTGATACGCCCTCTGAGCAACAGGAAATAGTCGAGTATTTTTCATTTTGGTGCCCAGCATGCTATCGCTTCGAAAGGGTAGCAAATAAAATAAAGTCACAATTGGATAGTGATGTGACATTTCGAAAAGTTCACGTTAATTTTATGAGTTTTACGACGCCAGAAATTCAAGAGCAAGTAACTCAGGCGATGCTTGTTGGCAGGTTGTTAGGTATGGAAGAGTTAATGAATGCAGCAATATTTGCACATATCCATGAGCAGGGACAAAAAATAGAAGGTCTCGCCGATCTGAAAGAATTATTTAATTCATACGACATATCAACAACCGATTTTGAAAATACATTAAACAAAGCCGAGTTAGCGGCAGCATTTACGCAGAATAATGATGAAATAGACCAGTTTAAGGAGCATTTAAAGGGTGTTCCGAATATTATTGTCAACGGCAAGTATCAAGCTAAGTTTTCAAGAGATATGACAGTACAAAATATTGTAGATTTAGTTAATTGGCTTAGCCAACAAGAATAATTGATTATCAATATTAGCTATAAAATAAATGAGATAACATAGAAAAATCATTATTCTAACAAGGATTATCATGTTTAAAAAATCGGGCATTTCATCCACATGTGCATTAGCACTTATCGCGACGCTTGGTTGTTCACAGCCACCTCAAGAAGAAATGAAAAGCCCTGAGTCCAGAACTAAAGAGGCACTTAAAGGCACAACTTTGGCAGACGCTCTTCATGCGATAGATACACAAACGCTATTTAACGCTGTAAACAACCGTAGTGATGAGGATAAATCAAGAAACGACGCCCGCAACCCAATACAGACAATTGCATTTTTCCAAATATCGCCAGAAATGGCGGTTGCCGAAGCACTTCCTGGCAGTGGTTGGTATTCAAAAATTCTAGCCAATTATCTAGGCGCTGATGGCCAGTTGTACGGTATCAATTATAACGATGATATGTGGCCTCGATTTGGTTTCTTCTCTGAAGAAGGTATCCAAAAAGCTATTGAACGATCAACCAAATTTCCTGATATGGTCAGCGAATTTGCTGAAGAAGCACCACAATCAATTGGCTTTACGTTTAACACAGCACCAGATGAATTGTCTGGGACAGTTGACCGAGTGCTATTTATAAGAGCTCTGCACAACTTAAACCGATTCGAAAGTGACGCTGGCACAATGACTGAAGCATTAGCTACTGCAAAAATGCTACTTAAAGATGATGGATTGGTGGGTGTTGTTCAACATCAAGCACCAGAGACGAATTTAGATAAATGGTCTGATGGTAGCGCTGGTTACTTAAAGAAATCAGCAGTAATAGAAGCATTTAAAAAAGCAGGTTTTGAATTAGTTAGTGAGGCTAATTTTAACGAAAATGCAAATGATAATCCGACGGAAAACGATGTTGTATGGCGACTTCCTCCCTCATACAACGGCACAGCTGATGACCCAGTATTAAAAGACAAAGTAAACGCTATTGGAGAATCAACTCGCATGACTCTTTTATTTAAAAAAGCGCAATAAGGTAACCTGAAAATATGAAAGCAAGTGCATGTCATATATTAGTCAAAACTAAAGAAGAAGCGCAAAGCATTAAGATTCAATTAGACAAAGGCGCTAATTTTCAAACCTTGGCCAAGAAATACAGTCTATGCCCATCAGCAAAGAAAGGTGGCGATTTAGGTGAGTTTCGTCGTGGAGACATGGTAAAAGCATTTGAAAACGTCGTATTTAAACAAGAGATATTGACGGTTCATGGACCGATAAAAACTCAATTTGGATATCATCTTATAAAAACGCTATATCGAGGTTAATCTTTATAAATTTAATTTCAGGAAATTAAAAAGGGAGCTAGATACTCCCTTTTTTACTAATTCTAAGTGATAGGTAATTAATTATCGATACTAGCCCAGCGTATCTGAAACAACACGATAACGAGGGTCTTCATTTACATTAATTTCGACGTATGCGCCGGCCTTCTTAAGTAAAACTCGGCATTCAGGACTGATGTGCCTAATATGCAATTTTTTACCTTGTTCTTTGTATTTGTCGGCAAGACCATCCAATGCATCAATACCTGAAGAGTCCCAGATCCTCGACTCTCGAAAATCAATAACCACGTCACCAGGATCATTTTGTGGATCAAAAATCTCTCTAAAATGAGTCACCGAACCAAAGAACAATGGACCGTCTAAGTCGTAAACTTTCCAGCCATCATCATCTGTATGCGTCTTTGCAATCATATGTGTTGCATGCTTCCATGCGAATACAAGGGCCGATACTATTACGCCGACAATAACAGCTATAGCCAAATCAACGGCAACCGTGACACCGGTAACCAGAAACAAAACAAAAGCATCTTCTTTATTAACGCCACGGACAATTCTAAAAGAGGCCCATTCGAACGTAGCAATAACAACGACGAACATAACACCCACCAGAGCGGCTAACGGAACCATTTCAATAAGAGGCGCAGCGAATAGAATAAAGCCAAGTAAGACCAATGCGGCAGTGATGCCAGATAAGCGTCCACGGCCACCTGAGTTTATATTGATCATACTTTGACCAATCATCGCGCATCCTCCCATTCCACCAAAGAAACCATTTACAGTATTTGCTACACCTTGGCCTACACATTCTTGATTTCCCTGACCTCGAGTGTCAGTCATTTCATCGATAAGTGATAACGTCAGTAACGATTCAATAAGACCAACAAGTGACAAAATAACCGCAGTTGGTAAAATAATATATAGTGTTTGAAGTGTAAAAGGCACTATTGGGATAGCGAAAGTTGGCAATTCACCAGCTAAAGTAACTGAATCTTTTTGTGCTTCTGGAGCCATATCGCGGACGAAATCGATAACTGTTCTAGCATCTAAATCTAGGCCATGAACTAGTGCTGTAACACCAACAATGGCAACCAGAGAAGCGGGTATCGCTGTAGTTAATTTTGGTAAAAGATAAATTATAGCCATAGTCAAAACGACCAAACCAAGCATGATATACATCACGGTTCCGCTCATCCATTCTAGCTGGCCGAGAGAATTAGTAATTTTAAACTGACCCAATTGTGCCAAAAATATAACAATCGCTAAGCCATTGACGAATCCAAGCATAACGGGATAAGGCACTAAGCGAATGAACTTGCCAAGCTTAAATATACCAGCCATGATTTGGAGTAAACCTGCCAGCAGTACAGCTGCGAATAAATATTGAACGCCATGTTGAGCAACAAGAGCAACCATTACTACTGCCATCGCTCCGGTTGCGCCAGAAATCATACCCGGGCGACCACCTATTGCTGACGTAATTAAGCCCATCATAAAGGCTGCATATAGACCGACCATTGGCTCAACACCAGCGACGAACGCAAATGCCACCGCTTCGGGAACCAAAGCAAAAGCAACAGTGATACCAGAAAGAATGTCATTTTTAACATTCCCTTTAGTACCATTTATCAAATTAAACATATTCACATTTCTATTGTTTCAAAACTGTCGCGAGTCTAGCAGATAATGAACTTAATTTCTTTTAACAGAATGTTAAAACGTATCTCTTATTACGATTTATTTTGAACCACCACCCAAACAATTTGGGGAATCTGGAGAAATACCATTTTTTTTATTCCATTCTTCTAACGTATACGTGTGCTGAGCCAACGCATGCACGGATCCAGCTAGTTCTTCAGACAATAGTTGATTCACTAACCGCTGTCGCTGAATCAACCGTTTACCTTCGAAATCACTTGAAACTATTGTCACTTTAAAATGAGTTTCAGAGTCTACTGGCACATTATGCATGTGGCTTTCATTTAATACTTCCAGATATGACATTTGAAAATTTTTATTTAGTTTATCGATAATACCTTGCTCTACTGTCATCACTGCTCTCTATTTAATGTCGTCGTTCGTATTTATCTGCATTCTAAAATTGATGTGTCTTTAGCGCAACAATTGTGTAAACAAGACACACCTATAAGTTGGTTTGAAAGCTCGTAATAAAGACACACCTCTCAAAACTAAAATGTAGCTACTCAAAGACGTGAATAATCTTGCTACCGAAGAATTTGTCTAAAAGTAAAATTAATCCGAGGCTCAATCTGTTTCTTTGTCTTCGCTATCCCATGTTGCCAATATTTTTGGGTTTTACCACTCATAATCAATAAAGAGCCATGTTCTAAGGGCAACCTAAATTTGTCCCCATTTACTTTATGCTTAAAATCAAAATTTCTTACTTCACCCAAAGAAACAGAAGCGATGATCGGTTCACTACCTAATTCAAGTTCATCATCAGAGTGCATCCCCATGCTATCTTGACCATGTCTATATAAATTTGCGAGGACTGAATTAAACGCGGAGCCACATTGACGCTCACATCTAGCTTTCAATGTGTGCAATTCATCATGCCAAGGCATTGGAGACATGATGACTCCCGAATACTCATAGTTAGTTCCTGCATCACCATACCACGCTTGTAAACGAGGGATTTTTATCTTTTTACCAAACATTTTGATTTCGCCCTCACTCCAATCCAACTCACGCTGAAATAGATATAACAACGAATCTGCTGTTTCATTATCGAGCCAATTCGCTAAATATTGTACCTTTGCATCTGCCAAGGGTAGACTCTGCAAATTAGGATTGGAAAAAAGACATTGCTGCATAAAATCTCAAAAATTGGGTTAAGTTGCTCAATGTCAACAAAACGAGTAATTCAATGAATACACATTTTACTGCATTTGAGCGCAGTTTACATTTAGAACGTTACCCCGCGAAGTATCAGCATGTCAGTCTTCAAGCATGGGATGGGGCCGATGAATATATTATCGAACATGTAGAGAATTGCTCATTATTAGAAGATGCTTCAAACAAAGACACACCTCTAATTATAATTAATGATGACTTTGGTGCATTGGCGTGTTGGTTTAACCAAAACAAACCAGTATTCATTTCCGATTCCTGGATTTCTCATAAAAGTGTGATGACCAATCTCATGATTAACGGGTTAGACACCGAAAATGTCGAATTCTGTAATGCACTCACTGACCTCACCGACGTTATTGCAGCCAAAGCAAAAGTAGTACTAATAAAAATTCCACGCTCACTTGCTTTGTTGGAACAACAACTCATTACACTGCAGTCTGTATTGGATGTAAACACAACAATTATTGCAGCTGGAAAAGTAAAGACAGTGCAAAACTCTGTTTTAAAATTATTTGAAAAGTACATTGGTACAACAACAACGTCTTTGGCAAAAAAGAAAGCCAGACTGATTTTTTCTAAATATGTGGGTATTAAGACGGAAACGTCTCCCTACCCTACTATTGTATCTGACCCACTAATTCCATTCACTCTTAGCAACCATGCAAATGTTTTTTGTCGTGAGCATTTAGATATTGGTGCAAGAATATTGCTGAAAAACCTACCTAGTGCACTCAATAAACACGTTATTGATTTGGGCTGCGGTAACGGCGTCATAGGTGTGTCTATTTTAGACCAGAATAAAACTGCGCATGTCACTTTCGTCGACGAATCTTTTATGGCTGTTGAATCTGCAAGACAAAACGTCATTGACCACATCGGTAGTGAAGAACGCGCAACTTTTATCGTGAGTAATTGCTTGGAAGAGTTGTTAAAAGTTGAATCGTCGAATTACGACATTGTATTGTGTAATCCCCCTTTTCATCAACAAAACACGATTACGGATCACGTTGCATATCAAATGTTCACCGATGCAAAGAAAGCGCTAAAACATGGTGGTGAATTAAGAATTGTAGGTAATCGCCATTTAGATTACCCAATTAAGTTAAAGAAACTGTTTGGTGGTTATGAAGTCATCGATAGTAATAAGAAGTTCAGTATTTTATCAACCTACAAAGCAAGGCAATAAAATGACTACGTCGATATTCTCATTGTTTATGCTCGCGATTTTGAGTTTCAGTGTAACGGCAGTTACGCAAAGGCAAGCCGGCGAGAATATTCAAAAAGATAATTATTATCCATTGGTAATGCTTGAAACTAGCTTGGGTAATATAGTGATTGAGTTGAATAGAAGAAAAGCACCCGCTACCGTAAATAACTTCTTAAGCTATGTTAAAAGAGGTGAATTTGATAACACGTTATTTCATCGCGTTATTCCTGGTTATATTATACAAGGCGGTGGTTATGACCCAGAATATAAAGAAAAGAAAGCTAGTCGCTCTATTATCAATGAATCTGGAAATGGCCTGAAAAATGATTTACATAGCATTGCTATGGCAAGAGAAGATGATCCGCACTCAGCCAAACGCCAATTCTTTTTTAATATGAAAGATAATAATAATTTAGATCCAGGGAAAACCTGGGGCTACACTGTTTTCGGTAGTGTTGTTGAAGGCACCGATGTCCTTGATAAAATTGCTTTAGTTGAGACTGAATATAAGGCAATTATTCGTTTTCAAGACGCACCAAGAGAAAACGTACTTTTAATAACAGCTACTTTATTACCTGAACCACAGTATTAAATTATCGATCATATGCGTCACTAATGAAAAATTAGCTTAATACTTTATTCTTAAACTGAATATGTAAATTCAGTTTAACGTGTTTATACTGGTTACTCAGTTAAGAATAAAGGAAAGTTATGAAAGCATCTGATTTAATGGTAAAGGCGCTTGAAGCAGAGGGCGTTGAGTATATATTTGGTATACCGGGCGAAGAGAACCTCGATTTATTAGAATCCTTACGTAATTCATCCATCAAACTTATTTTAACCCGCCACGAGCAGGGTGCTGGTTTTATGGCGGCCACCTACGGTCGATTGACTGGCAAAGTCGGGGTTTGTTTATCAACATTAGGACCGGGTGCAACTAATTTAGTAACACCCGCTGCGTACGCACAACTCGGTGCGATGCCAATGCTAATGATTACAGGCCAGAAGCCAATAAAGACCAGTAAACAAGGCAGATTTCAAGTTATTGATGTCGTCGATATGATGCGTCCTATTACAAAATATACAACACAAGTTGTTAGCGGAGATCGCATACCATCGGTTGTGAGAGAGGCTTTTCGACTTGCATCAGAGGAGCGCCCAGGAGCCGTTCATATTGAACTACCGGAAGACATCGCGGATGAATATACTAGCGCGAAGTTGCTGAAGCCAAGCGTAGCTAGACGACCAATAGCGGAATATAAAGCAATTAGTCTTGCTGTTGATATGATTGAGAAAGCAAAATCCCCAGTGCTATTAATAGGCGCTGGAGCAAATCGAAAGCTTACCGCTAAAATGCTCCAAGAATTTGTCGATAAAACGGGTATCCCTTACATTACAACTCAAATGGGTAAGGGAGTGCTTGATGAGAGTGGAGAGCTGTTTATGGGTAATACAGCCTTATCATCTGGTGATTTTGTCCATCGCGTTATCGATAGAGCTGATTTAATTATCAATGTTGGACATGATGTGGTTGAAAAGCCCCCTTTCTTTATGGAAGATGATGATCAAAAGGTCATGCATATAAACTTTGATTCGGCTGCAGTCGACCCTGTCTACTTCCCACAATTAGAAGTCATTGGTGATATAGCAAATAGCATTTGGCAAATTAAAGAAAAAATTAAACCGCAAGATAGCTGGACGCTGGATTTTTATAGAGATGTTCACGATGCTTACATAGCTCATAGAGAGGCTTCTGAAGATGATAATCGCTTCCCTATACTACCTGAACGTTTTGTTCGAGAGATCCGAAAAGCGATGCCCAAAGACGGGATCGTTACATTAGACAACGGTATTTATAAAATATGGTTTGCTCGAAATTATCCTGCCTACTTGCCAAACACAGTTTTACTCGACAATGCATTGGCAACCATGGGTGCGGGTCTCCCTTCAGCAATAGCTGCAAAACTAGTTTATCCAGAAAAAGCAGTCATTACTGTTTGTGGTGACGGTGGCTTTATGATGAACAGCCAAGAGCTAGAAACCGCGGTCAGACTAAACCTGCATATTGTAGTGATCATACTTCGTGATGACGCTTACGGAATGATTAAGTGGAAACAAGCAAACATGAAATTTGAAACCTACGGATTAGACTATGGCAATCCTGATTTCGTTAAATATGTAGAATCATATGGCGGTAAAGGTTGGCGAATTGGAGCAACAGACGAGCTTCTTCCAACCTTACAAAATTGCCTCACCGACCCTGCAGTCCATCTAATTGATGTGCCTGTTGACTATACTTTGAATGATGAAACGTTAAACACGACGATTCGAGAGCTTAGTGCGAAGCTGTAATCCACCAAATTTATGCTAAATAAAGACACACCTATTTCACAACCAGGTGTGTCTTTATAAAAGGACAATAACAATGACGAAGCTAGCAAAACAATATCCATACTTCCTTGCAAACAAAGCTGTTTTTGCCAATCAATATCTTGAAGTAACTAATAAATATACAGGAGAAGTAGCTACCAGGGTTGCACTGGCCGACGCAGAAACAATTGATAAAGCCATTGATGCAGCGGAGAAGAGCCAGAAAATACTGAATAAAATGCCGGCTTACAAACGTCAACAGATATTAGAACACTGCGTAAGAAGATTCAGAGAAAGATTTGATGAACTAGCATACGCATTGTGCATTGAAGCAGGCAAACCTATAAAAGATTCGCGAGGTGAAGTTACAAGGCTAATAGACACCTTCAAAATCGCTGCAGAAGAGTCAGTGCGCATTAACGGAGAGGTAATGAATTTAGAAATTACCGAGAGAGCAAAAGGGTATCAAGGACAATATAAGAAAGTACCAATTGGTCCCTGCTCTTTCATATCTCCATTCAATTTTCCGTTGAACTTGGCTGCTCATAAAATAGCACCTGCTATAGCGGCAGGATGCTCTTTTGTATTGAAGCCCGCAAGCAGAACTCCTGTAGGGGCTCTGATTATCGGTGAGGTCCTCGCTGAGACGGATCTACCTGAAGGTGCTTTTTCAATATTACCTTGCAGCAGAGATGGTGCGGACCTCTTTACAACTGATGATCGCTTTAAACTTTTAAGCTTCACCGGTTCACCTAGCGTCGGTTGGGAATTAAAAGCTAAGGCAGGTAAAAAGCCTGTAATACTAGAGTTGGGTGGTAACGCTGGATGCATAGTCGATCATGATACCGATATTGAGGATGCAGTTGAACGGATCGTTTTTGGTGCTTATTATCAATCAGGTCAAAGTTGCATTAGTGTTCAACGTATTTTTATTCATGAATCCATTTATGAAACGTTTAAAGCTGCCTATACTAAAAAGGTTAAAAATTTGGTTCATGGAGATCCACTGAATGAAGATACGTTCATTGGCCCAATGATCTCTGAGTCAGAAGCTAAACGTCTTGAAGGCTGGATCCAAAGTGCCGTTAACGCGGGTGCTAAATTACTATGTGGAGGCTCGAGAGACGGGTTAATGCTGCAAGCTACATTGCTTGAAGATGTGCCAACGAACTGTGAAATGAATACGGAAGAAGCGTTTGGACCTGTTTCAACAATCGCACCTTTCTCTGATTTCGATGAAGCATTGAAGTTAGTCAATGAGAGTCAATTTGGTTTGCAAGCCGGCGTTTTCACCAGAGACATCTACAAAGCCCATAAAGCGTGGGATGAATTAGATGTTGGTGGCGTGGTAATCGGTGATGTACCCAGTTGGCGTGTTGACAACATGCCATACGGTGGAGTGAAAGAATCGGGATTAGGCCGTGAAGGAGTGAAGTTTGCGATAGAAGACATGACTGAAATTAGGTTAATGGTATTACGCACACCACAATGATTATCTAGGTGTTATTTTTTGTTTACATAACCAGAAACAAGGCACTCCTAATTAGGCCTGTCTTGTTTCTTTTATTCTAAACTGCACGAGCGATAAATTATCATCGCTGTGCGTCTCATAGAGTAAAATATCTTCAGATTCTTCATCATTTATTATAAGCCCCCCAAGTGATTTAAAACCTAACTGGTTTAGTAATGAAATAGATTTTCGGTTTTCTTTTGATACTGTAGCGTAAAGCTTATCAAAATTTAATTCATTGAAAGCGTAGGCTTTAAAAAATGAAGCTGCCTCTATCGCATAACCAAACCCTCGATATTTTTTCGCAAAAGCATACCCGATATCTATCGAATCGAGGTAATCTCTCTGAAGTAAACCGCAAACGCCTATAGGTGTGTCTTTGTTTTTTACTTTTTCAGATAAGTAGTTATCCCGCTTACAACAAACCTTTAATCCAAGTCTCTCGTCATGATGCTGTGCATTTATATTTTCACCAATGAAACGAACAGCATCTTGTAGACTGTTTACTTTTCTATCACCAATATATTGCAACCAATCTGGGTCATTGACTAAATTATAGATAAACTCTGCATCTGACTCCGTTAGTTTTCTGAAAAATAATCTTTGGCTTTGCATCATTACCTATTTAGCTTTTGTATTTCATCGAATATTTCATAGTCAGATACGCATATTGTTGCAGCCCTAGGATACTTTGGATTTAAGCGATCATCTAGTTTGAAAACATCTGGCCAATGCTTTGTAGTCTTAACAAATCGCTTTACCTCGTCAATCCCACCAACTTCCAAGCAACCTTTTAAACATGTGTCAATATAGCTAGCATTTACGGGAAAGTCTTTACTGGGGAGTTTTAGTTCGAGTGTTTCGCAAACGTATATAGTGTAGTTAGATAGTAATTCCAACATAGGGGAGTTTGCTGCTAAACCAAAATCCAAGTTTTCTAGTTGAAGCTTTGAGAATCTATAGTCTTGCTCTCTCTGAAGCAATTTTTTATCAATATTAGTATAAAACGCGTAGCCATTAAAGGAGCTAGAATTGTTTTGATAGGCGCCAACATAGGTTTGCTTTTCATCATCAGACTTCGTTACCCAAGCTCTCTCCCACCCATTAACAACTAAAGGAAGTGGAAGTGACTTTATATTGCTATATCTATCACGGCTATGCTTGCTCATGAGACTGCCATACCCCACGACTATGTGAGGTGTGTCTTTGTTTGCGCGATTTTTAGCATCTGCGAGTTGCTGAAACCAAACGTCAATATTGATTTCACTTTCCATTAATACCCACTTTAACTAGAGAGCCGCAAAATCGAAGCTTAACACTTCACTTATGTGCTTTTTGCCAAGAGCTAACATTAAAAGGCGATCAATTCCAAGTGCCACTCCCGAACATTTTGGTAAACCTACTCCCAATGCATTCAGAAATTTTACATCTTCAGGTTTCACCTCTAAACCACTGTCTTTCCTTTGTTTGTTGTCCAAAATAAATCTAGCTCTTTGTTCATCAGCATCATCGAGTTCTTGAAAGCCATTAGCTAGTTCAATTCCTTGATAATAAAACTCAAACCGGAGGGATAACCATGGATCAGAAGGATCAATTTTAGCTAATGATGCCTGGCTAGCTGGAAAGTTGGTCACTGCGATAGGTCTATCCATACCAATTTCTCTTTCAATTCTTTCACAAAACAATAGTTGTAAAAGAATATCCCTATCGGTTGGAGAAAGCTTATCTTTGAAGTCTAATGGCACTATATTTTCATAGCCAAACTTTTTACATATCGAAACGATTTTTATATCAGAATCGCTCTTTACATCTAAATCTAGGTGCTTAACGAATAATTCACAATAAGTAACTTTTTCGCAAACAGGTGTGTCTAAGACGAGTCTTAAAATGGCATCTACCTCACTGATCAATTCAGTCATTGAAAAGCCTAAACGGTACCACTCAAGCATCGTAAACTCAGGATTATGGTATCTGCCTACTTCATCGTCCCTATAGCATTTTGTAATTTGATAAATACTTGGAAAACCAGCACATAACATTCTTTTCATGTAATATTCTGGCGAAGTCTGTAAAAAGAGGTGTGTCTTTAAAACTGACTGTGGATTTGTGTGTACTGTTGTCATCGCCTCTAAATGAACATCAGTGATCGTCGACGGTGAAATAGTTGGTGTTTCAACTTCTAACACCATTTCAGTCGCAAAATATTGTCTGATTTTAGCGAGGATTTTAGCTCTTTTTACAAGACTTTCGACTGACCCCGAGGGTTTCCATTCGTTTGAGATATTCATTAGAAAATAAAAGAGGATAGTGCTTGCAGCACAACCTCTTTAGCTATCTTATTTTTGTGCACGTGAGGCATATTCACCACTTCGTGTGTCAACTTTAATTATTTCACCTTTTTGAACAAATAATGGCACTCTCACTACGGCTCCAGTAACTAGTGTCGCAGGTTTACCTCCGGTGCCAGCAGTATCACCTTTTAAACCAGGATCAGTTTCAGTAATTTCTAATTCGACAAAGTTCGGCGGAGTTACGACAATAGGAGTTCCGTTCCACAATGTGATAGTACAAGTATCATTTTCCACTAACCACTTTATACTGTCACCTAACGCTTTTTCATCGGCAGCAATTTGCTCAAACGTTTCATTGTTCATAAAATGCCAAAATTCGCCATCGGTATACAGATAGGAAAGTTCCGTATCCATGACATCAGCACCTTCAACTGAATCACCAGACCGAAATGTTTTTTCTAATACTTTGTTTGAAATAAGTTTCCGAAGTTTGACACGGCTAAAAGCTTGTCCTTTGCCTGGTTTGACATATTCATTCTCAAGAATGTTGCAAGGTTCGCCGTCGAGCATTATCTTTAAGCCCGCTTTGAACTCGTTTGTACTGAAATGAGCCATAGTTCCTCTAAAATTTACGTTGTGAGCATGTTTGTGAAACGAATAATACCTAAAAATAGCATTGCTGTAGAGTCAAACTGGCAAAAAGAATTAGCAAATTGTTTTACGACCCTTGAGTCGTTATTAGAATATCTCAATTTAGCCCCTGAAATTGCGATAAAGAACAGTCCTGCGAGGAAACTTTTTGCCATGAAAGTACCTCGACATTTTGCTAGTTTGATGAATAAGAACGATTTGAACGATCCCTTGTTGTTGCAGGTACTACCGCAAGATATTGAATATAAAGACACACCAGGTTTTGTCAAAGATCCTCTCCAAGAACACAAAAATCAAATAAAAGGTCTTCTACACAAATATGAAAATAGAGTGTTGCTCATAGTCAAAAGTGGTTGTGCCGTGAATTGTCGTTATTGCTTTAGGCGAGAATTTCCATATGAAGAAAATTCTGTAAATAAACGCGAATTACAAGATGCAATTACTTACATTAAGCAAAATAAAAAAATCACTGAGGTAATATTCTCAGGCGGCGATCCATTAATGTCAAAAGATAGCCATTTAAAATGGTTAGTTACACAACTTGAAGAAATACCTCATTTAATAAGGCTTCGGATCCACACACGGCTACCTGTGGTTATCCCTTCTCGAGTAAATGATGAATTCATTGACTGGTTTACAAATTGTCGCTTTCAGAAAGTATTGGTATTGCATACCAATCACGCTAATGAAGTCAGCCCAGATCTAGCTAGGGTCTGCTCAAAAATGCGCGCATCAGGAATTACGCTTCTCAATCAAGCTGTCCTTTTAAAGGGAGTCAACGATAGTGTAAATGAACAAATTGCTTTAAGTGAGTCGCTCTTTGAAATTGGCGTGATGCCTTACTATTTGCACTTATTAGATAAAGTAAAAGGAGCAGCTCATTTTGATGTCGACGTCGAAATAGCGAAGGAATTAATGAAAGAGGTGATAAAACGTTTGCCAGGATATCTTGTGCCTAAACTCGTAACTGAGATTGGAGGACAACCTAGCAAGACCCCGATAGACTTGAACTTACAACCGTCATCAAGTGCTAGTTTAGGCATAAGTGTTAATAATGGAACTTAATCCAGGGCTAGATGATGATTTGAGTAAATCAGCTGACTGAATCAACTGAAGCGCCGCTTGACCTTCTTGCTCTTGTAGGTTTTTGGCCAACTTAGCAGATTTAATCTCCAGCACACTGGATACACTTGATACACTTGAGTCAATAGTGCCTGAAATATCCATACCTTTTCCTTTTATTGCTTGTAGCTGCATAAAAAAGTGGGCAGTATTGCGCACTCATTAGAGTATCGGCAATTCAGCCTTTTTCTTGAGAATAATTTTAGGAGATTTTCGTGCAACAGGTTCTAGCAAAAATAACTGAAAACATGCAAATAATATATCGCAAGGCGATTGATGCAGATTCGGCACTTGATAAACTGCAACAAGCGGGCAAAGCAAAGTTCTCTGTAATCTTCACTGAAGATAATGGTTTTACTACAAAGAGTAAGCGTTTTGGACCTTACGTGGACGAACTTGCAAAAGATATTTCAATACTGCAAAGCGACAATATTGATATTAAAAGTGAAATCACTATTGTAGTAAAAAAGATGGAATTAATGCTTTTAACACTCGCAAAATTGAAAATAACGCTCTAGATTGCATCGAATAGGACACGCCTATTTTTAATATTAAGCGTCCTTACAAAGCTTCGGTTTGTTACTTAATAGACTGACATTTATAGGTGTGTCTTCGTTTTAAACTGTTTATTATCATTGCAGCGCAAAACTGGCTCCCAAGACAGCTACTATTTTTGGCTTAGTCCAATACCCTATCAGAAGGATAAATATAGGGATTACGAAATGCCAATTGCCCGCAGTAAACAAATAATATTATCACAAACCTCTTACTACCATTGCATAAGCCGATGTGTTCGCAGAGCTTTTTTATGCGGATATGATAAATTCACTGGAAATAGTTTTGAGCATCGTAGGAATTGGTTTGAAAAGCGGTTAACTAAGCTTTCATCAGCATTTTCTATCAATGTTTGTGCTTACGCTATTATGCATAATCACAACCACCTGGTATTGCATGTAGACACCGAGCGTGCGCAAACGTGGAGCAACATAGAGGTCATTCAACGCTGGCATTCAATACACCCAAGCAAAACAATTACAGCTATGTATATTGACCCGCAACAAAGAGAAAGACTGACACCAATACAATTATCTACGATTAATAAAATCACTAAAATTTATAGAGAAAGACTGACTAGTATTAGCTATTTTATGAAAGCGCTGAACCAGTATATTGCCCAGAGAGCCAACAGCGAGGATAAGTGCTCCGGCAGGTTTTGGGAGTCGCGCTTTAAGTCTCAAGCGCTGCTGGATGAGCGTGCCATCATCTCATGTATGGTGTATGTCGATTTAAATCCAATAAGAGCGGGCATAGCTACTACCCTGGAAAATTCGCACTATACTAGTATAAAAAGACGACTAGCTTGCTTAAACATGGGAAAGCAACCGATTGAACTTAAATGCTTAAAAACCCCACTTAAAAATGGTCCAAATGTTATCAACATTGAATTAATCTGTTATACAAATCTGCTACGTCAAACTGCAACAAGATTGAAGAATGCTCAAATTATAGATACACCGAGTGTTAGGATTAAATCGAGTATATTAGACCAATTCGGAATTGATGAAGACAATTGGCTAATATTAACTTCACATATTGAAGAGGAATTTAGTTATGTTGTTGGCTCAATAACATATATGGAAAAGTATCGAAAAAAGCTTCGTCAAAAGAAACTCAAAGGAACATCGACAGCGCTTCGCCTGTTCAAATAAATTTCTATTTATTTGATACTTTACTAACTGGTAATCTACTCATTCGTTTTTCAATCTCGTTAATTACCTCTAAATATTCTGCACTTTCTATATCAGAATATTTTTGTCGAAATTGCGATTTATTCATCCCTTCATCAAGACCATCAATACTTGGGAAAAATAAAGTTTCGTTTGCTTCTACAGACATAATATCTTGAATTTGCTCAGCTGTTCTTGGGTCAACCGCCAAAGTCGCAAAATTAGCCCCAGCTATATCTGCAGTTAGATCAATAAAGCTATAGCCTGAACCACCATTTCCTCTATCCATAAGCTCTTTAAACTCACCGACAGCGATACTAATACCTTGCTCTGATAATAGTTTAATCGCAGCCGAAAATATAAAGTGCAAACTCAGGTCTTGCCTGTTAGCCAAAACTGGCTTTTTTCGTACCGTGGGAATTGGGTCGACGGCAAAGGACAGATCACCTGAAAGTGTTGAAAACCTCGGATGCCCAGCATAAATTGCTAAGGCCATTATAGCGGCCTCATTTTCTAAAATTGCTAAATTTGAATTTCCTTGCCGATCTTCAGCACTCATTGTTTTCGCTTCCAGCATGACTTCATATAAGTAGTAGCTAAGCGATATTTCTTTATTTTGCACGACTAGGTCATTCGACAAAGAGAGGCCATCTAAAAGTCTTAAGTAGTGTACTATTTTTATTCTCAATAATTGTCTTTCATCGCCATCAACTGACGTCTTAATATTCTTTAACTCGATGAGCAAAGCATCCAAAGGATTCAGACTAATAATGATTTGATTAGGTGATATATCTGTCTTTGCTATTTGCTGAATAGCTTTAGTCGCTACTTGACTATTTGTATAAGAATTCGCCAGTGATTCAATCCAACTTAATGCCCATTGTCCGGGAACAGTAACAGCACCGACTGAAACACTCTCAACATTCAAATAGTTGGCTTCTTTAATTTTGATTGATACATTAACATATGAAGAGAAAAGGTAAGCTGGAAGGTGATATGAAATAAGCATTTCAGCGTGCTCATCAGATAATTTAATGTCGCTATTTAAGTTTGGTAAAGCCCGCTGAGTAAAGCCTAATAAACTTTCGGCTTGCGAATATGAAATATCTATTTGTTGTGCTTGATACCGATTTCTCAAACTGCTGCGCAATTGACTGATTAATTCGGAAACGTTCTCAGCATTTTCAACTTGCTGATGCGCATTTTTTGTAACCATCGGTGACAAATCGACTAACAAAATCACAGAAAGACAAAATGAGCTAAGCAGCACAACGGCTGCAACCTTGATGAATCGTTTCATTACTAATCCAAATATTTTAGAACGACAGAACTAATCAATTACCGCCAAGTTACCTTTGTTTTCCAACCATGCCTTGCGATCAGGAGAACGCTTTTTAGATAGAAGCATATCCATCAACTCGAGCATTTCCTCCGCATCATGGCTAGTCAATTGCACCAATCTGCGAGTATTTGGATCCATAGTAGTTTCTCTAAGTTGCAACGGATTCATTTCACCTAGTCCTTTGAATCTTTGCACATTCACTTTCCCTCGTTTTTTCTCTGCTTCAATTCTGTCTAAAATACCCTGTCTCTCGCTTTCATCTAGCGCGTAATAAACTTCTTTACCAATATCGATTCTGAACAATGGTGGCATGGCAACATAAACGTGCCCCTGATCAACCAACGTTCTGAAGTGTTTTACAAATAAGGCACAGAGCAGTGTTGCAATATGCAATCCATCAGAGTCGGCATCAGCCAAAATGCAAATTTTACCATAACGTAAGCCCGATAAATCGTCAGAATCAGGATCAATTCCCAGTGCGACAGATATATCATGTATTTCCTGCGATGCTAAAACTTGAGATGAGTCGACTTCCCAACTATTTAATATTTTACCTCTCAATGGCATTATAGCTTGGAATTCTCTGTCTCGTGCTTGTTTGGCGGAACCGCCGGCAGAATCACCTTCAACCAAGAACAGCTCTGAATAATTGATATCTTGAGACGAACAGTCCGTTAATTTTCCAGGTAAAGCAGGACCTTGAGTAACTTTCTTTCTTGCAACTTTTTTACTTTGACGCAAACGTCGCTGTGCATTGTTGATAGACATGTCAGCAAGCAGCTCTGCAACATCTGTATGTTGATTTAACCACAAACTAAACGAGTCTTTCACAACCCCAGAAACGAAAGCAGAAGCTTGACGAGAAGAGAGTCGCTCTTTCGTTTGCCCCGCAAATTGTGGATCGTGCATTTTGGTTGAAAGTATATAACTACAACGATCCCAAATATCGTCAGCCGTAATTTTCACACCTCTAGGGAGCAAATTACGAAACTCGCAAAATTCACGCATTGAATCTAAGAGCCCTTGCCTAAGACCATTTACGTGCGTTCCACCTTGTGCTGTGGGGATTAGATTGACATAACTCTCTGTGACCATCTCGCCACCTTCTGGCAGCCACATTACAGCCCAATCTGCTGCCTCTCCGTTACCTGCGAATTGCCCGACAAAAGGGCTATCATTCGGTAACGTAATGTAATCTTTGACCGACTGATACAGGTAATCTCTCAACCCGTCCTCATAATACCATTCCGTCGTTTCTTTCGAAATTTTATCGTCAAAACGAATTTTCAAGCCAGGACAAAGCACAGCCTTTGCGCGCAGAACATGTAATAATTTAGTTACTGAAAATTTTGAAGAATCAAAATATTTGGGATCAGGCCAAAAGTGCACACTACTTCCGGTATTACGTTTGCCGCAAGTATCGACAACAGAAAGCTCATCTACCTTGTCTCCATTTTCAAAACTCATCTGATACACGTTACCGTCGCGACGAATAGTGACCAGAACTCTCGTTGATAAAGCGTTTACAACAGATATACCCACACCATGCAAACCGCCTGAATATTCATAACTTTTGTTAGAAAATTTGGCTCCCGAATGTAATTTCGTCATTATCAATTCAACACCTGAGATTTTTTCTTCAGGATGAATATCTACTGGCATACCTCGACCGTCATCGATAACTTCTAGGGACTGGTCTTCATGCAAAATCACTTTGATAGAGGAAGCATGACCTGCGAGGGCTTCATCGACACTGTTATCGATAACTTCTTGACTTAAATGATTTGGTCGGGTTGTATCCGTATACATTCCGGGCCTGCGTTTAACCGGATCCAAGCCATTTAAGACTTCAATAGCATCAGAATTATATTGTGTTGACATAGTCTCTTGCTTACGTTTTTATTTTATTTATTATAATAGGATATTAGCAAGGCTGAAGCTCTGGAGCAATGAAGGTTTTAGCTAATTTAATTAGCATTAAAAACAACGAATAAAGACACACCTGCTTTAAGTATAAAAAGGAACATCATAAGTACAATGATAAATCTGATCATTAAAAAATGCTGACCTATTGATCGAACAAAAATTTAATAATATCGCTTAGATATTTTTCTAATCCAACAAATGAATGATTACCTCCATCTTCGATAATACAACGGTCGCTGCCATATTTCATCTCGGCTAAATGATAATCTAAGGTTTCGTCCTCTTTTTGCAGATAAACCAGATAATTAGGGTCACTTTTCTTCGTTATTTTATGTAATTGAAGTAACTGGGCAACGCTATTTTTATCGATAGTAAACACTTCATCTGTATAAGGATTTGTGTGTTCCCCAAAATAGTCGTTTAAAAGCTCAAACGGCCGAATTGCTGGATTAACCAAAACGGCCCTGCCTCCATAGGTTTCAACAAAATAAGTAGACAGAAAACCACCCATTGAACTTCCAATAAATCTAAGGGAATTGTTAGGTGTGTCTTTGTTAGACAAAATAGTGCTTATTAGATGCTCAACCACCTCTACAGCTTTTGAGGGAATGCCCGGTAATGTCGGTACATGTAGTTTTATATTTGGGCAGTTGCGAGCAGCATATTCCGCCACTAGTCTAGCTTTATCGGATTTAGGGGAACTCAGAAAGCCGTGTAAATAAATAACGTGGTCCATTTTACGTCCATAATTTTTCTAGCTTATTGTAATTTGCATTTTCCTTTGCTCTAAGCAGAAGTGCAGCCACTCGGCTAAAAACACATTCACCATTTGCTTCTCATTTCGCAAATGCATGTTTAAGTTAGGGTATTCATAGCTTGGCTTCAACTTGGAAACCTTTTGACAACTTAAAACTTCTGCAACCTTAGCATCGTGATATAACCTTATTTCCATCGAAGGTATTAAAAAGCTAGGGGTATTGTTCGCCATCTGCGACATCATTATCGTGCTTGTATACCTTGCCGAATCCAAAATCTTTATTTTATATTTTAATTCATCATTAATTTTAAACTCATAACTAAGATTCTCTGAATCGCAATCCGGAAGAAGTTTAAGAGCACACGCGTAGTTGTTCTCACAAGTTGCAAGAATACTGGGTAAATGCGGTACATACTTCTTTCTCAAGAGTTATTCCTTAATCTTTGTCATATTAATATTTCAGCTGATGTTTTAAATAAATGAAAATTTATACCATCTTAATTACAGACTGCTTGCGAGGATAACAAACAGGTGTGTCCTAGTTCCAACTTTTTAGTAGTTTTTGCTTGTTCAAGAAAAACCATTGTAAGGCAATAATTGCCGCTGCATTATCAACTTTACCGCTGTCCAACCATTGCCTTGCGTCTGATTCTTTCACTCTATGAACCATAATATCTTCCGACTCCGTTTCTAATCCATGCACCCCTCTCGCTAGGGTTGCATCGGTCTTCGCCATATATATGTGCAGACGCTCAGTCGTTCCACCGGGGCTTGATAAATAAGTCAGTACCTTTTGTAAGCCGGTAAGACTTATGCCCGCTTCTTCCCGAGATTCGCGGTGACAAACTTCACCAGGATCCTCACTAGGTTCAATCATTCCCGCGATGACTTCAAACAGCCAAGGTGTTTCACTCGTCGCCATTGCGCCTAATCTAAACTGTTCGATTAATACAAACTCCTCTGTATTTGGATCATAAGGCAAGACGGCAACCGCATGCCCGCGTTCAAACATTTCACGAGACAAAATCCGGCTCCAACTACCATCAAATAACTTATGTTGAACTTGAACACGTTTCATTTCGAAAAAACCTTTAAAAACCGTATCTTCAGACAGTATTTTCACATCAGCATTGCCGTAGCGTAATTGTTTCATTCTGATCCTCTTTGGCTTTTTTTAACTAAAGTAAACGATGTGTTCCTGAACTTCAGCATAAAAATAACATTCTGTTACACTTAGCGGGTATATTTAACAACCAATCGTTATGTTTAAAGACATGAATGTCATACACTTAATATAATTGAAAAGCTCAATGTAACGAATACTATTTTTAAGGTCATTTTATGAAGAAAACGCTACTTTCACTATTTATCGGTTGTAGTCTCACTGCATCGGTATTAGCAGACGACTTATCTCAAGTTTATCAACTTGCACTACAAAATGATCCTGTTATTAACCGAGCAAAGGCTGATAAACAGCTCGCATACAGTGGCATAGCATTGAGCCGATCTAACTTGCTTCCTCAGCTTTCGGGTTCAATTTCCTACTCACTCAGTTCTGGTGACCAAGTTTTCACAACGGAAAGCGGTTTTGGTACAATCGATTCTGAATCTGACACACTCAGCATGGGGTTGGATTTACGTATGTCTATTTACGACCATGCCAACTGGGTAGGTATGGACAGAGCAGAAAAAGTAGCACAACAAGGTGATGCCAATCTAGCTTCAGCTTTACAATTACTAATCGTTCGCGTCACCAATGCCTATCTTGCGGTACTAAGAGAACAAGACAGCGTCGAATTCGTAAAAGCTGAATTGCGAGCTATTGAACGTCAATTAGATCAAACCAAGCAACGTTTTGAGGTCGGATTAACCGCTATTACAGACGTGCATGAGGCTCAAGCTAACTTCGATAATACGGTCGCCCGCCAAATCCGAGCTGAAAATCAGTTAGAGTTACGATTAGAAGAGTTGCGCGAAATTACGGGGAAATACCATAAAGATATTTCGGTTTTAGATACAAGCTTATTCTCTGCGACACAGCCGGCGCCGGAAAAAGTAGATGATTGGTTAAAATTGGCAGAAGACTCGAATTTTGATTTACTAATACAACGATTCGCAAAAGATATTGCAATGGAAGATATTGCATCTGCTAAGGCTGGCCACTACCCCACGTTAGGGCTGTCCGCTTCCCTCAGCAGAGTTGACCGGACGACTGAAATTCAAGGAACAGCTCCGAATGAATTTCCAACGCTGAATAGTCAATCGTTAGGTTTAAGTTTGAGCATACCGATCTACCAAGGTGGCCGCGTTAGCACAAACACAGACCAAGCGCGCAGCCGCTATGTGATAGCTAGTGAAAACCTGGAACTTGTGTACCGTCAAACAGTGCGTTCAGTTAGAAGTTCATACAACGACGTAAAAGCGGCAGTCTCTACAATTAGTGCCTTAGAGCAATCAGTCGTATCTGCCGATAGTGCATTAAAAGCGACAGAAGCTGGTTTTGATGTAGGAACAAGAACAATTGTAGATGTATTAAATAGTACGAGGAACTTATTTGATGCGAGGCGCAACTTGGCAGACGCTCGTTATAATTTCATTTCAGCAATAATCAACCTTAAACGTGCCGCAGGCACACTTACTGAAGATGATTTATTAGCCGTAAATCGTGTCATGAAGCCCAAAATAGGAGCTATGTAACACTCAGCGATGCGGTAAATTAACATTAAAAAAAAGCGGTAGTCTGATTTAAGACTCCCGCTTTTTTATTATTTGCTCGACCCATTAGGTTTCTTCGCACATAACCATTCCTTGTTAGCGGTAATCAAAACCACCTATCCGTTTAATCTGCAATTAAAAGTTAGCTAGGCATTGTTTACTTGACGAAGCGACTACTTCTTATCCCTATCAATCAATATTTGAATCTGCCCCCTGATATCTTTAATCTGGTCTTGTAGCTCATTCATTGAAGGCTCTGACTTCAGCCGTTCTTTATGCATTTCCTCATCCATTACGCCAACTACAATGCCGATCACCATATTCAAGAAAGCAAACGCCGTGAAGAATATGAAGGTCATGTAGTAGATCCAACTCATTGGATATATTTCCATCGTTTCATATTGAATGTCGGTCCAATCTTCAAAGGTCATCACTCTAAACAAGGTCAGCATTGAAATCGCAATGTTACCCCATAGAACAGGATTAATATCTTGAAACAGGAAGCTCCCAACGGCGGCGTAAATATAAAATATAATAAACATTAACAATACAACATAACCCAACCGAGGCAACGCTTGTAACAACGAATTAATAAGTATTCTCAGTTCTGGAATAATTGAAATCATACGCAATACGCGAAAGATTCTGATCAGTCGTGCAAGTAAAGCCATTTCAGATTCATTGATTGGAATTAAACTAATGATAACTACCATTGTGTCAAAAAGATTCCAGCCCGATTTAAAAAAATCTGTTTTCTTTTCTTCAGATAAAAATCTAACTGTTATTTCAAATAAGAAAAATAAAGTAATGAATACATCAAGGTACCTAGTAACTAGTAACGATGCTTCTGACAAATCATATGTTTTTGCACCGATTTCTAATGCAGAAATAATAATGACAGTAATAACAAAAAATTCGAAGAACCTGTTTTGTTTTAAATTAAACAGGGCTTTACGGATGGATTCGAACATAAAAGTGAAACCCACTTAATAGGTAGTTAATTAAGGCACTGCAGGATGCAGTGCCTGGTTGTTAATATTAAAGGCCGTATTGCGTTTTTAATGCCGCTAACCTTGCCGTGGACTGTGGCAACGAAAACGTGCGAGATTCGAGCTCTCGCTCTGCAATCACCTTACTGTCGTTGATTAACAAAGTTTCGATGTAATTTAAGAAAATTTCTTCATTCTGTACATCATCATTCATCACCCTATTATAGGCTTCTAACGCTTCTTCCGGTTTATTTTGACGAATTAAGATCTGTGCATAGGTATCGACAGTTGCAGCGTGATTTGGCTTTAAATCAAATGCACGTTTTGCAAACCCATAAGCATCACTTAGTCTATTTTCCTCCATCAACAAATACGCCAAGTTATTTAGAACGACAAAGTTGTTTTGATTTAACTCTAAAGCAACTTCATATTTTACAATTGCAGATATCTTATCTTTACCCATCTCTTTTTCTGCTAACATCATGAGTGCACTGAGGTCTTTGGGCTTGCTAGCAGAATAGCTTGCTAATAACTCATAGGATTTATCAGTTTGCTCAGTAAGGTCGTACGCCAACACAAGTACCTGTAAATTCTTGGAATTTTGGTTTGCGTTAAAGGCAACTTCAGCGTCGTCAACTGCACCAACTGCGTTTTTTTCTTTTAACTTAACTCGCGCCATAACACCACGAACGAAGGGCAGTTGCTGTACTTCTTCAGTAAATCCACCGATGACTGACCTAGCACTTTCACTATCACCCGTCATTACGTGAAAATAGCTTTGCAAAACTTCGATTTGGATGTCATCTCTAGCATTTAAATAGCGCTTAGTTAGCACTAAACCATCGCTGTATTTATTTTGGCTATCCAATAAGAGTAATTGTCCGAGAGCGGCTTCACGGTTATTTGGAGCCAATTCAATCCAGGTTTCGTAGTGAACTTCAGCTTCTTTTATTTTGCCAGATTGTAGTAGTGAAAACCCCTTACTTGGCCAAAATTGACTCGGTGCATTTTTATCAGCAGGGATAGTGCTTAGCAATGCTAGGGCCTTATCGAAACTAGACTCGCTAGCATGCATTCTAGCGGCTAAAATAACGAGGTCGATATTGCCAGGTGTCTTCTTCAATTGCGCTAATGTTGGCTCCAAACCTTCATCTGCGTTACCTTGCTGCTGATTTAACGCAAAGTATGCAGTCAATGAAGGTAAATAATCCGGCGATAACCCGATAATCTTTCTTAACTTCATGGTAGCCGCATCTAAATTTTCATTGCGTATATCTAGGCCAATTAACGCCATATTTACTTTATTGTCGTTTGGCGCTAACGCAGATGCACTTAAAAATTCAGCTTCAGCCTTGAGTAAATCATTTTTTCTCAGGGCAACTTCACCAGCCAACAGGAATCCTTGCGGATCACTACTTGCTTCTTTCTTCCACTCATCCGACAAAATTTGTGCTTTTTCGAGTTGGTTCGTGGCAAGATAAGCAGTCGCTAAGGTTGTTTTTGCGGTCACCGATTCGGGTGATTTTGCTACTGCATTCTCTAAATCCAACACACCATCTATGTTATTGAGACTCAGTTTTAATACACCTAATCGAGTTAAATCATCGGCAGTTTCACTGATATTTTCGACTCGTTCCACTAAAGCTTTGGCTTTCTTTGCTTCACCTGATTGCATTAGTTCATAACCTGCCGATGAAAATAATGTCGCATCAGCAGCCGTTAGGCTATCTAATCTGTTTAATACTTCTGATGCTTCTGTTGTCATTCCTGTTTGCAGCTGGCTTGCCGCTAAAATACGCAGTCCTGGGTGATTATCAGGCAAGGATCCGGCAATCATCGATAAATGTGAAACCGCAGTTTCAAAGTCACCTTGCTGAAAAGCGCTATAGCCTGCTACTAACCTAACAATTGGATCGTTGCTGCCGTTGCTAATTGCAACTTCAGAAAACTTCTGGGCATTTACAAAATCTTTGTCTGCTGCCCGAATGACCCCTTTTAATTGATTCAATAGCGCATTTTGGTCATTAATATTTAATAGACGGTCAACATGCACTTCAGCTTCTTTTGTTCTATTTTGCTCAACCAACATATTCGCCAGTACAAAGCGTGTTTCAATATCATCTGGAGCTGCTTTCACATATTCGACATAAACGTCAGCGGCTTCAGTCATTTGTCGGTTTAATAGATAGAGACGGGCTGTGACACTCAAGACATCTTTATTGAGTGGTGCTTGTTTGCGCAATTCAATTGCTTTTTCTAGCGCTTCATCATTATTTTCTACTAATACTAAATCAAGTACACCGGCTAAGCCTTTGTAAACAGAGCTTGTATCCAACTGCATTAATTCTTTAATTAATACAAAAGCCTCATCTGTTTTATCCAGCTGAATGAGTGATTGTGCCTTGTAATAACCTACTTCGGCTTTTTCTACAGAAGTTAGCTCCACCAAGTCATGCTCAATTTGCTCAAGCGCCGTATTTGCTCCTGTGCGCTGATAAGCTCTTGCGAGAAGCGGTATTGTCTTTGCCGGTGAATAACCTAATTCCATTGCCCGATTGAGCTCTTTTTCTGCGGCTTGATAATTGTTTTGTCCTAAGTACAAATTACCCAGTTCAAAACGCGCCTCGGCTTGTTCGGGATCCAATTGAATTGCGTTTTTAAGTTCAACAATAGCGGATTGTTGGTCACCATTGACAACAAAATCTTTGGCAGCAGAAATATGCTCCTCACTAGTCTTCTTTTGGCAGCCACTCAAACCAATTAATGTCGTTAGCAACAGTAAAGTTATCGATATTCTCTTCACCGCTTTTGTCTTTGACAAAGTGCCATTAGTTGAATTGCTGGTTTGTTTGCGATTACAATTTATATTTTTCATTAGCCTGTCCAATTTTTATGCTACTCCCTTGTATTTTAACCTGTTTTTTAAATCAAAAACGAACCTCATTTCAATTAATTACTAATTAACTCAGGCGGTTACGAACTAACCCATAGTAATGATGGTAAGTCATCACTAATTCTTATATAATTCTTTTTTTAGAAGGCACTCGCAACCCTTCAGCAATGCCCCCTTTCAGTCACTCAGGATACCCGATGACCGACACTGTCGATGTTACATTTAAAGATTTAAATCTTCCAGCGCATTTATTACAAGCGTTAGAAAAAGTAGGCTATGAAAAGCCATCTCCAATACAAGCTAAGAGTATTCCACTTTTACTCGAGGGTCGAGACCTTTTGGGCCAAGCTCAAACCGGTACCGGTAAAACAGCTGCATTTGCGCTGCCAATGCTAGCCAATATTGACCCCGACGATAGCACTACACAACTTTTAGTATTAGCGCCAACGCGCGAACTTGCTATTCAAGTTGCTGAAGCGTTTCAGGTTTATGCCAGCTTTTCGAAAAAAATTCGAGTATTGCCTGTATACGGTGGTCAGTCTTATGATAACCAAATACGCCAACTCAAGCGAGGCGTGCAAGTTGTTGTAGGCACTCCGGGTCGAATTATCGATCATATAAAGCGTAAAACACTTAGATTGGATAAACTTAGGTTTTTGGTGCTAGATGAAGCCGATGAGATGCTAAGAATGGGTTTCATTGATGACGTTGAACTTATTTTAAGTCACGCACCTGCAGAACGCCAAACAGCGTTATTTTCTGCAACCATGCCTGACGTGATTAAAAAAATAACGAAACGTTATTTGAAGAATCCAGAACATATTAAAATTGAATCAACAGTTTCATCTGCAAGTATGATCAAGCAGCGTTACTGCCAAGTTGCTGGCCATCACAAATTGGAAGCACTCACACGTATCATGGAAGTTGAAGAATTCGACGGAATGATTATTTTTGTGCGTACGAAAACTGCTACGGTTGAATTAGCCGAGAAATTGATGGCTCGTGGATACGACGTTGAGCCATTAAACGGTGATATTCCGCAAAATTCGCGAGAGCGAACTGTTGAGAAATTGAAACGTGGTGACATTGATATTTTAGTAGCAACTGACGTTGTTGCTCGTGGTCTTGACGTTGAACGCGTCAGCCATGTTATCAACTACGATATTCCATACGATACTGAGTCTTATGTTCACCGAATAGGTAGAACAGGACGCGCAGGAAGAACTGGTGATGCGATATTATTTATTTCTCATCGTGAAAAGCGTTTGTTGTTTGCAATTGAAAAAGCGACCAAACAACGTATCGAAAACATGGATATTCCTTCAATTACACAATTGAACGAGTCACGTTTGGTGCGTTTCAAACAGAGTATCGTCGAAGCGATGAATGATGAATCAATTGAGTCATATATTCCGATCGTCGAAGCGATTATGGAAGAAACTGAAGCTTCTCCAGATTTAATAATGGCCGCACTTGCTAAAGTTGCCCAAGGTAATGAGCCTTTATTATTGAAAGAGTCTGACCGTCCTGATTTGCATAGCAAACCAACGTTTAATGAGCGCAGTGACCATGGTGATCGTGATAACGGTAGAAGACAAGGTCGCAATGAACGCACAGAACGCGGCAAAAATGACCGTAATGAGAGAAAGCCTCGGCCAGCGAGAGGCGCAAGTACACCGGATGAAGGTATGCAGCGTTTCAGAATTGAAGTAGGTCATTCACACGGTGCGAAGCCAGGAAATATTGTTGGTGCGATTGCTAACGAAGCTAACATAAGCAGTAAAAACATAGGTGCTATTGAAATCTATGACAATTTTACGACTGTCGATTTGCCGAAAAGCATGCCAAATGAAACGAAAGAAACGCTATCCAAAACGCGGGTTGCGGGTCAACGGTTAAATATACGCGAATGGTCTGATACACCACCAAAACGTAAAAACTAATAGTTTCTGACAGCAAAATATTAAAGCCACTTTATGTGGCTTTTTTTTGCTTTAAATTCTTAAAGAGGACACACCTTGTTGCAGGGTTTGTTAACTATATAATCTCAACAAAGACACACCTGTTGCAGAAAATTCACTTCTTGTGGCTAATAAATAACGCCGTCATTAACTTTTTAAGTCCAAAATGAAATATTACCTTTAAAAATATTGCTATATTAGAATAAGGTTAAGCGTCATAATCAATGCTAAGTTTTATGACAAGCGCGCACACTAATGAAATATTTCCCGATATTCGTCGATGCTGAACACATCCATTGCCTATTAGTTGGCGCAGGCGAAGTCGCTGCCAGAAAATGTGAGCTGTTATTAAAGACTCCCGCAAGAGTTACTATCGTATCACCTTGGGTCAGTGACACAGTTAAGCGACTTGCCAACGAATCTACTCAAATAACGTTAATTGAAAGAAAGTTTGAAGACTCGGATATCGATGGTAAACAAATGATTTTTGTTGCTACCGATGATGCTTTGGTTAACAAGCACATCCACGACATAGCGCACGCGAAACATATGCTTGTCAACGTAGTCGATAACACACCACTATGTAAATTTATCACGCCATCTATCGTCGACCGCTCACCTATCATTATCGCTATGAGCAGCGGTGGCGTCGCGCCGGTATTGCTGCGCTACATTCGTCAAAAATTAGAAAGTGTCATACCAGCCAATATCAGATTATTAGGTGATTTTTCATCAAAGTTCCGGAGCACTGTTAAAGAAGCGCTTTCCTCGGTAACTGATAGGCGCTATTTTTGGGAAGAAGTTCTCGACGGTGATATTGGTGAATCTATTCTCCAAGGGAACGATAAACTTGCGGAGCGACAATTCGACAAGGCGCTTATTGCGTATAAAAACGGCGATAAACCAGCGGGCCAAGTTTATTTGGTAGGAGCAGGTCCTGGGGATCCAGACCTATTAACGTTCCGAGCATTAAGATTGATGCAAAAAGCTGACGTTGTTGTTTATGACCGATTAGTCAGTCCCGAAATACTTGAACTTGTGCGCAGAGACGCAGAAAAGATTTATGTTGGGAAAGCACAAAGCAATCATACGATACCACAAGAGGATATTAACGAACTGCTAGCCAAACAGGCCTTAGCTGGAAATAGAGTGGTGAGGTTAAAAGGAGGTGACCCATTTGTATTTGGCCGCGGGGGAGAAGAAATTGAAACCCTCATTCAACATGGTGTCGATTTTCAAGTAGTACCTGGCATCACAGCAGCTACGGGTGCTGCAAGCTATGCTGGTATACCTTTGACGCATCGCGATCATGCCCAATCAGTAACATTTACAACCGGCCATTTGAGAGATGACACTATCAATTTGAATTGGCCCGCACTGGTTCAACAAAATCATACAGTAGTGTTTTATATGGGCCTGACTGGTTTACCTATTATTTGCGACAAACTTATTCAACATGGGATGTCCCCACAAATGCCAATTGCACTAGTGCAATCTGCAACCCGAGAAAATCAAAAAGTTGTGACCGGGACTCTGGAGAATATTGTCAATAACCCAACAGTAGCGATGTTAAAACCACCCACATTGATTATTGTGGGTACAGTTGTTAATTTACACTCATCACTTAACTGGTTTTCACGAGGAAACGCAGGCCAATAACATTGCAAGGTTATTAAAATCAGACACATTTACAGCGCCGCAATCACTATTGCCTTATTGGTTATCTTTGTTTTGCCATTTAAGGCCCAATCGCAACAAGAACATTTTTCAAAAATCAGTTCTACCTCAGGTATTGAATTTAATTATCAATGGCAAAGTGATGATGGTATGCATGAACTCAATTTCTTACTTTCGCATGCCAACATCGATAATTTACCTAATTCTGCTCCAGCCTATAACGCAGCTCTTGCTCAAAGTTATATTCATAGAAATTTACTTGAATATGCGAAAACAATAGATCCGAAAGTTGCTAAAATCTCAATTAAGCGCTTTGGAGGTTCATTGAATATGGAAGTTTCTGGTAAGTTCGAAGATCAAGTAAACGAAATTACTGAGACGCTTGGTGAGAAACACGAAGAAGCAGAAGTCGATTACTTAACGAAAAACTACTATGTTTCATTTAGGAATGAAATTGGCCAGATGATGATTAAACAAGATCATATTCGTTACGCCGAAGAAAGCAGTCATAATCTTGACGCGATTGTACTCGCTATAAAAGAACAAATGAACACCCCCTATAACACGAGAGAGTTTATCGATTTCACATTAAACTGGCTACAAACTATTCCATATGACACTCTTGAAAATCGTATTTCGTCGAATGGCTCTGGTTTTGCAGCACCTCGACAATTATTGGTAAACAACAAAGGCGACTGTGATAGCAAATCAACGCTTTTCCTTGCACTTCTAAAATCATATAACTCAAGATTATCTGCCAAGATGTTCTTTTTACCTAATCATGCATTGGTTGGAATTAGTCTTAAACCAAATAAAACGGATGAACGAATCCTACAAAACAACGTTTCGTATATCCTAGCTGAGCCTACCGGCGCTGCGCAGTACAAATTAGGCGAGATAGCCCCTTCGAGTAAAATGGCAATCAGGAATCGTCAATTCACTACCGAACAATTTTAAATCTCCCTTTAATCGGAGGTAATAAAGACACACCTGATTTGCTTCTACCAAGAATAAAAACTCGAAACTAGGACACACCTATTAACCACATAATGACAAAACAGGTGTGGCCTTATTTGAGAGATTACAGAAACAAAGGTGATAAACTAAACGAAAGTTGCATAACTTTTTGTTAACATCTATTGTTCGTCGCAGAATGCGCAGATGACAGATAGACTTGTCATATAAAGACGCATCACCTAGACATTAATTAATTCACGGCAGAAGAAAAATAATGATATCAACAAGACAAAAGCTGATCCCCTTTCTACTCTCCAGTTTACTGAGCTTTAGTGCAATAAGTATCGCCGACGAGCAGGAAGAAATAGAAAAAGAAGCCGAAAAACCTTTCGCAACATGGGATGTTTTAAATCCGCCCATGACACTATCCAACGTCGAAATAAACACAAATGAAACTACCTGGTCTAGTTTAGATGTTAGCCCCGACGGCAAGCAATTTGTGTTTGATATGCTCGGCGATATTTTTATTGCTAGCACCGATGGCGGCGACGCAAAGCCTTTAACTCAGGACTTTGCTTGGAATATACATCCTACAATAAGCCCTAATGGTAAACAGCTTGCCTTCATTTCTGACCGCGATGGACTATCTAATGTTTGGGTAATGGATATCAGCGGTGAGAACTTGCGTCAAGTCACCAAAGAAAAAGAGAACTTAATACACTCCCCTAAATGGAGTCCAGATGGCGAATACATTGTCGTCAACAAAGGTATTATGTCAAGCCGCAGTATTCCTGCTGGTGAAATCTGGCTTTATCATCAAAGCGGTGGCAACGGCCTAGCAATCAAAGAACGTGTTAGTGGCAAAGTTGACCAAAAAAACATTACTGACCCTGCTTTTTCACCCGATGGGCAATATATCTATTACACCCAGGATGTTTCGGGCGGTTCACAGTTTAGTTATAACCGAGACGCCCTCCAAGGCTTATTCGCTATTATACGATACGATAGAGAAACAGGTGAGGAAGAACGTTATATTTCTGGAACTGGCGGAGCAGTAGTACCAACACCCTCGCCTGATGGAAAATATGTAGCATTTGTTCGTCGTGTAAAAAGTAAAACCGCATTATTTTTAAAAGACGTAAAGTCAGGCGATGAAAAAGCGATATTTATGGAACTCGAACGCGATATGCAAGAAGGCTTCGGAAGCGAAGGTTATTTTGCATACTTTGATTGGACTCCCGACTCAGAACAAATCATGTTTTGGACAGGTGGAAAATTCCATAAACTCAGCATCAAAGATAAATCACTAACAACTTTAGATCTAAACATTAGCACAACAGTTCAATATGCAGATGCTTTGCGTTTTGACGTCGATGTTGCTCCTGATGAGTTTGATGTAAAGGCAATACGTTGGGCGCAGAAATCACCAAACGGCAAAACGGTCTTATTCCAAGCGCTTGGTAAACTCTATACTAAAGATATCAACAGCGGTGAAATCGAACGCCTAACGAAGCAAAATAAGTATGACGAATATTATCCGAGGTTTTCAAACGACGGTAAGCAAATCGTTTATACAACGTGGAGCGATAAAGGTCTTGGTGATGTAAGAATTATTTCCGCAAGGGGTGGCAAAGGCAAAGTAGTCAGTTTATCAAAAGGCCACTTCATTGAACCTAGTTTTTCAACAGACGGAAAATTGGTTGCTTATCGCAAATTTACTGGTGGCTACTTGCTAGACCCAACTAATTCTACTGACCCTGGTATTTACGTTCTTAACTTAAAAGAAAAAACCACCGAACGTGTATCAAAGAGTGGTGTTGAACCGCATTTTTCTGCGGGTAATGAGCGTGTTTATTTTAGTGAATCAGTGGGCGGAACTCCTTACAGCGAGACACAGTTTTCTAGTGTGAACTTGCGTGGCGAAGACAAACGTGTTCATTTACATGGTGGCGACAAAGTCAGCGAATACCGTTTGTCTCATGATAAGAAATGGATTGCTTTCGTTTATCAATACAATACGTTTGTGACCCCATTTGCAGATAATGGTCAAAAAGTCACTATTGGACCTGAAATGTTGTCACTCCCGGTTAAACAACTTTCCGCTCGCTCTGGCAACTACATGACTTGGAGCCCCAATAACCAATCAGTAGGTTGGTCACATGGTCCTCGTTATTTTGAGCGCAGTTTAGATAATGCTTTTAGCTTTTTAGCAGAGTCGGATGCCCAACTGCCTGAACCACTAAACGAAGGTATGGATTTATCTTTTAAGAAAAAGTCTGACAAGCCAAATCGTTACGTCGCTATTGTTGGTGGTAAAGTTGTGACGATGCGTGATGCAGACAATCAGCAAGAAGTCATTGAGAATGGCATCGTCCTAATAAAAAACAATATGATCGACGCTGTCGGCACTGCAGCCAGTATCACGATCCCTGATGGTGCACTGGTTATCAATGCTGAAGGCAAAACAGTCATTCCTGGACTAATTGACACCCATGCACACGGATCGCAAGGCCGTAATGAAATTATTCCTGACCAAAACTGGAGTCAATATTCTAACCTCGCGTTCGGTGTGACGACGATCCATGATCCATCTAATGACACCACAGAGATTATGGCCGCAGGTGAATTACAAAAAGCGGGACAACGCATAGCCCCAAGGATTTATTCAACAGGAACAATATTATATGGGGCAGAAGCACTCGGTTATAAATCTATTATTAACGATTATGATGATGCTTATTATCACGTTCAAAGATTAAAAGATCTTGGGGCTATCTCGGTTAAAAGTTACAACCAACCAAGACGTGATCAACGTCAACAAGTGTTAGTTGCAGCTAAAAACCAAGAGATGATGGTCGTGCCAGAAGGCGGCGGTAAATTTCAACAAAATATTTCTATGTTAGTTGATGGACACACTGGCTTAGAGCACAGTCTTCCAATTGCCAATGGTTATAACGATCTAACCCAACTATGGAAAGCGACGAAATTTGGTTACACACCTACTTTCGTGGTTTCTTACGGCGGATTAACCGGTGAGACGTACTTTTATGACCGTACTAATGTGTGGGAAAATGAGAGATTAATGCGTTACACACCATCCTTCTTAGTCGACCGCAATATTCGTCGTCCCAAAGCACCTGATGATCACTACAATCACTTTGCCGTTGCCAAATATGCAAAAGAGCTGCGTGATAATGGCGTGAGCGTTCATATTGGCGCGCATGGTCAACGTGAAGGTTTAGGTGCACATTGGGAGTTATGGTTAATGGAGCACGGTGGTTTCACTCCTTTTGAAGCACTTCGTGGTGGCACTATTGATGGCGCAAGACATCTCGGTATGGATAAAGCAATCGGCAGTATCGAATCGGGTAAATTAGCCGATTTAGTTATTATCAATGGCGACGTTTTGAATGATTTAAGTCGTAGCGAATTTGTTGACTATACCGTGATTAATGGTCGCGTGTTTGAAGCAGCTACAATGAACGAAGTTGGCTCGAAGAATAAGCGTTCTCCATTCTTCTTTGAAAGCGATAATAACGCCTTTATGCCGGAACAAACTCAACAGCAAATGGAAGCGAAGGCACATATGTATCATTGGGTGCATTAATTTAAGTTAGTTTTCAGCTTTAAAAATTTAAAAAAGCGTTTATATTGAAGCGAAACCCGAAAGTTAATTAAAACCTTCGGGTTTTTTTATGTCTTAATTTGTCCTAAAGTCCATAATTAGTTCAAAATTTAAACAGTTAAATACTGAAGTTGCATATAACAGAACAATTTATACAAAAAATGACATTAAATTCTCTAATGTCAAAAACCGTAAATAAGCCATAAAAGTGACATTATTTAAGCAATATTGAATATTGTAAATCATCCAACCCTCTATTTTTATTGAAGTTACCTTGGTAGAACTGAAGGTACCTGTATTAATAGACTCGACCATTAGTACATCTTTAAAAATGGGACAAAATTGCAAAATGTCCCATTTTTAAAAGTAATTGTCCCATTTTTAAACGTCGTTTTTCCAGAACATCAGTAAGCTAGTTTTTCATATCAAACAGTGATCACCTGAAAAAGTCGTTTACGGTCAAGGAATGAAAAACAATGCAATATTCAACTGAGCTTTTTAGAAAAGACGCGATAGAAGGGCAAAATAGAAATAACCTTGGTGAAGCGGTGCTATTACCCAAAACCAATCACCAAATACTCGCTATTACTTTAATCTGTTGGTTTTTGTTTTTATGCGGACTCCTTCTTGACGCTAGCTTTACCAGTAAAGCGACTGTAAATGGTTGGCTCGTGAGCTCGAAGCCAAGCATTGATATAATGGCTAAAGAAGCAAATAGCATGGTCAAATCTATACGTATTAGCAACGGATACCCAGTTTTGCAGGGACAGGTGTTGCTCGAAGTATCGCGCAATGCCAGTGCTCTCATAGATGAAAACTACCAACAACAATTTGATTCGCTAGTGTTACAACGTAACTTATTAGAAAAGCGCGAACTTATATTAATCAGTAAATATCAGCAACAAGAAAGACAAGCTCAGGGGGAAATACGAAGCTATCAGCAACATTTAAAGGTTAATTTTGAGATTGCAAAAAAGTTAGCAACACAAGCTAGACAGGCGACTAACGCAGAAGCTGCATTGTGGTCGCTTCTGCAGAATAGGAGCATATCGAAGTCAACTTACAACACTCAAAAAGAGAAACGTGAGGCTATTGAATTTCAAATAGCACAAACATATTCCGCTAAACTGGACTTTGAACAAAAACTATTATCAGCCAAGCAAAACAAAGTCAGCAGAAAAATAGCATCAGACGAAGAGCGAAATACGCTTCAATCCAACTTACAAAGCGCTATCCATGAGATAAAACTATTCGAAGGATCTGGTGACTACCTTATCAGAAGTCCAATTGACGGTATTGTGCATAACTTACAAGCAACTAACGGCGAAACTCTCGGCAGCAACATACCACTAATGCAAATAACGCCGCTGAACAATCCATTGAAGGCGGTATTATACGTATCATCAAATGATGCCGGGTTCATTAAACATAATCAGTTAGTGCAACTTAAACTTAACGCATTCCCTTACCAGAAGTTCGGCATGTCCACAGCTCATGTATCCCATGTGTCGCAGCAAATACTATTACCACATCAAGTAAAGCGCTCGCCAATACAACTTAATGGACCCGTTTTTCTAATTGAGGCGACACTTGATACGCAAGCCACTAACGTTGGCACAGAAGCACTGAAAGCAGGCATGCTTTTTAAAGCAGAGATAACACTCTCAAATAGGAGCTTGCTGGAATGGCTTTTAAGCCCAATTTATAGCTTGCGAGGACAAATCAAATGAATCTCAACTCTAATGCTAAAACAACCAATACAGAAACAACAGCTAGAAAAATAAAACAAACAAAAGCCAGCCATATATTGAGATTTTCGTCCAAACAAAGACTCAATATTATTATGCAAGCTGAAGCCAGTGAATGTGGACTTGCCTGTGTCGCGATGCTCGCCAACTTCCATGGCAATCATATTAGTCTAGATAAGTTGCGCCAACTCAATCCAATATCAATACAAGGAAGTAATCTAACTCAACTCATGCAACTAGGTCACTTACTCGGCCTTTCCTGTAGGGCATTGAAAGTGCAACTCGCGGAACTTAAAGAATTAAATACACCTTGTATTCTGCATTGGAACTTTCAGCACTTTGTGGTTTTACAGAAAGTAAGCAAAGAACATTGTGATATTGCTGATCCCTCCCAGGGCCACAGAAAATTAAGTATGCAGCAAGTCAGTGAGGCGTTTACTGGCGTTGCCATTGAGATGTTACCAAATACTGAATTTAAAAAGGCCCAAGCATCACAAAAACTTGAATTAAGACACTTTTCCACTAGCGCCATTGGCATAAAACGGCAACTAGGGATTTTGTTTGGGTTAAGCTTATTGCTTCAGTTCTTTGCCATTGCGGCCCCATTTTACATGCAAACCGTTATCGATGAAGTCATCGTAAAATCCGATAGTTCATTACTTAATGTACTCGCTCTCGCCTTTCTTTTACTGCTATGTATAGATACGGTCACGTTTATGCTTCGCGAAAGAGTCATGCTTTATTTTTCAAATCAATTTAGCCTACATATGGCGACTCGCGTTTTTAGTCACCTACTTTCACTGCCGGTAGACTATTTTCAAAAGAGACATTTGGGCGATATTGTCAGTCGCTTCTCCTCTCTGCAAAATATTCGTCATATTGTGACATCAGGCATAATTTCAGGCCTTATTGATGGATTAATGGCATTGTTGATGCTTATCGTTTTATTCTTTTATTCTTCCACACTGGCCAGCATTGTTTGCTTAGTCGTCATATTTTATGGCCTTCTGCGCTGGTTATTCTTTAAGCCCATGAAACAACAAAATATGGAAGTTATTCAAAGCCAAGCTTCTGAAAATACGCATTTTATGCAAAGCATTCGGGCAATAAAAACAATCAAGCTTAATAATACAAGCACACAACGGGGCGCTCAATGGCTCAACCTACTTAGCAACGCGATGAATAAACAAATTAAACTATCCGGCTGGCAAATAAATTTTTCAGTGTTGAATAAAATATTATTTGGTTTAGAGAATATTATTATCGTTTATTTAGCTGCGAAATTAGTCTCTATAAACTTGTTTTCGATAGGCATGCTGTATGCCTTTATAAGCTACAAAGCTAAATTTATTACTGCGGCTGATAGTTTGCTTAATCACTGGTTGGAATTCAAAATGCTCAGAGTTCACTTAGATAGATTAGCCGACATTGTCTTTAGTAAAAGTGAAATATTTACAAGCCTCGAAGATGAAATAAACAACAATATAGAACACTTAACAGGCAATGTAGAGAGCGTATTTCATTTGTCAGCTCGTGATTTGTCGTTCCGATATCACTCAACTCAAGACTATATTTTTAAACACCTAAACTTGAATATTCCACGCGGTAAATGCATCGTTATCTCTGGCCACAGTGGTTGTGGAAAATCGAGTTTGTTGCTGTGTTTAATGGGCTTAAGCACTAGTGCAGAAGGCAAAATTTATATCGACGGTCACTTACTCAATACCAGCAACCGACATCTACATGCTGTTGCCGCGGTGCTTCAAGATGACCAACTACTTAGTGGCACAATTCTCGAAAACATTACGGACTTTGCAGACACAACAAACTTAGACCTTGTTATTGAAGTGACCAAATTAACCTGCTTACACGGCGATGTTATGCACATGACGATGCAATACAACACCCTAGTAGGAGATATGGGTAGCACCTTAAGTGGTGGCCAGAAACAACGCCTATTACTTGCTCGGGCCCTCTATAAAAAACCAAGGTTGTTATTTATGGACGAAGCAACGAGTCATCTTGACGCTTCTACAGAGACGATTATTAATGACAACTTACGTAAATTGAACATAACTAAAATTATGATTGCTCACCGCCAGGAAACCATTGCAAGTGCAGACATTGTGCTTGCTTTTATTAGAGGTGAATTATGCGATATCACGCACCAATATCTCACCGATACCAAGCAGCACAAAACATCGAAATAAGGAAAATTTAATGATGAATATGATTACTCAAATACAAACACTCTCTAAACGTGAGAAACAAATAGCGATGAAAATTATGGAAGGGTCGCCCAATAAAATTATTGCGGCTGATTTATTCATCAGTGAACGAACGGTTAAATTTCACTGCGCTAACATCTACCGGAAACTCAATATCAGCAACAGAACAACGTTAATAGCGAGGTATTATAAAGAACTATATGACATGGCCTCATAGTTTGTGATTATCCAAAAACATGACGATAAATAATCACATAATGGTTCAATTGAAAAAAATGGAAAGCCCGAATACCGGGCCTTTTCTATTTAGTCTTTACTGGTAATCTGATAATACAAATCGAGCGTGTTGTTCACTCCACTAACCGCTTCGAGGTATAAATGGGGAAGCAATTGATAGTGGACACTCACTTCGCTTACAGAGTCGAAAATACCGATGCCATATGTAACTTTAACACCCTCGGCCAATTGCCCTGAAAGCTGAACTTGAGTATCGCTACCTTGTCCTGCCGTTTGCAGGTTCAAGTCTTTAACACCCAACTTTTGTCCAAGGCTGCCAATGCCGTTTTCGCTGCGCCCAACACCAAAGCTTACGAGTGCATTCACCAAGGTGTTTGAGTCTGAACCATCGCCTCCCACTCCAAAATTATCAGCACCACTAATCAGATATGATAACTGTCTTGCCTGCTCCATCGATGGCTCCGAAAATAATTCTACTGACGGCTTGAGAGCGTTTCCCGTAACCCTAATTCCAGCAATTACGTTGTCTTTGGTATTTAACGGGTTACGAATCGCTTCAATATCAAATGCAGGAACGTCAGGCTGACCAATGAAAGCGATATATCCTTTCCTTATCTGCAGTATTTGAGAGTAAGCTTGATAATCACCTTTTAGGACCTGAACGATACCATTCACTCTTGTATTTTGAGTATCAATTTGTAACATCAAATCACCACTCAACTCCGCTTTTAAATCTAAAGCATCCAGTTTAACTTCGCCTTTTTTACGCTTATCAATTAATACATTGACGTTAACATCAAGTGGAAATTGCCCTTGTTTGACGACCTTCTTATCGTCAATCACAATAATATCTTGCGCCGGTGATTTTGCATTAGGCGGCAATGATTTAATTTTCACTCTGGCATATGGCACTTCAACTTTACCTGAGACCGATAGTAGATCTGGAGAAAGCTTAATTTTTAAGTCCGGGGATATTTTAAAATGAGAACTTTCATAAGCTATATCAAGCCTGTCGCCGGCCACTTTAGTATTAACAATCAAGGCATCAGTGAAGTCAACATCGCCATCGATGCTGCCATTGCCCTCACCTAACCTAAATTGCCCCGCAAAATCCGCTTTAGAGCCTTTAAAAGTTACGTTTTGATTATACTCGGCTAGCCTTAATGGATATTCTTTTAGCACAACGGCGCCATCTGTGATGGATAAAAGGCCATGTAATGACGGTTTATCTAAAGGGCCCTCAAAAGAAATATTCGCATTAATATCACCGCTTAACTTTTTTACCGCCGTAATAAAAGAAGCGAAATAAGATACAGCAAAATCACTGATGATTAAGCTCCCCTGGTGTTGATAGGGCTTACTTGATAGGTCGAATTTACTATTCACAGAGACTTGGCCTGCCTCTGTACTGTCGAAGCTAAAATTACTATCAATGCGATCTGGAGCTCCTTTTACTGTAGCTCGCATATTCTCTATGATGACTTTATTATCGTTTGAAACAAGCGTGGCATTTTGAGAAACTGCATCAGCAGCGAAATAAAGACCTTCTTTCTGCTGCCAATCAATATCGATATTTACATTTACATTTAGGTCAGAAGTTTCTATATCAACGTTGGGTAATAGCTTTGCTACTCCTCGATTCATCGCATTGTAATCCAATGAAACCTTGGTTTTAGTTTGTTGTTGTGTCGCGTTAATATCCTCTGTACATAGTCGATCGCCACGACCCTCCCAACAATGTCCAGCAATAGACAAACTAAAAGGCTGTAGGCCCAAAGTTAAGTCTGGTTGATCTTGCAGTGTAAGCTCCGCTAAGCTAGAAACGAGATTTCCCTCTAACCACTTGCCTGACCAACTTGTATTTTCGGCATTCAACTGTCCTTTTAAAAATTGTTTTGTAATGTATTCACCTTGAGGAATACTAAGTCGCAGTGACTGCTCGGTTTCATCACCACTCAGTTGAAGTTCAAGCTGCGGAATATTCTGTCCACCAAAAAATAGATTTGAAACAGATATTTGCGCTTTTGATGCAAGTTTGTTGGCCATGTTGACACTGACATCAATCAACATATTTTCTAAACTAATGCCGGCAGCTGTCAGTTCTTTCGCATTCGCTTGCATAACAATTTGAGGCGTTTCAATGGCGCCTGACAAATTACCTTTCGCATATATCTGGCCCTCCAAGTCTGGGAAAATATCTTTCAAGGCATTTAAATCGATTGAAAAATCCAGACTAGAGGCATATTCCTCTCTTTTATCTGGGAAATTCACACCAAGCAGAGCGACAGATTCGAGTGCTTGCTTAGAATAAAGATTACCTTGCACGTTCATCTGATTATCCCCCTGGGTTAACCGGACTGATTGCACTTTCACGTTGCCAGTTTTTTCTAGTTCCGCATCAACGACCATAGATAACGGTGAGTTTTGCCAAGTCCCGCTTAACATTGCTCCTTTAACAGCCGCTGATTGGGTTGTTTGAGTTATCACAATAGAGTGCGGTAATACTCCAGAAATAAGAGATTTTAAAGAAACATCGAGTTTCGCTAGCTGAACGGATTCAAGCTTTAGATTTCCATTAAAAGATAACTCATTTTGACCATCATTTTCGTCCGCCAATATGGCTTTACCAACATAATCAAGTGATCCTATGCTGCCATTGAGATTCATTTTTTGAATATCAAGAAGCGAATGAGCCTCGTGGTTTAGACGCATGGGCCTGAAAAGTACATTTAATTCAAAATTTTCAACACCCATAAATTCTTGCGTTTTTAACAGACTAGTTAAACGATAACCCTGCATATCGCCATCAATTTTAGCCTCAAATAAAGACACACCTCTTAACGGTAACATCAAGTCATTACTCAACGTGGGAAACCAATCCTGTATGTCATCAGCAACTAGTGCAGATAATTCTTCAAATTTAATATCAATATTTAAAGGCAATGTTAGTTTTGACAACTCAAGCGCTGAAGTAACCTTGAGCACTTTTTGCTGAGTAGGCAAATGAGTCAAGGTCAAATTGATCTTGTTAATATTCCCTTCGCTTGTAAATTCAAAACCAGTGAAATTGTTAAAAACAGGTGTGTCTAGTTTGAGGGCTTTAGCTGAAAGACTCGAAACAGGTGTGACTACTTTGTGGGCGACTAACATCAAATTATGTTCGAGCTTTTTCGCAAAATTTATGGCGGCTTTGAGTTTCAAATTTATTGGTATGAAAGAGGGAGACTCCCCTCCTTGTTGCAAACTCCCCACCACTATGGTCGTCTTTAACTTTTGATTTTGTACGTCTAAACCGATTGCCAAACTGTCATTGCAAAAAATAGTCGTTATCGAATCATCTTGAGTTTGTTGGCGCAGGCAAATATTGCGCAGCATCGCATTGTTTAATATCACGTCAATAGGAATATAAACCTCGGGTATTTCAATTGGTTTATATTGGTAATTTGCTAATGCACTTAACCACTGTCGAGGCCGCGTTTCACTTGTAGAATTAACCACAGTTTGAGTGAGCTCAGATCCCACGACCTTGGGTAATTGAATAGATAATGAACTTGCGTTTAACTGCGTTATATCCAACTGTTTATGAAAAGACAAAGCCAACGTTAAGTCTTTCAATTTCAGAAGCTCAACGTTATATTGAGAAACCAGCACCTCACCAATACTTAATTCACTCAAGCGGAGTAAAACAGGTAACTCAATAAGCTTACTTTGTGCAACCTCAACTACTTCTTCTTGCGCTGACGTATCACCAAGTGCAACGATTACGCGGTTTAATCGAACTTTGTTAATGCACACTTCTGCGGCAAAAAGACAACTTAGACCGACATCAAGGGATAAGTTATTTATATCAATATCTACACCAGGTTGCTTAACTCGAATTTGATTGAGCTCTACTTGAGAATAAAAACTCCCGCCTTTATAGTCAATCGCAACACCAAAGTCGCCGCCATTAACATAACTAATAGCCCATTGTGTGCCAATGCTCGACAGAGCAATACTCAGAATGAAAATAATCAACAAGCCTGCGCCTAACAGACACCAAGATGTTATTTTAATAGTTCTATTTAAAATAGTAGAGTTGGACATATTAAATCCCAGGCCCAATAGAAAAGTGAAGTCGCTTGGTATTTTCCTTGTCACTAAACCCTCTAGCAAAATAAAGTCTAATTGTACCTATCGGCGATAGCCAATGGACACCCAAACCTGCGCCATAAATAGGTGAGGTACCTATATCATTACTCGCGCTGCCTGCATCAACAAAAACGGCAGCACGCCAATCACTGCTAACCTGATAAGCATACTCTGTGCTGGCAACGACTAAAAATTGTGCACCAATGAGCTCAAGCTTTCCTGTCGTTTCATCAATTCGCTCTTCACTTACTGCATTTAACGCAAAACCACGCACACTTTGGTCACCTCCAACAAAGAATCGTAGGCTTGAAGGTACCTGATCAAAATCGTTTGTGATGATAGCGCCAGCATCACCGCGCACAATATACCGATGCTTGCCAAATGATCTTATCCATTTAGTTCGCGCAGTGACACGTAAAACATTTACATCTGATATCACACGGTCAGAAGCAGCCTCAACAGTCAGTTGCTGACGATCTCCCCAATTCACAAATAATTCACCATCCTTTCTAACGCGATTGAGAGTGAATCCCGGTAACATAAGTTGTGTGGATTGCTCTTCGCCAATACCTTGAATAAAGTTCTCATATTCATACCGAAGAAATACTATTTTATCCCAATCATTCTTGTTCTTAGCTCCCAATTGGCGCTGTGCAGCAAGGGTATATGTTTGGCTATCTCGCTGCTCTTCATTAACCTCTTGATAACCCATTTGAACTTTAAAAAAATCGTTCAATGGGTTTGCCATAGGGATCGTATAACCCAAAGCGACATTCTTTTTGGGTCCTGAAATATAAAGTTCAGACGACAAACTATGACCACGTAAGTTTATCCAGGGGCGCTTCCAGTTGGCAGTGACTCTAGGACCTGAGTCTGTCGATGCACCAATACCGAATTGATAGGTGTCTTTTGGTTTAGCCGTCAAAAGAGCTTCAATGGGCACTATTTTAGCGATACGCTGCTCACTGCTCATTGCATTAATATTTGCTCTAACAATTACATTTTCATAGTAGCCAGTCTGGCGAATTAACTGCGTAAACTCACTAATTTTTTGTTGATCAAAATACTCATTTTCTGAAAATGGTTTTACTGCTTCGACAAGCTTCATGCCTCTGCTTTCAGTAATATATTCAAGATCTCCAAAGCGATAACGAGAACCAAAGTTGAATTGCCAATGAATGTTTGCACTATTTTCAGCCAAACTAACTTGTATTTCGGTTTTGTCGAGTACGAAATCGAAATAACCGAATATCAGTGAAAAAGATTGAATTCTGGTTTTCAGTCCATCATATTTTGATTGTTCTAAAGGCTTTCCTTTGAACGTTCTCAACGAATTAATAATATCTGTTAACTCGGCTGGAAAATACGCTTGTTGCGCTGCCGACTCATCATATTCTATCGTTACATCGCCAACGATTAGCTTTGGACCCAACCTTAATAAAATTTGGACACCATCGTTATCAAATGATTTTTTGTTGAGGTTACTAATTTCGACAGTTGCCTGATAATACGAATATGCACGAATTGCAGTAGTGATTTTGACCTTCGTTTGTTTTTCGAATTGCGCTAATTCATAGTCATTTTCTGGAAAGTTCAGACCCGCTAAATGGAGTTGGATATTATCGACAACTTGACTATCAACGCTTTTATTTTCATCTGCAGATTTAATTTCCCACTTCGCGGAAGCGGATGCATGCACAAAAATAATGACTATGATAGTAAGGCTGCTGAAGAATTGTCGGCCAATGGGAAAGAAGGAAATAACCTGCTCCTTATAATTCAGATGAAAATAGTAATGACAAAAAATGCATGTAGATATTATCGTTTGATTTGCAGTGAACAGCAAGACGATAGACCAGTTTTTATCGCACATGGAGGCGAACTAGTTGGAAGGTCAGTAGCGCGAATTCGAGAAGTCATTTATTCTAGATGCATCTGTAAGGAGACAGATATGCAAACTACCAAGGATGGTAAAACATAGGCTATCTTCAAGACTGGCCTATGTTACTTATTGACTGAGTTTTCGCTTCCCTGAGCATCACAAAAATTAGTTTGTAAAAACACGCAAAGTCATTAAGCCTGATTGTAAAGCTAAATTTAAACACGTTGTAAAGATGGAAGATGTGCCATGAAAACAAGATTGGCGGAAAATAACCTCATCACTTTTAAAACACAAAAAACAGAGTTAGTAATGTTATTCGAAAAACGTAACCGTCTGAGATAACAAAACCCCAGTCACCAAAGGCTAAGGGGGTTTGAATCAAATATTAAAACGCTTCTATACACTGCGGTTGATAATACCAATAGCGCAGTCCAAACCCGCTAGCAATAGGGCTTTATTAGAAGCCACTTTAGTTTAGTTCAGTTCAGTTCAGTTCAGAACACTAAAATGTTCGCTAAAACTTACAACCTTAAAATGCATAAAGGAGAGGGCTCACGTCTTCCAGTAAATGCTAAAGTATAAACCGACTTAAGTCTTCGTTATCTGCTAACGTTTCTAAGTGATGATTGACGTAATCACTATCAATAACAAGTGATTCACCTGACCTATCAGACGCTTCAAATGAAATTTCTTCCATTAGACGCTCCAACACAGTGTATAAACGTCTAGCTCCGATATTTTCGGTTTTTTCATTTACCTGCCAAGCTACCTCGGCAATGCGCTGAATACCGGATTCAACAAAACTGATATCAACACCTTCCGTTTTTAATAAGGCTTTGTACTGTAGCGTTAGTGATGCGTCTGGTTCTGTTAAAATTCTCACAAAATCTTCCACGCGCAAAGCAGATAACTCCACACGAATAGGAAGTCGACCTTGTAACTCTGGGATCAAGTCAGATGGTTTTGCCATTTGAAAAGCCCCTGAGGCTATAAATAAGATATGGTCAGTTTTTACCATCCCATATTTAGTCGACACTGTCGAACCTTCAACTAGAGGCAGCAGGTCACGCTGAACACCCTCTCTGGATACACCGCCAGACTGCGTTCCTTCGCCCTTACAAATTTTGTCAATTTCATCAATAAACACAATGCCATTTTGTTCTAATGATTCAATGGCCTCTTCTTTTAAATCTTGTTGGTTAACTAATTTGCTCGATTCTTCTTCAATCAGTAACTTGAAGGCATCTTTTATTTTTAGTTTTTTCTTCTTTTTGCTTTTCTCACCTGACAGATTTTGAAACATACCTTGCAGCTGGTTAGTCATTTCTTCCATTCCTGGAGGCGCCATAATTTCGACACCAACCTGCGGGAGAGCGACATCTAATTCAATCTCTTTGTCATCCAATTGGCCTTCTCGTAATTTTTTACGAAAAACCTGACGTGTTCCCTTATCCTGACTTTCCTCGCGCTCACCAGATGTATTTTGAGCAGGCGGAATTAGAATATCTAAAATTCGTTCTTCAGCCGCTTCCTCTGCTCTATGTTTTACTTTTTTAGCTGCGTCTTCTTTGGTCATTTTTACGGCAATATCAGCGAGGTCGCGAATAATACTTTCAACTTCTTTACCAACGTAGCCTACTTCAGTAAATTTAGTTGCCTCGACTTTGATAAACGGCGCATTAGCTAGCTTTGCTAAGCGCCGCGCTATCTCGGTTTTACCGACACCCGTTGGCCCAATCATCAAAATATTTTTTGGTGTGACTTCTTGGCGCAGTTCTGGATCAAGCTGCATTCGGCGCCAGCGGTTTCTGAGTGCGATGGATACCGCTTTCTTTGCGTTTGATTGCCCAATAATATGCTTATCTAAGGCATGTACAATTTCTCTGGGAGTCATTTCTGACATAGTCTGGTACCTTTGATTAGCTCGCCCAACAAAGCCTACAAGAAGGCCTTGGACCAACTAAATTTAAAAAAATAGAGTTAATAATCCAGTGTTTCGATTGTCTGATTTTGATTAGTAAATACGCAAATATTACCTGCTATGGTTAAGCTTTTTTGAGCAATTTCTTGTGCGCTTAAATCAGTGTTAGCAAACAGTGCGGTTGCTGCAGCTTGAGCGAACGGACCACCTGAGCCGATTGCTATGAGGTCTTCTTCAGGCTGAATAACGTCACCGTTACCTGTTATTATTAAAGAACCACTGTGATCAGCAACAGCCAATAACGCTTCTAATTTACGAAGCATTCGGTCGCTCCGCCAGTCTTTGGCTAATTCAACAGCAGCCTTAGTTAGGTGACCTTGATGCATCTCAAGTTTGGATTCAAATCGTTCGAACAACGTAAAAGCATCGGCTGTGCCACCAGCGAATCCAGCCAATACTTTGTTATTGTAAAGCCGTCTGACCTTACGTGCATTTCCCTTCATAACGGTATTACCAAGTGAAACTTGGCCATCACCTGCAATCACAACTTGATTGCCTCGACGAACTGATACGATCGTTGTCATCTAAACTCCTACTTAATACCGTCTAATTTCGTTGCATTAAGAAGAAGTGGGGGGCGTTCGAACTATTTCAAGTCTGGTTTTGCTACTCTAGTACTCGTTTTTAACTTTCATCCATACACTACGCTAAATCCCAATTCCAAATTTGGCAGCGATTAACCCTAGCGGATCTCAGTGAATGACGGTCTCTTTCTGCGTCGCGCTTACTCTCGTATGGTCCAAGGACGACACGATACCAAATACCTTTTGAACCTTTACTCTCGAGCACTTGCGATTCCAGTCCTTGAAATGCGATTGTCGCTTTTAATTCTTGCGCTTGTGATTGCTTTCTAAAAGATCCGCACTGCATTAAATAGCGACGGTCTGAATTTGGCAATTCATCGACCTCTACTTCTACTGAATAGGCAGGTAAGCCTTCAATAAATTCCCACTGCTCTTCCTCCAGCACCGGTAGTGGATCTATTTCATCTTCTACTGATCTCGCCGGCACATTGTTAGTGATTGATTTATTATCCGTTAGCGTTTTGCTGCTAATACCTTCTTGTTTATTTGTTAGCGTATTACTAGCATCATTATCACCAGCGTCTTTTAAATACCATAGAACCGCCACAAATCCGCTTACCACTAAAATTGCAAGCACGACTTTGAACCAAGCAACCGATTGGGTCGATCGTTTTCTCTTTTTGGGAGGTTGTCTTTTCTTCTGGCTGCGCGCCACGTAATCTCTTTGCGCCATAGTTTACTTTATTACTTTTTTATTTAAGTTGATTCCGCTGCAAGACTATACAAAGTTTTGCTATAAAAAAAGCTAAATATCTATACTTTATTTAACTAAAGTCGATAGGCGATACATCGATACTCCAGCGGACCTGTTTACTTAACGGCATTTCAGATAACGCTTTATTAGCTTGCTCAGTTGCTTGTTGTAAATACTTTCGTGAAGCCGATTGAATTATCAACAGATTTCGATAGCGTCCTTGCTTCTTCTCAATAAATGCGGGAAATGGCCCTAACACTTTCGTATGTTTAAATTGCGTGAATATTTGGGCACACAATTGCAAGAAGTGCACAGACAAATGCTTGTGATGGGACTCGCTGCGAATACAAATCTGGTGTTCATGTGGCGGTAACGCCGCGTGTTTGCGCTCAAGCAATGCATATCTCGCAAAGTCAGAAAAACCATTATTGATGAGATCTTGTAACAATGGATGCTCTGGGCAATGCGTTTGTAACCACATTTCTCCGGCTTTATCGCTGCGACCGGCTCTACCGGATAACTGAGTAATGAGTTGAGCTAGTTTTTCTGGCGCTCTAAAGTCAGCACTAAACAAAGCGCTATCGACGTTTAAAATAAGAACGAGTGTCACGTCAGGAAAGTGATGGCCTTTCGATAAAATTTGAGTACCAACAAGAATTTGATATTTTTTCTGATTAATTTCTTGCAATAACTTGCTCAGTTTGCCCTTGCCACGGACAGTATCACTATCGACACGCACAGTGGCATAATCTGGAAATAGGCTTTCTAAGCCTTGTTGCAATTGTTCTGTGCCAACACCAAAGGTGTCTAACTCATTGTGCCCGCATTCAGCACACACTTTTGGTAAGTGACGAATATCAGCGCAGCGATGGCATTGCAAATTATTTGCACTTTTATGCACCGTCATCGGATTATCGCAACGAGCACAATTCTCTACATGACCGCACTGGTGGCAAAGTAAAGCAGGAGCGTATCCACGCCGATTTACAAACACCATAACTTGATTACCCGCATCCAGTTGTATTTGCATTTTATCGAGCATTCCTTGAGCAATACCGTATTGCATAGGCTGGCCCTTAATATTCATTAAGCGTTGCGCCGGCATTGCGGCGCTGCCCGCACGGTTGGGCAATAGAATATGTCGATATTTCTTTTCTAGTGCATTGTGCAAACTTTCTAGTGATGGCGTCGCACTGCCTAGTACCAGCGGGATATTTAACTGTCTAGCACGATAAACGGCGATATCCCTCGCATGATATTTCAAATTGTCTTGCTGCTTAAAAGACTCATCATGCTCCTCATCCACAATGATCATTCCAGGATTTTTCATTTCTGTAAAAATAGACGAGCGTGTTCCTATTATGATACCTAAACTGCCATCTTTAGCCTGCTGCCACACTTGCAATCTCTCAGTATCATTCAGATTAGAATGCAATGTACCTACCCGTATCCCAAAACGTTTTTCAAAACGCCCAACGGTTTGTGGTGTTAAGCCAATTTCAGGAACCAAAATTAGAACTTGTTTACCTGCCGCCAATAGCGGTTCAATAATTTGCAGATATACTTCAGTTTTGCCGCTGCCAGTGACACCTTCAATCAACATAGTGTCGAAACCATTGGCGAGATTAATAGTTGATATTGCTATTGCTTGTTCAACATTGGGAAGCGGTTTTTCAGATATTAAAAGTTGTGTTATCCACTCATCGGGCTTTTCAACTACCTCAACCTTTTCAATCAACAACTTGTCTATGAGCGCTTTAATAATGGCCGCACTAAACTGTTGCCTAATAGCAGACAAAGGCTGCGCATTCTTTTCAAGTAGACGATACAAATCAAATTGCTTAACTGAACGAGCGAGCAGCTCATCTACCTCATTATGCGCTTTAGTTGCCGCATCGAGTTGCAAATAAGATTGAGTCGCAACGGCTGCTTTTGTCTTGCCACTTTGCTGCTTTCTTAGCGCAGCCGGCAATAACGTATGCAGCACTTCACCAATCGGGTAATGATAATACTCGCTCATCCACTGACCTAAGGTCAACATCTGTTCAGAGCACACTGGCGACCTATCGAGTATTTCAATCACCGATTTAAGTTTAGATATTTCATAGTCAGATTCGACATCGACACGCAATACAATACCAACGCATTTACGAGGGCCAAAAGGCACTAAGACTCTGCAACCAAGCAATCCATTATTGTCTGAACGAGCCACAGATGAAGCAGTGAACGCAGGTTCTCCCGACGACAATTCGATCATCGCAGACTCAGTTGCAATAGCATTGTCAATTTTATAATCAAACAATTGTGACATGGGCACCGCAATGGCCACTTGAATAACTTGCAATGAAACCTCTTTTCTTGTCAGTAATAGCGTTAGTTTTTGCCAGCGTTCGACCATCATTTTATGGCGCTATGATATCAACCTTTGCAGAGCAACTACGAAGTATTTTTATGCCTATATGGTTCAAATAATTATTATACGTGTAAACTATTGTACATCTCCTCAGTTTAGCAACAATTCATTAGTTATTTCTTGATTAAGCAGCGTAACTCAATTATTATGCGCATCCAAATTTCAGTAGTTGAATATTCAGCTGCTTTTTAATCAATTTCGTTTGGTGTGCGACTTCGGGTTGTATAGCGAGACGGCCTAAATATAAATAAGGTATTCCAATGAAAGACGGTATTCATCCTAAGTATAACGAAATCAAAGCAACTTGTTCATGCGGTAGCGTGATTAACATCCGCTCTACACTTTCTAAAGACATCAACTTGGACGTATGTTCGTTATGCCATCCATTCTACACTGGTAAGCAGCGCACAGCTGACACCGGTGGTCGTGTTGATAAGTTTAAGAAACGTTTTGGTGCACTTAACTCTAAGTAAGCTCTTATTGACTAAGCTTGGTTTAAAGAAAAATTTTGAAAGAGCGCAATGCGCTCTTTTTTTATGCCTATTAAATCTATAAAACAATAACTTATCAACGATATACTGAACACAGACACAGCTCCGTCTGGCTTTCCATAGGCAGCTCAGCCAACGTCTTATCTATATAAAAATTTACATCTTAATTGCTAAGTACATAAATATTCAATATACACAGTACATTATAATACTTAATAAAATTAAAATTATTCGCACGAAATCATGCTCTTACCAGTTGTTTTTTAATATAACTTAATACTTTTAGTTTCCTTCACTTTCTATCGATATGTGCTACATTTGGAAAGTATTCGCACTTTGCTTGTAAGTCACGTTGAAAACTTACCAAAACAGTATCACAAACATATTCGAAAGGACCCTGACCAACATGCCAGATTTTCGCCAACAAGCGCTCGATTATCACGAATTTCCTAAGCCCGGCAAAATTAGTGTTGAGCTAACGACCCCTGCTGACACTGTTACCGACTTAGCACTCGCTTATAGTCCTGGTGTTGCAGAGCCCGTGCGTGAAATTGCTGCAGATCCAAACGCAGCTTATAAATATACAGCTAAAGGCAATTTAGTTGCTGTCATCACCAATGGCACAGCTATTCTTGGCCTAGGTAATTTAGGCCCACTCGCCGCCAAGCCTGTAATGGAAGGCAAGGCACTCTTGTTTAAACATTTTGCGGGAATCGATTCAATTGACATCGAAGTGAAACACCGCACCACTGAAGAATTTATTAACACCGTCGCTAATATCGCTGACACCTTTGGTGGAATTAATTTGGAAGATATAAAAGCGCCTGAATGTTTTGAAATTGAACAAGAGCTGATAAAGCGCTGTAAAATTCCTGTATTTCACGACGACCAACATGGCACCGCGATAGTTACCGCTGCTGGTATGTTAAACGCACTCGAAATTCAAGGCAAAAAAATAGACGAAGCCATCTTTGTTTGTTTGGGTGCCGGCGCAGCGGCTGTTGCATGCATGGAATTACTCATTAAATGCGGTGCGATGCGTGAAAAGATCTATATGCTTGACCGCAAAGGCGTCATCCATACAAGAAGAGAAGAATTAACGCCGCACAAAGCCTTGTTTGCCAATAATACCGACAAGCGCACATTAGAAGATGTGCTCGAAGGCGCTGACGTCTTTTTAGGCCTGAGTGGACCTGACCTTCTGCCGCCAGAAGCGCTAAAACTGATGGCACCAAACCCAGTTGTATTTGCTTGCTCCAATCCTGATCCTGAAATTAGACCTGAGTTAGCACATGCCGTGCGCAATGATTTAATTATGGCGACCGGACGTTCTGATTATCCCAATCAAGTTAACAATGTTCTTTGTTTTCCATTTATTTTTAGAGGCGCTTTGGATGTAAGAGCATCTGTGATTAATGATGAAATGAAAGTAGCGGCAGTTGAAGCATTGAGAAGTATTTCGAAAGAACCTGTACCTGAGAAGGTATTGATTGCTAGCCAATCAAAGTCACTCACTTTCGGTAAGCATTATATTATTCCTAAGCCGATGGACCCTAGACTTTGCAAGCGAATCGCGACAGCGGTAGCAAAAGCAGCAATCGCCTCTGGTGTAGCAAAAATAGAAACCATTCCGGATAATTACCTAGATAATTTTTAGACCAAAAAAAGGGCGCTTTATTTATTAAAAGCGCCCATCTAATTTAGCTAGCCAACTTTCTCAAACTCTCTTACTACGCAGCTACAGACTCAGCTTTCTTAATCGGTTTACTCATTAAAATGTAATCGTAAGCAGCCAACGACGCTTTCGCGCCTTCACCCATTGCAATAACGATCTGCTTATAAGGCACAGTTGTAACGTCACCACAAGCATAAATACCGGCTTCACTGGTTTGGCTTTTTTCATTAATAATGACTTCGCCATGTTTAGTTAAATCAACAACACCTTTAAGTACCGAACTGTTAGGCACTAAACCAATTTGTACAAACACACCTTGCAACGTTTGCATATGAGCTTCGTTAGTTGCACGGTCAATATATTCAATTGCGTTGACCTTGCCATCTTTGGCATGAATTTCTTTGGTTGCCGCATTTTTAATGATCTTGATGTTGTCTCTGGCATTTACTTGATCAATTAACACCTGGTCTGCTTTCAATTCTGGCATGAACTCAAACACGGTCACCGATTTTACAATGCCAGATAAATCCAGTGCAGCTTCAACCCCTGAGTTACCACCACCAATAACAGCAACATCCTTACCTTTGTAGAAAGGACCATCGCAATGCGGACAGTAGGCAACACCGTTACCAATATTTTCTTTTTCACCCGGCACACCTAGCTCTCTCCAGTTAGCGCCAGTAGCAATAATAATGGTTTTTGTATCAATCACTTCACCCGAGGTTAATGTCAGCTTTTTGATGTCACCTTTTTCAATTTTATCAACACGAAAGTGCTCACGGATTGTTACTTCATAGTCATTCAAATGTTCCATCAATGACGTTGTTAGCTGAGGACCCGTTGTTTTCGACACGGAAATCAAGTTTTCAATTCCCATGGTGTCTTTCACTTGACCGCCAAAACGATCGGCAATTATGGTGACTTTTAAGCCTTTACGAGCCGAATAGATAGCAGCCGCGACACCCGCTGGACCTCCACCAATAACGGTTACGTCTTGCAGTGGAAGCTGCTCGATATTGTCGTTTGCTTGCAACATTTCTGGTTGAGATTGCGTCAACTTATCAATCAGTTTTGCAGTGTCTATTTGACCTGTTGCAAATACTTTGCCGTTCATAAAAACAGTAGGAACGCCTTGGATACCATTTTGTTCGACCAAATCTGGATAAACACTACCATCTATCATTTCAGACTCAATATTATCATTCAGCAAAGCAAATTGATTCATTGCTTGGACAACGTCCGGGCATGCATGGCAGCTTAAGCTAATATAGACCTGAAACTTAAGCGGATTGACCACTTTCTTGATCATGTTTTGCACACTTTCATCAAGCTTCAGTTTTACACCACCTGCTTGTAGTACTGCTAAAACAAATGAATTAAATTCATGTCCGCCTGGAACACCAGAAAAAGTAATGCCGCTTGGCTTACCGTTAACTTCTAAACCAAAGCTCACGGCGCTGCGAAAACGAGTTGAGTCATCTCGCTCTTCAAGCGTGATGTTGTCTGATATGGACGCAAATTGGCTTAGCATTTCTTTAAGTTCTGCTCGCTTTGTATGCTCACCAGTCTGTAATACTAAAGTGACATTGTGTTGCATATCTTTCGCGTATTGCGCTAAGGCTTTTAATATATCGGGAGTTAACATTGTTTTTTCCTTTCACTTTAAATGGGTTGGAGCAAAGGGCTTCACCATTTATTTAT
>Ga0307488_10000085_pt1 | contig 68985 bp, 51 predicted proteins | sample SB02metaG_FD_202248 | JGI IMG/M metagenome (GOLD analysis project Ga0307488, IMG submission 202248) | Sea-ice brine microbial communities from Beaufort Sea near Barrow, Alaska, United States - SB 0.2 | ecosystem: Environmental > Aquatic > Marine > Coastal | place: USA: Alaska | collected...
CTACCGCGGTAAAGGGAATAGCCAGGAGTCCTAGGTTGATAGCGCCAAACCCGGTCAGATCGCCGAGGTCTCTCAGATTGGCGCCGCCGACAGTAGCAAGAGTTACGCCGGCAATAAGCTGCATAGTTAGTCGGTAATAGGGGTGCACCGGATATCTGTCGTCTAGGGCGCCAATAAAGGTGATAAGTCCGCAGATCAGCGCTATGCCAATAAAACTTTCAGGAAGATTAAGAAACATCACGGCACAAAATAGCACCGACAGGTAGATGGAGATGCCACCTACCAAAGGCACTGCGCCCTGATGTACTTTACGGCCCTGAGGGTGATCCAGCAGTCCAGCGGCGTGAGAGATGGGGATTAATAGTTTGGTGAAGGCAAAGCTCAGCAGGGCTACGCCTGCGAGTGATGGCAGATATTGAATCATCGGTGTTTCTCCCTGAGTAATTCCATTTACAGCTAACCCTGTTCTATAGAGACTTTTAGTCCCTCCTTGAACCCGTTCTAGGCACCTTTCGGGTATTTTTACATGTCGACCTTAGTTGCTAATACGCAACCTATAAGATCTACAATGAGCAGCGCCTAATATTGAAGCGCTTCCCATCCTAGGAGTGCCGCTTCAACGGGATAAGTATGCTCTTTTATGACGCAGTGTTCTAGTTTTTCAACTCAGGTAAATGTTGCCCTGCGGGCAGATAGGCAGGGATCTAGCTGCTATCCTGCGGGGCAATAAAAAAGGGCTGCATTTCTGCAGCCCTTCTTAAATTTGGCTCCACCTCTTGGATTCGAACCAAGGACCCAATGATTAACAGTCATTTGCTCTACCAACTGAGCTAAGGCGGAATTGTCTGTTGTTGCGACAAGGCGGCATTTTAGGGGGCATAGAGGGCAGAGTCAACAATTTCTAGGCACTTAATCAGGGCTAATCTCAGCTTGTCTGCAACTTCTGGGGCCAGGTCAATCTAGCTCTACCTTGAGCACTACTCTAAGCCCTATTGCATGATCTGACAACCGAGCTATCAGTTGGCGATATTTTTCACAGTCACGGCTCATTTGAATTCTTATAGACTGTATAATCTCGTCTACCTAGGCCCTAGGGCCAGCTGTTTATGGAAGGGAATTCATTTGCATCAGATTAAGCGAATAAGTCAGTATTTGTTTGTCACACTGTTATGTTTTGTTGCTCAGACAGGTAACTCCGATCAGCAAGTGCCAATCGAGAGGGTGGTTGAGCAGCAGTTTGCGCCACTGTTCAATGAGGTGTCGGCAAAGCTATCCACCGATAAGCAGCGCTACCTCACTGACCCAATAGCCTTTCAGGACTTTATTGATCGACAATTGCGCCCGATCTGGGATGTGCGGTCTACCGCCAGAGCGCTAGTAGGGCGACAGGAGTTTGAGGGAATGATCCGGGCTCAGCGACAGGACCTGGTTAAAGCCGTGAGAGATACTTTGGCCCGCTATGCATTTGAGGGGCTAGCGAAGTATTCTGGCCAGCAGTTCCGCATTGTTGATGTGGTGATCAACCCGCGCGCCAGTATGGGCTGGGTTCAAGTGCTGATGGAGTCGTCACTGATACCAGATATTGTTTTAGACGTATTGATTAAACAGACTGACCCGGAGAAGGGCCTTTGGCAGGCGGTGGATGTTCGCTTTAAAGGTATCACCTATGTCTCGGTTAAAAAACACTCATTCCGGCAAACCATTGAAGAGCAGGGTATGGATACATTGATTACTGACTTACAGCGCAAAAACCGCGAGTACTTTGCCGATATCTGCAACAAAACCCAGAGCAGCGGCAGGGCACCCTGCGCCTTGAGCGCGGAATAAAGATGGCCGACATTTTACCCATGCCACCATTGACTGTGGTCAGTGACTACTCTCCGGCAGGAGATCAGCCCGAGGCAATTAAAAAGCTGGTTCAAGGTCTAGAAAATGGCCTCTCCGCTCAGACATTGTTGGGGGTGACTGGCTCGGGTAAAACCTTTACCGTCGCCAAAGTCATGGAAGCCGTGCAGCGCCCCACCATTGTGATGGCCCACAATAAAACCTTGGCGGCACAGCTCTATGGCGAGTTTAAAAGTTTCTTCCCGAATAATGCGGTCGAGTATTTTGTCTCCTACTACGACTACTACCAGCCCGAAGCCTACGTGCCCTCGTCGGACACCTTTATTGAAAAAGACGCTGCGGTCAATTCCCATATTGAACAGATGCGACTGTCGGCCACCAAGGCGCTGATGGAGCGCCGCGATGTAATAGTCGTCGCCACCGTTTCCGCTATTTATGGCCTTGGAGATCCCAAGGCTTATATGAAGATGTTGCTACACCTGTCCCGTGGTGAAAAAATTGATCAAAGGGATGTTCTTCGACGCCTTGCCGAGCTGCAATACAAGCGCAACGATATAGACTTTGACCGCTCCTCTTACCGTGTACGCGGCGATGTGATTGATGTCTATCCTGCGGATTCAGACTACGAAGCCCTGCGCATTGAGCTGTTTGATGACGAGGTGGAAAATCTCACCCTGTTCGACCCATTGACCGGCGAAGTACTGCGCAAAGTGCCACGCTATACAGTCTATCCCAAGTCCCACTATGTCACTCCGCGTCACACTGTGGTCGAAGCTGCGGATAAAATCATCGTTGAACTAGATGAACGCCTTGCTCAACTGCGCTCTGTGGACAAGCTGGTTGAAGCTCAGCGCCTCGGTGAGCGAGTTCGCTACGACAGTGAGATGATGCGCGAGCTGGGTTACTGCAATGGCATTGAGAACTATTCCCGCTACCTCTCCGGCCGACCCCCGGGAGATCCACCACCCACATTATTTGATTATCTGCCCGACGATGCGTTGCTGATTATCGATGAATCACACGTTACCGTGCCCCAGATTGGTGGTATGTACAAAGGCGATCGCTCACGTAAAGAAACTCTCGTCGAGTATGGCTTTAGATTGCCCTCAGCTCTCGACAATCGGCCCCTGCGCTTTGATGAGTGGGAAGGTTTGGCTCCACAGATGATTTTTGTTTCGGCCACCCCTAGCCGCTACGAAGCCGCTAATGAGGGGCAGGTCGTTGAGCAGGTTGTGCGCCCCACTGGGCTTCTTGATCCTGAGATCGAAGTGCGTCCTGCGATCAATCAGGTGGACGACGTACTCTCCGAGATTCATCGCTGTGCCGCCGCTAACGAGCGTATTCTCATTACCGTGCTAACCAAGCGCATGGCCGAAGATCTCACCGACTATCTCGCCGAGCACGGTGTTCGTGTGCGCTACCTGCACTCTGATATTGACACTGTTGAGCGTGTTGAAATTATCCGCGACCTGCGACTTGGGGAGTTTGATGTACTGGTTGGTATCAACCTGTTGCGAGAGGGCTTGGATATGCCTGAGGTTTCTCTGGTGGCGATTTTTGATGCTGATAAAGAAGGCTTTTTGCGTTCTGACACCTCACTGATTCAGACCATCGGTCGCTCTGCACGTCATGTGCGGGGTAAAGCCATACTCTACGCTGACAAGATTACCGGCTCCATGGGCCGCGCCATCGATGAAACTAAGCGTCGTCGCGCCAAGCAAATTGAACACAATGCATTGCATGGGCTAACCCCTGTCGGCATCACCAAATCGGTGGCCGATATTATGGAAGGGGCTTATGCCGGGCAGGGTAAGACGAAGCGCGGTAAGAAAGTCGCTGAGGGTTTGGGGCGCTATGATATTGATGAAGCGCCGGTAGCAATCCGCGATATAGCCAAAGAGCTCAAACGCCTTGATGAGAAAATGTATCAGCATGCGCGTAATCTGGAATTTGAAGAGGCGGCTCAGGTGCGCGATGAGATTGGTAAATTGCGTGAGCGTAGTTTGGCGTCATAGGGCGTGGGGGCTAGGTTGTCTTGCTGCCCCCAACTCATGTGATTTTAAGAGGCTTACTCTGGCACTCGGACCGCCTCATTCTGTCATCCCGACCGCAGTGTAGGGATCTCCTGCCGACTGGACTAGGTCTTTCGGCTACGCTCAGAATGACAAGTTGGGACGGCCTCTCGGTTTTATGCACTCAAAATTTCACTAATTCTCTCAATACAGCCTTCCATACTGCTGCGAATAAAGGTTTCAAACCTTACAGGTGTAACAGCTGTTTCCCAAATCAGGCGACAGCCCTCTGCATTGGCTATGACCTGCATGCTGGCATGGTGAGACTCCAGTGGCGCTGGGGTTTCAAAGCAGGAATATTCCATGGTTCGTTGCTCAGAGTCACGACTTAAAATCCTCTCTTTAATGTCACCTGCACCGGGCAGGGATAGTGAGCGTACTTCACCATCAAATGTACAACTGGCAGCGCCGGGGACCCAGTCGACTCGATCTGGGGTGCCGACTATGGCCCATAGTTGGTCTGCGGAGGCGTTGAATTGGTGGTCGAATTTTACTGACATGGTTAGGGTCCGTGGTTTTTTGTTGTTATGGTTGCGGAATCGGAAAGTGATATTAACTGATTGGCTTGGTGGCTGTCATTTTGAGCGCATGTTATAGATCTCGAGATCCCTCGTCGCTGCGCTCTGTCGGGATGACAAGGTAAGGTGGTAGGGATGAAGAAAATAGGCTGTTGCGAGCAAAACAGAAGGTGTCTTAAATATGTCACCTCGAACCTTACAGCTGTCGTCTCGAACTTTACCGCTGTCGTCTTGAACTTTACCACTGTCATCTCGAACGCATGTGAGAGATCTCGGGATCCCTCGTCGCTCCGTTCTATCGTGATGCCAAAGTAGGAAGGGCGGGTCACTGAAAATAAAAAAGGCCACCTCTTACGAGGCAGCCTTATTTATTTTAGTGGCGGACCGGACGGGACTCGAACCCGCGACCTCCGGCGTGACAGGCCGGCATTCTAACCAGCTGAACTACCGGTCCGCATAAACTTTTAAAACTTGGTGGGTGGTACAGGGATTGAACCTGTGACCCTCGCCTTGTAAGGGCGATGCTCTACCAGCTGAGCTAACCACCCACTGAACGAGGGGCGCATTCTACCGAATTGGGATGGGCTGTCAAACCTTTTCTACCGCTATATACATATCTCTTCAGCGGCCCTAAGATACGCCCCAATACAGGCCATCCGAAAGCACAAAAATGCAGATTTACAAAGAGTTTAGTATCGAGGCAGCTCATCGCTTGCCGAATGTTCCCGAAGGCCATAAGTGCTCACGCTTACATGGCCATTCTTTTCTTGTAACTGTGGCTGTTGAAGGTCCTGTGGGGGAGCAATCTGGTTGGATTATGGACTTTGGCGATATTAAAGCAGCTTTTGCGCCAATCTATGATCAGCTCGATCATCATTACCTCAATGATATTGAAGGTCTGGAAAATCCAACTAGCGAAAATCTCGCTATCTGGATCTGGGAGCATCTCAAGCCTAAGTTGCCGCTGCTCAGTTGCATCACGATTAAAGAGACCTGCACCAGCGGTTGTGTCTACCGCGGCTAGGATTCTTCTCGGGACGCTCTAGTGGCGTCCCAGGCTAGCGCCAACAGCATCAAGCTGATTGGAATGGTGCACAGCAGCAACATCTGCTGCCAGCTAATCAAGTTCAGGGCCCATCCTGCAGATAAAGAAGCCAGAGCCTGCAGTGAAAACACTGTGGAGTCATTAAACGCCTGTGCCTTAAAACGATCTGATTCTTTATAGCTGGTAGGCAGCAGTGCAGTGCCGGCGACAAAGAGAAAATTCCAGCCCACACCCAGCAGTACCAACTGCAGCCAAAAGCCATTGACGCTGATATCGTAATAGCCAATGCCGATGGTGGCTCCGTAACAGACAAGTCCCGCTGCCATTAATCCTCTAATACCCAGCCACTTAAATAGTAATGGCGCTATCAATGAAGGCAGAAACATCGCCGCTATATGACTTTGAATCACCCACTTGGTATCCACCAGCGAATGGCCGTAGGTGTGGTGCATGCTGATGGGCGTACCGGTCATAACAAATGACATCACTACAAAGGCTACTGCGCCACTGGCTACCGCGAGAACGAATCCGTGGCCACGCAGTATGGTTCGCAATGAGCCTGCGGCTATGGGCTTGCTGGTGGTTTCAATCTGGGCCGGTTTATAAAGGCTCAACAACAGTGCGCCACAGGCAATGGACAGAGCGCCGAGCCAGAACGATCCCTGATAGTCGATAGAGGTCATATGGGCGCCTAGCACAGCCACCTCTGGGCCAACAAAAGCCGCCAGAATGCCCCCGAGCATCACTATTGATGCCGCGTTGGCACCAGACTCAGGTGCTACAGACTCCATGGCGGCAAAGCGCACTTGCTGCAGTGCGGAGTTGGTCGTGCCCAGTAATACTGCGGCCAGGCAAAACAGGCTAAAGCTGCGTTGCTCCAAGGCTACACTGGCCATGGCGCAGGCAATCATGCCCAGCCCCATAAAAGCCCAGAGTCCTTGTTTGCGACCCAAGTGCTGCATAACTCTAGTGGCTGGCACAATGCCCACTGCGGTCCCGCAAATGGTCAGCGCCAGTGGCAGTGTGGCCCACTCTGCCGCTGGTGCTAGATCGCTGCCTACCAAACTGCCTACCAGAATCATCAACGCCATAATCGACGCTGCCAAGGCATTGCTGAGGGTTAGAACCCAGACGTTAGTGAATCCATCCGCTCTAGTGTTTTTCATGCTGCTCTCGTTGGTGAAGAATTGATAATTAAATGATCCGGCTCTATCTACTGAGGCCATTTTGATATTTAGCGTAGACCTAAGATGAAGCGTTGTATATCTAAAGTGGGCTTGGTATAGAAGTTATCTCGCTGGCATTGAATTGCTTTTTATTATCTATCTATTTGGTCATGCCGAATTGCCTCAACTGTTAATTTAATTTTTGCTTCATTAATGAATGCATTTTTCATTTTTAGAAAAAAGGTGGGGCCTTATGAAATATATTGGAAAGCCAACTGTTACAGAAACTGTCTACGATCATATTCTCAATAATCATGCTGTGGTCGTTGATAGGGTGAACGACTCCATGTCTCTAGATAAATTAAATATTGATTCATTGGAAAAAATTTCATTGGCGATGGACCTTGAAGAGCATTTTGATGTTGATATTTCCGATCAGCAGATTGAAGCCTTTATCACCGTTGGTGACATCATTGGTCATCTTCAGCTAGCGTTGGCTGCTCAGCCGTCAGCACAAGAGTTAGAGGAGATTCAGAATTCAGATATTACCCTGTTAGAGCCAGAAGTCAGTGACAGTTAGCCCTGTCTAAGGTCAAGTACCTCGGCTGGATTAACTGCTGTATACTGCCGCCCTCTATTTGCACCTAGAATTTACCTTCAATAGTTATATTGAGTAAGTCGGGTTTCCATAATTTAAAGCGCGGTTAATAAAATGGCACAGGTTGGCAGGTTTAATAAATTAGAAGTGGTTAAAGAGGTTGATTTCGGCGTCTATTTGGATGGCGGCGAACTGGATAGTATTTTACTGCCGCAGCGCTATGTGCCAGAGGGTTGTGAGCTCGGTGACTGGGTTGATGTGTTTCTCTATTTTGATTCCGAGGATCTGTTAATCGCCACTACAGAAACCCCTAAGGTCCAGGTAGGGCGCTGCGAAATGCTTAAGGTTATAGATATTAATAATGCCGGTGCCTTTATGGATTGGGGGCTGCCGAAAGATCTGCTGGTGCCCTACAGCGAGCAACTCAAGCCTATGGAAGTAGGTTATTCCTATGTGGTCTATGTATTTCATGATCAGGATAGCGATCGTATTGCCGCCTCGACCCGCCTGCAGGACTATCTTGCTGAAGAGTCGGTGTGGGTTAAGCCGCGCCAGGCAGTTGATCTGTTAATTGCTGGGCGCACTGATCTGGGCTACAAAGCGGTGATCAATGACCAGTATTTGGGGTTGATTTTTCGCGATGACGCATTTAGACCACTTAAGGTCGGTGAGCGGCTGCCAGGTTTTATTAAAAATATTCGCAGCGATGGCAAGATTGATTTGGTGATTTCTCAGGGAACTCTGCAGGGCGATCACGATTTAGGTGAACAAATTATTGAAAGTTTGCGTGCCTCAGGTGGTATCTCCACATTGACAGACAAAAGCGAGCCAGACGAGATATACCGTAGCTTTAAGGTGTCTAAGAAAAAATATAAACAGGCATTGGGTTCACTTTATCGAAGCAAAAGAATTTTATTGAGTGCTGAAAAAATTCAGCTTGTTGATTAATTCTATTTTCCATAGATAGGGTCCCAGCAGTCACATTGTTCCTACTTAAACCATTATGAAAGCCTGTTTAGGCTCTGGTGAAAAGATCAGCCTCCCTGATTTTGCTGATTAGCTGTGCTATCATCTCCCCGTGTTTGTTTAGCACAGCTAGTTTTATAGGCCTCTTATGGCCTTTCTTATAAAAAGCTAGGCCGTAGAGCTTAGTGGTCAAAATTAGTCAAATGGATTTGAAATTTTAATCAATGTTTCTCTCTTTACTGGGGGCGACATCAGGGAGTTATTGAGAAAAAACGCAATTTCCGAAACGGTTTTGGAGTTGCGTGTGAAAAATTCATTTTACGGGGAGTTTCAGTATGTATAGAAATAACAGACTTAGTTTGGCGGTTTCGATTGCCATGAGTGCTTCATTTGCCGGAATGGCAAGTGCTGCGATTGAAGAGGTGGTGGTAACTGCAACAAAAGTCTCTTCTAGCACTCAGGATATTGCAGTGAAAGTTTCTGCAATTACTTCAGAAAAACTGGACCAGATGGGCGTTTCAAATTTCGAAGACTATCTTATTCAACTTCCCGGCGTAACCGCCGGTGGTAGTGGTCCTGGACAGAACACAATCTATATTCGCGGTATAGCATCAACTACCCCGGCGATCTCAATTGCTGGCGTTGCTGGTCTGGCACCTAACGTAGCATTTTATCTTGATGAGCAGCCACTGGCACAGCCAGGCCGTAATCTCGATGTCTACGCTGCCGATTTAAATCGAGTCGAAGTTTTGGCAGGCCCTCAGGGCACGTTATTTGGTGCTAGTTCACAGGCCGGTACTGTCCGTTTAATTACCAACAAGCCCGATCCATCATCGGCCTACGGTAAATTAAAGGTGGGTTTTTCCACCATGAACGAAGGTGGCAGCAATAATAATTTTGAAGCTATGTACAACCTTCCAGTGAACGATAAATTGACTTTACGTGGCGTGGTTTATAGCGACGATAAAGGCGGTTACATCGATAACGTTCATGGTACTCGAACAGTTCAGGAAAGTGCGCGCTTCCGTAAAGAAGGCTTTGTTCGTAGCAATGGCGTAGTCGTCAGTGCGGCTCGAGCTGGTTTTCAAGCCGGTGATGAGTATGTAGATGCGGATGGCGATGGCTATTCTGATATGCCCGGTGTGACCTTCTTGGCAGCAGACAATGCTGATCTTGTTGAAGAAGATTTCAACACCAGCAAGTACACTGGTGCGCGACTTAGTGCATTGATGAATTTGGGGCTTGATTGGGAGCTGTTATTGGCTCACACCACGCAAAAATTGGACGCTGATGGCGTATTTTTCGCTGAGCCTGATTTGGGTGACCTCGAGACTACAAGTTACATTGACGACTCTTTAACCGATGAGTTTGATAATACTAGCTGGACATTGAAGGGGCGAGTTGCCAATTTAGATGTTGTTTATACCGGTGCTTACACTGAGCGAACTGCAGATCAAAATATTGGTTACTCCGACTACATGTTTGTCGGTCAGTACTTGCCTTACTATATTTGCGATTATTCAGTTACCTATGGCGATGCTACTGGAACCTGTCAGGGGCCCAACCTGTCAGTGCCAAGTTACACTACCACTGAAGTGTCAACCCATGAGATCCGTATAACAACAGATCAGGACAAGCGTACACGCCTTACCGCTGGTGCGTTCATGAGCGATACTGAGTTGCAAGAGCGTGCAAGCTTTACTTACCCTGGTAGCACTTTAGCCCAAGGCTGGAATGCTGATGGCGGCTTAGGATTCAATCCAGCCAACTTCCCTTACAATGATGGCCACCTGTCCTCTACTGAAGCCTATGCACCGGGAGAAATTTTCCGTAACGATATTAAGCGTACCGATAAGAATTACGGTCTGTTTGGTGAGTTGAGCTACGATGTGAGCGATGAACTGTCTGTTACATTCGGTGCTCGATACTACGATATCGAAGTTGATTTTGACGGCAGTGCGAAGGGTTCGTTTGGTCAGTTCTGTGGTAATGCAGAAAGCTGTGTAGATAACCGAAGCGGCGGCACCAATATTGGTGATTTGTATGACGGCGACGGCATTTATCTAGGTGAGCCTGTTGAAGGTATTCCTGACAAAGCGGCTGACACTGGTAGTATCTTTAAGTTTACAGCCTCGTATACCCCATCTGATGATGTACTGCTCTACGCCACTGTCTCTGAAGGTTTCCGTGCCGGTTTCTTAAATCGTCCAGGCGGCTACACCAGTAAAGATGGTTTGTACACAGTGCCTTATGAGTTCGGTTCTGATGATCTGACTAACTATGAGTTTGGTTGGAAAGCGGATCTTATGGATGGCAACTTGCGCTTTAACGGCAGTCTGTTCATGGCTGAGATTAAAGGTCTGCAAACGACTATCTTTGATCCCAGCATCGCTAACCTTTTCTTCTCTGACAATGCGGCTGACGCAGAAGTCACGGGTATGGAAATGGACGTAATTTGGGCACCTGAAACTGTTGCAGGTTTGACTGTCAGTGGTGGTCTATCTGTTCTTGATACTGAGATCACTAAAACATTGACCACGTCTACAGATGTGGTTGCTGGTGATTCACTGGCCTTTGCTCCAGAACTTCAGGCTAATGTGCAAGCGCGCTACGAGTGGCAGATGTCAGGTATGACTGCACACATCATGCCGCACTTGGCTTACTCCGACGAGAGTTACAGTGACATTATTCGTATCAACCGTGACCTTATGGCAAGTTGGACAATGCTTGGGCTTACTGCTGGTGTGACTACTGATACTTGGGGTGCTGAGCTATTCATTGACAACCTCACTGATGAGCGTGCTGAATTAGCTCGCAACTACATCAATGACAGAGAGCGTGTTTCATATTCTCGCCCCCGTACCATGGGCGTGCGCATGACTTACAATTTCTAAAAGCTGTCAAGTAAGTAGTAAATGCTAGATAATAATGCCCCTCTCGAGGGGCATTATTTTTATCTGCCGAATTTAAAATAGGGCGTTCTATGCTAAAACTATCAGAAGTCGACGCAGTGTTAGCTGACGTTAAGCCGCTTTTGCAGGCGGGAAAATTTTCCGATGCAGAGAAAAAATTACTGACCCTGGCTGACGATGCGCCAGAGCATGATGAAGTCCTTTATATGCTGGCTGTCTGTCAGCGTTATTTAACAAAACACACTGCGGCACTGGATACACTTGATCGAATCAAGCGTATCAGTCCAGATCATAGCCGGGCACACCAAGAAACAGGCCATGTTTACAGGGCTATGAATAATGTTGGTGCGGCATTGAACGCCTACAGTCGGGCAACGCAAATCAATCCAGCGTTAGAATCTAGCCTAAGGGCACAGATTGAAATTCTCAACCTCACCAATCGCTCAGAGTTCACCAAGCAATTGGAGTCGGATCTGGCGTTGCTTGAAGCACTGCCGAAACCCTTAGTCGGGGTGATAGATTTGATTGCACAGAGCAAACTGGTTAAGGCGGAGGAACTGTGTAAAGCCTTTATGCAAAAACATCCGCGAAATGTCGAGGGTATGCGGTTGCTGGCCAGTATTGGCACACGCTTAGGTGCTTTAGATGATGCTGAGTTCTTGCTCGAAAGCGCGATTGAATTCGCCCCTGAAAATACCCGGGCTCGAATTGACTATATTCAAGTGCTGCGCAAGCGTCAAAATTATGCAGAGGCATTGCGTCAGGCAAAATTGCTACTCGAAAAAGATCCAAAGAATCCGCAATTCCAGTCAGTATTTGCCGTTGAATCCATGCAGTCAGGTGATTTTGATACAGCACTATCGGTCTTCGATTCGATCCTAGAGATACTCCCCGAAGACCCGGTAACCTTAACCTCTAGAGGTCATGCGCTGAAAACCCAAGGTCAAGCAGATGCTGCAGTCGATTCCTATCGCCGTGCTATCAATAAATATCCGGCCCATGGTGAGGCGTATTATTCTTTGGCGAACCTGAAATTATTTAATTTTAGCGATGATGAAATTACTGCCATGGAAGCACAGGATGCCACTTTAGGTATCTCTCATACGAGTAAAACATATCTAAATTTCGCGCTTGGCAAGGCTTACGAAGATAAGAAATTGTTTGCTAAAGCGTTCACTTTTTATGAGCGCGGCAATGCCCATAAAAAGGTTCAGAGCCGGTATAAATCCAGTGAGCTAACCGCAGAGTTTAAAGCTCAGGCGGAGGTCTTTGACGAGGCTTTTGTAGCTCGGCATAGGGACACCGGATGTATTGCACCGGACCCTATTTTTATCGTCGGCCTACCCAGATCTGGCTCAACGCTGCTCGAGCAAATTTTATCGTCCCATAGTCAAGTTGACGGGACTATGGAATTGCCCAATATGTTGTCATTGGCACAAAAATTACGTCGCGGCGAACGTATGAGTTCGACCAGTCATTATCCCTCGGGACTCACTGAATTGTCGGAGCAGCAGTTGGCCGAATTTGGCGAGCAGTTTATAAGTGAAACTCGCGTTCATCGCGGCTCGGCGCCGTTCTTTATTGACAAGATGCCGAATAATTTCAGGCATATTGGACTGATTAGTTTGATTCTGCCCAATGCAAAAATTATTGATGCCCGACGCCATCCAATGGCCTGTTGCTTCAGTGGTTTTAAGCAGTTGTTTGCGGAAGGGCAGGAGTTCACTTACGGGCTTGAAGAGATCGGCACCTACTATAAAGATTATGTTGAATTAATGGACCATTGGGACAAAGTGCTTCCGGGGAAGGTATTGCGTGTTCAATACGAGGAAGTAGTTGCTGATCTGGATACCCAGGTTCGACGAATTCTCGATTATTGCGGCCTAGACTTTGAAGAGAGCTGTATTAGTTTTTACGAAACTGATCGTGCTATTCGAACCCCAAGTTCAGAGCAGGTGCGACAACCTATTTATCAAAGTGGTGTGGAGCAGTGGAAGAATTTTGAAGCCTATCTGGATCCACTGAAAGAAACGCTTGGCCCAGTGCTGGATCGATATCCCACATAGTCAAAAGGTAATTATAAAAATATTCGTCAATGAGTGGGAGTGCAACATGTCTGATCTAATAATGACTGAAAGAGAGATTCAGCAGCTGGTAGAACAATGTCTGCTGGCCAATGGCTGTAATCAGGATAACGCCGAAGCTCTGGGACGCACCATCGCCTCAGCCGAGAGAGATGGCAGCGCCTCCCACGGTCTGTTCCGCATGCCTGGCTATGTAGCCTCCCTGCGCAGCGGCAAGGTCAACGGCAATGCAGAGCCAAGCGTCACCCGTATCTCCCCTGCAGTGGTCAAGGTGGACGGTGATCACGGCTATGCGCCACTGGCTCTGGAAAAAGGGCGTGAAGCCCTAATCGAAGCCGCTCGCGAGAATGGCATCGCGGCCATGGCTCTGGTCAATGTGCATCACTTTGCCTCACTGTGGATTGAAGTGGAGCCGATTGCCGAAGCTGGGTTAGTGGCTATGGCGTTTACCACCTACAAGCCGGCTGTGGTTCCCGCTGGCGCCAAAGAACCCCTATTCGGTACCAACCCCATGTGCTTTGGCTGGCCCCGCGGAGACAAGCCGCCACTGGTGTTTGATCAGGCTTCCGCCTCTATGGCTCGTGGCGAAGTGATGATCGCTGCCCGTGATGGACATCCTGTGCCCATGGGGACAGGTGTAGATGCCGAGGGCAATCAAACCACGGATGCACAGAAAATTATCGACGGCGGCGCACTGTTGCCCTTTGGTGGTCATAAGGGTTCGACCATTGCCATGATGATTGAGCTGTTGGTAGCTGGTCTGACTGGTATGGACTTCAGCTATGAAGCCCAGAAAAATGACAATAACGATGGTGGTCCACCGAATGGCGGAGAGTTTATGCTCGCCATAGACCCCAATCGTTTTGGTGATGCCGAGGGTTGGTTAAACCACTCCGAGGAGTTCTTAGAGCGTTTGGCGGGGATGGAGGGAGCTCATATACCGGGCAACCGGCGCTATGCCAACCGGGCTAAAAGTGCTGCTGAAGGTATTGTGGTGAGTGCCAAGACCCATGCTAGCTGTCTTGCCTTTATAGATACTGCCGGCTAGTGAGAGTCTTTAAATTAAAGGCCTTCGTTTAAAGGCGTTCGTTTAAAGACTATCGTTTAAAGGCTATCTTTTAAAGACTATCTTTTAAAGAACAGTCAAACCGTACTTCTCCACCTGCTGAGGTGTCTCGCGAATAATGGTTTCGATCATTGCCTCAGCGGCTGGGGAAAGCGTCCAGTCCTTGCGCGTAATCAGATAGATCTCACTGCTCTCCGTAGGTGTTAATGGTCGCGACACCAAATCATCAGCCGTCTTGGGTATCGCCAGAGAGGGCAGCACGGATACCCCTAAATTAGATCTAAGCATTGCCAGCAGGGTGATGATATTGGGGAAATCAAACTTCGATTCCCCCAGATCTTGGCGGGCGCGCAATGCTTTGGTGACACCAGTGTCGAGAAAGGTCGCCTTATTTAACTGATCCCAACCAATCACTCCAGTGCCTCGGGCTAGGGGATGATCTCGGTGACAGATCAATTCAAGCTTGTCAGCAAACAGTGGCGTGAATTCCAGTACCTTGTTGGGATTCCACATACTGCCTATACCAAAGTCCACCTCATTGCTCTCCACCCGATGCTGCACTCCCCGCGAGCTATCATCGTCTAGATGCAATTTAATCCCGGGAAATTCAGTGGCGAAGGTTTTAATAATCTCCGGCAGCAGGTTGGTGGCTACTGAGGGTACCACCGCCATACTCACGTGGCCGCTGCGCAGTTCAGAGGTGGCCCTAAGGTCATAGATTGCGCTGTCAAAATCCCGCACCAGTCGCTCGGCAATGGGCAGAAAGTTCTCGCCCTCGGTAGTAGTACTGACATTGCGGGTAGTGCGCTGCAAAAGCCTTAAACCTATAAACTCTTCGAGCTGTTTTACTGCTAAGGTGATAGCCGGTTGGGTGCGGGAGAGTTTTTCTGCGGCGCGGTTAAAGCTGCCTTCATTGGCGACCACTATAAAAGTGCGTAAATGTCGAAGAGTGACGTTTAAGTGCTTGATAAAAATACCTTTATTGCTTTTAAAGTGAATTATTAGGTAGATAACAATAAATTAATTTAACTTATATATCTATAGTATTTTTTAATTAGATTTATAGCTGTATAAGCATAAGATTAGCCAGCCGCGAGGCGCTAATCGTTTATAAAAAAGGGGAGTCAGCATGAGTCACGAGATGTTTCAGAACTATATTAATGGCCAGTGGGTTGGTAGCTCAGCAGTAATCGAAAACATTAACCCGTCAGACACCAGTGATGTAGTGGGACATTACGCCAAAGCGTCCTCTGAAGACTGCCTTGCAGCCATAACCGCGGCCAATGCCGCCTTTGCTGGCTGGTCCCAGAGTGGATTAGAGCAGCGCAAACAGGTTCTCGACTTTATTGGCGCAGAGCTGATTGCCCGCAGTGGCGAAATCGGTGAGATCCTCGCCCGTGAAGAGGGCAAAACCCGCGCTGAAGGCGTTGGCGAAGTCTATCGCTCCGGTCAATTCTTTCAATACTATGGTGCCGAAGCACTGCGCCTGATGGGCGAAAACACCCAGTCAGTGCGCCCAGGTGTGGATGTCGAAGTGCATCGTGAAGCCTTGGGTGTTGTAGGTATTGTTACCCCATGGAATTTCCCCATGGCAGTGGCTGCATGGAAAGTGGCTCCGGCCCTGGCCTATGGCAACGCTGTAGTGCTCAAGCCCGCCGAGCTGGTGCCAGCCAGTGCCTGGATGTTGGCCGAAATTATTAGCCGCAGTGGCCTGCCCGCTGGTGCCTTTAACCTAGTAATGGGTTCTGGTCGCGATGTGGGTGAAACCCTCTGTACCTCCCCCGATATTCAAGCAGTGACCTTTACCGGTTCTGTGGCGGTTGGCCGCCATATTGCGCGCAATGCCATAGACAATATGGCCCGTGTGCAATTGGAGATGGGCAGTAAGAATGCTCTAGTCGTGTTGGATGACGCGGATATGGATGTGGCGGTTAACTGTGCCCTGGCCGGTGGTTACTTTGGTACCGGGCAGAAGTGTACTGCCTCTTCGCGAATTATTGTTCAGGCTGGTATCCATGATGCTTTCGTTGAAAAACTCAGCGCTGCTGTCAGTAAGTTGGTCGTCGGTCACGCTCTGGGTGAAGGTTCACAGATCGGCCCAGTGGTGGATGCCCGTCAGCTGCAACAGAATCTCGATTTTATGCAGATCGCTAAAGACGAAGGCGCCGAGTTATTAGTGGGAGGTGAGCGTTTAAACCTTGATACAGAGGGTTTCTTTATGTCTCCCGCGCTGTTTGTGAATACCACCAACCAGATGCGTATTAACCGGGAAGAAGTGTTTGGCCCCATCGCCTGTGTGATTAAGGTGGATAGCTATGAGCAGGCTCTTGAAGTATCTAACGATTCAGACTTTGGACTGACCTCAGGCATTATTACCAACTCGCTAAAATACGCCGGTCATTTTAAGCGTCACTCACAGTCTGGCTGTGTCATGGTCAACCTGCCCACTGCAGGCACCGATTATCACGTGCCCTTTGGCGGCCGCAAGAACTCAAGCTATGGCCCGCGAGAGCAGGGTAGTTCAGCTCGCGAGTTCTACACCATTGTGAAAACCAATTACAGCAAGCCCTACTAAGCGGGAGTCACTGATGAACAAAGATATGCTCATGATTGACGGCTTACAGTACGTCAATTGGAACCGCGGACTATTCGAACAGGCTCAGCGATCTGGCTTGCATGCAATTCATGTGACCATCGCCTATTGGGAGAACAGTCGCGAGACCCTGGAAAATATTGGTCATTGGAATCGTCATTTTCTCGATCATGGCGACCTGATTATGCCTGTACACCAGGCGGCAGATATCCTTGAAGCCAAGCGTCTGGGCAAAGTGGGTATTATCTTTGGTTTTCAAAATTGCTCGCCCATTGAAGACGATGTGAAAATGGTGCAGATCCTGCATCAGCTGGGGGTGCGTATTATGCAGCTCAGCTATAACAACCAGAGCCTGCTGGCCACCGGTTGTTACGAAGAGCAAGACGGCGGCATTACTCGCTTTGGCAAACAGGTGATTAGTGAGATGAACCGTGTGGGCATGATTATCGACATGTCTCACAGTGCGGAAAAATCAACTTTGGAAGCCATAGAAATTTCTGAGCGACCCATCGCCATCACTCACGCCAACCCAACGTTTTTCCATACTGCCTTAAGAAATAAGTCCGATAAGGTACTCCGTGCCATTGGCGAATCCGAAGGTATGCTGGGTTTTAGTATGTATCCTTTTCATCTCAACAATGGCTCAGATTGCACCTTGCCAGAGTTTTGCCAGATGATTATGCAGACTGCTGAAATGATCGGAATCGACCGTCTGGGTATTGGCTCTGATCTCTGTGAAAACTGGGATTACTCGGTGCTGGAATGGATGCGCAGTGGTCGTTGGACCATGGGCATAGACCATGGCGAAGGCACAGCTGCCAGTCCCTCATGGCCGCGCCAGCCAAGCTGGTTCGCCGGATCAAAGGATATGCACACTGTTGCTCAGGGCCTAGAAGATGTGGGCTTTAGCGACACCGATATAGCAAAAATAATGGGCCAGAACTGGCAGTCATTTTTTGAGACATCATTTGTCGGTAAGGCGCGAACATGAATAATCAGGTGGCTAAAAAGTCAGTCCCAGTAATTGATTGGCCAGTGTTTATTCTGAGCGGCGGCTTTTTGATGCTGTTTGTGGCCACTGCCTTATTTGATATCGAGCTGCTATCAGCCACGGTTAACAACGCCTTTGGTGGTGCGACCAAATTGTTTGGTGCTTACTGGCAAGTGTTAATGCTACTGACTTTTTTGATCGCCCTGTATGTGGCGATCTCCGATTCCGGCAAGGCGCGATTGGGCAATCTCGATGCACCGGATATCAGCACCTATAAATGGGTGGCGATTATTATGTGTACGCTACTGGCTGGTGGCGGCGTATTTTGGGCCGCAGCAGAACCCATGGCGCACTTTATTTCCTCACCGCCGCTGTTTGGTGTTGAGTCTGCTAGTCCAGAAGCGGTCTATCCGGCGCTGGCTCAGAGTTATATGCACTGGGGCTTTTTGTCCTGGTCGATTCTCGGCAGTTTGACCGCGATTATCTTTATGTATCTGCACTACGACAAAGGTCTGCCGCTAAAGCCGCGTGTTCTGCTGTATCCCGTTTTCGGTGAGCGAGTATTACATGGCTGGTTTGGTGCCTTTATCGATGCAGCCTGTGTGGTGGCTGTTGTTTCAGGCACAGTGGGGCCCATTGGTTTCTTGGGGTTACAGGTCAGTTTTGGCCTCTCTGAGCTATTTGGTATCACCAATGACTACAGCACCCAGCTATTGATTATTCTCGGTCTAATCGCCATTTACACTGTCTCTGCAGTCTCTGGTGTCACACGGGGTATTCAGATCCTCAGTTCATTTAATATCGGTTTATCCATAGTGCTGATAAGCTTTATATTACTCTTTGGGCCAACCGCGTTTATTTTCGACAGCTTTATTCAGTCTGTGGGTGTATTGATCACTGAATTTATTCCCATGGCCAGCTACCGCGCTGACACAGGTTGGGTGAATGGCTGGACGGTATTTTTCTGGGGCTGGTTCATTGGCTATGGTCCGCTGATGGCAATGTTTATTGCACGTATTTCCCGCGGTCGCACCATTCGCCAATTAATTGTGACCCTGTCATTAATTGCCCCGCTGGTAACCTACTTTTGGTTCACCATTGTTGGCGGTACAGGCATTGCCTTTGAACTGGCCAATCCCGGCGTGATCTCTGGGCCTTACGCCGCCTCTGGTATGCCAGCGGCGCTATTGGCCATTACTCAGCAGTTGCCCTGGGGCTTTTTGGTCTCAGTGCTGTTTTTGGTGCTGACAACAATCTTTGTTGCCACCACTGGTGACTCCATGACATACACCGTTTCCATGGTTATGACTGGCACCGATGATCCTCCTACAGCGCTGCGTGTGTTCTGGGGAATTATGATGGGTGTGCTAGCGGCAATACTGATCTCAGTGGGCTCTGGTGGCGTATCGGCACTACAGTCTTTTATTGTCGTAACTGCAGTGCCAGTGTCGCTTATATTAATGCCATCACTTTGGAATGCGCCTAGAATCGCCAAGATCATGGCCCTTGAACAGGGTCATATAAAGTAGTCCGAATAAGTAGCTGGACTAGATAGCCCGACTAGATAGCCCAACTAGATAGCCAGATTAAATCACTTTACTAATAGTTAAATTGGCCGCTTAATCGGAAGTTAAATTGTTACAAACATAGGTAGAGCACGCCGTGCATAAAGATCCGCACTCAACAAATTCGTCACTCGATTCATCTTTCGGCTCATCAGTCGAGACCAACGTCAGACTATTGCCATTGCGACCGGCCAGCCAGGTTATGCAGCTTGAGCGCCTGGGCAGCTTTCATCAGTCACGCCTGAGTTTTATGCGCACATTGGTGCGCCGAATGGTGGCCGAGAACTGGCAGATCACCAGTCCAATATTTGACCTCGACGATGAGGGTTATGGCACGGTTGTCTATGAGGTGGAGGCTAAGTTCGGCACTTTCAGTTATGTGCTGTTTTCCCATTATTTGGATCCGGAAAATCGCAACGATCGGGTGATTGCCAACCAATGGGACCTGACTATGGCCCTCTGCGAAGGCACTGTCGACGCCGAGCAGCTTGAGTTTTTACGCGCCAATGTGCCCAAGCAGGAAGCCGGTCGGGTGGACTCTCGAGTGTTGGTTCTATCTCGCGCCAACCGCAGTGCCAGAACCTTTGAATATGTGGTTAATGAGTTAGCCTTGGGCCGTCAGCCCAATGTGGATGTGATCGCCGAAGTGGGTTATCTCTATCGCACCACCGCAGCCTATGGCAGCGGCAAGCTGGGCATGGCGGATTGGGAAAAGGTTCGCACCAAGCACCGTGATTTCGCCCGACCCTTTGCTGCGGAGATGTTCACTTGCTATATGTTGCGTCATTTTAGTATGCAGCAGGCGGATTATTTGGCCGCCCAGCGCGCGCCAACCAAAGCGGTGGAGCTGCATCCAGAGCTTAAACGCTATTTAGGTATAGGCAACTCTACCGGTCTGGGTATGGCGCCATTTTTAATTAACCATCCGCTGTTGATTAATCAGTGGATTGAGATGCGTGAAACCGCACTGGCCACAGCGGTTGTTGCCAGCGAGGCTGGTGTGGATAAAGCCACTATGGCCCGTTTGGATATGGCGACTGAGCGAGTGATTCAGCATCTGGGTGAGATTATCACCGCCGATGAGCGGCAAAAAAATTCCAACGTAGTGGTAGGGCAAGAGTTACAGGCCCTGCACCTATGGCTCCAAGAACAGGCCGCTGATTTGGCCATTACCCACTATGTGTGGGCGGATCTGATTCAGTATGCCGAGCAGCACTGGCAGATCGAAACCCAGGAAGTGATCAACACCATGCTCATCGAACTCTATCCCGACCTGGTGGACGGTCTTGAAGAGCAGATGGGGGCGGAAGAGTCCCAGCAGATCACCCCGGAAATGTCGGTGCCTGAATTGTTGGAAATCATTGAAGATAAATATGATTGGGCACTGGCCATCGACTTTAGCAAGCATGAGTCTATGGGCGCATTCTGGTATCGCTCTGAAGAGAAAATGGAGCCGCGCCTGGGTCAAACCAATATAGATATGGGCATGGAAAAAGAAATGCCTCTGGGTATTGGCCGTCTGGTGCGTGAGTGCTACGACTGTATCCGCGATTACAACAACACTAGTCCTAGTCAGAATGTGGCACATTTCATTCTTAAGAATCCCACTTTTAGTGGCATAGTGGCGCGCATGCAAACCATGGCCCAGAGTCGTTATGGGGATATTCGCGAAAATCTGGTGCACAGCGATGTGCTGCCAATTTACCTGTTGCGCTGCAAACTGTCGTTTTTCGGCGTCAGCAAATTTGATCCACGCTCCCGTCTTTGGGTGCGCAACACCATGTTCCAGGGCGCTCCCCTGATAAGTGATTTTGGCCAAGCCATTGCCGATGACTGGCAGTTTCCCATCAAACCTGTATTGACGACGCAATAAGCCCTATGAAAGTCTCTAAAAATGAATTGATGGCTTCCCTCAAGAAGGCTTTTGAAGGCCTCGGGTTCCGCTCCGGTGACTATCAGGACGCCGCGGATATGGTGGTCTGGCTAGAGAGCCATGGCTTTCCTGGTTTTGAACGTTTGCAGGCGGCGCTGATTTATCTCAATGCCACCAAGCCTATCCATGCCGAGTTAGTCCAGGAAGATGCCCATAACTCTGTACTCGATGGCCGAGGCACCTCTATTCTGCTCTGTGGCGGTGAAGCGGTTGATCTGATCAGGTCACAGGTGATGCTGGGCTCCTGCGCGGCGCTAGAGCTGCTTGACTGCTACAACCGAACCTTTATTTTGCAGCGACTGGTCAAAGCCGCGCAGCGCAATTACGCCTTTATCGCCTATTGGCGGCAACTTGATTACTGCGTCAAAGTGTCGATCGAGGCAGGCGCTGCACTGCCCGAGTATCAGACGTTTACCATTACTGAAGTACTGGGACCCCAGTCCCTGAGAATGTTTTGCGGCACCAGTTTAGAGGCCATTGGAAAGCAATATGCGCTGCAGTTGCAGTTCGGTACATTGCTCGAAACCTATACTGGGGAAGAGATGATGGACTGTTACCGGGATTCATTGGAGGGAGGTATAGAGATTGACGAAGCGCTGTGGCGAACCCTAGATGACCTGGTCACCAGAGTGTTGGTACAGTCTACCGACAGCTCGCGTGCCGGGGCTGGCGGCTGATAGGCTCTCCAATAGAGCTAGAGAAAGCGCCTACACAAACCTAATAGCGGGCACTCTGCCCCTGATGGATCACCCAGCTTCTAAAAGACTGCACATGGCGCTGGATTGGCTTGTTTGAAGGTATCGCAATAAAGAATGCCTCCTCCGTAGTAACACCGCCCTCAAAGGGCTTAATCAGCCGTCCAGACTCCAGTAGGGTCGAGGCTATAGAAGTTCGACTCAGTGCGATGCCATGGCCATGCACGGCCATTTCCATAGCCGTAATCAACGAGTCAAAGTGAATACCCTGAGAGGCATCAATACTGTGGTGGCCGAGTTTTTTCAGCCAATGTCCCCAGCCTTCTTCGTAACCGATCACATGCAGCAATGTATGCTCAGCCAGCTCTTCGGCTGTGGCCGGTGGCGGGGTGTTTTTACTGATATGGTCAGAGCCTAACACCTGTGGGCTACAGACCGGAATCAACTGATCCCAGGTGAGCCGATCACTGATTAGATCTGGCCACATACCCTTGCCATAACGAATCTCTATATCCGCCTCTTTGTCCACCGAATCCAACCAGATGTTACTGGTAAAACGCAGATCAATGTCCGGATAATTATGCCGAAAATCCGCTAGACGCGGGGCCAGCCAAGTATTAAAAAAGACCAGATTACTTCGCACTGTCAGAGTGTGACTACGCTCTTTACCGAACACTTCATCGGTAACCACAGAGAGTTTCTCAATGGATTCACGGACCCCAGGAATATAGGCTCGCGCTGCATCGGTCAACTCTAAACCCCGGGGCAAGCGAATAAATAATGCGCAGCCAAGCTGTGATTCAAGACCCTTAATCTGCTGACTAATCGTCGCCTGAGTCATATTCAACTCGGCAGCTGCCAGAGTGAAATTACGGTGACGGGCAGCGGCTTCGAAGGAGCGCAGCCAGTTCAGTGGGGGCAGTCTTTTTTTAATCATTTTCATCTCTCGCGGTTACCCTGTAACACTGTCTTGGCCGTCAATCAGTGTGCCTAGTTCGGCGGCTGCTGTATGCAGAATATCACTGTAACTGAGCAATTGATCGAGAGTTTTACGCAATAGTGGCGCATGAATAAACAGGCAGGCACAGAGCCGTCCTTCAGCGTCCAAAATAGGCACAGCACAGCCCGCCATACCGTCGACAAACTCTTCGTTATCAGTGCCGATCTTGCGCTGTCTAGTGGTTGCCAAATCCGCCTCTAGCTGTTCTGCATCGACAATGGTATTGCGCGCATATTGGCGTAGGGGCAGATGACTAATAATCTTTTGCCGGCGCTGCTTGGGCAGCGAACTAAGATACAGCTTGCCGCTGGCAGTGCACCAGGCCGGAGTGTGGCTACCCACAGGCAAGTTAAGCTGCAGCGGCCAGTCCGACTGCACACGGTCGTAATAAATCATTTCACTGCCATTGGCTATGGCAATACCGCAGGTCTCCCCAGTCTGTTCGGTGAGCTGTTCGAGAATGGCGCGGCGCGCAGCGCTAAAACGCTGGCTGTGCAACACACCCCAGGCGACACCGTGTAGGCGCAGTCCCGGGACAATCAGCCCGCGCATAGTGGTCTGCACTACGCCGTCATTTTCCAACTGATTGAGTAGACGATGAATGCTCGGCTTGGGAATATTCAGTAAAAGGGCGAGATCAGCTGGCGACAGTGGTCGCTCAGCTTTGGATACCGCCTCAATAATGTCCATTACCCGACTAATGCTCGAGCCTTTCTCTCTGCCGCTGGTTTCCATTTCCATTCAGTCCTTAAACCCTTTAATTCGTACTCTTTAAAGCCTTAGCTCATGGTTGGCATAGAGAAGAGGGCACCTTCACGGACACCGGCCGAAGGCCAGCGTTGAGTGATGGTTTTGCGCTTAGTATAAAAGCGCACTGCATCTGGGCCATAGGCGTGAAGGTCACCAAACAGTGAACGCTTCCAGCCACCAAAGCTATGGTAGGCAACAGGCACTGGCAGGGGAATATTAATGCCCACCATACCCACTTGTATATTGTCTGAGAAGTAACGCGCCGCTTCACCGTCGCGGGTGAATATACAGGTGCCGTTACCGTATTCATGGGCATCGATCAGATCCATCGCCGCCTGCATGCTATCGACACGCATAACCTGTAATACAGGACCAAAAATTTCAGCTTTATAGCTTTCCATGTCCGCAGTAACGCTGTCGATTAATGTGCCACCGACAAAGAAACCGTTTTCATGACCAGCTATTTCAGGCTTGCGACCGTCTACTACGATGGTGGCCCCTTGCTGCTCAGCGCTGTCTATGTAGCCAACCACTTTGTCCTTATGCTGCTGGGTAATCACCGGGCCAAAGTCATTGTTACTGTCGCTGTAAGGGCCGACATTTAACGCTTCCATAGCCGCAGTCATTTTACTGACCAGTGCATCACCGGCGGCATCGCCAACCGCCACTGCAACAGAGAGCGCCATACAGCGTTCGCCAGAGCTACCAAAGGCAGCACCCAACAGCTGATTCACGGCATTGTCCATATCCGCATCCGGCATCACAATAGCGTGGTTTTTTGCGCCACCCAGAGCCTGGCAGCGTTTGCCATTGGCACTGGCGGTGCTGTAAATATATTCTGCGATCGGCGTTGAGCCTACAAAGCTAACCGCCTTGATACGCTCGTCATGTAACAGGGTATCAACCGCTTCTTTATCACCGTTGACCACATTCATCACGCCGTCGGGAAGGCCAGCTTCTTTAAGCAGCGACGCTATATATAAAGTGGAACTGGGATCCCGCTCAGAGGGCTTGAGAATAAAACAGTTGCCGCAAACGATGGCCATGGGATACATCCACAGTGGCACCATAGCCGGGAAGTTAAATGGCGTAATACCAGTCACTACACCCAGAGGTTGAAACTCACTCCAGGAATCCACACCAGCTGCGACATTTTTACTGTGCTCGCCTTTTAACAGTTCCGGTGCGCCACAGGCGTATTCAACGTTTTCGATACCGCGCTGCAGTTCACCGGCGGCGTCATGGGAAATCTTACCGTGCTCTTCGCCAATCATCTGGCAAATTTTATCGGCGTTCTGTTCCAGCAGATCTTTAAACTTAAACATCACTCGAGCACGCTTTATAGCTGGCGTATTGCGCCATGCAGGAAAGGCTGCCTGAGCGGCTGCGATGGCCTCTTCAACAGTGGCTTTTGACGCCAGTGAAACCTGCTTGCTGACTGCGCCAGTGGAGGGATTGTAAACATCCTGAGTGCGTCCGCCGTCAGTGATCTGTTGACCGTTGATAAAATGTCCGACTGTGGCCATGGTTTGTATCCTTTTAATAAAGTGTCAAAAATGAATTCTTAATAAGTGGCTCTTGTAAAACGCACTACCAAAGTTTTTTATAGATCTGAATAATTTCCTCAGCGCTGGGAACCCGCGGATTATTGCCGGGAGAACCTGAACCTATAGCCTGTTCCGCCATGATCTCGAGATTGCCAAAAAAGTGCTCCCGAGAAATACCAAACTGCTCCGGAGTCGGCACCTGTAATTCTTCATTGATAGCATAGAGTTCAGTCATCAACTTGGCATTGGCCTGCTCATCGCTATCACTCACCTCGGCTACACCCATAGCCCGTGCACAGTCAGCATAACGCTCTGGGGCTGCTGGGATAGAGTATTCAGTGACCGCTGGCAACAACATGGCATTGGAGAGCCCGTGAGGCACATGATAGAAAGCGCCGATGGGACGGCTCATGCCGTGCACCAGAGCCACAGAGGCATTGGAAAAAGCCACACCAGCCAGAGTAGAACCCAGCATCATTGCCTCACGAGCGTCACTGTCACTGCCATCGTGAAAGGCACGACGCAGATTCGGTGCCAGCAGCTTCATCGCGGCAATCGCCTGAGTATCGCTGTAAAGGCTCGCCTTCTTGCTCACATAGGCTTCCATGGCATGGGTGAGGGCATCTATGCCAGTATCTGCAGTAGTCCGCGCAGGCAGGCTTAGGGTCAGCTCATAGTCCACCAGTGCCGCTGTAGGCATAAAGCCAATTCCCACGCAGAGCATTTTTTCGTCGTTGGTTTCATCGGTAATAATGGTCACGCGGGTGGCTTCAGAGCCAGTGCCAGCGGTAGTAGGTATAGCGATAATCGGCAAGCCCGGCTCGCTCACTATGCGGGGAAACTTATAGTCGCGCATCACGCCACCATATTTACCTAGGATACTGATCGCCTTGGCACTGTCTATGGGGCTGCCGCCGCCAATCGCGATAATCGAGTCGTAGCTACCGTCACGGACCATCTCGACCCCAGCCTGAATTGAACTGACAGTGGGTTCGGGAACCGTGTCATCAAAAACATCAGAGTGAATACCCTGAGCGGTGAGGCTCTCCTGAATGCGCGCCACATAGCCCAGCTGCACCATCATCTTATCGGTGACGATTAAAGGACGCTGACATTCCAGCGCTTTGACTATGGAGCCAGCCTCTTGGCTGGCGCCGGCACCCACTTGCAGGATACGTGGCAGGATAATTTGCACGGACATTTTCTTACTCCCCTTAATTCTTATGTTTATGGCCGCGATATTACACCCATTTTTAGCGTTTAAATAGTATAACGATACGAATTGTATTGTTTTTGATGGTAAATGATTGCAGGCATTAAAAAACTAAGGCCAAGACCCTAAAAATCATTGGGACTGAGGGGTTAAAAAAGGCCTAAATTTAACCCAGTAGGCTCTCTTGATGGCATGGGCTAATAGGGCTCTAGACCAGTGTTTTCAGGGCTTTTGGGATTCAGTTTTGGGTGCTTTGGAGGCATAAAAAAAACCATGCCTGAGGCCAATTTTTAATTGATGGTGCGGCTAATAATTCGCTCCTATTATGCCGCCCATAAGTGACCAGATTAGCTCTGCTTAGGCCCGAGTGTGGCACCAACTAGCCACCCTCATTGCCCTCAGCGCACACAGGATCTTGCAGCGAAGCCGTGGAGATCCTCTGCGATCAATCAGGGCCCGCTTATGGGTTTGTTATTTTCAGATTGAGAGAGCGCCCTGTTTGAGCGTCAGCGAGTTGCGCGAACGCTGGAAATGACAAACTCATGGGACCGATCGCAGAGGGTCTCCATGGATTTGGCCACACCCAACAAAGAGATCCCTCGTCGCTTCGCTCTGTCGGGATGACAGATTAGGGTGGCTCGAGATGACAGGTTAGGGTTGGGCGGGATGACAGGTTAGGGCGGAGTGGGATGACAGAGTAGGGCGTTTAGAAATAACAGAATGCCAGTAGTTCAACAAAACAATAAAAACGATTTTTAAAGGTAGCAAGCCATGCAAAAACAACCTCAGCTTCCACTCGCCGGCGTCCGCGTTATCGACTTCGGTCAGCAAATCGCCGGACCTGCTGTCGCCATGGTATTGGCCGATCTGGGTGCCACAGTCATCCATATAGACCCACCCCAGGGACCCCAGTGGAAGCATGCGGCCAACGCCATTTTAAATCGCAACAAAAGCTGCCTGCGTCTGGACTTAAAAACCGACCAGGGCCTCTCCCAAGCACTCAGCCTTATCGACCAAGCGGATATAGTGATTGAATCCTTCCGCCCCGGTGTCATGGAAAAGCTCGGCGTCGACTTCCAGCAGCTGCGCGACCAGCGCCCAGAACTGATTACCCTCTCCATGCCAGGCTTCGCCAGCAACGACCAGCTGCGCCGTGATTGGAAAGCCACCGAAGCAGTAGTAGCTGCCACCGCCGGTGCCTTCACCGACATGGGCTTTAACCGCGTATTGATGGGTCTTAACCCCTGCTTCTCACCACTGCCACTGGGCTCTTCTTACGCTACCTGTCTAGGTGCTAGTGCCTTAGCCCTAGCATTGTTTGGCCGCGAAAAAACCGGCAGCGGCGACAGCATTGAAGTACCAGTGGTCGCAGCCATGATGGAAGGACTCTCCTACAACTCCTATGTGGTGGACGGACTCCCCGAGCGCTACAAAACCATGCGCGAACTGGAAATCGAGCGTCGCACCGCAGCCAATATTCCCTTCGACCTGAGCTACGAAGATCTTCAGGAATACCTAGATCCTTTCTACCGCAGCTATGACTGTGCCGACGGCCGTAAATTCTACTGTGTCTGCCCATCTCACCGCACCCACGCGCGCCGCTGTCTCGAAGTGCTGGGTCTCTATGAAGAGCTAGTTGCCGAAGGGCTGCCGGATACTTCAGATCTTCACGCACCCGTTAGCCAGTGGGACGGAGAGACTTCTATTGGTGTCTATCCACTGCCGAAAAAGTGGGCGGATATTATCGCCGAGAAAATGAAATTGGTATTTCTTACCAAGAGTTCAGATGAGTGGGGCGTTATTTTTGGTGAAGGCAAAATTCCCGGCGCACCCCATCGCACCACCAATGAATGGGTTAACAGCGATCACTGTCGCGATGCCGGTCTGATTGTTGAGGTCAATGACCCAGAGTATGGTCTGATGAAGCAGCCTGGCCCCATAGCCTGGTTGGAAGATTCCGCCCACCTCATGCTGTCACCAGCAGCGCGTAAAATGGTCAGTTTTGAAGATGCCCTGGAACAATTAAAAGTGGTTGCGGCGGCAGAGACCATTACCCGACCTAAGATTGCCAAGGGCGACGCCCAAACCAACCTGATGGATAAAACCGGTTGGCTGGATGGCGTGCGTATTTTGGATCTCACCAATGTGATTGCCGGACCTCATTCCTCAGCCTTTTTGGCGCGCTTTGGTGCCGAGGTGATCAAGCTGCAGTCAGTGGTACCTACATACGATCCACTGATTGGAACACTGTTTGGCTTTCAGTCGGATATGGGCAAGAAGAGTGGCCTGATTGATATCAACCAGCCACAGGGTCGAGAAGCCTTTGAACGTTTGGTGCGCAGTGTCGATATGGTGGTAATCAATGCCCCTGAACGACAGATGATCGGCCTGGGTCTAGATCACGACAGCCTACAAAAAATTAACCCCGGCGTGCTGTTCTGTCGCCTCGACTGTTTCGGCGGTCCTGTGGCCAGCTCGAAAACTAACTACATCGGTTACGACGATATTATTCAGGCCAACAGCGGCATTATGTCGCGCTTTGGCGGCGTCGAGACACCAGAGGAACACGCCCATTTGGGTACACTGGATGTTAACTGTGGATTTGCCGGCGGTGTGGGTATGGCTATGGCGCTCTACCACAACCTGAAAACCGGTGTCGCCTGTCGTGCACGCACATCCCTGTCAGCGGTGACCAATCTGGCCCAGCTGCCGTTCTGTTTTGATTACGCCGGTCTCGAGCCCTTTAATGAACCCTCGGGTCGGGCAGCCATGGGCAGCCATGCTCTGTCGCACTTTTACAAAACCTGGGATGACTGGATCTTTATCGATTCCAGTGAAGCGGATCTTGAGCGCCTGGAAACCACCGTACCCGGTCTTCAGGGCATCACCTTAACTGGCGATATCCAAACCTTTTTGACCGTGGCCTTTCAACAGGCCTCCTCCGAGGAGTGGGTTAAACGTTTTGTCGCAGCGGATATTGCCGCGGCCCAGCCCCAGTCTATTGAGACTTTGCGCGCCCAGTACAGCCGCGAGGCGGATGGTTTTGTCGGCACCGATCTGGGCAGCTTTGCCTTTTCCGTGCACGAAAATCACCCCAGCGGACATCGTCTGACCCAGATAGATCACTATGCTATTCGTCCGGCTAACAGCCTGATTCGGTCTATTTCTCCGGCGGAGCGCCATGGTCAGTCAACCCGCGAGATTCTGGCTGCAGTGGATTATTCTGAGATTGAAATTAATCTGATGATTGCCAATAGAGTGGCTGCTCTAGGTTGGACTGATGAGCATCTGCCCTCAGACCATGGCAGCCAGTCCTTTGCCATTGCCACGGCAGAAATATCACCGAGCCAGACAACAGATCTGCTCACCGATATGGACGACGATCCGGGATTGATTGTTTAGATCGCGGGCATTTTCTCTAAGGCATAGGCCTGCTGCTTGAGCCAGGGAGCAATGCTTTCCAGTTGCGGAACAATCTCCTTGCTATAGAGACTGCGGCAGATTTCAGCGGTGAGCTGCGGCAGCTTGCCCAGTTCATCGGGACGGGATAACAGGGTCAGATAGCGGGCATGATTGCCATTGGCCAGGGGTATCACCTCAACCTCATTGAGCAGCTCCGGATAGCGCACTATGCAGAGTCCGGTGACAATCGCCCAGCCGTGACCGGACTGCACAAAACGCAGTAAGGTCTGAGTGCTGTCCAGTTCATAGTTAGCCATCAGCTTGATATTCATACGCCGGGCAATCAGGTCGGTGAGCGCACCTAGGCGCGACTGGCGGTTGTATTGAATAAACGGCAGGTTCTCTGCCAACCACTTAATATCATTGCCACTGCGCTGTGAATATTTTTTCGGCACCAATACCACAAAGGGATCTCGCAGCACCGGGTAGCGTTGCAGTTGCGGATGTTCGTCCAGTGAGTCTCCGGTAATCAATAAATCCAGATCGCGATTGAGCAAGGCTTGGGTGAGTGGTGAAACCAGTCCGGTGCGCAGCGCCAGTTTTGAGGTGAAGGGCTTGAGACGTTCCATCAATTGCACGCCGACTACATCGCAGAAGGAGTCAACCATGCCGACTTTTAGTGGGATTAGGCCGCCTTTGGAGGCCATGCGCACATCCGAGAGCATACGCTGGGTGTCTTCTATCACTTGGTGGGCGTAGTCTTTTAGCACCTGGCCGCTGGGGGTCAATTTGATTGGCCGCGAGCGGGTGATAACCAGCTGAGTGTCGGTTTGGATTTCCAGCTGCTTAATGGTTTGGGAGACGGCGGACTGGGTGATACCCAGCTGTTCGCCAGCCTGAGTAAGGCTTTCAGAGTTGGAGACCGCGGCGAAGATTTTTAATGCGCCAATTTCGATATTTTTGTTATTTTTCATGGTCGCAGTATCTTACGCGGCTAACCGGTTTGCAATCGGTGCTGCTAGAAATGTCGCTCTTGGAACCGGTGCAGGCGAAACCGCTAAATACAGCGCAAAAAAAAGCTACGCTACCTAACTCAGGTGGCATAGCTCTCAATCTAGCTCTTTAATCTAGCTCTTTAATCTAGTGCTTTAATCCAACTCTTTGCTCTACTTGTGAGGGCAGACCAAGAACTTCTCACCTGTGGCTTGCTTAACGTACTCTCTGATGATCTCTGGCTGCAGCATCTCCTCAAAAGAGATCTCCTGACTGTATTGGCTAGCGAAAGTAGTGGTGATTTCTTTAGCCACTCGCGCGCGCATCTGACCAAATCGTTCCATGCCAATGCGGCCAATCATAGGTGTTAATAACCAACCGCCGAGTCCCCACTGCATACCAAATGATCGGTTCAAAATGGTTGGCGATTGATCCAGGCCACCATAGATATAAACCTGCTTGTGAATATCTGAACCGTAGCGGCTGTACTCTTTAGCCGTCTTGTTAGCCGCGATTTCCATAGCCGCCAGTATCTGCCCTGGAAGCTTACCGCCGTTACCACCGCCTGTTGCATCAAATGCCAAGGTAGCACCAGTAGCGATTAAGGCAGCAACCAAGTCCTCCATAAAGCTCTCATCGCTGGTGTTGCAGACATGCTCTGCACCCAGGCTTTTAAGCACGTCGACCTGCTCTGCTTTACGGACGATATTGACCAGGGGAATGCCATCGTCCTTACAGATCTTAACCAACATTTGGCCGAGGTTTGAGGCGGCAGCAGTGTTGACTAATGCTGTGTGGTTTTCCATTTTCATGGTTTCAACAAAGGCCAGTGCGGTTAAAGGGTTAACAAACGACGATGCCGCTTCAGCAGGAGTGGTGCCGTCATCCATTACCAGACAGCTAGAGGCTGGTACACAGCGATACTGGGCATACATGGCTCCACCGGCGACACCTACGGTCTTACCGATAAGCTGTTTTGCATTGGCACCCGCATCGACGATCACACCAGAGCCTTCATTACCGGCCTGCATGGCTTGATCCAATCTTGGGGTCATGGCTTTCATTAGCGCTGGACGCACTTTCATTGAGGCTACAGTTGCATCACCGGAACCGGATACAGTGAGGCTGCCCAAATCCGCGGCAAAGGTTGTCAGAAGGGCAAGATCCGATGGGTTAATGGGCGATGCCTCTACCTTGATCAATACTTCATTTTCTTTGGGTATGGGCATAGCTACGTTAACAATAGAGATTGTTATATCGCCATCGCTCGTGACTGTTGATCTGATTTCTTTTGAAGTCTGTTCTGACATGCTTGGTTTCCCCTAGTTCTAATTGATGGTTCTAATTAAAGTTTCTAATTAAAGGTTTTTATTCTCGACAACCGATTTATTTATTATTATGGCAGTTAGACTGTCATGACATTCACCATCCCATATAAACATACTGTTATGGAAAAACATACAGTGGCGAAGTGCATAGCCTTTAATAGCTAAACTTAAACGGAGACTTTAGAGAGGGTCTTTGGTAAGTGAGCCATCCCGGGGAAGACTCTGATGCAACCGGAGTAAGGTTTTTGAATGGCGTCTTTAAGTAGCGTCTTTAAATAGCGCCCTTTATCAGAGATGTAACTTTCTCTGTTCTACTAGCCCTTCAGGGCCTGAATACCAATGGCGGTGCCGTTAAATTCGGCCATCGCATCAAGCAGACTATCCCATAAGAACTCAACTGAACTGCTGTCGCTAAAAATACAGTAGCTAAGTCTCTCGCCAAGATCATTGCGCACAATTACGCCATTGATTTTCGCGATCGAGGTTTGAGCAATGTCACCATTGGCAAATTTGTGCGGACGCAAATCGACGCCACAGACCTTGGCCAGAGTTGCCGGCGCCTGACTGCCGCAGAGGACTAGCCAGCTGTGGCTATCGCTGCGCGGCAAGTTGTAGACAGACTTGGCTAGGGGGGCTTCAGTTGCACGGACAGTTGCATCGGCAATGCATTGAGACAGGCCATCCAGGTTACTGGCCAGCAGCAGTTCATTCTGTGACAGGCGTGCCACCAGGGTTCCGTCAGCTTGCACCACCGCTCGGTTGGGCTCTGTAGGTAGATCTATACCTAGGCTCAGGGCCCAATCTGGCGTACCCGCACCTTTAAAACCGACACGTGGCAGAGTGGAGAGATCGGCGAGGCCAAGCTGCTGCGACTGAATCTTTTCGTGGCCCATGCTGTCGTAGTGGGAGACCACAATGCTGTCCCCCAAGGCGACAAAGTCGGCGCCCATTTCAGTGTGACGGCGATACAGTTGGCTGCGGCGCAGGGCGCTGGTGGGGAGAGTAAAGGGATTCATTGTTAAAGCTCCTGACGCAGGATTTCTGGGTCGTAAAAGGGCAATTTCACTACCATTGCATCGACCATGATGCCGCCGCTGGATTTAATCTTGAAATAACTGCCAGCCTCGGTTTTATCTGGCTCTACATAGGCTAGACCCACGGGCTTGTTGAGGGTCGGCGAGTAGTTGCAGGAGGTGACCCTACCGGTCATGCGATCGCCATCCAACACCAGGTGGCTCTCCAGAGGAATAGGCGCCGCCAAGTCATTGACCACAAAACCAACCAGGCTGCGTTTAAGCGGTGTTTTGTTCAGCTCTTGGATACTGCGGCCGCCGACAAAAAATGGCTTCTTCTTGGCAATAGCCCAGCCCATCTGAACTTCAGCAGGGTTGGACATGGCGTCGGTGTCTTGGCCGATAATAATATGGCCTTTTTCTAGGCGCAGAATACGCTGTGCTTCGATGCCGAAAGGTTTGATTGAGAACTCCGCGCCAGCGACGATCAAGGCATCCCAGAGAGCTTCGCCGCAGTGCTGAGGTATATGCACTTCATAACCCAGCTCGCCGACAAAACCAACCCGAATTACTCGAGCAGGAATACCGGCAACACTGCCTTCACGAACCCCCATATAGGGAAAGGATTCACTATCCAGATCTATATCAGAGCAGACCTTGGCCAGTACCTTGCGCGCATTGGGACCGGCGATATTCACCGCGGAATAGGCCGAGGTCACATTGGCTATATCCACATCTAGACACCACTGGGCATTCCACTTGAGCATACTTTGATAGACATTGCCGACACCGCCGGTGGTGGCGGTGACATAGTAGTGCTGTTCGCTAAAGCGACAGGCAACACCGTCGTCGATCACCACGCCCGCTTCATTGGTAAGCAGTGCATAGCGTGCTTTGCCCACTGGCTGCTTTAAAAAGCCAAAGGTATAAAAGCGGTTTAAGAATTCTGGCGCATCGGGGCCGCGCACTTCGAGTCCGCCCAATGTTGAGACATCCACTAGGCCGACATTGTTGCGCACATTATTCACTTCATTATTAATGCATTCTTGGCGCTTATCGGTACTGCCGTAATAGGCGGGTCTATACCAGGCTCCGGCCTGGAGCATCTGGGCGCCAGCTTCAAGATGGCGATAGTGCATATTGCTGCGCTGGGCGGGATAGAAACTGCGTCCGGCACTGTGGGCCAAATGCTCAGCAGAAAACGGCGGTCGCGCTGTGGTAACACCGGTTTGAGCCACAGTTTTATGGGTTGCGGCAGCGACTAAACGAGCAGTAGCCAATGCGGAATGACGACCCTGGGAAGGGCCCATGCCACAGGTGGAGTAGCGCTTGACCAGCTGAATATGTTCGTAGCCATCTTTGGTGGCATTGATAATATCGGCAATCTGTAGATCTTCATCAAAGTCGACAAATTCCTTGCCTTTGGGATGGGCAAAAATCGGCCAGCCAAAGTTCGGGCTCTGTTGCTGCGACAGGGCAATGACCTCGGGCACAGTTTCTGAGGTCAGTTCTAATGCGTTGGCAGCAATTATGGCGGCGCGTCTGGCGTCGGCCATCACATCATCTAGCAGCCAATGGCTGTTGACTGATCCGGCAATTTGGCAATCCTCTGGGCAGTTGGTCAGAGTAAACATCGAACTGTCGTCGTCATAACTCAGCTCCCCGCCACCCTGACAGACCAGCTGATAGGTGGGGGTGTAACCCACGGACATGCACAGCGTGTCACAGTCAATGATCTCGCCCTGGCCATTTTTAGGTGCCGCACAGATGCCCTGACTAATAATTTCACGGACCTCCACTGAACCCAGATGCAGTCCGCTGGCGTCTTTGTTGGCGGCGTAAACTGCATACCCTGTTTTGACGTTTAAGCCTTTGCTTAAAGCATATTCGGCAACCGCGTCATATTCGGGCTGGTGGCGCAGATCGATAATGGCTTTCACTTCAACACCTGCATCCAGCAGGTCCAATGCGGCGCCATAACCCTCGTTGTTGCCGGTGACCACTACTGCGCTTTTGCCGGGACGCACGCCATAGAGGTGCATCAGTCGCTGGGCAGCGCTGCTCATCATGACGCCGGGCAGATCGTTATTGTGGAATACAGCCTGCTGTTCCATGGAGCCGACGCAGAGGATGGTCTGCTTGGCGCGAACTTTGTAGAGTCGCTTGCCACAGATAATCGGCAACCAGTTATCGGCGAACCAACCATTACAGGTAGCACTGGTCATGGCGGTGATATTGGCGCTGGCTTCAACTTCGGCCACTAGGCGTTGGCGAAGTTCACGGGCAGCTGTGCCCTCGGCATCCAGTCGACTGTAGTTGAGCGAGCCACCGAGGCTGGCATTTTCATCCACCAGCAAGACTTCGCCACCGCTTTTCGCCGCTTCCAGCGCAGCGGATAGCCCGGCTGGTCCGGCACCGATTACGGCGACATCATAGAATTGGTACTGCTTGTCGTAATACTCCGGCTGGTACTCTTGGTTAATTACCCCGAGACCGGCTTTTTTGCGCACCAGTAATGCCCACTTTTCCCACATGCCCCGTGGCTTAAAAAAGGCTTTGTAATAAAAGCCCACGGGTAAAAACTTGGAAAACACTCCGAGTAGCGCGCCGCGGTCGTTATTGAGGCTGCCGCTGTAGTTTTGTCCCATGACTTCAAGCCCTTCGCTGAGCGGGATGCGATCCGCTAGCGCGTTGGGGTCCGAGGGCAGCTGAATCATGGTATTGGCATCTTGGCCTGCCATGGTCAATGCGCCCCGTGGGCGGTGATACTTAAATGATCTGCTCAGCAACCACTGCTGGTTGGCGGCCAGAGCACTGGCGATATTGTCACCGGCAAAGCCCTGATAGGTTTGCTTTTCAAAGCTGAAGCTTATGGGTTGCTCGCGGTCGATCAGCGAGCCAAAGGGTAGGGCTAAACGGCTATTATCAGACATTATTGGCTCTCTCCCTTATGAGCTGCGACGGGAGCGGCTTCAGGGATTGGGTCAAAATCGACCCGCTGGTTAAAGATTTCACTGGCGGGGAAGGTCCGCAGTATCTTGTCGCTGATGGTATTGCGCTCCGCTAAAAACCAGTAAGAGCTGGCGCTGTGACACCACCATTCGATAACCATACCGGCGTTATTGTCGTGGAAGAAAACGTGCTCCGCCCACTCTCGTGAAGAGGCCTGCTGGTGGTCGGGCATGGGGTGATACTCGCCGCCATAGGTAAATTCGCTGATATTGCGTTGGCCATTTAAAGGGCAGGTTAATAGTTTCATCTTGGTCTCCCCTTAATGTTAATGACTAGCGGCAGTGGCGCCGGCTTCGTTGATTTGCTGGTATTTGTAGAAACGCTCGAGCTCAAAGGGTTTGATAATATCCGGAACCTTTTTCGTCGCCACCAGCTCGGCCATGGTTTTGCCGCAGATCGGTGTCGCCTTAAAGCCCCAGGTGCCCCAGCCCGCATCCAGGTAATAATTTTCAACTGGGCTGAGTCCCATAATCGGGCTGTAGTCTGGTGTCATATCGGTGGTGCCAGCCCACTGACGCAACATTCGCGCCTGAGCTAGAAAGGGAAACAGTTCCAGGGCCGCTGCCGTGAGTGTCTCGCGCTGATCCAGTGTCGCTCTAGTATTGTAGAGTGGATAGGGATCTGAACCGCCGCCAATAACAAACTCCCCGCGGGATGTCTGATGGGTATAGACATGCAGATGAGGCGAACTCACATGGGGCGTTAAAATCGGCTTGTAGGGTTGGGTGACCAAGGCTTGAAGAGGGTAGGAGTGGATCGGCAGTGGTATGCCAGCCATCTTGGCGACGACTGAACTGGCACCGGCCACGGCCTGAACCACACAGCCGCATTCAATACGTCCGCGATTGGTTTTCACTGCAGTCACTCTACCGCTGGTGACTTCTATATCTTGCACTTCGGTGAGCTGGTGCAGCTCCACGCCGCGCTCACAGGCGCCTCTGGCATAGCCCCAGGCCACCGCGTCGTGACGGGCTGTAGCGCCATCCGCATGCCAGAGCCCGCCCATAATGGGGAAACGGGAGTCCTCAGACATATTTAAGTTGGGCACCATCTCGGCAATCTGCTGACGGTCGAAGAGTTCTGAGCGCACGCCCATATGCTGATTGACCTCTGCGCGCCAGCGAAAGCTACGAATGGCGGCATCGCTGTGGGCCAGGGTGAGCTGGCCGCGACTTTCCATCATCACGTTGTAGTTAAATTCGTTGCTCAGATCTTGCCAGAGTTTCACTGATTCGCGATAGAAGGTGACACCTTCTTCGGTGAGATAGTTGGAGCGAATCACTGCGGTGTTGCGCGCGGTATTACCACTGCCAAGGTAGTTCTTTTCCAGCACCGCGACATTGGTAATGCCGTGGTATTTTGCCAGATGGTAGGCGATGCCGGTGCCGTGACCGCCGGCGCCAATAATCACTACGTCATAGTGCTTTTTAAGCTCTGTGGTGGGATTAAAATGATGCTCACCCGGGTACTCACTATTGAGTCCGTATTTTAAAAGTCCAAATGGCATGTTGCCTCCAGAGCGCTGGCGGCGGCTTTTTTAGCCGCCGAGAAACACTACTGTTTTATTGCCGTCGAGAAACACTCGCCGTTCAATGTGGTAAGTGATTGCCTTAGTCAGCGCCGTGCTTTCGTTGTCACGGCCAACTCTGACTAAATGTTCCGGCTTGTAGTTGTGGTTAACGCGGGTCAGGATCTGTTCGATAATCGGCCCTTCATCAAGATCAGACGTGACGTAATGAGCGGTTGCGCCGATCACTTTTACACCTCGTTCATAGGCTTGATGATAGGGTTTAGCGCCTTTAAATCCAGGCAGAAAAGAGTGATGAATATTGATGCAGCGACCGGACAGTTGCGCCGACAGCTTATTGGAAAGAATCTGCATATAGCGGGCCAACACCACCAGCTCGGTGCCGGTTTCGTCGACGATTTCCATCAGCCGCTGCTCCTGCTGAGCCTTGGTGTCTTTGGTTACTGGCAGGTGGATAAAGGCAATGCCTTCACGTTCAACCATGGCGCGCAGGTCAACATGGTTAGAGACCACGGCGGTGACCTCCATATTGAATTCCCCTTTGCGGCGACGATATAAAATATCATCGAGACAGTGGTCGTATTTGGAGACCATGATCAGGGTCTTGAGCGGCACCTTGGGATCGTTAATACTCCAATCCATCTGGAAGCGCTCTGAGACTTCAGTGAAAGCGCCTTTGATATCTTCAATAGAGGGCGAGCCGTCTTGCGGACGAAACACAGCGCGCATAAAAAATTTGTCAGTGGAGTCGTCGTCAAACTGTTCCAGGGCGCAGATATAACAGTCGCGCTCGGCTAAATAACTGGTGACGGCGGCAACTACGCCAGTGCCTGCACGACAGGTGCCGGTGAAAATATAGTTGTTAGGCTCTTGTGGCATAGTGGTCATGTTATGGGTCCGCTAATAAAGTTGCTGTCAGATAAAGGTTATACGTCGAGCAATTAGTTGCGCTTTGTTGGTCTCTCACAAAGCGCATGAATAATGCCGCGAAGTCTGTAGAATGGTCAATTAATCCGGGAGGAAATTAGCAAGTCTACTGTTGAGAGATAGATGCGCTAATTATCTTTGTTGCCTGACTATTTCCAGACAATACAATACCTAAAAAATGCTTAAAAATCATAGTTTAAAAATGGCGAAATCATCAATCATTAAGCTGCTGTTACTCTGCGCAGTAGTGGCTCTGTCCGGCTGTAGCACCTACAAGCCGAGCAAGACCACTGATATCTGTAATATTTTCCGCGGTGAAACCGATTGGTACAAAGCCGCGCGCAAGGCCAACAAACGCTGGGGAACACCCATTCCCCTGATGATGGCGATTATCAAACAGGAATCCAGCTTCCGGCACAATGTACGCCCCGACCGACCCACATTCTTCTTTATCCCGCTGCCACGCCGATCTTCTGCCTACGGCTATGCTCAGGCTCAGGACCCGGCCTGGAATGACTATCGTCGCGACACCGGACACTGGACTCATGACCGGGATAAGTTTGCCGACGCGATTAACTTCGTTGGCTGGTACACGGATAAAAGCCATAAAAATCTCGGCCTCTCCAAGTGGGATGCCTCAAATCAATACCTCGCCTATCACGAGGGCTGGGGTGGCTATAAGCGCGGCACCTATAAAAAGAAAAAGTTTTTGAGTGGCGTTGCGGCCAAGGTAAAGAGACAGACTGCCACGTACAGTGCTCAATTAAAGAAATGTCAGCCAGGGCTGGATAAAGCCGTTAAAGGCTGGTGGTCTTTTTGATCTAGGCTGTTGCAGTCCGGCGCTGCTAGGATTAAATTGCCTCACAGCTGTAATAGCGAGCCCTACTTATAACAACTAAAAAAGATCGCTTATGAATCACTTCGACATGATTATTATTGGTGCTGGCCTCTCTGGTATTGGTGCAGCCTGCCACTTGCAGTCCAAACACCCGAATAAAAGCTACAAAATTATCGAGAGCCGCGAGCGTATGGGTGGCACCTGGGATCTATTTCGCTATCCGGGGGTGCGTTCAGATTCTGACATGCACACTCTTGGCTATAGCTTTAAGCCCTGGCTGAGCGCCAAAGCCATCGCCGACGGTCCAGCTATTCGCGACTACATCAAAGAGAGTGCTGCGGAATTTGGCGTCGACCAACATATTCAATATGAGCGCAAAGTTGTTGCCGCCTCCTGGGATAGTGCAACGGCAAAATGGACCCTGACCCTCGAGAATACTGGTGCTGACCAGACTCAAGCCGAGTCAGAAACATTGACCTGCAACTTTATTTACAGCTGCACCGGTTACTACCGCTATGACCAGGGCTTTACCCCAGATTTTCCCGATGCCGATCAGTTTAAAGGTCAGATAGTGCATCCCCAGCTGTGGCCGGAAGATCTCGATTACAAAGATAAGCGCGTCATCGTTATCGGCAGTGGCGCCACCGCTATTACCCTAGTGCCCTCAATGGCCAAGACCGCCAGTCATGTGACCATGCTGCAGCGCTCGCCCACCTATGTGCTGTCGCGTCCTGATGAAGATGCCGTGAGTCAGAAGCTGCGCCGCTGGTTTCCCGAACAGTTTGCCTATGATCTGACCCGCTGGAAAAATGTCACCGCTCAGGCGCTGCTATTTCAGCTCAGTCGACGCTACCCCAATTATGTGAAAAAACTTATTCGCAAAGTAGTTCACGGCTGGATGGGCGATGACTTTGATATAGACACGCATTTTAATCCCAGCTACAAGCCCTGGGATCAGCGGCTCTGTCTGGTGCCCAATGGCGACCTATTTCGCTCACTGCGCAAAGGCACTTCAAGCATAGTCACAGACCATATTGAACGCTTCACAGAAAACGGCATCCAGCTCAAATCTGGAGAGACGTTAGAGGCGGACATTATTGTCACCGCCACCGGTCTTGAGTTATTGCTGCTTGGTGGCCTCAAACTTGAAGTGGATGGTGTTGAGAAGAAAGTCTCAGATAGTCTTACCTACAAGGGCATGATGTTTAGTGGCATACCCAACCTTGCCCTAGCGGCGGGCTACACCAATGCCTCCTGGACACTGAAATGCGATCTCACCAGCAACTATGTCTGTCGACTAATCAGCTATATGGACAAGCACCAGTATCAATACTGTGTTGCCAACGATGATCCCAGTGTTAAGCGGCTGCAGTTTTTGGATCTCGCATCTGGCTATGTGGATCGCGCCATGGATCAGTTTCCCAAGCAGGGTGATAAGAGTCCCTGGAAACTGCATCAGAATTATCTGTTGGATATCATGAATCTAAGATTGGGTTCGGTGCGGGATAAGGCGATGGGATTTCATAAGGCTAAATAATATTGCCTGCGCTAAAACGAAAAAAATAATTAATAAAAGTAATCAATAAAAAAGCACAAAAGCAGAACAAAAAACGGCAAAAATATTATGGCAAGTTTTCTCTACAGCGCAGTATCCGATGTTCTTGTGGGTCCAGACACATCCACTCAGCTGGGTGATCTGGCCGCAGCCATGGGTATTCAGCGCGCTTTAATTGTCACCGATCCAGGGATTATTAAATTTGGCCTTTTGGATGGGGCGGTTGCCAATCTTAAAGCCAATAATATTGAACTGAGCATCTATTCCGATGTGGTTGCAGATCCTCCAGAGTCAGTAGTTATGGACGCAGTGTCCTCAGCCCAGGCCTTTGGCTGCGATGGCGTGATCGGTTTTGGTGGCGGCAGTTCCATGGACGTGGCCAAGCTGCTGGCAGTGCTGATTAAAGGCGAGCAGCAGCTGGCGGATATTTACGGTGTGGATCAAATCAGCGGCGGTCGACTGCCATTGATTCAGGTACCCACTACAGCGGGCACAGGTTCTGAAGCCACTATGGTGTCGATTATCACCACAGGAGAGACCACCAAAGCCGGTGTAGTGAGTCGAACCCTTCTGGCGGACAAGGTTATTCTCGATGCCAAGCTGACTCTGGGCTTACCGCCTGCGGTGACCGCAGCCACCGGCATTGATGCCATGGTCCATGCTATCGAAGCCTATACCAGCAAACGTTTAAAGAATCCTCTGTCAGATATGTTAGCCCGCGAGGCTCTGCGCCTGATGGCGAACAATATCTCCACAGCCGTTAAGCAGGGCGATAACCTGCAAGCACGGGAAGCGATGTTATTGGGCGCCATGTTGGCGGGCCAGGCTTTTGCCAATGCCCCAGTGGCAGCGGTGCACGCCTTAGCCTATCCATTGGGTGGCAACTATCATATTCCCCACGGCTTAAGTAACTCCCTAGTGCTGCCCCATGTGCTGCGCTTTAACGCCCCGGCGGCAGCTGAGTTATACGCTGAGTTGGCACCGATTATTTTGCCCGACAGAGAGCTGCCCAGTGATCCTCTCGAAGTGAGCGAGCTACTGGCGGAGCACTTTTTACAGCTGGCTGCAGATCTGGGTTTGCAGACCCAATTGAGTCAGATGAATATTGCCGAGTCGGATCTTCCGAAGCTGGCAGAAGAAGCGATGTTGCAGCAGCGACTGTTAATTAATAATCCCCGAGAGCTGAGTTTTGATGATGCGCTTTCGATTTACCAGCAGGCGTTTTAACCCATGACTGAACGTGCCAATTATTCTTACTTCACCGACATCACCACTCGCTGGATGGATAACGATATCTATGGTCATGTAAACAATGTGGTCTATTACAGCTACTTTGATTCGGTGGCGAATAAGTTCTTAATCGAAGAGGGCGGTTTGGATATTCACAGCGCCGAGATTATTGGTTTTGTGGTGGCATCTAGCTGTGAGTACAAATCGCCGATTGCCTATCCGGATCTAATTGATGCCGGTTTGCGGGTCAATAAATTGGGTAACAGTTCTGTGGAATACGGCATCGCCATTTTCAAACAGGGCGCCGAGACCGCTTCAGCAGTCGGCTCCTTCACCCATGTCTTTGTTAATCGCGCCACTGATAAGTCAGTGGCGATTCCGGCTCAAATCAGAGCTGCTTTAGAGAAGCTCTTAGCCCTCTAAATAGCCATTAGTTACGCAAACGTATCAAACCTTCTTGCATAGTACTTGCCACCAGCCTGCCATCCCGAGAAAAGAACGAGCCGCGACTAAGCCCTCGGCTGTGGCTGCTGCGTGGGCTATCCATGCAATAGAGCATCCACTCATCCACTTTTAATTCGTCGTGAAACCAGATGCAATGATCCAGCGATGCTGCCTGCAGATTGCTATTCATAAAATTGATTGCATGGGGCAGCAGTGAGGTGCCCATTAAACTGAAGTCTGAGGCATAGCCCAAAATAGCACGCTGAAGGCCGGGGTCCCGGGCTGTTTCTGGTAGTGATCCCGCGGCTTTAACCCAGACAAATTGCTCTGCAGGATGAACTGCCGGATTGGCCAGATCTACGGGGTTCACTGTGCGCATTTCAATCGGGCGCAGCGCGGGGCGATGGGCTATGGCTCCGGTTTCGGCTTTGTCAGCCATCATTTCTCTAAGCTTGGCCCAGCGAATATTGTCATCTTCAAGTCCTTCAGGTCCAACACAGTCCGGCATATCCGCCTGATGGGAGAGGCCTGGTTCAATCACTTGAAAGGATAGTTCGGTACTGAAAATAGCCTTGCCACGCTGGGAGGCAACCACTCTGCGAGTGGTAAATGAACCGCCATCGCGAATGCCGTCCACCTGATACAAAATCGGCACATTGGGATCGCCGGGGCGCAAGAAGTAGCCGTGCTGTGAGTGGACCATGCGATCCTCCGGCACTGTATCCTGAGCCGCACGCATAGCCTGAGCAAAAACCTGACCACCAAACACCCGCTTGTTGGTGGTCTCTGGTGTCACGCCGCGATAGATAGTCTCGTCAATTTTTTCCAGCTCGAGAATATCCAGTAGTTGTTGCAGTGCTTCGCTCATGCAGTCTTTATTCCTTTAATTTAAAATTAATCGTACTGGTTATTGATCGGCAATTTTTACCACTAGCTTGCCAAAGTTTTTGCCACTGAACAGCCAGGAGAAATACTCCGGTGCGTTTTCCAGACCTTCAACCAGTGTCTCTTTATATTTCAGTTCACCATTGGCAACCCAGTCAGTCAATACATTGTTGGCTTCGGCATAATCATCGATGTAGTCAAAGACCAAAAAGAATTTGTGCGCCGGTGGCGTTTCCAGCTCACCGAAGATATGAAAGGGCGTGCGCTCTTTGGTGATATCAGTGGAGTTGTAGTTGGAGATATAGCCGCAGATGGGCACTCGTGCCCCGGCATTTAACTGCTTGGCCACGGCTTCGGTTAGAGCGCCACCTACAGATTCAAAATAGATATCAATACCATTGGGGCAGGCGGCGGCGAGATCTGCATCCAGGTTGCCGGCTTTGTAGTCGACCACTTCATCAAAACCCAACTCATCTTTCACATAGGCACATTTCTCTGCGCCACCGGCTACACCCACTACATGGAGACCAAGCTTTTTGCCAATCTGACCTACGGCGGAACCCACGGCACCTGAGGCGGCGGATACCACTAAGGTTTCACCGGTTTGCGGCTTGCCCTGAGTCTTCAGACCAAAGTAAGCGGTGCGGCCTGGCATACCACAGACACCCAGATAGGCGGAGAGTGGTACTTTGGCGGCATCGACCTTGTAGGTCAGGGGATCATTTTCTTCACTGACAAAATATTCCTGCCAGCCAGAGCGACTACAGACATGGTCGCCCACGGCATAGAGTTCAGATCTGGATTCGACAACAACACCGGCGCTTTCTGCGGTCATGACTTCGCCGATGGCTACTGGATCGGCGTAAGACTTGGCTGCGCTCATGCGGCCGCGCATATAGGGGTCAAGAGACAGGTAGAGGGTCTTGATCAGTATCTGTCCTTCAGCGATTGATTCTAGAGTTGTGGTCTCCAGTCGGAAGTTATCTGCTGTGGGCTGGCCTACTGGGCGGCTGGCTAAAACGATGCTCTTATTGTCAAGGCTGACGTTCTTGTTGTCTTCGCTCATAATTTTCCCCTGTTGATTTGGCGGCGCCACTTTAGTGGTTGGTGGCTTGTTATTGTTGTTTTATCGCGGTCCATATGATGGTTGCTAGGGCGCGGTATTGCTAGCTCAAATAGCGACCAGTGATACTTGAAATAAATCCAATTACCTGCAAATACTTGAAAGTCACAATAACATACTGTAAGTTCAATTAATCATAAAAACACTGTCTTTGTAGCACCCTGTTAGCCGCTGCGAGGTCAATACTTAACAGAGTAATAAGCAGGAGACCGATGTGAGTGATCTACAAGCTTTTAGGCAAGAAACCCGAGACTGGTTAGAAGATAACTGTCCACCTACCATGCGCTTTCCCATTACCAGCTCTGACGATCAATGCTGGGGTGGTCGCAATGCGACTTATAAGAGTGAAGAGCAGAAACAGTGGATGGACCGCATGGCGGCCAAGGGCTGGACTGCGCCAATGTGGCCAACAGAGTATGGCGGCGGCGGTCTCGATAAAGCGCAGGCAAAGGTTTTAAAAGAAGAGATGTCTCATATTCGCGCGCGTTCACCACTGGATAGCTTCGGTATCTGGATGATCGGTCCGGCGCTGCTGCAGTTTGGTTCTGAGGAGCTCAAGCAACAGCATCTGCCAAAGATTGTTCGCGGTGAGATTCGCTGGTGTCAGGGCTACAGCGAGCCAGGTGCAGGTTCCGATCTCGCCGGTCTACAGTCTAAGGGCGAAGATATGGGCGATCACTTTATCGCCAACGGTCAAAAAGTCTGGACCTCTTACGGCGATAAAGCCGACTGGATGTTCTGTCTGCTGCGCACGGATTCAGAGGCCAAGAAGCAAATGGGTATCAGTTTGGTGCTCTTCGACATGGCCACTCCCGGTGTTACCCCTAAGCCAATCAAATTAATTTCCGGTAGTTCGCCATTCTGCGAAACCTTCCTCGACAATGTTCGTGTGGAAAAAGACCAGGTTGTCGGAGATGTGAACAAAGGCTGGACCATCGCCAAGTATCTGCTCACACACGAACGCGAGATGATCGGCGGTTTCGGTCTTACCGACGCCGGTTCTGACACCCTGAGCCAGACTGCTGTTAAGGCATTGGGCGTTGAGCATGGCCGCATGAACAATCAGATGCTGCGCGCCGATGTGCTGAAGTGGGAAATTGACGCTGCGGCCTTTGCCGTTACCGCTGAGCGTGTCACTGACGAAGTTAAGTCAGGGCAGGGCGTGGGTGCCACTTCCGCGATGCTCAAGTACTACGGTACTGAATTGAATAAACGCCGCTATGAGCTGGTGATGAAAATCAACGGCAGCGACGCGATGATCTGGGATGGCGCCAACTCCCATGGCGGCGCTGCGCCGCGCATGTGGTTGCGCACCAAGGGCAACTCAATTGAAGGCGGAACCTCTGAAGTTCAGTTGAATATTATCGCCAAAAACATTCTCGGCTTGGGCTAAGTTTACGCGCTCGTTTTTACAAGCTCGTTTTACACGCTAGCTACCAGACCGACAGTTAACAGACATAAAGGTAACAATCATGGCAATGGTAATAAACGAAGAGCAGCAGATGCTCAAAGAATCAGCCCAGGGTTTTCTCGCGGAATTCTCGCCGGTTTCCGAACTGCGCAAGCTGCGCGACGAAGGCAGCGAGGCGGGTTATAACGCCAATATTTGGCGTCAAATGACTGATATGGGTTGGGCGGCGATTTTGGTCCCCGAGGCCTATGGCGGTCTTGAATTTGGTCATGTGGGCATGGGTCAGATCGTTGAACAAACTGGTCGCACACTCACCGCATCACCTCTTTTTGCGACGGCAATTGTCGGTGTCAGCCTGATCAATTTGGCCGGCAGCGAAGAGCAAAAAACTGACCTGCTCGGTGCTATAGCTGGCGGCGAGTTAACCACTGCACTGGCAGTGGATGAAAAGATTCATCACGCCCCGACACAGATCAGCATGACGGCTGTGAAGCAGGCTGACAACTATCTATTGAATGGCGAGAAGCGCTTTGTAGTGGACGGTTCAAATGCCGACAAGTTGATTGTTGCTGCGCGTACCTCTGGTGCTGCTGGCGATACTGCAGGCATCAGTCTGTTTTTGGTCGATCCCAGCGCTGCCGGTGTCGAGATCGAACGCACCAGCATGGTGGACACACGCAACGCGGCGATTATTCGCTTTGACGATGTCAGTGTCAGCACTGCTGATCTGCTGGGTGCTGAGGGCGAAGGCTTTGCAGCACTGTCTGCGACATTGGATATTGGCAACGCCTATCTGGCCGCTGAGCTGCTCGGCATTGCTCAAGAGACCTTTGATTGCACTCTCAAGTACTTAAAAGAGCGCAAGCAGTTTGGTGTTTTGATCGGTTCTTTCCAGTCCTTGCAGCATCGCGCTGCCCACTGGTGGAGTGAGGTTGAACTGTGCAAGTCTGTGGTCCTTAAAGCATTGCAGACATTGGACGAGGGCGATGCAAAAAGCCCGGCTATGGCCAGTGTTGCCAAAGCCAAGCTCTGTGAAGTGGCTGAGCTGGCGACCAATGAAGCAATTCAGATGCACGGCGGTATTGGTATGACCGATGAGTATGAAATTGGCTTCTTTATCAAGCGTGCCAGACCTGCGGCCATGCTGTTTGGAGACTACAGCTACCACGGCGATCGCTTTGCTCAGCTCAGCGGTTATTAAGTGAAATAAGCTTGTAATACGGGGTAGTCAGAAATGATGCCCCGTTTTGTTATCTGGCTGTATTAGAATGACTGACATGACTTAAGAGTTAGACATTAGAACCGCCTCAGAATAAAAATAAATCAGACAATAATAAGGATAATGACAATGGATCTAGGTATTAGCGACAAGCTCAAACCCATTCTAGAAGAAGTAAAACACTTTATTGATATAGAGATTTTACCCCTAGAGCAGGAATATCACGCTGAAGTTGAGAAAGGCGATCGCTGGACTTACACCGAGCGTCAGACTGAAATCCTTGAAGGCTTAAAATCAAAAGCCAAAGCGAAAAATCTGTGGAACTTCTTCCTCACTCACTACGAGGGTGGTCACGGTCTCAATACCGTTGAATACGCTTATATTGCAGAGCAAACTGGTCGTTCGCACCTGGCACCTGAGGTGTTCAACTGCGCCGCGCCGGATACGGGCAATATGGAAGTACTGGCCCGTTATTGCAGCGAAGAGCAGAAAGAAACCTGGTTGAAGCCTCTGTTAGCCGGTGAGATTCGCTCTGCCTATGCCATGACCGAGCCTGATGTAGCCTCTTCCGATGCCACCAATATTGCTCTCTCCTGTGTTGCCGATGGCGACGAGTGGGTACTCAACGGCGAGAAGATTTGGATTTCAGGCGCCGGTGATCCGCGCTGTAAAATTCTTATTGTGATGGTTAATACCAACCCAGATGCACCCCGTCACTCACGTCACTCACAGGTTCTTGTGCCATTTGACACCCCAGGCGTGAAAAACCTCCGCGCCATGCAGATCTTCAACATAGATGACGCACCTCACGGCCACATGCACATGCGCTTTACCGATGTGCGCGTACCTAAAGAAAACATGATTCTCGGCGAAGGCCGTGGTTTTGAAGTGGCTCAGGGGCGTTTAGGGCCTGGCCGTATTCACCACTGCATGCGTTCTATTGGCATGGCTGAAGCCGCACTGAAGTTGATGATTGAGCGTTCACTATCCCGTGAAGCCTTCGGTCGTCCTCTGGCCAAGTTAGGTGGCAATGTGGATATTATTGCTCAGGCTCGTATCGATATCGAAATGACTCGACTGCTATGTCTCAAAGCTGCTTGGCTGATGGACAATGTGGGCACAGATGCGGCACAGCCGTTTATCTCCATGATTAAAGTCGCAGCGCCGAATATGGCCCTGAAGATTCTCGATGAAGCCATGCAGATGCACGGCGGATTAGGTCTCTCTCAGGATACGCCTCTGGCGATCTGGTATGGCGGACAGCGTACATTGCGCTTCGCCGATGGCCCGGATGCAGTCCACCGTATGGTCATTGGTCGCCGCGAAATTAAACAGTATATGTAAGGAAACAGCATGACGATTAGATATGACGATCAGGTTGCCATAGTCACAGGTTCGGGGAATGGCTTAGGCCGTTCCCATGCCTTGGCACTGGCTGCACGTGGCGCCAAGGTTGTGGTTAACGATCTCGGTGGTTCGGTCAATGGTGATGGCGTTTCTAGTGCTGCGGCACTGGAAACCGTGGCCATGATTGAAGCAGCCGGCGGCGAAGCCATTGCCAATGGTGCCAATGTGGCAAAAATGGATGAAGTTGAAGCCATGGTTGCACAGGCAGTAGCGAAGTGGGGCCGAGTCGATATTTTGGTCAACAACGCCGGAATCCTGCGGGACAAAAGCTTTGTCAAAATGGGCATGGACGATTTCCAGCTGGTTGTGGACGTTCACCTGATGGGCTCAGCCAACTGCTCAAAAGCCGTTTGGGCACTGATGCGCGAACAGGGTTACGGTCGTATTGTTATGACCACGTCCTCCAGCGGCATGTACGGTAATTTCGGTCAGGCAAACTATGGCGCAGCAAAAATGGCCGTGGTAGGTTTGATGAATACGCTCTGTATAGAGGGTGATAAGTACAACGTGAAGGTCAACTGCCTGTCTCCTACTGCCGGTACTCGCATGCTCGAGGGACTGATCAGCGAAGAGCATTCTGAACTTATGACTGTAGAGTCGGTAACCGCTGGCCTGTTGACCCTCTGTGATGCAGATTCACCTAACCGGACGATTTTATGTGCCGGAGCCGGTGGTTATGCTCGCACTCAGATCTATGAGACCCAGGGAATTTATCTGCCACCAGAACTGCAAACACCAGAGAATGTCCGTGCGCAAATCGAAGCCATCGACAATGCTGATGATCAGCAAGTTCTAGTAGGCGGTTTCCAGCAGACCAACAAGTTTATTGCAAAAGCCGTCGATTATCTGGCTCAAAAATAAAAATAAATTAAGCAGGACAGAATTATGAAAGCATTAGTTTGTAACGAGTTTGGGCCAACTGAAAACTTGGCTCTTGAAGAGCGCCCGGTACCCACACCAGGTAAAGGCGAGATTCTGGTCGATATTAAAGCTGCCGGGGTTAACTTTCCGGATGTCTTAACCGTTCAGGGCAAGTATCAATTTAAACCGGAGCTACCCTTTATTCCCGGTGGTGAAGTAGCGGGTATTGTCACTGCTGTAGGCGAAGGTGTAACCAGCCGCAAAGTCGGCGACAAGGTTGTTTCTACAATCCAGATCGGTGGTTTCGCTGAGCAATGTGTGGGTTCTGAGCACGGCGCCTTTGGCATGGGTGAGACCATGTCCTATGAACAGGCCGCCGGTTTTGCCATTACCTATGGCACCTCTTACTACGCCTTAAAACAGCAGGCGAAAATTCAGCCCGGCGAAACCTTGCTGGTCCTGGGTGCTGCTGGCGGTGTGGGTATTGCGACTATTCAAATCGCTAAAGCCATGGGTGCGAAGGTTATTGCTGCAGCCAGCACTGAAGAGAAATTGGATTTTGCCTGTGAAGCTGGTGCGGATTTACGCATTAACTACTCCACAGAAAACCTCAAGGACAGGGTTAAAGAACTGACCGGTGGCAAGGGTGCGGATGTTATCTATGATCCCGTTGGCGGCGACTTCTCCGAGCAGGCCTTTAGAGCCATTGCCTGGGATGGTCGTTTCTTGGTGATTGGTTTTGCCTCTGGCCCGATTCCTAAGATTCCGCTTAATCTTTGTTTGTTAAAGGGCGCTTCTTTAATCGGCGTTTTTTGGGGTGCTTGGGCGGCGAGATTCCCCCTTGAGTCACGGAATAACTTTGATGAACTGATAGCCATGATCGACGGCGGCCAGTTTTCACCATTGGTCACCGAGGTTTATCCGCTGGCTGATTACCAAGAGGCCTTTGCCTCTATCTCAGAGCGTAGAGCTAAGGGTAAAGTGATCCTGTCTATGGCTTAAAAGCTGGACCCCAGCCTTCGCTGGGGAGACGTTCTTGCGCTGGGGAGATGTTCCTGCGCTAGGGAGATATTCTTGCGCTGGGGAGACGGAGTGGTGGTAAATTCCCGTCATACCGGAGAAACCTCCCGTCATACCAGCGAAATCTCCCGTCATACCAGCGAAGGCTGGTATCCAAAAAAAAGGGTCTGCAATTGCAGACCCTTTTTTTGTATCTACTTTATGCAGAATCAATCGTTCGACAGCACAATTCTATAGCGCGCATCGCCCGTTTTTAAGTGGGCAAATGCCTCATTGATCTGACTCATGGGGAAGCACTCAACCTGCGGTTTAATATTGTGCAAGTTAGCAAAATCTAACATAGTCTCAATAGTTGCAGGACTGCCCACAGGAGAGCCAGAAACCTCTCTCTGGCCGAGCATCAGCGGAAACATGCTGATATCCAACGGCGCAGTGATCGCGCCCACAAAGTGCAGCCTACCTTTAGGCTTCAGTGCATTCAGATAAAGATTCCATTCCAACTTAACGTTGACCGTAGAGATAATAAAATCGAACGAACTCGCCGCATTTTTAATCGCGTCAGGATCCCGTGAATTTAAGGTCTTGTGGGCGCCCAGATCCAGCGCTTCCTGCTGCTTAGAATCGCTAGAGGTAAAGGCCGTCACTTCACAGCCCCAAGCGTTCAAAAACTGCAGCGCCAGATGGCCAAGACCACCTATGCCAATCACCGCAACCTTGTCAGTGGACTTGATGCCAAACTGAACAATCGGGTTAAACACCGTGATACCGGCACAGAGCAGGGGACCAGCGGAAACTGGATCAATGCCCTCGGGAATTGCCACAACACTAGAAGCCTGAGCGCGCACCTTGTCGGCGAAGCCACCATTGTGACCAATGATCGTGCGCACCGCGCTAGGGCAGAGGTTTTGATCGCCAGTTTTGCAGGGATGGCAGTGGCCGCAGTAGCCGCTATGCCAGCCTAGACCCACAACAGTGCCCGGCTCTAGGCCATGCACATCGTTACCCTTAGCGGTAATTTTGCCGATAATTTCGTGGCCTGCTACTAAAGGATATTTTGTCAGTCCCCATTCATTTTCTGCCATGCTTAAATCGCTGTGGCAGATACCACAGTGAAGTACATCCATTTCAACTTCATTGTTTCTGAGATCGTCAACGGCGTAGCTGTAGGGTTCAAACTGACCGCCTGACTCTAAAATAGCGTAGGCATTAATCGATTTTGCAGTGCTCATGGTAGGTTCGCTTATTGTTATTATTATGGGTGTCTTTGTTGAGCTTTAATTGGCAGATGAATAGAGCTAACAGAGCAGTTGACGATAACCAGTGGAGGGCGTAATTGCAAACCCCCTAATGTGGCTGGCTGGTTTTTTCATGACCGCTTGAGATTGAAGTATAGGTCCCAATTGCAGTCCTTTTTTTAGATGATTCGATGTTCGCACCTTATGTCGATTGTTCATCAGTCTGAAACCGTAATGGTTGGCCAGACTGTGGCTGGCCCTATACAATCAGGCTCGGTTTACTGTCTGCATTTTCCGGTGTCCAAGTGGCAGCTGCAATTATTATTCGGTTCAACTTTAATCAGCAAAATTACTAAGAGCAACATGACACAAAAAGCACTAGAGATTTTAAACAGCCTGTATGGCTATGACAGCTTTCGCGGTCATCAAGCGGACATTATCGAGCATGTTGCTGAAGGTAATAACGCGCTGGTGTTAATGCCCACAGGCGGCGGTAAGTCCCTCTGTTATCAAATTCCCTCGCTGCTACGAGAGGGTGTGGGGATTATTATTTCCCCCCTGATCGCCCTGATGCAAGATCAGGTGGGTGCCATGCAGCAGCTCGGGGTCAAGGCGGCGTTCTTAAACTCCAGCCTGTCCCGCAGCGAACAGAATGATATAGAACAGCAGTTGATGGCAGGGCAGTTGGATCTGCTCTATATAGCGCCAGAAAGGCTGATACAGCCCTATGTGCTGGATATGTTGGGACGTTGTAGGCTAGCGCTGTTTGCCATCGATGAAGCCCACTGCGTGTCTCAGTGGGGCCATGACTTTAGATCCGATTACCTCGCCCTAAGTCTGCTTGCCGAGCGCTTCTCGGCCATACCCCGTATAGCGTTGACTGCTACGGCTGATATTCGGACTCGCAAAGAGATTATTGAACGGCTCTCGTTGGAGGGTGCCAAGGCCTATATCAGCGGCTTTGATCGGCCCAATATTCGCTACGCCATCGCTAACAAAACCACCCCAAAGAAGCAGCTGCTGGCGTTTTTACAGCATCGTAAAAGCGAGGCTGGTATTGTCTACTGCCTGTCCCGCAAGAAGGTAGAAGATACCGCAGAGTGGCTCAGCCAGCAGGGCTACAACGCCTTGCCCTATCATGCCGGTTTGCCCTCTCAACTCAGGCAGACCCATCAGAATAGATTTCTTCGCGAAGACGGCGTGATTATTGTCGCCACCATCGCCTTTGGCATGGGCATCGACAAACCGGATGTGCGCTTTGTCGCTCACCTGGATCTACCCAAAAGCATCGAAGCCTATTATCAGGAAACCGGTCGAGCCGGGCGCGACGGTCAGCCCGCCGATGCCTGGATGGTCTATGGCCTGCAAGACGTGGTTCGCCTGCAGCAGATGGCTCAGGGCTCCGATGGCTCAGAGCAATTTAAACGCGCCGAGCGGCATAAGCTCGACGCCATGCTGGGACTCTGCGAAGTCACCAGCTGTCGCCGTAAAGTATTGCTGAGATACTTCGCCGACGACGCCCCCAATCAGTGCGGTAATTGCGATAACTGCCAGATGCCTCCCGAAACCTGGGACGCCACCGAAGCGGCACAAAAGGTCCTGTCCTGCGTCTATCGGACCGGTCAGCGTTTTGGTCTAGTGCATGTGATGGATGTATTGCAGGGCAAAGAAAATGACAAAGTGCTCCAGCATGGGCACGAAAAGTTAAGTACCTTTGGTATTGGCAGTGACACCCATGAAGCCCAGTGGCGCTCTGTGATTCGTCAGTTGGTGGTGCGGGGATTCTTGCGCGTGGATCTGGAGGGTTACAGTGCTCTGCAGCTCACTGATCTCTGTAGGCCTGTTTTAAAAGGCGAGCAAGAACTGCATCTGCGCAAAGAAGAAGTTAAGGCGCCGTCCTTAAAGGGAGCCTCTAAAAGTGGCGGCAAAAAGTCCGCGGGCAAGGTGCAGATTGCCCCGGAAGATCAGGAATTGTGGGAAGAGTTGCGCGAGTGCCGCAAGTATCTGTCGGAAGAGCACAACGTGCCGCCCTATGTGATTTTTCACGACGCCACATTGAAAGAGATGTTGGATGTGATGCCCATGTCGGGGTCGGAGTTGTTGACCCTCACTGGAGTGGGTGACAGTAAATTGGAAAAATATGGCGCGGACTTTATTGAGATAATTTGTCGCTATGCGAAGACGCGGTAGACCGATTAACAGCGTCTTATCGCCGTAGCGCCAAGCCGTCGTTCTGACCACCCAACCTGTCATCCCGACCGCAGCGGAGGGACCTCAACCAATTGGCAGGAGATCTTCTTGAAAGTATAAAACAACATTTGTAACGAATTGACAAGTTGTTGTTCTCAGCCTAATCCTTAGCTATCACTAACAAACGTTGAGATTGAGAATGCGTCTTTCTATTGAAATTTCACCCGAGCAACATCAGCGCCTCAAAGCATCTGCCGCACTGCAAGGTAAATCGATCAAAGACTATGTGCTGGAAAAATCTCTGCCTGGTCTAGCGGAAGAAGCCGCATTGTATGAGCTAGAGGGCTTCCTCAAGCCGCGAGTAGAGGCGGCGAGCAAAGGGGAGTTTTCGGAAAAATCTGTGGATGATATTTTTGCTGAGGTAGAGAAGGAGTAATAATCCCAGGATGGGTAAGCTGTATAAGTTAACTAGAGATGCGGAAAACGACTTGCGAGAAGTGGCGCGCTATACAACTTAGTAGTTGGTGCACCAGCACTTTAAAGACCTACCGGAAAGGGCTGGTCAAAACGTTTAATGACCTGTCTGGAAATCAGTCCGTTGGTCGATATTTTTCTAGACGTTTTCCCCAGTTACTAGTCACCAGATATAGGTATCACTACATATTCTATTGATTGTTGGTGAGGGGCTTGGAGAAAAGAAATTTCTCAGCTATCTAAAGGAACTGTATCTCTCTCGAGATGCTGGCCTTTCGGTAAAGATCAAACAAGCGCAAGGCGGTGATCCCAGTTGTATTGTTGCCTATGCTATTCGTCAAGCTCGAGCGGCAGATTTTGATAGTGTTTTGGTGTGGATGGATACTGACGTTCCATGGCCGCGAACATTAGATAAAAAGGCTTCAACCAATACACCACCAATTATGTTGTTGGGTTCAGTGCCGTGTTTAGAGGGGTTTTTGCTGGCTGTGTTAGGTGAGCCGGTTTTATCGACCGTTAGGAGTAAAAAGAAGTTGGCGCAATTGACTTCATGCTCATCGGTTACTCAGCTTGATTTTATACAGAAATTTCCAAGGGCGGACTTAGAGGTTGCTCGAAAACACAATGAAGTTTTAGATCTGCTGATAGAGGCTGTGGGAAAGGTTTGATAGACGCTTCTTGACCTCGGCCGAATGAAAAAAAACCGCTCGATTGAGCGGTTTTTTCTTGTCTTGTCGTTTCGGCCAGAGGAGGGAATCTGCTTGAGATTCCTCGTCTCTGCGCTCTGTCGGGATGACAGCGTGGGGCGCTATGATGACCGTAGCATGGTGCCTTTGATAAAACTACGGTCGTCTGTATGAGATCCTTCGACTTCGCTCAGGATGACAGCCAAGGGCTCCGGATCACAGCTAAGGGCTCAGGATAACTGGGGCTTAAGCTCCAGTTACCTCAACAATCTGCTGCGCAGCAATCAACTTGCCTTCCTAAGCTGACTTCTGGAATGACTCGATCTGGTCAAAGTTCATGTAGCTATAAACTTCTGCAGACATTGAATCAATCTTGCTGGCGTATTCCCTATACTCGGCGACTGTTGGCAGTCGACCTAAAATACCACCGACTGTCGCCAGCTCAGCAGATGTCAGGTAGACATTGGCACCATCACCCAAACGGTTGGGGAAGTTACCTGTGAAGGTGCACCTTACTGTTGCGCCAGCTAATACACGTGCTTGATTACCCATACACATTAAGCAGTCGGGCATTTCGGTACGGGTACCTACTTTGGCGCAGACATTTTAAGTGATAAATGTACCCGCTTCAGATTTTGCGTTGGCGGTTTTTTCACTTGCTTGGTGGCTGCGCAATATGTCGATATTGTCAAAATATATGTACATATTTTCTTGACGTGTCGATTGTATAGACCTATGCTTTGATCATGTCGATAAAACTGAAAGATATAAACATATGAGTTGGAATCCTGGTAAGCCCTACAACGATTTACCTCTACTGCCGCCAGTCGAGGATCTGGAATCTAAGGCAGTATTAAAGCGTTGTATCACTGCTAGAGCTGCGCTTGCTGAGTTAAAACAGGCGGCAAGGTTGATTCCTAATCAAGCTATGTTAGTCAATACTTTGCCGATATTAGAAGCTAAGGATAGTTCGGCAATAGAGAATGTTGTCACCACTACGGATAAATTGTTTCAGTTTGCCAGCAGTGATGATTCAAGGGCCGACCCAGCCACTAAAGAAGCTCTTAGATATCGAAGGGCTTTGTATGAAGGTTGGCGAGCCTTAGGCAAGCGGCCGATTAATACTAATATGGCCGAGTCTATTTGCAGTCAGATCAAAGGTGTAGATATGGCTGTGCGTAAAGTGCCGGGCACGGCTCTCGCTAATGAAAAGACAGGTGAGATAATTAGTACGCCTCCAGTCGGCGAAGAGCTGTTGAGAGGCTTGCTGAGTAATTGGGAGAAATTCCTGTATGAACAGCCTGAATTGGATCCGCTGGTCCGCATGGCTGTGATGCATTATCAGTTTGAGGCCATACATCCATTTACTGATGGTAATGGTCGAACAGGTAGGATTCTGAATATTTTGTATCTGGTGCAGGAGGAATTGCTGACTTTGCCTATTCTATATTTAAGCCGCTATATCATCGCGAACAAAGGCGCATACTACAGCGGGCTGTTGGCGGTAACGCGGGACCAAGCTTGGGAAGCATGGATTCTCTATATGCTTGAGGCGGTAGAAAGTACGGCGCAATGGACAACATCAAAAATAATTAGTATCCGTGATTTGGCCGACCACACGGCCGATTATGTCAAAAACCGCTTACCCAAAATATATAGCCGTGAGTTAATCGATGTTATTTTTGAGCAGCCTTATTGCCGTATTAATAATTTGGTCGATGCTGGTATTGCAAAGCGCCAAACCGCGTCAGAATATTTAAAAAAGCTGTGTGATATAGGTGTTTTAGTCGAGCAGCAGTCGGGTCGTGAGCGGCTTTTTATCCAGCCGAAGCTTATTGAGCTTTTGACTCAGCATAGCAACAGGGTGACGCCTTATAAGTTATAACCGCGAGGCTGTTTGATTAGTCTCAGGCAATAAAAAAACTCACAAAAGTGGTTTTTTTTATTTCGGGGCTCTTTAAGGGTCGGACCCAACCAACCACTTGATTTTATTTAGCGTTCATCCAAAATCAGGCCCTTATAGTTGCTTAAAGCTCTGCTTTCAGCAACAAAATTACAGATATAAGAGACTATTGGCTCTCCCATCCTATACAGCTCTTCTTGCTCTTATACGCGGTTGCGTGGCAACGATGTGTTATATGCCATATATGGCCAGAGATAAAGTATCTGTTTGCGCGTCGCATTTAGCTTTTTCCTTAAAGTCCTTATTTCTTCCTAAGAACAAGGCCTTTAAGCCCTAGAAAAGCATGCTTACTAGGCGTTATTACATATACTTCAATCACTTGCGTAGGTCCGACCTCGCCCCAGTTAGGCTCAATCCTTACCGTAGATGTTGTAGTCGCCTTCTTTCATGAGCCTGTTAGTAGCCATACAGGTCGGTGGGCAGATCCAGAATCTGAAATCTACTGACCCGGCGTCGTCGAGGAGCTTATCTATGGTCGGCGACTCTAACTATTAACACTCCGTATAACGGTGGCCAATAATCTTCCATTGCTGTTCTAACTTCTCCAACAAATACCACTCACAGCTAATTTGCGCGGATTGTTGTTTAAAATCTGATTGCCAAACTACGTTTAGAGATTCTGTTGTAGGGCCGATTTTCAGCGGTCGTACATTCAGTAATCGGGCACTCTGCCATTCTTGGCGCTTGATCTCCTGTATTGACTGCTCAATGCTTTCTGGGTTCTGCCATAACACTAGCTCGTCACCAACACGTATTAAGCCTTGGCTATGGTATAGAGGGGCTAAGGCTTTGGTATTCAGGCTATGGGTGTTTTCCCATACTGCAGCGTATGTCTCCTCAAACCATTGCTTGGCACTGTCAGTTTCAGTGTCTGCATCCGCTGCGTTCACTGCATGCCAAGGAATAAGCGCTGCGCATAAGAACACTAGATAAAAGGTTAGTTGTTGAATTCTCATAATTTCCCTCCAGCCTCTACCCCGGTTGTATTTAATTGCTGCCGAAAGGCGTGCTGTTTTTGCCTTGTGGTCTGGCCTTGACCGTTGGGCGCCCAGCCTGGTGGCATAATTAAAAGGCCGAATTTATTGATCAATCCTGGGGTCTTTATTACGTCTTGGCCCAGCTCTATCCAGCCGTGAAAAGTGGCTTTAATTGGGTTGAAGGTGTCCAGTTGCTCGGGCACGCCAAAAATGACGGTTTCTTTTTCTTCGGCGAAGCTACCAAATAGTCGATCAAAAATTATCAAGGTACCGCCGTAATTTTTATCCAAATACTGCACGTTGCTACCGTGGTGAACTCGGTGGTGAGAGGGTGTGCTAAAACAGAACTCAAACCAGGGATGCAGTTTGCCAATTTTGCGGGTATGCAACCAATACATGTAGATCAGGTTTAGCTCAATCGCCGCTAGGGCCATGAGTGGGTCGAAACCGAGTAGCACTATGGGAGCATAAAAGAAGGGCTCCATAAATGGCTCGGCAAAGGATTGCCGAAATGCGGTGCCCCCCAGATTGTACTCCTTGCTTGAATGGTGGTTGATGTGGGCGGCCCAGCCAAAGCGGATCTCATGAATAAAACGGTGTAACCAGTAAAAGCTGAAGTCTACGAGAATAAATACCAACGGGAACATCCACCAGGACTCACTGAAGTCGAATAGAGCGAAGTCCTGCGCTAAAAAGAAGATAAAGATAGTCGTGCCCTTCATCAAGATTTTAGTGCCTAAATAGAAACTCCCCATAGTTAAGCTGCACAGGGAGTCTTTAAGCTTGTAGTGGCCGGCGTTATTTTTTAGGTCTAGGCCAATTTCAACAGCGGCTAGGAGCAGATAAATAGCCACTGCCACGGTTGAAATATCTACGGCGATATCTGTCCACATGTTTATTTAACCCTTAAAAATTGTAGGTGGCTTCAACGCTGACATAGCGAGGTAGGCCACGTTGAATGACTACTTCGGTCAGGCCGTAGGCATTAACCAGGTATTTTTTATCACCTAGGTTTTTGGCAAATACCGCTAGCGACCAGTCATCCGCTTTGTCTTGCAGTTCCAGCCTGGCGTTAAATAAGGTGTAGCCCGCTTGGGATTCAGCTTCTACATTATCTATCGAAAAGAACTGTTCACTTTGGTAGCTGGCTTCTGCCTGTGCGGTTAATTCCATTCCCTGCCATTGCTTAACAAGATAGCGGGCAACCATACTTGCCGATTGATCTGGGGAGTAGGCGGGCGCGTTGCCCTTGAGATTACCGCCGTCAGTTTGATGGTCGCCAATTTCCGCTTTGGTTAAAGACAGTGTGGTGAATAGCTCTAAGTCTTCAGTGGCGCGAAACTGAAAGTCGGCTTCTAGGCCCTTGCCAACCATAGTGTTGATATTGTCGATACGCAAAACACTATTCTTAATGATCTGAACCTGTAAATTATCATAGTCATAGTAGTAGCTTGCGACATTCAGTTGGCCACGACCATCCCAGAGGGAGGCTTTCATACCCAGCTCATAGGACCAGGTGTTTTCCTCTTCAAAGCGCGATACAGCAGAATATCCTCCGGCTTTGTAGCCTTCAGCGGCACTGGCATAGAGCATTACATCGTTATGAATTTGATAGTCTGCGGCAAAGCGAGGGGTAAGCTTTGACCACTCTTGGTCGCTGGAGAAACCCTCTGCACCAGTAATGTCAGTCAAGATAAGGCTAGGGATGCCAAGCGTGGTAAACAAGCCGGGAGACAGGTCGGATTGATAGTGCCATTGCTTTTTATCTTGCGAATAGCGTAGCCCCATATGGATACTTAGTTTGTCACTTGCTCTGTAGCTCACATCGGCATAGGCAGCTTGGCTCTCAAACACGCCGTTGCTTAAATCTTGTTCATCTCGATCACCACAACTGCTGCCCAGTATCGCAACATCTGTTCCGGTCCCATCGCATAGAGTAAATGCCGGATGCGGCAAGCCGAGACCATTGGCTGGAATGTTAGGGTCTAGTGCGCCCAGGCTTTGTAAAATACCGAGCCAAATGGTTTCGTCGTAACGATTTATTTGTTCACCGGAGATGTTTTCTTGGTGATAGCTAAGGCCCATCATCCAGTCCAACTTGTCGGTCGCGCCATTTAAACGAAATTCTTGCGAGACCGATTCGGATTCCTCTCTAGGCCATATGGATTCCAGCAGTCTCAGGGGTGTGCCATCTGCGTCAAATTTGGCGTCATTAACGTATTCGGTTGAGGCGGTAATTGCCGTCAATGTAATATCGTCAGTTAAATCAAAGCTGAGTTTTAGGTTGGCCGCGATAACATCGGTGGTTTCGTCGCTGGGGCTACCGTGGTGGGCCTTTTTGTCGAATACACTTGCATTATTTACGCCGGCCAACTGTAAGAATGGGCTTTTGCTGTCGGCGGGTTCAAAGGCGCGGCCATCTTCCATGACCTTTTGGCTGCTCAGGTTTAGCAGGGCGTTGAAACGGTCACTGGCTTGGTACAGTAACGAGACCTTTGCCGCTCTAGCGCTATTGCCAAAGTCACTTAGGCCATCGCTATTTTCGATAGCGCCGTCGCTGTCTTCATACACTAGGCTACCTCGCAGCATGAGCGTATCGTCAATCAAGGGAGTGTTAAAGGTAGCAATCGTTTTGTGGCTATTGTACTGCGCCACGGTTTGATTGATCGAAAGCGAGCGGTCATTGTTGGGCTTGTTTGACGTAATGCTTATGGCGCCAGCGGAGGTGTTGCGACCAAATAGCGTGCCCTGTGGGCCCTTCAACACTTCCACTCGGGCTACATCAATAAACGGTAAACCGGCAATGGTGGAGCGCCCGGCATAAACATCGTCAACAAAAATGCCAACGCTGTTATCACCGCCGACACCAAAACTGTTGGAGCTGACTCCGCGGATGGCGAACTGAGTGACACCCACACCTTGACGTGCACCGGTTAAACCTGGGGTATAGGCCATCAAGTCAGTGACGAAGTTGATGCTCGATTCGTTTAAGTGGGCCTCGGTAAAGGCTGATACGGCTATTGGCACATCCTGTACGCTTTGCTCGCGGCGCTGGGCGGTGACAGTTACTTCTTCAATGGAGAGCCCCTCTGCATAGACCGAAGGCAGAGAACAAAAAGTTGTAGCGAATATGGCAGTAGATAGGGCTAGCCTAGTGGTTTTAGGGCATATTTTCATAGCGGGTACTCTCAGCAGATTTGTTTTTATTATGTGCTTAGTCTGCCCAGAATGGAGGTGCGAGGTAAGGTGTGGTTAGCCTAGACAGAGATCCGATTTGACCAATGGTTAGGGCGGTAATGATTTATAGATTGAGGTCGCGCCGGTATTCACTGGGGCTAGTGCCTGTCCAGGAGCGATAGGCTCGGCGGAAATTTGTTGCCTCAGTGTAACCCAGAAGCTCGCTAATTTGGTGAATCGAAAGGTCGGGCTTTTGCAGCAATAACTGCGCTTGCTCGGCCTTGATTTCGGCAACTAGGCTTCTAAAACTGCAGCCAATATTTTCCAGTTTGCGGCGGAGTGCGCGGCGGTTGTAGCCGAGTGCTAGGGCCGCATCGTCAAGTTTTGGAAAGGCAGTTTGTTGCGAGTCTAGATACTGTTTTAATGTGCGAATTAATATGTCTTTTTCGGTTAGCGCATCCAATGCTCTTTGGCATTGGCGGCTACAAATCACAAAGGCCTCGTGATTGGCGTACCTCGATGGCAACGCGAGTAGCTGAGGGGCGAACCAAATTTCATTGCGGGCACAGTTAAATTCTATCGGGCAATTGAAAAATTCTTCATAACGGAAAAAATAGTCAGGCTTTGCATAGCTCAGCTTTAGCTTGGTAAGGCAGGGCTGTTGTAGTTTATATTGTTCACCCGCTATCTCTTGCAGATAGGCTAGGAATGAGGCGAATTGCTCCTCGATAATGTAGCGTTGAAGGTTCTTCTCAACATCTGGTGGCTCGACAATATAGGCCATCTTGTCACCGTATTCTTCGCAGTATATGGAGTTTAAAGTCCCTCCTATATGTGAATGTAAGCCGCCAATTTGTATTGCCTGCCTGATGGTCGGGGCACTAAGCATGGTTAGGCCCAGTATGCCTAGATCGGAAAAGTTGGCTGTTGCCCCGATAACAAATCCCAGCGCTGGATCGGAAAACGAATGCTGTAAGTTTTTAAGGTATTCGATTTGCTGCTCGGTGCTTAGGTATGCCTCAAGTGGAACCTTAAACCCCGCGGGTAAATCATCAAAGGCGAGCAGTTGTTGCTGTAGCTTTGGGTTTAAACCCAGGCCGTTTAATAGAGCTTTAGGGGATAAGCCCATCGAGTCGGCCAGCCGTAATCCAGGTAGACAGATAATTGGGTTTGCAAGATAGGTTGTAGTAGTCATTTTACTCGCGTGGCACCAAGGTAATTAAATTTTTACCAGAAGATTAGTCGCACTGATATTATTTTTATTGATTCGACAGTACTATTCTCGGCATACAAATTACAAGGCCTAATGCTTGAGGCTTAAAACTTTATCAGTTGTCTTGATCTGAGAGTGCTTTTTACACTGACATAAAAAAACCCGCATCAGCGGGTTTTTTTATTGGTTACTCTAAGTGCCTGATGGAGATCCTTCGGCTGCGCTTAGGATGACAACTCTACTGAGTTGCCACGTCAACAATCTGCTGCGCAGCAATCAACTTGCCTTCCTCAGCGGACTTCTGGAACGACTCAATCTGATCAAAGTTCATGTAGCTATAAACCTCTGCAGACATTGAATCAATCTTGCTGGCGTATTCCATATACTCGGCGACTGTTGGCAGTCGACCTAAAATACCACCCACTGTCGCTAGCTCGGCAGATGTCAGGTAGACATTGGCACCATCACCTAAACGGTTGGGGAAGTTACGAGTTGATGTAGACAGTACAGTAGCACCGGCTAGCACACGTGCCTGGTTACCCATGCACAGTGAACAGCCTGGCATCTCTGTACGAGCACCGACCTTACCGTAGATGTTGTAATAGCCTTCTTCCATGAGCGTGTGGGCATCCATACGAGTAGGAGGGCAGATCCAGAATCTGGAGTCTACTGAACCGGCTTCGTCGAGGAGCTTACCTGCGGCGCGGAAGTGACCGATATTGGTCATGCATGAGCCAATAAAGATTTCGTCGACCTTGTCGCCAGCGACGTCAGAAAGGAGTCGTGCGTCATCTGGATCATTTGGACAGCAGACGATTGGCTCTTTGATATCGGCCAGATCAATTTCAATAATGGCAGCATATTCTGCGTCAGCATCTGCAGACATTAATGTTGGCTCGGCCAACCACTCTTCCATTTTGCGTACACGACGCTCTAGGGTGCGCACATCGCCATAGCCTTCGGCGATCATCCAGCGCAGCAGAGTGGCGTTTGAACGCAGGTACTCGGCAACGGAATCTTCGCTCAGCTTGATGGTGCAACCGGCAGCTGAACGCTCGGCTGAGGCATCGGATAATTCAAATGCTTGCTCAACGGTGAGGCTTTCAATGCCTTCGCCTTCGATTTCCAGAATACGACCACTGAAGAAGTTCTTTTTACCTTTCTTCTCAACAGTCAGTAAACCTTCTTTAATACCGTAGTAAGGAATCGCATGGACCAGGTCACGCAGAGTAATGCCAGGCTGCATTTTGCCTTTAAAGCGCACTAACACAGACTCAGGCATATCCAATGGCATAACGCCGGTCGCTGCGGCAAAGGCCACTAGACCAGAACCACCTGGGAATGAAATACCCATGGGGAATCTTGTGTGTGAATCACCACCAGTACCCACAGTGTCCGGCAGCAACATGCGGTTCAGCCAGCTGTGAATAATGCCGTCACCGGGACGCAGAGAAACGCCGCCACGGTTCATAATAAAGTCGGGCAGGCTGTGCTGGGTGGAGATATCAACTGGCTTGGGGTAAGCCGCTGTGTGACAAAAAGACTGCATTACCAGGTCGGTTGAGAAGCCCAGGCAAGCCAGATCTTTCAGTTCATCTCTGGTCATCGGGCCAGTGGTGTCCTGTGAGCCTACAGTAGTCATCTTCGGTTCGCAGTAGGTGCCAGGGCGGATGCCATCGGTACCACAGGCTTTGCCAACCATTTTCTGTGCCAGGGTAAAGCCAGCGTCAGTCACTATAGGTGCAGTGGGGTGACGGAAGACGTCTGAAGGTGGCAGACCCATGTGCTCGCGAGCACGTTGAGTAAGACCGCGACCAATAATCAGGTTGATACGACCGTCTGCTTGAACTTCGTCGAGTATCACTTCAGATTTGTGTTCAAACTCGGAAACCACTTCGCCCGCTTCGTTGAGAATCTTGCCCTCGTAAGGGAAGATCGTGATCACGTCGCCATTGGCAATATTGTCTACTGGGGCTTCAAAGACTAGGGCACCAGCATCTTCCATGGTGTTGAAGAAGATTGGGGCTACTTTGCTGCCGAAGCAGATGCCACCAGAGCGCTTGTTGGGAACGCCGGACATATCTTCACCGAAGAACCAAAGTACTGAGTTTGTAGCTGACTTACGAGATGAGCCTGTTCCAACCACGTCGCCGATAAAGGCAACGGGCAGTCCGCGGGCTTTCAGCTCGTCGATCTGGGTCATGGGACCAATAACACCATGCTCTTCTGGGTGCATGCCGTCGCGAGTCATTTTGAACATGGCGCGGGCGTGTAATGGAATGTCCGGACGCGACCAGGCATCCTGTGCCGGGCTGAGGTCATCGGTGTTGATCTCGCCAGTGGCTTTAAATACAGCTACTGTGATGCTTTCAGGCACCTTGTCATTGGAGGTAAACCACTCGGCATCGGCCCAAGACTGCATAACGGCTTTGGCGTGCTGATTGCCGCCATCGGCGTTTTCGGCGACATCGTGGAAGGCGTCAAATACGAGCAATGTGCTTTTTAATTCTTCAGCTGCTTGGCCCGCTAGTTCTGCATCGTCAAGCAGGGCAACCAATGTAGCTACGTTGTAGCCGCCATGCATATTGCCGAGAAGGGTTACCGCAGCGCTGCGATCAATAATCGGTGAAGAGGCTTCGCCATTGACCAGCGCGCTTAAAAAACTCGCTTTAACGTAAGCGGCTTCATCAACTCCGGGAGGTACGCGGTTGGCAATCAGGTCTAGGAGGAAAGCTTCTTCGCCGGCTGGTGGGTTCTTTAATAACTCAACTAACCCTGCAGTCCATTCTGGATCCAGTGGTTTGGCGGGAATGTTTTCTAATGCTCGTTCTGCCACATGGGCGCGATAGGCTTCTAGCACGGGGTGCTTCTCCTTTGATCTTGGATGGTTTTTAGGGCCGTGGGTGGCCCTGATTTAAGGGAATAATTGTACGCCAATCTGTAGTTTAATTACAGATCAGTGGCTTATAACCACTATTCTCTGGATTGTTATGGGAGTCGTTGTTTAAAAACGTTCTTTATAAGCTGTTTATCCGGTAACCTTTGCACAAATTTACAGCAGTGGTCGTCATGAATAGTCAGACAGCAGTGAAGCTTGGGCGTCGTCTCAGGCAGTTAGATACTATGCTTGAGCAGCAGTATTCGATCATTTGGGATTGCTGCTGTGATCACGGCTTGCTGGGCATGTCCTTGCTCCAGCGCAAGTTTGCGGAGAAGGTGGTTTTTGTCGATATTCTCAGCCCGCAGATGGCGTTGCTGGAGCAAGATTTACAGGAGCGCTTTTCGGCTGATGATTTTAACTGGCAGGTGATTTGCCAAGATGTAAAAGATCTTGATGTTCCTGAGGTTGAGTCCCAGCTGTTTATCATCGCCGGAGTTGGCGGTAATAAGACCATTCAGTTTATTGAGAGTCTCTGTGCGGCTATGCCAGGGTTGCCTTTTGATTTGCTGCTCTGCTCTGTGCACGGAAATTATGCGGTGCGCAAAGCCTTGATTGAGCATGGTTTTGGCTTAAAGCAGGAGCAGATTATTCTCGAGAATAATCGTTTCTATGAAGCGATTTATGTATCGCAAAATTCGACGCAACCGATTGTCGCCACTGGCAGCAGTATGTGGGATGAGTTAGATTCAGATCACCAAAAATATTGGCAAAAAACGTTGGCGCACTATCGCAAGAAGGCTTCAGCAGACCCGGCTAAGTTTGCAGTGGTTGTTGAGGATTATGAAGGGCTGTTCACCATAGGGTCACCACAGCCTAATGTTTCTATAGGACTCCGAGGGAGTCGATAAATTATTTAACTGCACAGGTACTTAGCAAATGATCAAACTTTATGGTCTCGAAATTAGTAATTATTACGCTGCGGTCAAAGCCTTTATGTTGGAAAAGGGTTTTCAGTTTGAGGAGGTTGAAATAGCGCCGACTTACAGCGAACCCTATATTGAATTGAGCCCCATGGGAAAAATGCCCTTTATTGAAGTGGACGAGGGTTATCTCAGCGAGACCAGTGCGATTCTGGGCTTTCTCGAAAATTGTGTTCCGGATCAGCCAATGACGCCGGCAGATCCCTTTACCAGTGCCAAGATGTCGGAACTGCTCAAGGTGATTGAGCTCTATGTGGGCAATGAATCTGCGCGTCTGGTGGGCCATGTATTTTTTGGCGCTGAGCTGAATCAGCCGGTTGCCGATCAGATCAAGCCGTTGATGGTAAAAGGGTTAGCTGCAGTTGATCGCCTTGCCAGTTTTTCTCCCTATATGATGGGTAGCCAGATCACCATGGTAGATATTTATGCCTACTACGTTGTGATGAATGCGCGAATTATTGCCAAGAAAGTTTGGGGCTGGGACATGTTGTCTGAGGTGGAGGGTCTGCGCGAGTGGATGCTAATGATGTCTGAGCGACCGATGATTAAGTTGGTGGATGATCAGCGCAATATTGCTATCGCGAAGATGATGGATAATTTGTAGGGCTTCTGCAGCCTGAGTAATGCCCCTCATCCCGATAGGGCGGAGCGATGAGAGATGACAGTGGTGTGGTTCGGGATGACAGCCTATATAAAACCTGTCATCCCGACGGAGCGCAGCGACGAGGGATCTCAATAACCACGTCGCTCATTACTGTATAAACGCTACCTTAGTCTCGCCACCCACCAAATAATCATTACCATCAGGCACCACTAAAAATTCGTAGGTAATCGCCGAGCTTCCCGTCGGCAAATCCAGACCTGCAGGGTCAATGTTGAAACCGTTCTGCTGCGCTGCAATAGTCAGTTCTCCAAAACCTGTAGTCACCCAATTCCCAGTACTGTCAGAGCCTCTTACTTCATACAAAACATCCAGAGAACCAGTGGTTGAACCGCTGCGAGAGACTCGAATATCACCGCCGCTTGCCATTGCCGCTGTCACTTCAATGCGCTGGGAAAGCAGGCCTTTTTGAAGCTTAATTTCCACCGGGTTAATGCCGAGCATATAGACATTGTCGCCGTCATACATGCTAAAGCTGGCGATATAAAAACTGCCCTTACTGTCCCAAGAGTCATAACCGGTAATAAAGGCTTCTGCCGCGGCGACGTCGTCGAGCTCAGTCATTTTCAGCAATTCAAATGAGCTGCCTGTGGCAATATCGTATTCATAGATTGCATTGGGTTGCGAACCGTCGCTGAGTCCAATATAGATTTTTTCCTCGTCGGCGGAAAGCTGGAAAATCCAGGTTTTTAATGAGCTGGAAAAGTCCGGTCGGCCGAGGAATGTCCAGCTGGCAGCGGCATCGTTAAAGCGATAAATATTGCCCTGGTCGTCACTGGTATAGAGATTTTTGTGCTCGCGATCCCACTGCCCAACTTCCATGGAGTTGGGACCCTGAAGTTCAAAATCTGGCAGCTCACCAAAGCCGGTGACTGGGTCGTAGTACCAAACATGATCGAAAATATCGGAAGACTCACCCCTGTTCCACTGGCCTCTCGATGAACCGCCGGTGATATAGACTCGTCCACGAGAGTCGACCCACATAAAGCGGTTAGTGTAGAAATAACCAATCCACTGATCAGGTTTACCAAGCACTGTGGTGGTGCCTTCAGCTATGTCATAGCGCACCAGTTTGTTTTCTGGAATCGACATGCCATAGAGCAGGTTGTTCACTGGATCTATTTGAATAGTGGCCAGTTGCAAAGTCTCTGCGCCAACACCATTGGTCTCGGTGGCGCTTAAGTCAGTGAATCTATTTTGGCTAATTTTGTAGCTGTACCAGTGAAATCCTCTGGTAGTGCGAAAGCCGTCATCCATCCCGGACTTGTCCAGTGTTGCCACATAGACTTGACCATCGTGATGAATCGGGCGGGTGTGAAACTTCTCTGCGGTCTCGCCGTTGTCCCAATTATTCGCTGCTTCAGAGGCGGTGCGCGCATCGCCAATCCAGCGCACTGTATTATCGGATTGATACATACGGTAGAGCATGGAGTTGGTCTGGTGATCATGGCCGGAGATATAAATTTCACCGCTGGCATCAGAGCCCACCGCTAGCCAACATTGATCAGGGTGATCACCGTCAGGGGAGTTAGGCAGCTGCCAAATATTGACGCCAGCTATCTTGCCTGCACGTGCAGAATCGGATTGAGTTGATAGGGGATCAGGCTGCTCTGTGACGGGTTCTTCTACCGGCTCTTCGACTGCTGGCTCTTCAATAACTGGCTCCTCAACTACAGGCTCTTCAACTACAGGCTCTTCAACTACAGGATCCTCAGCAACCGGATCTGGAGTTGTAGATGATCCGCCACCACCACAGGCCATTAATACACTGCACAAGACAATCAGGCTTAACT
>Ga0307488_10000086_pt1 | contig 67373 bp, 66 predicted proteins | sample SB02metaG_FD_202248 | JGI IMG/M metagenome (GOLD analysis project Ga0307488, IMG submission 202248) | Sea-ice brine microbial communities from Beaufort Sea near Barrow, Alaska, United States - SB 0.2 | ecosystem: Environmental > Aquatic > Marine > Coastal | place: USA: Alaska | collected...
GAATTAGCGGCTATTCGCTGGTTACAGCACAGTGCAAAAATCGATACGCTAGAATTAGGTATCGCCCAGAAAAATGCCGATATTGAAGCTTATGTGGCCACTCAGCGTAATGAAGAAAAAGACATTGAGGCATTTAAACAACAGCAACAAGATTGTAAGCAACAGCTCAATGATATTCAGCAACAAGTGTTTAGAGTCAGTACCGATATTACCCGTATCGAACAGAATCAACTTCATACCAAACAAAGACGTCAGCAAATTGAGCAAGAATCTACTGCCCTGCAAGTCGCTGTTACCGATAATGAAACCCATCATCAACACAACCTTGAAAAAATTGAGGGGTTATCAGAGCAGCTTTCTTTGGCTGAGCCAGAAAAACAATTATCTGAAGATCAGGTAGAGCAAGCACAAAGTGTTCTGCTTGAAGCAGAAGAGCAGTTTAGCCAACAGCAACATCAATGGCAAAATCAAAATCTAGCATTTAATCAAGCTAAACAACAAGCCCAAAGTTGTCATGGCAAAATTCAGTCTCTGATGTCTATGCAAATGCGGACCCAGCAGCGAATTGGCGAGCTGAAAAACGAGCTAAGTGAAATATTGGATGATGAGTTAGCTTCGCAGATAGAAGCTTGCCAAGGAGAAATGTTGATCCTTGAAGATCAGGCAGAACAAAGCGCTGAAAATGCACAGCAAAGTCTGTCTACACAGGAAAGTGCGCAACTTAACTTAAAACACGCTGGACACCACCAAATGAAGGTAAGAGGCGATTCACAAAGTATTGAAGCCCAACTGGCGGCATTAAATGCATTACAACAAATTAATGATCTTGATACTAGCTCACAAGAATTTATTCAAAAGCATCAGCTCAGTAGTCAGTCTTGGTTGCACACTTTAGATATTCAAAATGGCTGGGAAGAGGCATTCGAAACTATTACTCAGCAATGGCAACGTGCCATTGTGCTGCCTGAAAACCCTAGCCAGTGTAAATTAGTTGAATTGTCTGGTTCTGCTTGGTTGTTTCAAGATAACTATACCGATAACTACACTGCCACTATACCAGTAAATTGCATTGCGACTAAATTAAATAACGATACTGTACCCAACTGGTTAACTCATATTATGTATGCTGCTGACCTTAAACACGGGCAGGATATGTTAGCCGATTTAGCAAACTATCAAAGTGTGGTGACCCACGATGGTTATTGGTTAGGGCAGGGGTGGATGATAGTCGGTAGTGCTGATCAGCAAACAGGTTTGTTAAAACGCGCCAATCAAATTAAACAACTTGATGCTCAACTTGAACATGTCAAAAGCAGTCTTTTAGGGGCAGAGTCATCGGTCAGCGACGCCGAAGATAAGCTTGGTGTTGCTAAACAAAGAGCAGAAACGGGCAAACAGCAATATCAACATCTGACACTCAATTTACAGCAAACAAAGAATCAAGGACAATTACTGGCACAACAGCAACAACAAAATATGGGCCGAAATACTCGACTATCCCAAGAATTACTGCGCCAACAAGATACCTCAGAAGAGGAACTGCAGCAGCTTGAAGAGTTATCAATGCAAGCAGAAGAGCTGGAACAAGCAGTTGAGACTTTACAAGAGCAGCAACTTGAGTTTGAGTTAAATCGAGAGCAGCAACAGAAAAAAATTTCTGATAGTCGCACTCAGCTAGAATCCACTAAAAATAAGTTACACCAATTGGCTTTGCACTTGCAAAGTATACAAAGTCAATATCAAGGGTTAACAGCCAATCAGCAGCGGGAAGCACAACAGTTAAATAGCATGCAACAAAAGTTGGGCTTATTAAAAGCTGAATTTGCTGAACTGGCTATGCCCCTTGAAGACCAACAAGAGTCGTTACAGCAGTTGTTACATCAAAAAAACACCTTGGATATTCAGCAGCAAGATTTAAATGACAAACTAGCCACAATAGACGAAAAGCTAAGTTTGGCTGAAAAAGGTCAAAAAGGTGTCACGGACAAAATTCAAGTGATGCTGAGTGAATTACAAAGCCTTAAACTTGAATGTGAAGGTTACCGCGTTAGAGCCAATGGTGTGATAGAGCAACTGCAAGACATGCAGCAAAACCTTAAATCGGTGTTAGACACCTTGCCTAACAATGCAGATGAAAAAAGTTGGCAAACTCTGTTAGACAAAACCATCACGTCTGTGGGTAAACTCGGTGCAGTGAACCTTGCCGCCGTTGAAGAGTTTGATGTCCAGGCTGAGCGTAAACAACATCTAGATGACCAAAATGATGATTTAGTGTCTGCTTTAGATATTCTAGAGCAAGCCATTCGTAAGATTGATAAAGAAACCCGCTCACGTTTTAAAGAAACCTTTGATCAAGTCAACCAAGACTTAAAATTATTATTCCCTAAGGTATTTGGTGGTGGCACGGCTTATCTTGAACTAACAGATGACGATTTACTCGAAACGGGTGTGACTATTATGGCCAGACCACCGGGTAAGAAAAACAGTACCATTCATCTACTTTCTGGTGGTGAAAAAGCGTTGACCGCTTTATCATTAGTGTTTGCTATTTTTAGGTTGAATCCTGCACCATTTTGTTTGTTAGATGAAGTGGATGCGCCACTGGATGATGCTAACGTCGTTCGATTTTGTAAGTTAGTGTCAGAAATGTCGAAAACAGTGCAATTTATTTTTATCACGCACAATAAGATCGCCATGGAAATGGCAACACATTTAACTGGTGTTACAATGGCTGAGCCAGGTGTGTCACGTATGGTTGCAGTAGATGTTGATGAAGCCGTGGCAATTGCCCAGGCCTAAGCACAAAATACATACCCCTTTTAATGAATGATAAAGAAGTACGAGTAAGTTAATGGAAGCAGATGGTTTACGTTGGTCGTTATTAGTAATAGGCAGTTTGGTGATTGTTGGTCTTGCCGTTCACGGTATTTGGCTGTCCCGAAAAAATAGCGAAAAGAAATCAACTCCTAGCAAACACAAAAACGACCAAGAGTATCAGCCTTCCGGTTGGCAGTCTGATACGGATAGGTTTGACGAAGAGGACAATTACGAGAGCAACGACACTGATGAAGATTTGGATATCAAATTCGATGTCGCGGCGGATGAAATTGCATCGGATGAAACCACATCGGATAATGTTGCATCTGATATAGCTGACGCTACACCAACAACAAATGAATTTGATGATTTGGGGCTAAGCGCAGTGCGAGTCGTCTCTAGCTCTGAGAAAGTGAATGCGAAGACAGAACAGACTCTCGCTACAAATACTCAAGTAGAGCCAGACACGCCATCTAGCAAAATTTATGCATCTGTCGTGACACAACCTAAGCCTGAGTATGCGGCTAAATATAGCTCTTTAGCAGCAGAAACCCTGGCTATTTCACAGCAAGAAAGAGCCACATCAAAGCATAATCATATATCACCTAAAGTGGTCGCATCGCAGTTTTCAGGGGCTTCTAATCATAACTCAAAAGATAATCATCAAGCGCCAGAACCTCCGCCCTTTTTATTAAAGAAAGAAGTACCTAAGCCTGAAAGTGTGAGTGAGAGTGTCCCCAGCATTTTAGTTGAGCAGTCAACTAAGGAAAACCCCTCAGCAAATACTGTACACAAAGAGGTTGAGGATAAACCGCATGCTACTTTGTCTGAACAAGCCCATAATTTAGATAAACTTAAAAAGACTGATTCAGTTAGAAAAGGCCATGAGCCTAAGATGACTGAAGATCAAATGCGTATTGATTCTGATGATCAACCCACTGCTATACCAGAGCCCAAAGAGGAACGTAAAACGCAGCCCTTAAAGTCAGAGCAACCGCAAGAGGTATTAGTGTTAAATGTTAAGTCGGCAGACGACAACCCTATTCCCGGTTCAGCTTTGCTGCCCATGTTACTCACTTTGGGTTTTAAATTTGGGGACCAAGATATTTTTCACCGCCATGTTAATTCAAACGGCAAAGGACCCGTATTGTTTAGCCTCGCGAACATGTTTAAGCCGGGTAATTTCGATATAGATAACTTAGAAAACTTTACTACTCAGGGCATTTCGTTATTTATGATCTTGCCAATTGAAGGTGAGCCTCATCAAGTATTTAATATGATGCATAATGCTGCACGCAAAATTGCTGAAGAATTTTCGGCACAAATATACGACGGCAAACGCACTTTATTAACCAAACAAAGTCTGCAGCAATACGTGGAAAAAATTCGAGAATTCGAACGTCAGCGCTGATTAAGAGACTGTTCTACTCCACACTATTATGTTCTTTTTTATTTTGCCCTCGGATCAATATCTAGGGCAAAGCTCCACTTTCTTTTTTACTGGAATGCTTTTATGGCAGCCTCGCAAGATATTATTAAACAACTCGCTTCACTTAAATCCACCATTTCAGAATATAACTATCAATACTATGTGTTAGACAATCCTAGTGTGCCCGATGCCGAATACGACAGGCAGATGAAAGAGTTACAGGCAATCGAACAAAAATATCCAGAATTGTTGACGGACGATTCACCCAGTCAAAAAGTAGGCGACATGCCATTACCTGAATTTGAACAGGTGGCACATGAGGTGCCAATGTTATCGTTGGATAATGTCTTTGATAAAGCGTCATTTTTAGCCTTTGAAAAGCGTATGCAAGACAGGCTCAAAAACGCCGCGGAAATGGCTTATAGTTGCGAGCCCAAGTTAGATGGTTTAGCTGTCAGTTTGTTATATGAACAAGGTAAGTTAGTACGAGGCGCTACGCGTGGCGATGGTCGTGTTGGTGAAAATATCACTGCCAACGTGCGAACCATTCGCAATATTCCATTAACGTTGCGCGGTGTGAACTTTCCAGAACGCTTGGAAGTGCGCGGAGAAGTCGTCATGACCAGAAACGGTTTTGTGAAGCTAAACAAAACTCAGGTACAGCAAGATAAGAAAGCCTTTGCCAACCCGCGCAATGCCGCGGCCGGAAGTTTACGCCAATTGGACTCGCGTATTACTGCTAAGCGCCCACTGTTATTTTTTAGTTATTCGTTAGGTTTAGTTGAAAACGAACAATATCCCTTAGCCGATAGCCACTCAGGCAGATTAAAACAATTAAGTGATTGGGGCTTACCTTTAAGCAAGGAATTACAAGTCGCTCAAGGGACAGAAGCGTGCTTGGATTATTACCAGCATCTAGGTGCTGTTCGTGACTCACTTAATTACGATATTGACGGTGTTGTGTTTAAAGCCGACAACATTGAATTACAGCAACAGCTTGGTTTTGTCGCCCGAGCCCCACGTTGGGCCATTGCCTATAAATTTCCGGCACAAGAAGAGATGACAGTGATGCAAGACGTGGAGTTTCAGGTTGGCAGAACAGGTGCAATTACACCTGTGGCAAGATTAGAGCCAGTATTTGTTGGAGGCGTGACTGTGTCTAATGCCACTTTACATAATGCTGACGAAATTCAACGCCTTGGTTTAAAAATTGGCGATACTGTGATTATTAGACGAGCTGGGGATGTGATACCTCAAGTCGTCTCTGTGATGGCGGATAAACGTCCTGAAGATGCCCGAGATATAGTGTTTCCAAAAACGTGTCCAATCTGCGACTCTGCTATCGAAAAACTCGAAGATGAAGCGATAGCCAGATGTACTGGCGGGCTATATTGTGCTGCCCAGCTTAAAGAATCAATGAAACATTTCGCCTCACGTAAAGCCTTTGATATTGATGGATTGGGTGACAAGATCATCGAGCAAATGGTCGACCAAAAATTAGTCAAAACACCAGCTGATTTCTTTACATTAGAATTTATGCAAATTTCGAACTTAGAGCGTATGGGTGAAAAATCCGCTGCTAACCTTATTCAATCCCTTGAAAAATGTAAACAAACAACACTTGCTAAGTTTCTGTATTCTTTAGGTATTCGCGAGGTTGGTGAAGCAACTGCAGCTAATCTAGCCGCTCATTACTGTGAATTGGAAGCCATTAAACAAGCCGATATAGAAAGTTTACAAGAAGTGAGTGATGTGGGCGCGATAGTGGCTCAGCATTTAGTCAATTTTTTTGCAGAAGAGCATAATGTTCAAGTAATAGACGCGTTATTAGCGGCAGGGATACACTGGCCTAAAATTAATAAAGTCGAGGTGGACGCTTTACCCCTTTCAGGGCAAACTTTTGTACTGACAGGTACTTTAGAACAAATGGACAGAAACGCCGCTAAGGCCATGCTTCAATCATTAGGTGCAAAAGTGGCGGGCAGTGTGTCCGCTAAAACTAGCTGTGTAGTGGCAGGTGAAAAAGCGGGTTCTAAATTGGCAAAAGCTGAAGCGTTAGGCGTTAAGGTGCTGAGTGAGCAAGACATGATGGACTTATTTGTTGAGCTAGGGGGGCTTATCTAGATGGAGTGGATACAGTCGGTATTAATTCAGCTTAGCCAATGGACACACCCCTATTATAGTGAAATAGCATTAACAATTTTGGCGACTATTTTAGTGGTGTTTGGGGATGTGTTTAATAAACATATTAAACGTATGCTCAGTCCTTACCATTTTGTGATCCGTACCTTAGTCTTTGTACTGGTGTGTGCTTTTGGATATGGGTTGTTAGTGGTGTTTACCACGCCTTATTTAAAGATGCTTATACTCTGGGTTCCTAACTTGTATCGGGGATTGACTGTTGTTCTAGTTTTTCTAATTTTAGGATATTTGGCTGAGAATCGACGTTACATTTAGAGAAAAAAACAGGGTTAAGGAGAGTGTGGCATGTTCGGCTTTTTATTCATTTTGATGTTTTTGATGTTTTTTATGATTTGGATCACGCCAATTATTTTGGTAGCAAAATCAAATCGGACTCAAGGAGGTGAAAAGGCAGCTTGGATATTACTGATCATTTTCGTATCTTGGTTAGCTTGGATTTTTTATTTGTTGCTGGCGCCCCTTAAGCAAAAGACTGAAAATTCAAATATTCATCGATAACAGACTGTATTCACCTTTTTTAGTAAAAGGGATAACCAAGACTCTGCCCGCTTCGTTTGTATTGGATGTGCAGTAACCCGCAAAACAACCATTAATGGCTTGGGGGTAAAATCTTGCGAGCAGAGTTCAATCCCTGTTTTAGTATTAATCTCAACTTAGCGGAAGTGTTAGAGTCAACTAGTATCTAAACGTCTTTCCTATCGACAAGTGACACTCACAAATCCGACCCTTTCTCTGACCCTTCAAATAATTCCATAATACGCCACATAATTTTTATTAACCTTAGAGTCATTTAAAAATATTTCAGTCAAGTTATTGATTTAGATGTTAAAAATGAAACATTAATGTAGATAATTATATTTTATCCCGTAAAAATATAGCCAAAACACTCCTTACAGTTTGGTGTTTATGACGAATCCATTACACATATACGTGTTTTACATTTTCAATGTCCACCTTGAAACGCCGAATTTGTTGCATTACAAACCGATCTTTGTTTACCCTAAGTATGTGAATTTTCGTTAAAGTAATTAACATAATTTTAACGAGTGAGTATATTGGCGTTGCGTAATTACTATAATCAGTAAAGTTCGTATTTACATCTTGGGTGTTCTGACTATTAAAAATTATACATTTTTCTTATCTATACTTTACTGCCTAAGCTCAAGATTCACATGCTTCCGGTTAGGTTGATGCTTGATGTATTCGCCATATTATTATTGGCATTCAAATGAAAGAAGGTAAATATAAATGAATAATCCTCGACGAAATCTGCTTAAAGGTCTGGCATTAACTGGTGCAGCTCTTGGCTCTAATGGCGCTCTTAGCTTTGCTACAAGAGCATCTGAGTCCAAATCATTGTCGCTAAAAGGCCATATTAATCATTCTGTTGCACGCTGGACTTATGGTGATTTGTCAATCGAAGAATTATGCAAGGCGGTGAATACCATAGGTTTTTCAGCTATTGATTTAGTAGGGCCACAAGATTGGCCGATGCTTAAACGTTATGGCATCGATTCGTCTATGTGCAACGGTGCCGAAATCAATCTAGTTGATGGCTGGATACACCCGCGCTTTCATGACGAGTTATTCGAACGCTACACCCAGCATATTGATCTGGTCGCCGAAGCAGGTTACACCAACTTAGTTTGCTTCAGTGGAAATGCCAGAGGCATGGCAAAAGCAGTGGGACTGGAAAATGCGGTAAAAGGTTTGCAGCGGATATTACCTCACGCTGAACAAAAAGGCGTAGTGATACAAATGGAGCTATTTAATAGCAAAATTGATCATCCGGATTACATGGCCGACACTACAGCTTGGGGAGTGGCTTTATGCAAATCATTGGATTCCCCTAATTTTAAATTGCTATATGACATCTATCATATGCAAGTTAATGAAGGCGATATTATTCGTACTATTAGAAATTATCACCAATATTTTGGTCATTACCACACCGCCGGTGTACCCGGACGGCACGAAATTGATGAAAGCCAAGAATTGTATTACCCCGCTATTGCCAACGCGATACGTGAGACGGGGTTTACCGGCTTCTTGGCTCAGGAATTCATTCCTACAGCAGATAGTCAGGCGGATAAAATTGTATCGTTACGTAACGCCATTCAAATTTGTGACGTCTGAATATGACATTAATATACTCGGTTAACGAAAAAGAGAGAACTAACAGTGGCGAATAATTCTTATGACGCAATAGTCGTTGGATCAGGCATCAGTGGAGGTTGGGCTGCCAAAGAGCTAACCGAAAAAGGGCTTAAAGTATTAATGCTTGAACGTGGCAAAAATATCGAACACGTCAAAGATTATGAAAATATGCACAAGGAAACCTGGAATTATCCACATCGTGGTCGGCCTACCCAAGAAATGAAAAAAGACTTTCCTGTGCTTAGCCGTGACTACCCTTTAAATGAGGCCACTTTTGGCATGTGGGCCAATGAAAAAGAATCGCCCTACGTTGAAGAAAAACGTTTTGACTGGTATCGCGGTTATCATGTTGGAGGGCGTTCATTATTGTGGGGCCGTCAGAGTTATCGCTTAAACACCGAGGACTTTATGGCAAATAGTAAAGAGGGTATTGCCGTTGACTGGCCAATCCGTTATGAAGACGTTGCCCCTTGGTATGATTATGTTGAACGTTTCGCTGGGATCAGTGGTAATCGCGACGGTTTGGATGTATTGCCAGACGGTGAATTTCAACCTGCCATGTTATTAAACTGTGTTGAAAAAGATGTATCAGCACGTATTACAAAAGCGTTTAAAGGCTCACGTCACTTAATATCCGGTCGCACAGCAAACATGACTGAGCCTAAACCAGAACAAGGACGCACTAGCTGTCAATACCGCAATAAGTGTTGGTTAGGTTGCCCTTTTGGTGGTTTTTTTAGTACCCAATCATCCACATTGCCGGCCGCAGTGAAAACTGGTAATTTGACGCTACGTCCGTTTTCGATTGTAAAAGAAATTCTGTATGACAAAGATAAAAAGCGCGCAACAGGCGTAATCGTCATCGATGCACAAACCAACGAAAGTTATGAATTCAATAGCAAAATTATATTTGTAAACGCTTCATCCTTTAATTCAACATGGTTGCTGATGAATTCGGCCACAGATGTATGGGAGGGCGGTTTAGGTAGCAGCAGTGGCGAGTTGGGTCACAATGTGATGGACCACCATTTCAGGATAGGGGCATCTGCCACTGTTGAGGGGTATGACGACAAATATTATTATGGACGTCGCCCAAGCGGATTTTATGTACCACGTTTTCGAAACTGGGGAGATGATAAACGTGATTATTTACGTGGTTTTGGTTATCAAGGCTCTGCGAGTCGCCAAGGGTGGAAACGAGATGTGGCTGAAATGGGCATAGGTGCCGACCTGAAAAATGCCATAAGTGAACCTGGTCCTTGGCAAATCGGAATGACCGCTTTTGGTGAGATGTTACCTGAACATAGCAATCGCATTTATATGGATCCCAATAAAACAGATAAGTGGGGATTACCCGTATTGGCCATGGATGTCTCCATAAGAGAAAACGAACTGCGCATGCGTAAAGATATGCAGCAGGATGCCATCGATATGTTTGAAGCTTCAGGCCTCACTAACGTTCAAGGATTTGAAAAAGAATATTATCCTGGTATGGGTATCCACGAAATGGGTACGGCGCGAATGGGCCGAGACCCCAAAACGTCGGTACTCAACGGATACAACCAAGTTTGGGATGCACTTAACGTGTTTGTAACAGATGGTGCTTGTATGACGTCTGCATCATGTGTTAACCCTTCTTTGACCTACATGGCTTTAACTGCCAGAGCCGCAAGCTTTGCGGTAGATGAACTGAAAAAAGGGAACCTTTGATTATGAAAAGACGTGAACTACTAAAGATGATTGCCGCTGCAACGGGGACCGCATTTGTGGGTTCAAATGTGTTGGCCTACACCGTAATTCCTATGGTTGATAGTAAAGATAGCGGTTTCTCTAAAGATGAGATCGCGTTTTTTAATGAAGTGGGCGAAAGCATCATTCCCCGTACTGATACGCCTGGGGCAAAAGATGCCGACGTTGGCAGTGTGATAGCCATATTACTCGCTGATTGTTATACGCCAGTTCAACGTAAAGCATTCAAAGATGGGATCATGTCATTAAAGGCAAAGGCTAAGAGTCAATATACCAAGGATTTTTTATTTCTCACCCCTGAACAGCGTTTACTATTGCTTTCATCCTTAGATGAAGAAGCCAATATGTATAATAAAAAAGTGGCCCCCGCCGAGACCCAAGAAAGAGAAGACGGAACAGCAGTGCCGCACTACTTTTCAATGATTAAGCAATTAGTATTGTTTAGCTTTTTCACATCAGAGCTAGGCGCAACCAAAGTGCTTAGATATGTTGCCATTCCTGGCTCATATGACGGCGACTTTCCTTACAAAAAAGGCGATAAAGCTTGGGCTACATAAAAGCTCGGTATTTATAGTGTGAAAAATGCCTGACAATAAATATCCTATGAATAAGGACTTAACTTAATGTTGTTGATGAAAAAAATAAGCCGTGTATGGCTTTTGATAGGCATGAGTACTGCCATTAGTAGTTATAGTATTGCTCAAGACGAACAGGCACAGCGAGAGAAAATGGCCCAAAAAAGTGAAGTTTGGGATCCTGTGCCAGCTATAGTGTCAGCACTTGATGGAAATATGCCTTCAGACGCGATCAGTCTATTTAATGGTGAAAACTTAAGTGCCTGGCAAGGTTTAGATGGTGGTGATGTGTCTTGGTCAGTAAAAGGTGGCAGCTTTACGGTAAAACCTGGTAGTGGTGATATTAAGACCAAACAAAATTTCTGCGATATACAATTACACATGGAATGGAAAACTCCTACCGACGTAGAGGGTCTTCAAGGTCAACAGCGCAATAACAGTGGTATTTTTCTGCAACAGCGTTACGAAATACAAGTGTTAGATTCATATAACAACCCAACCTATGCCAATGGCCAGGCAGCCAGTGTCTATAAACAAAGTATACCCTTGGTCAATGTTATGCGACCTGCTGGTCAATGGCAGTCTTACGATATTATTTATACTGCCCCGCGTTTTGACGGTTCAAGCTTGAGCAAACCTGCTTACGTTACTGTTATGCATAATGGGGTGCTGGTGCAAAATCATGTTGAAGTTCAGGGTAAAACTGAATGGATAGGTGCTCCAAGCTATGAAGCTCACGGATGTGCTCCACTGCAACTGCAAGATCACGGTAACCAAGTGAGCTTTCGTAATATATGGGTAAGAGAGCTTAACACTCAACATTAAATCGTGATATTAGTCGCCCGAAAATTTTTTTTAAGTGATGATGTCAATCTATAAGTTTCAACTTTAGGAAAACCAGTCCGTATCTTTACCTTCAATTCGCTCTGGAGTAATACTAAAGCCAGCAGGAATGAGTTGCTTGGCCTTTATAAAGTCTCGGGGCGAGTTAATCGCATCAAATGCGAGCAGCTTGCCCGCTTTTATATAGAAAAGTGAGAATAGCCGTCACCAAAGTTGGACTAGTGTTGGCAAGAAAGCCCAAGGCACCATATGTGGGCGGCGTTAACCTTTTACCCTAGCCCAATAAAGGCAACTTACCATCCACTAAAAACTGCTCTTTTGTAAACTTAACAGGGAAGGTTCTTGGTTCTGAGAATCTTAAAATGCCAGTTTTTGGATCGAGCTGGCAGATATATTCAACTTTGTCTTCGGGTTTCTCGGATTGAATAATTGTATGGTTATCGATGGCTACATTGATACCTTGATCTTGGCTTCGTGCTGAGAAATAACGTAGCAGATCAGCGCCGTCTTCACGCGCTTTTAGCCCGACTTTATGAGTGAACGAGTAAGTTCCCGGGTCAGTTAGTTTTTTTTGTATTTCTGTATTTAAAATTTGAGTCAGATCCAAGGTGCTGTGACTTAATACCTTAATAAAAAACAAAGAGTGTTCTGACTGGATCACTTTAGGGAAGGGTGTTTCTGTACCATCAATGATGTAAAAGCGATAAAAAGCCGCTTCTGCTAAACAAGTTTGAACAGTTTCGCTGGCATAAAAATAACTAGGCTCGGTAATTGCTCCAAAACGTGATCCATACTTTAATGGAGGATAACGAAAAGGGGTGGATATCAAATAATGTAAGTTTTGAGTACCATCTGCGTAGTTAGGTTTAAAATCATCTAGGATCTGTTCTAAAATCGCCTGTTCTTCAAGATCATCAACTAACGAAGTGGTCGCCGCATATTCTTGTGTTTCAACCATTCGGCAAACTGAATTAGTATAAGACGTTAATCCGCCTGCATCATCAATAGCCTGCTTTACCTTCAAGCTTTGCCTCTTAGGGCATCTAAGTAAGCATTAACATTGACTAAGCCAGTCACTGTAAAACATAAATCCTTCGGAACACCGCGAATATGTTTATTTTTATGCTCGAACCAATGTTTCATAGAACTAAGATCGCCACCAAATAAGGCAAACAATGAACGATATAAGCGAATAAACAGGATCTGTAGCTCACTTTGTTTTGACTCAGTTTCAAAGCTAAGTTTGCGTAACAATGTCGAACGACCCACACCAATTAACTTTGCAGCGTGATCATCAGGAATACCCATGGTTTTGTAAGCGTTTATATACGCTTTCATGACTATTATTTGACTGTCTGTTGTTTTACTCGCTTGTATATCTGGCATCACTTACTACCTGTATATTATGTGGATATATAAAGTATAACACGGGCTTTTCAATTGGGATGATTTTGTTGTTATTGTCCCAATTGAAATTTTGATGTATCTAAAGCTTGTTGCCGTTAATTGTTTAGGGGAGCTTGATTACTCTCATGAGCCACTTCGTGTTTTAAGGTCATGGCAATCAGTATGATGGCACAAACACAGCCACCTACTAATAGTATAAAACCGCCGTCCCAACCAAAGTGATCTACGGTGTAACCTAGTACAATGTTGGCCACTACTGCTCCCCCTAAATACCCAAATAAGCCCGTTAAACCAGCCGCAGTGCCTGCGGCTTTTTTAGGGACTAATTCTAAGGCAAATAGGCCAATTAACATCACTGGGCCGTAGATTAAAAAACCAATCGCCATCAGCGCGACAATATCTACAGTAGGGTTACCCGGAGGATTAAACCAATAGACCAGAACAGCGACCAAGACCAACACCATATATAAAATAGCGGGTGGTGCGCGACGGCCTTTAAACCAGGCGTCACTAATATAACCGCATAATAAGGTACCTGGAATGCCAGCCCATTCGTATAAGAAATACGCCCACGAGCTTTTGTTAAATGAAAAGTCTTTTACTTCATACAGATAGGTGGGTGCCCAATCTAAAACCCCGTAACGGATAAGGTAGACAAAAGCATTGGCAGCAGCGATAAACCAAAGTAATTTATTATTAAGAACGTACTTTAGGAATATTTCTTTAGCGCTAAACTCGTGTTCATGACTTTCATCATAATCTTTAGGGTAATCGTTGCGATGTGCCTCAATGGGGGGTAATCCGCATGATTGTGGTGTATCCCGTAGAGTAAAAAAGATAAACACTGCTATCAAAGACGCAGCAAAGGCGGGCACATAAAAAATACTATGCCAGTCATTAAACCAAGCCATTCCTAATATAGACAGAGGGCCGATTAAACCGCCTCCGACGTTGTGTGCAATATTCCAAAAAGAAACCGTTTTACCCCGTTCGTTACCTGAAAACCAATGCACCATAGTGCGGCCACAAGCAGGCCAGCCCATACCTTGAGCCCAACCATTTAAAAACAACAAGATAAAAATGGATCCTATGCTTTGAGTTGCCCATGAGGTAAATCCAAATATAAACATTACACCTGCAGAAATTAGTAGCCCAGTCATCAGAAAAAAACGCGGGTTACTGCGGTCGGATACGCTGCCCATTAAAAACTTACTTAATCCATAGGCGATAGAAACGGCTGAGAGCGCGATACCTAGCTCACCTTTACTAAAACCTTGTTCTTCAATTAAAAACGGCATGGCTAAGGAGAAATTTTTGCGCACCAAGTAGTAACCTGCATAACCTACAAAAATACCAAGAAACACTTGCCAGCGCAGCTTTTTATAATCCTCGTCGATGTGTTCTTTGGGTTGAGATGGGATATGTGGAGCGGGTTTGAAAATACCAAACATAAAAACTTAATCTAATTGCGTTTCACTAATTAAAACAGATAATTATCATCACATAAATCAATTATTTAACTTTCGTTTTCAATTCATACCTAGACTGTAACAAATTATTCCGTTTATCTTGTGATTTAAATGATAATCCCCTAATAAAAGTTATCGACATAATAGGGGGGGTATCATGGAAGAAATAGTTGGGTTATTGTTTATATTACTACGAGTACTGATTCTTGAGATCCTTTTTTGGACTGTATTGTACTGGATAGGATGATCTGTTTGTAAGGCTGTCACTTTGAACAAATATCCATATTCGTTGGTGTCATCAAATAAAAATAATAGGAATACTTTACTGCCTGTTATTGGGGGGATTATTTGCCTGGCTATATTCATGTCTTTTATTTATTGGGGTGAGGTTTGCATAGTTTAGTTTTGATATGAAAATTGCATATTTTGGTTACGATCCTTTATTTTCTTGCCTAGATGTATTTTTGAAACTGGGGCATCAAATCGCTGTGATTTACACGGGCGAAAGTAGTGTTTTTTCAGATAAAGTTATTCAATTCGCACAGAAAAACAACATAAATTTGTGTTTTACAAAGCCAAATCTGGCCGATATGCAAACTTTACTTGAGCAAGGTGTCGAGTTGTTTTTTAGTGCTGAGTATCCTTGGAAAATACCTATTCCAGCTGACCTGAAATATGCCATCAATGTGCATCCCACACTCTTACCAGAAGGCAGAGGTATGACACCTGTGCCCCATCTAATTTTAAAACAATCCATTGACTCAGGGATCACCTTACATAAACTCAGTCATGAATTCGATGCTGGCGATATTTTACTGCAACAACCAATTCCGCTAGATAAAGGTGAAACATTTGATAGTTATAGCGATAAAATGTTTCATCAAACCCCACACTTATTGTCCACCTTGTTATCTGATCTTGATGGTTATTTTCATAATTGTCAAAGGCAAGGCGAGGGCAGTTATTGGCCTGCGATTACTGTGGATGAACAAACTATTGATTGGCTGCAACCCACTGCAGTGCTATTAACAACATTACGTGCCTTTGGCGGTTTAGGCACCTATGCTGATATTGCTGGGAAAGCCTGCGTCATAACATCTGCACTGTCTGTAAATGGCAGATGCTACCCACATCATTACCCTGCGGGACAGGTCATACTAAATACTCAGCAATACAACACCATCGCCACCATTGACGGTGAGCTGTGTATCCCAACAAAATCATTGTTGTGGCCCCCCTTTACTTCGGCGATAAGCCCTTAAACCAATTTCCAATAATTTGCCTTTCATTTTCGGTCATCCCCGTTTTATTCATCAAGGGCATATCTTTGGTTACTACGGCTCGTCTATGGATCACCGCCGCCCGTTGTTCTATTTGCTGCCATGTATCAAACATTAAGCCTAAAGGTGCGATAACAAATATTTCATCTGTCGGCTTAGCTGCATGACAATTTGCGCAATGGGTTTGTATCACAACAAATACCTCTTGTTGCTTGGCATTGAGCTCGATGGCTGGTGCTTTTTCTATGGTTGAAGTGTCTTCTTTTACCGTGACCGGCATGGATACCCAGCCAGCAATAATTATCATACCAATGGCGCCTGTGATCAAAATTGAAGGGCGAGATATACCGATATGTTTTAGGTTGAAATAATGACGGATCCACGCCGAAACTAATCCAATTGCCATCAATACCAGCCAAGCATTCTGATGTTGGTAAGTCATAGGGTAATGATTGCTGATCATAATAAATAACAAGGGTAGGGTAAGGTAGTTGTTGTGCACCGAACGTAATTTGGCACCTAGTCCCCAACTAGGATCAATCTCTGTTTTATTGGCAACAGCATCAACCATTAGTCTTTGAGCTGGCATTATTTTAAAGAACACATTACCCGCCATGATAGTGCCGATTAAGGCACCTACATGCATAAACGCGCCTCTGCCACTAAACCAATGAGTGGCTAAATAACTAGCAGCAGCTAGCAGAACCAAAAACATCATGCCAAACACTTGAGGGTATTTTGCTAGGGGGCTACGACAGGCGGCTTCATAAATAAATAATCCGCCAAAGATCAGTCCTAAACCTCTATTTATTGCTTGGTTAGGTGTTAAATCCATAACATTACTATCAATCAAATAAATCGCAGCGCCGTGGTAATACACCAAACTGAGTAGCAGAAAACCACTGATCCATGTGGTGTATGCTTCCCACTTAAACCAGTGAAGTTTTTCAGGTATGACCTCTGGGCCATATTCGTATTTAGATACTTCATAAAAGCCACCACCATGCACCGCCCACAAATCGCCTTTGATGCCTTTTTGTTTTTTCCACTCGGGTGGCGAGCGTAAATTATTATCTAGCCAGATAAAATAAAACGATGCGCCTATCCATGCCACACCAGCGACAACATGAAACCAGCGAAGAAATAATGAAATCCAATCAAGCAACATGAATGTGCTCCTTTAATACTTGTTTATCGGCTTGGTAGACGGCTTTGCCAGCTACATAAGTGGCCATTATGGCTCTATCATCAGCTAACATGCTTAATGCAAAAATAATATCTTGAGGTGTGCGATGATTTTCAAAACGTAGCGCACTGAGTTCGTCAAATTCTGGGTTAAGGATAACAAAATCTGCATCTGTGCCGGGATTAAGGTTACCAATGTCATTTTCTAGTCCTAATCCTACTGCCGCACCTTGTGTCATGAGATACAAGCCATGCATAGGATCCATTTGATTACCTTTGAGTTGGCAGATTTTGTAAGCTTCGCCCATGGTTTTTAACATACTAAAACTGGTACCGCCGCCCACATCGGTCGCTAGCATGACGGCGACATTTTGTTGTTCGGCTTTAGCCAAATCGAATAGGCCACTGCCCAAAAATAGGTTTGAAGTAGGACAAAACGCAATGCTTGCTTGGGTTTCTTGTAAACGTTGCCATTCTGCTTGTTCTAAATGGATACCGTGACCAAACACTGCGCCTTTTCTAAGTAAGCCATAATGGTCGTATACATCTAGATAATTTTTTCGCTCAGGGAATAACTCTTTTACCCAAGCGATCTCTTGAAGATTCTCCGATAAGTGAGTTTGAATAAATACATCAGGGTATTGCTGTGCTAATTCGCCCAAAGCGTGTAATTGTTCAGCACTACTGGTAGGCGCAAAACGTGGTGTGATGGCATATTTGAGTCGCCCATTGTTATGCCATTTTTCGATGAGGGCGGCGCTGTCTTGTTGGGCACTTTGTGGCGAGTCTTGCAGCCAATCTGGGCAGTGTCTGTCCATACACACTTTACCGGCAATCAAAAGCATGTTGTGACTGGCGGCTTTTTGGAAAAGTGCATCGGCCGCTTGTTTGTGCACCGACGAATATACCATGCCCGTGGTAGTGCCATGGCGATGTAATTGTTTAATAAATATGCTGGCAATGTGACTGGCGTATTCATAGTCAGCAAACTGACGTTCTACTGGAAAAGTGTAGTTAGTTAGCCAGTCAAGTAACTGCTCGCCATAGCTGGCAAGCATTTCTGTTTGCGGGAAATGTAAATGACTGTCAATAAAACCAGGTAAAAGTAATTTGCTTGAGTAATCATGAAAAGTTGCTTCAGTATATTGATTTATATGGCTTTTATATTCACCAACAGATTCAATCTTTCCGTTACGCGTAACTAAAAGGCCGTCTTCAAAGTACACATAGTCCTGTTTGGGGCTATGACTCTGTTTAGGGAAATGCAATATCGAAGCGCGATAAGTGTGGGTTGTCATAAATAAGGGGGTCTCTCTATAACTGCAACAAAACTACAACAATAAATACCAGACTAACTGCCGCGATAACTGCTAAAACCAAAAGGTGAAATAAGCAGTGGCACATGATAATGCCCGCCGTTTTCAGTTAGCTCAAAATGTATATCTACGAAGGGATAAAATCCCTCTTTATGATGAGTTTGCAAGTAATCTTTGGTAAAGAATCGTAGGCAATATTCGCCTGCTTGAAAATCAAAATCTTGCCATTGATTACAACGACCATCGTTATCCGTTTGGCTATGTATAACTTGTCCGTCTAGGGTGGTTAAGGTTAATTTCATATTGGCAGCGGGTTTACCTAATGTGGTATCTAACACATGGCTGGAAAGACTAATGCTCATGATGTGCGTATTCCTTTTTCTAGTTTCATTTCTAATCCCTTACCTAATCTCTTCTCTAATCTTAGTAAGGTGATTTTTATCTGTTCTGCTGCAGCTAATTTGATTTCGGTTAGTGTGTTATTGTTTAGGCGCTTGAGCAGTGCTTGTAACATCGTGTCTGCACTGAGCCCACTGGCACAGATAATAAAGATAAACCCATGCCTGTCCAAATAGGTATGATTTGCCTTGGCCAGCTCTTGTAATGTTTGTTCGTTTGCTTCGCTGGCACCTTGTTGTTCGTTACCCGCCATCACTTTTGTGGCAGCGTATTTTTTACGCAAACTGTTGATATCTCCAATCATAGGATGGGCTTCAAAAGCGGTCATAAAATCTGCTTTGTCACAACTCTGCCAAATTTGTTGTGCTGATGTAAGGAGTGATTCAACGTCAGTGAAAGGCCGTGCTAATACCATCTCTCGATACCATTTAGGTGCTGCGCAGCAATGACTAAACCATTGCTCGGCTTCTAGTTGTTCGAGTTTGTTTAAAGCGTTCAATGATATTGTGTTTGCTTGGTTCATTCTGTCGATACCAAAGATTGTATAAGTTGCGTATTTTCTCGCCATGCCTGTTTTTTTTGAAACTGACTGGTTTTTTCAGGCTCTAAAAGTTGTATTAATTGCGCCGCCATTGATACGGCTACCTCGACTGGACGTTTGCCAGGAATGTCTAACAAACCAACAGGAGAAATGAGTCTCTGGATATTCTGAGGTTCAAACTCACGGTGTGACAATCGGGTTCTAAAGCGTCTTGCTTTGGTATCTGAGCCTATCATCCCCACAAAGGTCATATCTTTGCGGCGCAGCGCTGCTTCGACTATGTCAAAGTCTAATTGATGGCTGTGGGTCATGATCATCGCCCACGACTCGTTAGGCAAAGTGGTAATGGTATCTGCAGGATGTTCGCTTACCAGTAACGTCACATTGTTTGGCTGAGTTTGTAGAGCTATCTCATCAAGCATAGTTTGGCGATTGTCTATCCAGCTAATTTGCAACGGCAATTGCGCTAAAATAGGCACTAAGGCTTTGGATACATGTCCTGCACCGTAAATTGCGATATGTTGGGTGTGCTGTGTGAATACTTCAAACAATACATTAGTTGCACCACCGCAACACTGCCCTAATTTACTCGAAAGGGGGTAATGTTCTATTTTTTGCGTAGTGATATTTTCATGCAGCAATTTCCGAGCTTGTTTTATTACTTCAAACTCAAGGTGGCCACCGCCGATGGTGTCAAACGCGCTGTCATCACACACCAGCATTTTAGTGCCGCCATCTCTAGGAGTCGAGCCTGCAGTGGCAAGTAATGTGACTAACACATAACTTTTACCTTGCTGTTGGCATTGGTACAGGGCGTTAAACCATGTTTTTGCTGGTAGGCTCATACTTGATTCTCCATCCAAGCTTGTGCTTGTTCAACCGCGTTGTAGATTTTTTCTGGTGTGGCAGGGGGATGTAGCAACGGATCAATTTGATAATCAGTAATACTGGATATTGCGTCTTTCAATGCACACCAAACCGAATTAGCAAGCATCAATGGCGGTTCGCCTACCGCTTTTGAATGGTAGATACTGTCTTCGTCGTTGGCTCTAGGATACAAATCAACATTGAAAATTTCTGGGGTATCACCAATAGCTGGGATTTTGTAGGTTGCAGGGTTATTGCTTATTAGTTTACCGCTAGTGTCCCATAACAATTCTTCGCTAGTTAACCAGCCCATGCCTTGGATAAAGCCCCCTTCAATTTGACCAATATCAATGGCAGGATTCAGGCTTTTGCCTACATCATGGAGTATATCTACACGGTCAACATTGTATTCACCCGTTAATGTATCAATAGATACTTCAGAACAACTTGCTCCGTATGCAAAATAGAAGAAGGGTCTACCGTTGCCTGTAGAACGGTCATATTCAAGCTTGGGGGTTTTGTAAAAACCTGATGCTGAAAGTGATATGCGGCCAATATAGGCTTGCTGGATTAATTCAGTAAAAGCAATAGTATGTTCATTTAAAACTACGGATTGTTCGCTAAAGGTAACCTGTTCAGGGTTGCCTTTGACCTGCTCAGCATAAAACTCAGCCAGTCTTTGTTTAATGATCAAACAAGCATTTTGCGCCGCTTTTCCGTTTAGGTCTGTACCGCTTGAAGCCGCTGTTGGTGATGTGTTTGGGACTTTATCGGTACGAGTCGAAGTGATTTCAACATGAGATAATGGTACCCCAAACTCATTCGCTACTATCTGCCCAATTTTGGTATGTAACCCTTGGCCCATCTCTGTGCCGCCATGATTGATTTGCATACTGCCATCGGTATAAATATGCAGTAACGCGCCAGCTTGATTAAGATGTTTGGCGGTGAATGAGATACCAAACTTGACTGGTGTTAAAGCCAAGCCTTTTTTGATGATGGGGCTGTGTTTGTTGAACTCTGTAATTTGTTTACGGCGCAGTTGGTAATCGCTTGATGTTTCTAACTTATCAATCAAATCAGCTAATAAATTGTGCTCCACCTGCATACCGTATTGAGTGGTGTTTCGGGTATCTTTGCCGTACAAATTGAGTTTACGAATAGCGAGAGGATCTTTACCTAATTTACGAGCAATCGCATCCATCATGGCTTCGGCGACTATCATGCCTTGCGGGCCACCAAAGCCACGAAAGGCCGTATGTGACACTTGATTGGTTTTACACCTATGCCCTTCTAAATAACAATCTGCCAGAAAATACCCATTATCTGCATGGAACATCGCCCGGTCGACTATGGCATCAGACAAGTCGGGTGAGTGGCCACAATTACCGTTTATTTCTATATGGGTTGCTTGGATCAACCCCTGATTATCTGTGGCTACTTTAAATCGATTCTCGAAAGGATGCCGCTTACCTGTTGCCATCATATCCAGCATGCGTGGAAGTCGAAGCTTAACGGCTACTTTATTGCGGCTAGCAAATAATGCTGCTAAACAAGCCCATTGAGCCGCTTGGGTTTCTTTACCACCAAAACCACCGCCCATGCGCCGCATATCCACGACCACTTTGTGAAGTTTAATATTTAATACTTCAGCAATCAGTTTTTGTACTTCACTGGGATGTTGGCTAGAAGAATAGACCAACATTCGGTCTTCTTCTTCGGGTATGGCCATAGACACTTGGCCTTCAAGGTACATATGATCTTGGCCACCGATGATCATTTCACCTTCAATATGAATTGGGCTTTTGGCATAACGTTTCTTAAAGTTTCCACGACGCATAAAGTGTGGTGGGCGAACAAAATTTTCTTGATTTTTGGCCTGATTAACTGACAAACAAGGTTCTGTAGGCGAAAACACGATATTTGCTTTTAATGTTGCTTGGCGCGCTAAGTTAACACTGGTGGCTAAGACCGCAAATATAGGCTGGCTGTGATACAAAATTTTTGTACCCGCCAATAATGGATCCCCTAGAAAGACGGGGCCTATATCTTTATGACCAGGAATGTCATCCTCGGTGATCACGTCTATCACACCTGCAGATGCTCTCACTTGTGACAAGTCGATAGATGTGATTATGCCAGTGGTTACCGAGCTCACACCCACTGCAACATGATGGATATTTGCAGCCTCTGGCATATCGTCAATGTAACGCGCTTGACCACTGACTTGGCGCTCTGCACTTTCATGTCTATATGATTTGCCAGCGGCACCTTGAGGCGTGGCATCAAACGCAGGTTGCTCAATAAGTTTACGCATGTCGAATTTCCTCCGTTGATGAGGGAATAGATACGACGCGGGTTTCAATTTTTTGGCTACTTTGGTTGGTTTCTAACCAGAAACGTTTCCACAAATTAGTCAACATATTGATTCTATACGTCTTGCTTGCACGCACATCATTTAAAGGCGTGAACGCTTGTTTGAGGATATATTTGCCGATATCAAAGGTTTCGCTACTAGACCAAGTTTTGCCCTTAAGCTGAGTATTGAGCTCTAACACCGTTGCCGGAATAGCCGCTACACCACCAAATCCAGAATAGATGTTGTGTACCTTTCCATCAGTGACTAGTAAATTGAACACGGCACATACCGCTGATATATCATCTTCATAACGTTTAGATACTTTATAGGCGCGTACTAGGTTTGTATGCTGAGTGTAAGGGATAAAAATCGCTTCTATCCATTCAGATGCGTCTAAAGCTGTTTTGCGGTAATCCAAAAAGAAATGACTGGCTGCAATGGTTCTTTTCTGTGCGCCGTTGTCCACATGTATAACGGCATTGAGCGCTAACAAGACAGGCGGCATATCACCTATAGGCGAGCCATTGGCAACGTTTCCACCTAGACTGGCCTGATTACGAATAGGTGTGGCGGCAAAGCGCCATAAAAGCTCAGATAATGCTGGGAAATGTTTCAACAAGGTCGATTCAATTTTACCAAAGGGCAGGGCGGCACCAACTAATAATCCCTGCTCTTGTTCAACGAGTTGGTTTAAATCTGGCATCGCACTTAGGGCAATCAGTTTATCGAAGGATTTTAGCTGTTGAGTAACTTGCAACGCTAAGTCAGTACTGCCTGCAAACACATTAGCCTGCGGATACTTAGCCTTGGTTGCTGCGAGTTCTTGTCTTGAAGTTGGCACCAGTAAATTATCTGTACTGATGATATGACTGTTAATTTCTTTTAAACGTTTAGCTGTCTGAGTTTCTGCTTGTTTGAATTTATCCACTTGTTTATTTTGGCACACACTTAATGTGGCATCAATAATGGGGCGATAACCGGTGCAGCGGCATAAATTGCCAGAAAGTGCTTGGATAACAGATTCTCTGTCTGGTTTTGCTGCTTGCTGGTACAAGGCAAACATTGACATAATAAAACCTGGGGTACAAAAACCACACTGTGATCCATGATAATCAACCAGACTTTGTTGTACCGGATGTAACACTTTTCCATCTGGCAAATGTTCAACGGTGATCAATTGTTTACCATGTAATGCGGATAAAAATGTCACACAACTATTGATGGCTCTATATTCAAGATTGGTCTGTGCTGTATTGTCTAGGAGGATTACTTCGGCTAACACTACTGTGCAGGCGCCACAATCACCTGAAGCACAACCTTCTTTAGTACCTGTCAGTTTTTTTTGTTCCCGTAAATACTCAAGTAAAGTCAAATCAGCTCTGGCTTGATCAATGGTAGTTATTTCGTTGTTAAGCAAAAAGCTGATCATGTGACGCTCCATTAGTAATATCTAACAATAGTAATATCTAACAATGATATTATCCCGATTTGTGATGTTAAATACAATAAATACTAGACTAAATGGTCAGCTTTTATCTAATTTAAAAAATAATGAACTAGCATGTGGAATTTTTTATTCAGAGTCATATATGTTGGTCATTCATTTTGTTATGGGTTTTATAATCTCTTGGATTCAACTAATACAACTAACAGGCAATAAAAATGCCGGTTGTCCAATGTCATAGTAATTTATATATAACCGCTTTATGTTTCTAGTAATCCCCTAGATTGGGTGATATTTTTAAAGTGTCATTTAAGGGCATGTAAAAATTTATACTGATGGAAATTAAATATTAAATGTGTGCAAGTAAGAATTACAAAGAAGTCAGCATTGGAGAGCTTAACCGCAGAAAAATATTAAAGGCTGCTGAAAAGGAATTTGCTTTACATGGTTTTAAAGGCGCACGGGTTCAGCAAATAGCGGATAGAGCTGAACTACCCAAAACCAATGTGCTTTATTATTTTAAATCTAAAGAGTCACTCTATTTGGCTTTGCTGGGAGATATTCTTCGGTTATGGAATAGTCGGTTTGATGAAGCAACTGTGAGTGACGACCCAGCTGAAGTATTAGCACATTATATTGCGGACAAAATGGAAATATCTCGTTGTCGACCAGACGCATCCAAAATGTTTGCACTAGAAATTATCAATGGTGCACCTAATTTAGACAAGTTTTTTAAAGACCAACACGCGTCTTGGATGGCGGGCCGCGTGAATGTGATTAAACAATGGATTGACCAAGGCAAACTAGCCGCAACTGATCCTCATTATCTGTTATTTAATATTTGGGCAACATCCCAACATTATGCTGACTTTTCTATACAAATTAATGAACTCAGAGGTAAATCCATGACTCAAACTGATTTTGCCGAAGCGACAAGTAATTTGATAAAATTAATATTAACCGGCTGCGGTTTATCTGTTCCAACAGAATTTGAATAAGGTACTTGATGAAACATGCATACCCAAGGGATTTAATAGGTTACGGCCAATATCCTCCACATCCTAAATGGCCTAATCAAGCCAAGATAGCCGTGCAATTTGTGCTTAATTACGAAGAGGGCGGTGAGAACTGCGTATTACATGGTGATGAACAATCTGAAGTATTCTTATCTGAGATAGTTGGAGCCCAGGCTTATTCAGACAGACATTTAAGCATGGAGTCTATGTATGAATACGGTAGCCGTGCTGGATTTTGGCGTCTTTATAAATTGTTTGTTCGTTACAACTTACCGATTACCGTATTTGGTGTGACGATGGCACTGCAACGCAACCCAGAAGCCGTGGCCGCCATGAAAGAAGCAAACTGGGAAATAGCCAGTCACTCGATGCGCTGGATCCATTATCAAGACATGCCTGAAATTCAAGAAAAGAAAATGATCAATGCTGCAGTGCAGTTACACCAAGCAATCACAGGCAGTAAACCCAAAGGGTGGTACACAGGGAGAACGAGTCCTAACACCCTGAAATTAATTGCAGATAGAGATGACATTTTATATTGCGCCGACTCTTATGCAGATGACTTACCCTATTACGATACTCAATACGCTAAACCTTTATTAATGGTGCCTTACACGTTGGATACCAATGACATGCGCTTTGCTACCCCACAAGGTTTTAACAGTGGCGAACAGTTTTATGAGTATCTTAAAGATGCATTTGATGTGTTATATGCAGAGGGTGAAACAGCACCCAAAATGTTATCTATTGGTTTGCATTGTCGAATCATTGGACGCCCTGCGCGTATGGCTGCGCTGCAACGATTTATTGAATATGTACAAAGCCATGATAAAGTATGGTGTTGCACCAGAGAGCAGATTGCGTTGCATTGGAAGGCACATTTTCCGGCGTAATGTTGAAGTCAGTTGTGTACTGAAAAGAATTTGCCTGAAATTTATGTTAATAAAATATAAATGACTTGCTATTGTGATTTTGTTCTATTTCATGTCTTACAATTTTTTCGTCTCTGAGATAAAATAGTATTCTTAGACATATTGCTGACTGGATGTCATGCAGCAGACAATGTGCTATTTATTAAGTCTCCAATACTGATTAGTATAGACTCAACGCTTTGTTCTTATATGTGACCAGCATGATTTAAACTTGTTTGAGGCATGCTGTAAGTAGTAAAAGTCAGCCATACAAACCAATATATTTACCTATTTAAAATTATATTTAACTTAATATCAATAACCAGTAATCGCCACTTATTCATTTTGAAGGGAAAAGGTTTCTGGTCAGCAGTAATAACAAAGGGAATATAATTTGAGCTTTTATGTGGCACGCCAGCCTATTTTAGATAGGAATAAAAACTTATTTGCATATGAATTATTACTGCGTGACAGTATAGAAAATATATTTCCAAAAAACATAGATGGAGATAAAGCCACTGCAAAAGTAATTGAAGGGGTAGAATTAAATTTAGGGTTAGAGAGCTTAACCCAAGGATCCTTAGCCTTTATCAACTTTACCCATGATTCCTTAATAAATGGTTATCCTTTGTTTTTGGACAAAGAGAAAGTTATGATTGAGATTCTCGAAACAGCCAAACCTGGTAAAAAGCTGCTTGCTGCTTGTATTGATTTAAAAAATAAAGGTTATTCCATTGCGTTAGATGATTACCAGCATAAGCCTGCATGGAAATATTTTTTTCCCTATGTGGATATCATAAAACTTGATTATTTATTGACATCTGAACAGCAATTCCAGGAAATATTAACAGCGTTAAAACCTTTTCCTCACATTAAATTACTGGCAGAAAAGATTGAAACTTACGCTGATTTTCAACACGGATTAGGCATTGGTTGTGAGTATTTTCAAGGTTACTTTTTTAGTCGCCCTGAAATAATTAAGACGGTGGCTTTTAATCCTTCTCAAATTACCGTGGTGCATTTGTGGTCCGAAATCAATAAAACCGAATTGGATTTTAAAAAGATCACATCCATTTTTGAAGATGACATCAACCTGTCTTTTAAGTTGCTGCGTTATGTACAATCACCAATCTTTAAACGCGATGCTGTCATACAGAGCATAAAACAAGCCGTAATAGTATTGGGACTCGAAGAGTTAAAACGTTTTATTAGTTTATTATTTACTGCTCAATTTTCAACAGGTAAACCGCAAGCGTTGGCTGTCATGGCTTTATCTAGAGGGCGTTTTTGTGAGTTAATGGTGAATGCAACTATGCCTGCTAATTCTCAGCCCTCTGCATTTTTAATTGGCTTGTTGTCCTTAATCGATGCCATGGTGGATGGCGACATACAAGAACTGATGGACAAATTACCTATTCACAAAGATATGAAAGACGCGATTATTAATCGTAAAGGCGAATCGGCCTATTTTTTAAAACTATGTGAATTATTTGAAAATGCGGATTGGCACAATATTGAGCTTTTCTGCAAACAAATAAAAGTAGACTCCGAACAATCTTGCCTTTTATTTCAAGAAGCTTTGAATTGGGCAGAAAATAGAGTCTCTGCCATTCAATGAGCTTTGGCATATGGCAGACAATCAGTTGAGAAGTATCAGCACAGAACGCGCAGAAGATACCCTTATAAATTTGAAAAACCATCCGCCTTTTGTTTGCAATTCAATCTTCATAAAATCCTGTATTTTATGCTGTCTTATTTCACATTACTTTGTTATTTTTACCGAGTTCCTTAGGCATTTTTACATCTGAAGAAAGCATTTGATTCTAATGTCATTACTGTCATGTCATGCTGATTTACAATCTCATAATCCACACAAATTAAACCAACACCTGGTTTACTCCCAGACAGTCTACATTGAGTCACACAACTTTTTACACTTAGAATATATCCGGGGTATACAGGTTTTAACCACTTAAGATTGTTGATGCCAGGTGAGCCAAGTGATCCATGTTTTTCCGGTAAATTATCAATTTGCATACGCATGAACATGGCCGAAGTGTGCCATCCACTGGCACATAACCCCCCAAACAGAGATTTTTTCGCCGCGTCATCGTCTAAATGAAAGTACTGGGGATCATATTTGCTGGCAAATTCTATTATTTCAGTTTCAGTTACCTGATAAGCGCCAAACCTAGATATTTGACCCGGTTGATAATCTTCAAAATACATACGCTGTCCTCAAACTTAGGGTGAGTTAAAGTGTTTAAATATAAATTAGTGACAACAGAGAAGAATAACTGCAAAAATCATACAGGGATAAAAGATTGACCAAGCATTATGTTTTAACAACAACTTTATGTTTTCCATCTTCAATTTTATTGGATTAACTCGAATGTGCTTGGTGCAATTGACTTATTCATTATCGCTGGACAGCTCTTATCAAGATTGCCTCCACTTTTCTGAACAAAAGACACTACATATTGATAGTCCCCAATGTAAAATTGATTATTTCCATCAAGTAACAGTGAAACTTAATGCCTCTGTTAGACCGTACTTTTTACTTGAATGTATTGCAATTCATTAGGTGTGATTATTTGACCTCTATCCCTTTAATGATTTTAATGAAACGCCATACTGGTAGCATGGCTTTCCAAATATGAAATACTCACGGTTGCGATGAGTTCAAAATGTTAGATTTACTTCAAATTAAACGCATATCTCAATACAAACACCGCTGCCATAATATAAGTGATCACTGTCACTTGTTTATATCGTCCGGTGCCTAGCATTATGCCTACGTAAGTAATAAAACCAAGGGCAATACCTTCGCTGATACTGAAGGTGAGTGGCATAGCAAGTAAGGCGACGGTTGCTGTCGCAAGGGAAGTTAAGTCGTCAAAATCCAGTTGTCGGAAGGAGTCCATCATCAGTATTCCCACCATGATTAGTGCCGGAGTGGTAGCCATCAAAGGGATAACTTTCATAAGGGGCGTGAGGAACAATGCCAATATGAAACATAGGGCAACAAACACCGAGGTCAGTCCTGTTCTGCCACCTGCTGATACGCCTGCGGCTGATTCTACGTAAGACGTTACGGGTGACGTACCTATAGCTGCACCCATAACGCTAGCTACTGCGTCTGCCGTCATGGCTTTACCCATTTTAGGTAATTTACCTTGCTCATCGAGCAGGTTAGCGCGACGGGATACGCCTATTAAAGTGCCTATGGTATCGAACATGTTCACGAATAGTAGCGCAAAAATAAGATCCCATGTTTCAGCAAAATATTCGATGGGGTACATAATATCCATAGCAAAAAATGTGCTGCTTATATCATCAGGAAGACCAATGAACTGGTTAGTATGTTGTGTTAAGTATCCGTCGCCGACAGGTATGAATGCCCCTATTAGACTCAACACGACCACAGAAATCAAGATAGCACCAGTCACTTTTCTAATGACTAATACAATCGTAAAGATGATGCCTGCTAAAGCTAATAAAGTGGCGGGGGCTGATAAGTCACCAATAGTGACAAAAGTAGCAGGGTTATCAACCACTAAACCTGCATTTTTCAAACCAATAAACGCTATAAATAATCCAATGCCACACTGCACACCAATTTTAAGGGCTGCAGGAATAGCTTCTGCTATTTTGGTTCTGACTCCCGAAACAGACAATAATAAAAATAAAATACCATTCCAAAATACAATGCCTAATGCTGCGTCCCATGGTATTTCTCGGGTCAAACATATAGTAAAGGCAAAAAAGGCATTGAGACCCATACCCGGCGCCATAGCGATGGGGTAGTTGGTCATCAATGCCATTAATAATGTCCCCAGACATGCTGCTATTGCAGTGACGGTGATCAGCCCTTCGATTGGCATACCACCTGCGCCTAAAATACTAGGGTTAACTACCAGTACATAAGACATCGCTGCAAAGGTTGTTAAGCCCGCAATAAATTCCGTTTTGAGATTGGTACCTTTTTCTTTTAGTTTAAAAAAGTGTTCAAGAAAATTAGACATATTTATCGCTCTGGTTTTGATGTGACATCATTATTATATTTATGGTTGTTTTACAAAAATAGATAGCAAGAAGCTGACCATCTAGTCTGGCATTGGTCTGATTTATGCTGTAAACATATTTATCATGTCATCTAACGTGGTAAAACAATAATATAATTGTGTTTTAACCATATGATTTGACTTAAAAAGTTGTTTAAATCCAGATAACATCGTGAGTGTTGCACTAATATCTATCTTAGTTATGTATTTTGGTGCAAATAAAAACAAAACCTAAGTGGTAAAAAATAGATACAGCAGGAGGGAAAATGACCAAGAATGAGTTAAAGCATTGGGTAGCATTATTGCCAAAAGTAGAATTACACCTGCATATTGAAGGTTCCTTAGAGCCTGACTTAATGATGGCTTTAGCAGAAAAACATCAGGTTAAGTTACCCTATGCAAATATTGAAGAAGTAAAAAATGCTTATAACTTCGAAGATCTTCAAAGTTTTTTAGATCTTTACTACTTTGGTGCTTCAGTACTTAAAGACGAAGACGATTTTTACCAGTTAATGTGGAATTATTTACTCAGGTGCAAAGATGATAATGTGGTGCACGCGGAAATTATGTTTGACCCGCAGACCCATACTCAACGGGGTATTGGATTTGAAATATTTATGCCTGGTTTTAAGCGGGCTATCCAACAAGCACAGCAAGAATGGGGGCAATCTTGTTTATTGATTATGTCTTTCTTGAGGCATTTAACAGAACAAAGTGCTATTGAGACCTTATGCTCCGCAAAACCTTATTTAGACGACATTACTGCCGTTGGACTGGACAGTGGCGAATTAGGTAATCCACCTGAAAAATTTGCTCAAGTGTTTAAAATGGCCAAAGCGTTAGGCTTGAAGCGAGTGGCTCATGCAGGCGAAGAAGGGCCAACTGAATACGTTTGGGGAGCACTCAAAGTATTAGATGTGCATCGTATCGATCATGGTGTACGCAGTATTGAAGATCCCGAGTTAATTGCATTTTTAATTCAATCACAACATCCACTTACGGTGTGTCCCTTGTCTAATACTAAGTTAAAAGTGTTTAAACATATGCAAGAGCATAACATATTGAAATTACTCAACTTGGGACTTATGGCCACCATTAATGCCGACGATCCTAGTTACTTTGGGGGGTATTTAAATGATAACTTTTTTGCAATCATTGATCATTTACCTATAGAAAAACATCATTTAGAACAGTTAGTAAAAAATAGTTTTAACGCTAGCTTTATGCCCACAGAACACAAACTGGATTGGTTAAAAAAAATAAGTGCTTGCTGACACATTTATTGTAGTGTTGTTAATGTGATGACTATTTGGAAAAATTCAGCTAATTTCTAGCTGTTCGCCATGTTTGCCAGTCAAACTAGCGTTTATCTTGCGAAGCCATCGCAATCACAAGCTGCAGCGCTTCATCTTTGCTAAACCCTGTTTTAATTAACGCCTCATAGTGTTTTCGTAATAATTCTGCTTGGGCTTTAACTAATTTTGGCTCGCTAAGTGCAACGATTTGATTCAATAACTGCTCTGATAACTGCTCTGTCATAAAGTTGAGCTGTGTTGTTTCTTGTGCGTTAATGTTTGAGACCAAAAAAGCTGAGATGAATGCTACTGAGATGCATATTTTATTCATGGGTTTTCTCAACGATAAATGGATGAAATGACCTGTACTCATTTCAGAGTATAATTGCCTAGCAACGTTTACAGCCTATTCTCGACTCAGTTCATCGATGATTTGTGTATGTTGTGGAAACGTCTTCAACAACATAGGGGTTTTACCTAACTGCATATCTGAGTACTCAAATCCAGGTGCTACCGCTTCTCCAATGAGTCCGTATCCATATTTACCATCAATAGATATTTTGGATGCCTTCCAGGTCCCACCTTTTACCATCATTTGCATTTGATGCCCTTTAATGGGGTCTGGCCCTAATATCGTTTTCTGTAAACTACCGTCGGCGTTAAGCATATAGTAGGTAATAGGATCGCCCATATGAAAATAATGCATGATGTCTGATTGATTCATATGAAAATGACCAATAGGGGATTGAGCACTGAGCAAATAATAAATGCTGGTCATGGTCACACGGTCGCCATTTTTAGTGGCGATAGTAGGCCGGTGATCCGCTTTAAACGTTTGGCGAAAGTAGCCGCCTTCCACATGAGCCTCAAGGTTTAAGGCTTTAGCCAATTGTTTTGCGGTCAATAGGTTTTCGCTATCAGTGATACTCGATAATTCACTGGTTGAGGCTGAACTCTCATTGCCTTGAGTAAGCTGCTGTTGGCTAACTTCAGTTATATTGCCTTTTACTTCATAGGGCATAGTAGTTTTGTATTGCGGCCAATTAGCCACAATAGTATCCACCACTTTACTGCCTACCAAATAGGCAGATTCGATGGCGGACCGCATGCCAGCATAACCATTCTCTCCACTTTCTAATCTTAAATTTTCAATCGCCGATAACTCTGGTGGAGGCTTAGAATAATTACTGCCGGTGCGCACGACCATAAAACGAGATTTATCTACTTTATTGACGTTGTCTAAATAAATCATTGACTGGTAACTGCCGGTATCTTCCATACCTGAGCTGACAAAATTGCCTTGACCTGCTGTCCAGTAATGGGTCCAGTTATTCGCCCACTGGTTTAATAAGTCCCCATGCCAAAAAGTGGAAGCGGCCAAATGTTCGCCTTTTAATACAAAAGGTAATTTTTGCGCATTCGGATAACCCGTGTATTTATCTCGCAAGGTTTGCATAACAGGGTAGTCATTTAATTTTACCTCTTTGGTAAGGGTATATGCCCAATCAGTCAACTGAGGGTTGAGTTGATACACTTCTCCATTTGAGGATTGACCGTGTTTATTGAGCTTAATAGCGTTTATAGTTTGATTTTCAAATAATGGGTCAGTGGTAAACAACGGAAAGTAGCCGGTTGACCAAGTATCAGGTATTTCTCTGGCATCAATTTGATGAGCTAAATCACCATCGACTAACCAAGTTGCCCAAGCAGCAGAGCCTATGGATGCATCAGCAGGGTCAAAACCAGCGATCCCAGCCACTAACCAATAAGCATGGGTTAAATCAAATCTAGGATCTAAACCTAAAGCCATAATAGCCGACGCGGCTTTAGCTGTGCCCATACCTGTGACGATACCCATTACGCCAGTTTCTGGATTAATACAAATATCATGGTGTGAAACGGTAAAAGGTAAACAGGTATCAAGCTTTTGGCCTGCTTTCCATAGTTGAAATTCACCGGGTTTATCACCCTCATCTGCGCCTATTTCAAACATAGTGACAACCACTACTTTTATTTCTAGTGGCCTAATTAGTTCAGCTTTTAGTTCAGGTTTTTGTTCTGTATTTTGTTGATTTGAATCTAGGCAACTGGAGAGTGCTATGACACTCAACATAACAATAGCTAGGTTATTTAATTGTGATTTCAGCATGTTTTGTACCTCACATGAAAAAGGGTAAATATGTAAGTTACACATTTACCCTAGTAGTCATTTAGCTTAGCTCATTAAAATTGATAGCTAACCTTAGCTTGAAAGTGTCTTGGTAATTCTGGCAAGACGATTTGGGCACCAAATAAGTCAGGGAAGTTCGCCCTGAAATAGGTTTCATCGGTTAAGTTCTTAATATTAACACTGGCACTCCATGTGTCTGCTGCATAAGACACACCTGCGTTTACTAGGGTGTAAGCTGGCAATGTTACCGCTTGAGAAAAGCTTGAGAATGTTTCATCTGCTCTAACGATACTACCATTTACTGTATAGCCATTCTGGAAATCATAGGTCGCGTTTAGCGTATAGATGTTTTCAGGAATACCCGCTTTTCTGACTGTTTCTTTATCATTCGGGTCAATTAATTTAACACCAATTGGGTTGCCACCATAAATTAATGCCGGATCAGTTAAATTGGGTAAATCACCTATGCCTAAGAAACCAAATTGGTTACCTTCTGATAGGGCCGTCAGATTATAAACTTTGATATTGGTATAACCAGCACCTATTACGAGTTGCTCAGAGATAACCCAACGTAATTCAAATTCAACGCCTTCATTCTCTGTGGTCGCATTAGTTACTATGGCTTGAGCATTAAAATCGGTTCGTTCTTGCTCGTAAACAGATAATGCAAAATATAAACTATCATCTAAAAAAGACCCTTTAATACCGTATTCAAATAAATCTGAAGTATCAAAAGCACCGTTACCCACTTGTCCCACACCTATTTCTGCACCCTGACCAGCGATTAAGGTAGCTTGTTCAGCAGAGGTAATATACGGGATCAGTCCGAGCTCAGTTTTGTATGAAATACTAGCATTCCAAGAAGCACCTTCAACTGTATCTTTAACCGTTACAATATCGCCTGGGGTTAATAACAAATCACCACGGCTAGTTGTTTTAATATCGATAGTGTCATAACGCACACCTAGTACGATGTTTAAACCCATATCCCAAGTGATATCGGTCATGGCTGCTATACCTAAATTAGTATAATTACCTTGGTCGTAGTTATCAAAATCTCGCCCAATTCTGGTGGCTAATAAACGTCTATCAAGTGCAGTAGATGGGCCTGTTAAGTCACGTCTTTGAAAATATTCATTTGTGAAATCATCGCCATGTAAAAATTCAGTATGACGAATAGAAGGTGATAATTGTATCTGTGTGAATACACCATCGGCTTCATATTCAGTGGCAAAAACCAATTTATTTTCAAATACCGAGCTGTCATGAAACTGCGCGAACCCATAAGCGTTTTCATTTAGATTTTCATAGGCATCATAAAATATTTGATTCTTGATTTCCCAGCCGTTATCTGTGAAATAAATCAAGTCAAAGTAAAGGGTCTCAACTGTATTTAACAATACATCATCGGCTGCCACTAAAACTTGATCACCACGTAATGTGGCTGTACCAGCATTATTTAATATCATTGCATCTGTCGCTTCGGCGTCATCAAAGGTAAAACCAGGAAAATAGAAGAAGCTGTTACCTGCGATATTAACTAAACCGTATTCTTGGTGTGATATAGAACCATCACCATTTATATCTAAGGGGCTTGCAGTTCCAGTAACATAAGTACCGTTATCGATTAAGTCTTGGCTTAAACGGTTCCAACCAGCTATTTGATTACCATCGTAATCGTGATACATACCACCAAACTCAACCCGTAAGTTTTCAGTAATATCTACATTGAACGAGGCTTGTAAGATTGTTTGGTCGGTACCAGAATTATTGTAATAGCTACCAGAGTTTTCTACTTCACCATAAAGATAAAACCCCATGTCTTTATCGCCAATTTTTCCAGGACCACCAATTTCTGCGGTCATTACGCTTTTATCCCACGTACCTAAGGTATAAGAAAATTTGCCTTCATTTTGATCTAGATATTGACCACCACTAGCACGAGCTGATTTAGGATTAAAGTTTAAGTAACCGCCAATTTTCGATGGGCCATAGATAGGTGAAGCAGGACCACGAACAATATCGATACGACTAGATGCACCAATCGGGGTGGGGTAGTTACCTGGGTTGTCTAAACGTTTCATTCCTCGGAAATAGTTTTCGCCCGGTGTACCACGTACATCTAGTGAGCCAGCGACACCAAAAAATGACTGAGTGAAAGTACCAGGTGCAAATGCGACTAAATCATCGATGTCAGTCACACTAAAGCGTTCTAATTGCTCTTCACTAATGGTTGATGCAGAACGCGGGGTTTCTAAAATGGATTTTCCAAAACCAAAAACAGCTTCAACATCTTGCCCAGGTAAGCTACCCAATGATCCAGTTACCTCGATACGCTCTAAATCTTCTTGTTCAGTTTCTTGCGCCATGGCTTGTAGTGGTATGAAGGTGGCTAATCCAATAGCGACAGCTTTGGCTAATGGATTTGATATAAAGGTTTTTGTCATTGTGATGATCTCAATCTGGTAGCTTATGTTATGTTATGTTGTATTAGGCTCTTTGGACTATTAAACACACTGTTTTTATTTTTGTGATTTACTGTTGTTATGATTTTATTATCAGTTTTAGCACGAAAGGTGCCAACACCTTGTCCAATAAGTCTAGTAGTAAGGATATTTATTAATCCCTTGAATAGACTAGTGATTTGCTAGAATAAGGAGATATTATTAGGTATATTTATAGCCCGTCATGCTCGATACTTACATTTGGAGTGCACCAATTTAAATCATTTCTTATTGCATTGCACCTTCTGAGTGCTTGCTTTTATAAAACATAAATTAAACCGTTTTTAGGTTTTTTTGAACGAGAGATTGATGTTTTTCCATAAGATTACCTATTAATACTGCGTGGTGTTCAGTATTTCAATTAGCCACGTTCCCTCAACCATCCATTTATCGACTTGATATGCACCGCAAGTTATCAATCCATCAAGTGGACTGACCACCCCTGCAAACGTAATTCGTTTAAGCTGAAAACGGCTAAGTTTATTTGCATACACACATGAAGGTTTCCTATGCGGGGTCTTTGTCACACCGAAGCCGAACCTGTTGTTGCATAACCAAGAACGCGTTTGGCGGTTATAATCTTTGCTCCGTAACGTAAACGTTGCGGTAACAAAGATTGACGCACTTTTTGGAACCTGTTCGAACAATCGTTAGACGCTGAGCCATCTACCGCTAAGCCTATGTTATACCCAGCGGCTTCAGTTTCAGCCAAGTGTGTGTGCAGCATAACTTTATTTTTTTTTGGCTTACTGAGCCGTGTCTTGCATGAGTGAGATTGATACTGAAAATGGCGAACACAGCGCTAGCGCTATCTGTATAAACCCACTTTAACTGTTGTCATGGTATTTTGATATCAGTCTCTGACTATCTTGCAATATTATATCTTCTGATTGGAGTAGTATGATTCTTAATTATTGTCGGGTATAAGTGGGCTTATTATTATTGCATAAAAGCCCGCAACGGTAACTGAAGAAGACATAATATTACCTGCCATAGCTGTTAGCTGCAACACTGCTTCTGATAGCATTAAGGTAAAACGCGTTTTCTAATCAACGATTAAACCAATATCCATTGGGCCTATCGTTTTTATTTAAATTAAGGTGGCAACACCTAACACCATTAATGTCATGCTAATCAAATACGGTGTGTTTTCTGTTAACCCAAGGGACGAACCTGAGATAAGGGTATTTATCCCTAAAAAACCTGCCATAACACATTATAAAGTAGCGGTAACGCTATGCAATATTTGGGTTTATCCTGTAATCCATAAATTATTTTATTATTGTTAAGCATGTAATTTGTACTCCCAATAGAAAACTATTTACGTAGATGGTTAACGAAGCAGATATTTGGCTAACTAGTCAGTCTTGGCGTGGTGGATTTAAGTTACTGAAAAATAAAATAATTTAAAGTGCATTTAGATTCTGTTAAGTAATAATACAATTAGGTACGAAGCTTTGGCAGCAGATTGGTGCGAAGCATAATTAAATGAAAAACGTAAATAAAATATAGCGCTAACATAGGCTTACTGATTTTTGATTGTTTGATAAGGAACAAATTATGCCACCAAAGACCAATATGGTTACCAGCCAATGGCTTAAAGAGAATATCGAACAACCTAAATTAATAGTGTTGTTCACCCAGATGGACAATCCTGTAACAGGAAATGCCGATAGTAGCCCTGTTGGTTATATCTCAAATTCAATACTTTTTGACTTTGAAAAAGTGTTTTGTGATACCGATTCTAGCTTAATCCATACAATGCCTAACGAAACAAGCTTTACAGAAAATGCTCAAGCGTTAGGTATCGACCAAGATAGTTTAATTGTAATTTATGACAACAAAGGCATTTATTGTGCCCCTAGGGTGTGGTGGATGTTTAAGTCAATGGGCCATCACCAAGTCTATGTGCTTAACGGCGGCCTACCTAACTGGTTAGCGCAGTGTATGCCGACTCAACCACAACTTGTTTCTGCTAATAAAGTAGGTGACTTTCAAGCCAAGTACAACAGCAACAACTTTATAAGTGCTGGGAGAATAATCCAACAATTAGCAAGTCTTATTTTGTTGGACGCTAGAAGTGCAGGGCGTTTTAATGGCACGCAAGCAGAGCCCCGTGAAGGTTTGCGCTCAGGTCATATTCCAACGTCTATCAATTTACCTTTTGTAGAATGCCTCGAAGGCACTTCACTAAAATCAACGACAGAGCTGAAAGTGATTTTTTCTAAATGGGTAAATAATTCTGATAGGTTTTTAGTCTTTAGCTGTGGGTCTGGTGTCACCGCTTGTATCTTGGCTTTGGCAGCAACTGAAGCAGGATATACAAAGTTAGCGGTATACGATGGTTCGTGGAGTGAATGGGGGGCTAATGCTGACTTGCCGGTTGAGCTATAAAATGGTTAAAAGCCCACAAAGATATTATCGTTGTGGGCTTTTAACTGAGCCGACATCTGATTTAGTAGGTTTCGTCTTCCGTTTTAACTTCTAATTCCAAGTGTGATAAAAAGCCATCCTGGTTAATATCCAATTCAGTGAAAATCACACTAAGTGTAGTGTCCGCTTTTGCTTCCTCCATGCTGATAAGACCGTCTTTGTCAACATCAAGTGGATGAAATTTCATTTCATCAGAATTAGCTAAAACGTTAAATGAGGTAAATGTGACGATTGATGCTAATAGAAAATTTTTCATAATGTTCTTCCTTTAGTAGTAAAATAAATTGTAAATTTAGAGAAGCAGTTGATTGCCAGATTTGCACAGATGCACTATTAATGTTTATAGTTATTATGCGTTTTCTAACTCTTTAGGTGACAGATAACCGTCTTTATTGTTATCCAATTCTGCAAACATTGCTGATAACGAAGCATCTTCTACTGCTTCTTCAATGCTAATACGACCATCGTTATCAGAGTCCAATTTAGCTAATAAATCTTCTTCCGCGATTAATGCCAAGGATATGAGCGATAACACAACCAATAGGATTAACTTTTTCATAGATTGACTCCTTTTTGTCATAGTCTTAAAACGACCACGTTTAGATAAATAGCAAACTGCTTTGCCAGACTGTTTACCGCTAATATTTTCACTAGAAATAGAAGTCTGGGGGTCTTAATTGATACTGTTACCACCTTACTCACAGTAGCCATATCAAGAGCTATATCAATAGCCATATCAAGTGTCGTGCCAAAAAATAAATTTATAATAAAAACATAGGGTTATGTTTTTATTTGAAGATGCTGAAGTCAATGTGTTTTGTATATAGAACCAATGTGTAGTTTTAAACAGACAGTTAATAATTGATAAATACAATATGCTTTAAAATCAATTGGATAGGATGAGGCTGATGTGCAACATAAGCCTCAGATAGGTGCTTTACCAAGGTTAAGAGATTAACTATTAATATTAGATATCCACATAGATTGGTAAGGTGTCAACTGGTATTCAAGATCTTCCAGACTCATTGTATGACCGCTGATAAGGTCAAACCATGTGTCGGTACCTATCAAGTTCATGTCACTTAGCCTTACGTTTTGTGGTTCATCAGTCACATTGAAAATACAAAAAATACTTTGTCTTCTGTCCATACTTTGTCGCCAAAAACCAAATATTTGATCGCCTAATTGCAAGGCAAACTGGGTGGCATTAGGATGGAATGCTGGTTGATCTTTGCGAATGTTTAAAAGTTTTATCATCCTTGCATGTACTTTGCTATGTTGGCTAAAGGGCGACGCGAGTTGATCCTGTAACTTGGTATAATCCCATTTATGTCTATTGATAGAGCGGTTGTGGCTAGTGTTTTTTACTTTTTCATAATCATTTCCGGTGCCTAATAAGCTATGAATATAAATACCTGGAATACCTTCTAAGCCAAACATTATGCTATGGGCACATATAAATCTGTCTAATCCCCATTTGTCTGTACCTTTGACTGTACCTTGCAGTGCATCGTAAAGGGCAATATTGATTTCATACGCTTTTTGTTTGCCGTCTTCAGAAGTACGCCATGAAATTCTTCCGCCAAAGTTTTGCATGGTATTGACCAAAGCGGTGAGTTCTTGATCTTCAAGTAGTCCCTCTGCAGGCCTTAATCCTATGCCATCATGGGACGCGATGAAATTAAAAAAGAAAGTACCATTTTGAGCGGGCGGCATACTACCCAACCAGGCTTTAATATGCTTACACGAACCTGTTACTAAAGTATTGACTAACAGAGGTGGCAGCGAAAAGTTATAGATACCATGAGCTTCGTTGGCATTACCAAAATAGGTCAGGTTTTGCCGATTGGGTATGTTAGTTTCGGTTATAATGACAGCGTCACTGACAGCATGTTCTATCAGTATTCGCAATAAGCGAACCACTTCATGGGTTTGTTCAAGGTTTATGCAATCAGTGCCTATTTTCTTCCAAAGAAAAGCAACCGCATCTAAACGAAATATCCGAATACCCGTGTCTAGATATTGCCGTATAATTGAAACAAAGGTGTCCAAAACAGCAGGGTTTCTAAAGTCAAAATCAACCTGATCATGGCTAAAAGTACACCAAACCTGTTTTTCACCATGTTTCGTTTCGGTTAATCTAAGTAAATCCGAGGTTCTAGGCCTTACTACGTTAGATACATCATCCTCTAATGAGGCAGTAAAAAAAAAGTCACTACCTGGGCCTTCGCCTTTAATGAAGTTCTCAAACCATAAACTTCTAGACGAACAATGGTTGATCACCACGTCAGACATAACACGATAGTCTTGGGTAATGGCTTGTATATCTTCCCAGTCTCCTAACGCTTCGTTGACACTGGAATAATCAATGACTGAAAACCCATCATCAGAACTGTATGGAAAAAAGGGTAGAAGATGTACGCTATTGATTGCACCACCGCAGTATTTTGTTAAGAAACTGTGTAAAGAGTGAAGTGGCTTTTCTCCTGTCTTTTCAATGCTGTCGCCATAAGTAATCAACATGACATCTTTTTGGTCCCAATTATTATGGTGACGTTTAGGCTCTACTAATAACTCAGCGGCATCTATACGCATGGTGTGTAATAACTGCCTACATAATTCTGGGTACGAAGTCTTTAATTCAACATCCTGATATATAACGGCTAAGTGATGCTCAACACGCTGTGTCAGTTGTTCTAATACAGATAACATTTATCGCGCCTTTAGATTGATTAAAAAGTTTAAATAGATTGATTAAATTCTAAGAAATCTTGCTCTACCGCGTCTTTCAATTGATCTAATACGTCCGGCATGGCACTCACCACACGGTTCCAACTTGGAATGAAGGGTGTTTCCATTGGGTTATCTAAGAAACTTTCACCCGCTTTCATAATATTACTGGCAAATAACTCAACTGCTTTTTCTTCACTATGAATGTCTAACTTCAATCCATTCATAATGGCATCATTGTTATAGGTTTCTATAAAATCTAAGGCAATCCGATAATACGTCGCTTTTAGTGATCTAAAGGTCTCTGTGGAGAAGGTTTTCCCCTGAGTAGCGAGTTTTCTAATTAAAGCTTTAGTGATATCGATAGACATTTTTGACAGTCCACCTTGATCGTTATTGGCTGATAAATCTTGGTGTTTATGATCATAGGTTTTGGCGATATCTGCCTGACATAATCTATTATGAGAATAATTACGTTGCATTTCAGACAACACACCAATTTCTAAGCCCCAGTCACTGGGAATACGGATATCATTTAAAACATCACGCCTGAAAGAAAATTCGCCAGCCAATGGATATCTAAAACTATCCATGTATTCTAGATATTCATTATGACCCACTACTTTTTGTAAGGCTCGTATCAAAGGTGTCACTAGTAATCTTGATACTCGGCCGTTAATCTTTCCATCAGCCACTCGTGCATAATAGCCTTTGCAAAATTCATAATTAAAAAGTGGATTCGCAACCGGATATATCAATCTAGCTAATAGACCTCTGTCATAAGTCAAGATATCGCAGTCGTGCAACGCCACCGACTCCGCTTTTCCTGTTGCTAGTACATACCCCATGCAATACCAGACATTACGACCTTTGCCTAATTCCTTAGGCGCCAATCCTAAAGCATCTAATTTTGCATCTAAAGCTTGTAGTCTTGGTCCTTCATTCCACAATATGCGGTGATTTTGCGGTAAAGCACCAAAAAATTTTAAGGCATGTTGATATTGTTGAAGGTTGGCTCTGTCCAAGCCAATCACGATTTGAGACAGGTAGGGAACTTTGGCTATATGGTCGATAATGTTAGGTAACGCTGTGCCTTCAAGCTCGGAATATAAAGATGGAAGTATGAGTGCCATAGGACGTCTTTTTGAGAACGCTACAAGTTCGGTTTCTAATTCTTCAACGGGTCTTTCAGATAAGTTATGTAAGGTTGTGACTATGCCATTTTGATAAAAATCAGCCATGATATCTCCGTACTACTAGTTAAATTGTTGATGGTTAAAAAGTATCTGCTCTAGACATTCTGTCCAACCACTTGGGCCATAAGCTTGGCTGGTGTAAACGCCAGTTTGTCTGGTTAATATTGGTGGTGCATTTGATGGTGATGAAATCCTTACCGCTATATTTGCAGCCTCTAGCATGGCAACATCATTTTGTCCGTCACCCAAAGCTATGGAAGTGCACTTTTTTATGCCCCGTTCTTTTTCAAACTGCTGTGTTAGCCAAGCCAGTGCTTTGCCTTTGTCACATTCCCCAGACAAATGTAAAAAACGTCCTCCCTGCAAAGGTATGACGCCACGATTTTCAATAGTCTGAATAAATTTATATTTTGTACTGGCACTGCCCAACCATAAAATAGGTTCACCGTACTCTCGGGTAGCAGCTAATTTTGCCTGTTTGTCTGAAAGCCCAGTTGCAGTTATTATTTCTGTATGAGACATATTAGAAAAATGATTAAATTCACCTGTAAAAAGGCTTTTCATCTCATCGATTAATGACAACCAATGATCTCTTGGTTTAGAGAATTCTTTTACCCAGTAGCCATTTTTAGATGTTGTATCCTTTGGCTGAGTTTTAAAATAAAGAATAGGAATGTAAATAGCGGCACCATTTTCGACTATAAAAGGACCCTCTATTCCTATTTTTTGTCTTAATTCAATTAATTCAGCGAAGGTCTTACTGGTATTAGGGATTACAGGGATATTGATAGCATTAAGTTTATGTAACATGGGTAATGCTGGGGCAAAACTATAGGTGTGATGGTCAAGCAATGTGCCGTCTAAATCTGTAAAAACTAATACATCATTCAGCATGGATTTCATTTCGCTTATGCGCGGTGATGGCCCTTTGAGAGTCTAATTCAAATACATGATCACATCTATTTGGCAGTGTATTGAGTGCATGTTCGGTTAAACGCTGATAATGCTGGATAAAGCGCTGAATTTGCTGTTCATCCATGATCCCCGATTTGTCATCATTGATAGTTGCAACATTGAGCTTTTGTTCCTGCTCTAGACGCCATGTAAATATATCTACAAAATCAGGTGCTTTTAACATCACCCATTTATCCATCCAATTATAAAGAGGCTTATAATGTAGAGAAAGTTGTAAGTTAACGTAGTTTCGCCAGTCTGCGTGATTGTCTTCTATTGCTTCTAAAGCATTGACTGGTTGTTTTAGCTGTTTAGACGATTGCGGTGCAACGCCCCAACACCAGCCTTCAATAATCACTATATCTACTGCAGAAGTTACCTTTGTCCAAGATGATAGAGGGTGGGGGTTATCTGTGGCCTTATTAAATCTTGGGATAGTTGTGGGTTGTTGATTTTTTAGAGCATGCATTATCGTTTTGGCCTGACGCATATTGTGGGTGCCAGGCACACCACGGGTGCTAAATAAAGGATGTACATCGGCAGCGACTATGTGGCGTTCTATTTGGCTAAAGTAAAAATCATCTAATGATATTACCACTACGTTCATGCTGTAAGTGTCGGTCAAGTAGTCCTTCAAAAAGGCTGATAAGGTAGACTTACCTGAGCCCTGACTGCCATTAATTCCAACAAAATAAGTGGCTTTTGCACTTATTTGGTGCGATTTTATTTCCTCGGCAAGAGGAATAAAGTAACCCGCTGCAATTTTATAAAAATTATTGGATAGCTTATTTTTGTTGATGAATCTGCTGATCATAGACTTTTTAAATCTCTTTTTTGCACTGTAAAAGTGCTTTTTATTTATGCATTTATTTAGACGTTAATAAAACTACTACAACTTATGTGCCATCTTGGATAAACTGCCCTGACTGCTTCCCATAACATGATAAAAAGACCACTGTGGTTTACCATTACAAAATTATAATTATATGGTACAAATACTTAACTGCTGCTGACATCTTAGTCAGATAACAGGTGCATAACTCCGAGCTAACTCACCTAAATCTTCGACAGGGTGTTTTAGCTGTGAATTGGGCCATGTTGCTTGTTCGCCAGGGTTGTAAGAGAAATCGAACAGCCCCCCGCAAGTGCCACAAATTATTGTGTCACTTCATTTTGGAAAGGTGTTAAATAAATTGTTGGAAGATGGTTTCACAGGTGCGACTAAACATTTAGCTATGTTAGGCGGATAATGAATTCTCAGATAAAAATAGTAACGATTTGGGATGGGTCTCATACATGTTAGCTGGGGTGATTTTAGCAGGGGGAAAGTCTAGTAGAATGGGAACGGATAAAAGTTTGTTAACATTACCAGATAGTCAGCAGTCGTTGCTTGAACATTGCCAAAGTCAATTGGCTTTGGTGTGTGATAACAATATCTTTATCAGCGGTTCTCAGCATGAGCAGGGTATCGCTGATATTATTCCAAATTGTGGACCTTTATCAGGCATACATGCGGCAATTACCCATATTCAAATGCATCACAGCAACATAAGTGAATTGCTAGTGATAGCGGTAGATATGCCAGATTTATGCTCTGATGATTTTAACTATTTACTCAAAATAGGCAGAAAAAACCGTTGTTTATGCTCCTTTAATAAATGCTTTTTACCTTTGTATATTCCGCTATCACGTGATGTAACTGAATATCTAGCGACTGCACTTAAGCTCCAACGGGATGACGATTTCACCCAGCTAAAACAGCGCCAATATTCAATGAAAATGATGTTGAATTCTTTACAAGGTTTACAATTAGCACCTTTGGAAAATACTCAATTAGACAATATTAATACACCTGTGCAGTGGCGACAGCGCTGCGGCGAACAACCATCCATCGAGGCTTAGACATGACACTGATTGACTCAAATACTAAACAGACTCTCAATATTGCGGTGTTAACTGTATCGGATACGCGCAGTGAAAAGAATGATACCTCCGGGCAATATCTTAATCAGGCTGCGATCGCTGATGGTCATAATGTCATACACAAAAAAATTGTGATTGACGACAAGTTTCAGATTCGAGCTGTGGTATCTAATTGGATAGCTGCAGATAATATTCAAGTTGTTTTGGTGACAGGTGGAACAGGGTTTACTGTAAGAGATACTACTCCAGAAGCTATGTTACCTTTGTTTGAAAAAGAGATTGAAGGTTTTGGTGAGTTATTTAGACATGTGTCTTACTTAGAAATTGGTACTTCAACAGTGCAATCAAGAGCATTTGGGGGAATGGCCAATGGTACTGCAATATTTTGTATGCCAGGTTCTACTGGAGCGTGTAAAACTGCGTGGAACAGCATCCTGCAACAACAATTAGATTCCACTCATCGTCCGTGTAATTTTGTTGTACATTTAAAAGACATCACCGAATACCCGAGAAGAGGATAACCGCCGATATGCAGAACCAAAGTGAAGTTTTGACTCATGTAAATGAGCAGGGAAAGGCGAATATGGTTGATGTGACCGAAAAACAAGTCACACAACGACAAGCTGTGGCAGAAGGATATATATCCATGTCTGCGCCTGCTTTTATTATGTTAAAAGATAACACTCATGCAAAAGGTGATGTGTTATCGATTGCGCGTATCGCGGGTATACAGGGGGCAAAAAAATGCAGTGATCTTATTCCTTTATGTCACCCATTGATGTTATCTAAAGTTCAACTCGATTTTCACACCTTGGATGAAAATAATACAGTCCGAATACAAGCGCTGTGCAAACTAGCGGGGCAAACCGGTGTTGAGATGGAAGCCCTTACGGCTGTGAGTATCGCTGCGTTGACCTTATTTGATATGTGTAAGGCCGTTGATCCTCACATGGTAATCAGTGATATCAAGGTACTGAGTAAACAAGGTGGCAAAAGCGGTGATTGGTCATGTTGAGAATTTTGTTTTTTGGTCAACTTAAAGACATCATTAAAACTGAATGCCTAGAGATTGACATCATTCAAAGTGGCAAAGAATTAAACACTGTGGCGAAGTTACGCAGTATGTTGCAGGCAAAAGACGACACTTGGAAAGAATCTTTGGGTTACGGCAAAGCTTTGGTTGCCGTTAATCAAGAGATGACCAGCGATGAGACTGCAATCAATGATGCTGACGAAATCGCATTTTTTCCTCCAGTGACCGGTGGGTAATCATTTTTATGAGCCATTTTACGCAAATTGTTGTGCAAACTCAGGATTTTGATTTTGCTCACGAATACCAAAAGTTAAGAGACAGTAATAACAGTGATGGTGCTTTGGTGACATTTGTTGGCTTGGTTAGAGATATGAATCTACAACAATCCGTAAGTGGTTTATTTTTAGAACACTACCCAGCGATGACAGAAAAAGTATTAAATAACATAGTCAAAACAGCTAGAGCTAAATGGCAACTAGGCAGTGTGTCGGTCATTCACCGTGTTGGACAACTAAAGGTATCAGAACAAATTGTGTTTGTGGGTGTCACCAGTCAACACCGTCAATCTGCCTATGATGCTAACCAATTTATTATGGATTATTTAAAAACCCAAGCACCATTTTGGAAGAAAGAAACCAGCACACAAGGTGATAAATGGATTGAAGCAAAGGCTAGCGACATAGAAAAGTCGAAAGATTGGTCATAATCCCTTTTAATGATATTTATCAGCTAAGCCGCTAATATAATTTGCATTTAAAACTGTTCTTCAGGCATATAAACTAATTTGCTGTAAAACGCGTATTGATTTGTTATCACTTGTCTTAAATGTAGGGCTAAGGCTTAGTCCATAATCACGAGTTACTGAAATATCTATGGATCTTATTTTTTTTGATTTAGATGGCACTCTGTTAAACGATGCATCTGAAATATCACCTTTTACCAAAGAAACCCTTGTCTTGTTAAGCGAAAAAAAAATAGCTTATACCTTAGCAACAGGTCGGACTATGTTATCGGCCCAGCGTATTGTGGACGGGCATGAGTTTGCATTGCCTCAAATTTACAATAATGGGGTGACAATATGGGATCCAAAAATACAACAAATCACTCTGGAAAATCTACTTAATAACGCTGAAATTTCCACCGTTACCGATGCTGCGTTTGCACAAGGCCTCACTCCTTTTGTGAATGTTATCGATAATCATAACCATTTTATTTTTCACACTGAAACACGTCACGATGTAGAAAAAGAACTTGTTTATAAATACTTTTTAAGCAGCAAAGCGACACTTTTGCCTTTAGAAGCGTTACCCATTAATAGTCAAGTGACTAATATCAGTATGATTGGTGTCGCTGACACTATTAAAAAGATTTGGCTAGCACTAAATACACATGCGAATCTCATTGCTTACTCAGGTCCCGCACAAGAAGGTCATAATTTTTGGTGGTTAGATGTGCATCACCGAAGCGCAAATAAGGGCACGGCAGTTACCAACTTAAAAAATCAATTGGGAGCTAGTAACGTTATTTGTTTTGGGGATGGTGATAATGATTTAAGTATGTTTGCCCTTGCTGATGAAAGTTATGCTCCAGAAAATGCACAAGCCGAAGTTAAAAAATCTGCGAGCGCTGTAATTGGCAATAATCACCATGATGGTATTGCTCATTTTTTGCATGAGCGCTTCTCCCTTTAGCGACTCAACATACACTAAGGTTGTATAGTATGGACCAGAGATGATGGTTTAGTAGGGAAATAAATAATCTGTTTAAATCAATATTAGTCGATTAAGTTAGTGAAGGTGGGTTTAAATAACATGAATTGATTGAGACAAGTTCAATTACATCTGCAATTAGTTAAATTTTCTTCCACAAATTTTGATGTTTTGTGTAACAAAAGAAGCCAGAAGGATCCCAATATCTGGGGATCAAATCTAATTTTTTACGTTCTTCAAAGTTAGAAGCCAACTTACTCAGTATTTCCTCCAAGCGAGCAGGATTAATTTTTTCTAGTTTCTTTTTCGCTGCTCCGAAGTATAGATTATTTTCCACCTTCACAGAGATTGTCTGACCGCTGGAGATAAAGGTTAATGTGCGTGTAGCAACCCTGCATCTTGGTGTATAGGGATCTTCAGGATTGAGCTCTGTGACTATGGCATATTCATAACGATCCATGTCCTGCCTATCATCATCTTTTGGAATATATGCAATTCCATATCCCTGAGGAAAGTGCCCAACAATAGACAATAAACTGTTAGCTATTACCTTACTTATTGATCCTCCCTCTGCAGTTCTGGCAATCACTATGCTTGCTTTAGGTAGATCCATAAAATTATAGCTTTGCTTGGAAGAGAAAATGACTGAAGCGTAAATCTGGGGGACTTTGATTAGGTTTCCCACACCCAATTTGGGCTTAAGTGCGTCAATTAAAAGTGTACGGGTAAAGACAAGTTTTTCTTTTTCATTTCGGTTAAAAGCAGCTCTTTCTTGTTTGGAATATCCGATATATTGTTCCATTCCCAAACCATGGGTAATAAAATCAAGAGTTTTCTCATGATTAATTTTTAGCAAGGCAATACGATCTTCTTTACCCAGCACCCTAAATTCATCCAGCGTTCCATCTTCGCCTTTTAATATCAACTGCGCCTTGGGGTGCATTAAACCAGCATCTTGAAATATTGCAGCAATAAGTAATGGTATAGCCACATCGCGTTGGAACAGAGTCAAATTCCCTTCTTGTTCGGGATAACGTAGTTTCTCTTGATAACGTTCATTAATGTAGGGATGAATAATTTTTTCATCTTCTAGTAGTTTGTCTAGTAATCTTAGGGCAATAATCCCTTTATAGGCGGGTTTGAATCTTTGGTTTTGCTGCGCTAGCTTTGCCCCCTCGTGGGGAGAGAGTAGTTGCAATGTGCCAAGGAATTTTGCACTGTTAACCTGAGTTTCCTGCCAATTATTTGCTTCAGACAATACCAATAACTTGGTACATAAATCTTTGACTTTTCCGCTTCTTACGGAGCAGGCTTGTTGCTGTCGAGTCCGTTCTTTTTTAAACAAAAGTTGAGTCGCATCAAGCTTTTTGTCAATGTTGGTGGTTTTTTTTACGTCTGCTGATTGTAGTGAACTTTTTATTTTTTTAACTTTACGCTGCAGCTCGATACGGGTTTGTTTATCTTTATCAGAAGTCTCAAAATAGAGCTGAGCTTGTTCGAAAAGGGAGTCTTTTATAGGTGTGTTACTTTGAATGTATTTGACCAAACTATTTACCGCCTTGGTAAAAGTTGATTCTCCTATCGGTCCATGCATATCTTTGATTACCTGAAACTTATCCCAATATATTGACAAGCAATTATAGTTTAATTTTTTTCAATACAGATATATTTATTGAGACCTTACGATTTGAATTCATACCTAAAGCAAACAACTAAATGAATTCAATATTTATCTCGATTCAAATGTGTTTTTTTGTTTCTTTCTGGCTTATATTCTCATACCTTTGAATGTGAACCTGATTGTGAATAGTGTGATTATTTAACCCCCATCCATATCTGCATCTGTTGCTGTTAAAGCGTTTGAACAGAAACCAACTTGAACATGCTTCAGGTGTCTCGTTATAAATACTAGAAATAGCCAAATTAGTGATGTGATTTGGCATATGTACTTGCATAAGTTTTTTGATGACTAGCAATGGCGAAATGATATTCACTGACGAGTTTTTCAACCAGTTCTGTAGTGCTGAGCACTTTATCGATAGAGCCTACACCTTGGCCAGCAGACCAGATATCTCGGCATGCTTTCTTATCGCTTGTATTTGGCTTGTCGTCAATATCCAATTCGGCTCCAAAATCCAATTCAGACTTAGGCGTCAAATCCGTGGGATCCATACTTGCATCCACAATACTTTGACGAATGAAATTGGCATTCACTCCAGATATTTTAGGTGTGTACAAAATATCATTGGCGGTGCTATTGAGGATCATACCTTGATAGTCGACGGCAATATTGGCTTCAGTTGTGGCTAAAAAACGTGTCCCCATATAGGCCATATCAGCACCCATCATTTCTGCTGCCGCTACATCTCGGCCATGAGATAAACTACCCGCAAGTATTACCGTCCTATCAAAAAACTGTCTAATTTCAGCCACCAATGCAAATGGGTTTGTGACACCAGCGTGGTTTCCTGCACCGTTACAAACTGCGATTAACCCATCGACCCCAGCTGCTGCTGCTTTTTTACCGTGACGGGCATTAACCACATCATGAAAAACTAAACCTCCATAAGCATGTACGGCATCAACTAGGTCAGCCACTGCACCTAAGGAAGTAATAATTAAGGGGACTTGGTGTTTAACACAAATAGCCAAATCAGTTTGCCAGCGCGGATTACTGCGATGTACTATGAGGTTGACACCAAAAGGCGCAGCCTTGTTACCCGTTTGCTTTTCCCACTCTGCTAATCGCATTTGGATCTCAATTAACCAAGCTTCAAAGTCCTCGCTTGTTCGTTGATTAAGTGCAGGGAAGGTCCCTACAATCCCTGCTTTGCAGCTTTCGAGAACAAGTTCAATACCACTCGCTATAAACATAGGCGATGCTATGAGTGGAATGCGTATACGGTGTTCAAACTCAACGGGGATAGTCATTATAATTCCAATAGATAAAACTGTATTGTGGGGTTGTTATGCCTTTTCATCGACCTAAAATGTCCCGTGCAATAACTTCTTTCATGATTTCTGACGTACCGGCGTAAATAGTTTGAATGCGCGCATCGCGATAAAAACGCGAAATAGGATATTCGTCGGTATAGCCATATCCCCCAAATAACTGTAAACACTCGTTTACCATGGTTAGCTGCATTTCCGTGGCAGCCAGTTTTAGCATGGCAGCATCGGTAACGGTCATTTCTCCCCGTTGATATTTGTGCATATGTTTTTCTAGTAGTGCACGACACATTTCAAGCTCGGTTTGACACTGTGCTAATTTAAAACGGGTATTCTGGAACTGTGACACCGATTGACCAAATGCCGTACGTTCTTTGACATAATCGCAAGTGATATCTAATGCACCTTGGGCATGTCCAATCGCTTGCACCGCGCAGCCAAGTCGCTCTCGGGGAAGCTCTTGCATGAGATACACAAATCCTTTGCCTTCTTCGCCTAGCAAAGCGTTGCAAGGTATGCGCATGTTTTCAAAGAACAATTCGCCAGTATCACTACAATGTTGCCCTATTTTTTCAATAGGTTTGCCAGTAGAGAAACCGGGAATACGGGTGTCCACCAAAAATAACGAGATACCTTTAGAACCCGCATTAATATCGGTTTTAGCACACACAATAATCATATCGGCATCGTTGCCATTGGTGATAAACGTCTTAGAGCCGCTTAGTATATAATCATCACCGTCCTTAATTGCTTTAGTACGAATACCAGCAAGATCGCTGCCTGCACCCGGCTCAGTCATGGCAAGTGCAGTTAATACTTCACCAGAGACCATAGGTGGTAACCAACGATCTCGTTGCTGTTGGTTGCCAATGTGTAACAGGTAAGGTGCCACTATATTTGAATGAATGTTATACCCAGTAGCCAAAGCGTGCAGATTCAGGCGACACATTTCTTCCTGAATCATTTGACACACATCAAAGCTGGCATCTGCAGCACCATATTTTTCAGGAAAATCCACCAGCAGCATGCCCGCTCTTCCCATGGTATTCCACATTTCTCGTGGCATTTTATGATTTTTTTCCCATGAATCGTAATGGGGCAATACTTCCTGTTCTAAAAAGCGCAACACCATATCGCGAAACATGTGTATTTCTTCGGTATTACCTTCTTCTATTAAAGACATAAAAACCTCGTAGTATTTTGCAAATTGATCCTAATTATTGACAAGTAGGGTGTCATTAGCAATGAGGAATAAAGTCATTAATTTAACATTTATGGACATGAGTGTTTTAACTTTATGTCAATGTTGCTTTAATAAGGTCATGAATTGTTAAAAACGGACAGGAATGGCATTGCTCAATCATTTTTCAAACCAGTATACCATTGCGAGTTATTTTGCTCGGACACACTTAAATAATGGGATTTTGCTGGGAGGAAAGAAACAACAGATCTTGGCGCGTGCTGAGCTAAAATCGGCACAGTTAGATCAACCAAAATCCAGGGTGTTGGCCACACAATTAGCCAGTATTGTAAAAAGCTGTTGGCAAGTAAGCGGTGATGAATTTTTGGGGTTCACTGAGCATAAAGTAAAAGTGGGTATGTTTAATTTATTAGCCGAGCGCTTGATTAATTGTAAAATTCTTGATGATGTTTTTACTCACACAGCTGCTTTTTATAATCTGACTGGGGATCAGTTACAATTTGAAGTTAAAAAAATTGGCGCGCAAGTATCAGTTAGAGTCAATGCAAACTTTAAATCAAATAGTGACCATCATTCACCCAATAGTTTATTGAGCGAATTATTATTGTTAATTTGCCATCGATTTTCAAGTTGGTTAGTGGGGCAAGTTATCCCATTGAGCATAGTACAAGTGCAGCATGCTAAACCTGCACACCATGAAGAATACCGATTAATGTATCCGTGTCCCTGTATCTATCAAAGTGATAATAATGCGCTACTATTTGATGCCAAATATTTAACTTTGCCTGTGGTGCAAAATAAAGATGAATTATTGGGATACATCAAACAGATCCCCTTACAATGGTTTAAAAAACAATCCTATTACGATACCTGTAGTGCCCAAGTGCTGCGTTTATTAGAAGATGATACATGGGAAAATAAGTCAAATTTAGAAACGGTAGCTGCAAAGCTAAATATGACCTCCAGAACATTGCGACGAAAATTGATTGCAGAAGGCAGTCGTTTTCAACAATTGAAAGATAATGTGAAGCGAGACAAGGCTATCAGCCTTTTTGAACAGCCTAATTTGACCTTGGGAGATATAAGCTTAGCTTTGGGTTTTACTGAGCCGGCAACATTTTCACGTGCTTTTAAACATTGGACTGGCGTATCACCAAGTACTTATCGCAATTGTCGATAGTTAATTTCATAGCTAGATAAGAGTTCCAACAACATAGTTCCAGTGCTCATCAAATTGGCAACCCCAATATAATATATCATGTGTCATTACTCCCTATGCGGTAAACTAGAATACTCGGTGTTTTAGCAAATAATATTGGATGACTTTGTGTGATAGTGAGAAATTTCTATGTGGAAAAAGGTATTAGAAAGAGTATGACAATTAAACCGTATCTAACAATACCTTATATCTTTATGTTTCCAGCAATAATGACGGATATCATCCTGCGTTATTGTTTCCGAGTCATGCAATTGACATTAACTTATTTTGGCAAACAAGACTCTGGCAACCTCATACCGTTGACGTATGTCTAATGATATTTAATGAATCTCAAGCTAATGTTTTAGCCAAACGCACTTTATTGCTAGCGGCGGGCGCTATGGGTTTTGCTCAAACTGTATTATTTGCCATATTGGCTCCTCTTGGAAGGGAAGTGGGCTTAGTGGAAGTGCAAATTGGTGCCATTATTTCTGCCTCATCCTTGACACTGTTTCTGGTCAGTCCCTTTTGGGGCCGCGCCAGTGATCTTTGGGGTAGACGCAAGATTTTATTAATTGGTCTGTTTGGTTATTCTGCAGGCACAGTGATGTTTGCCAGTGTCTTTCAGGCTGCACTTCTGGGGTATCTTGTACCAGTGACCGCCTTGGTACTGTTAATTGTTACTCGTGTTGCCAACGCCACGGTAATGGCAGCCGTGGCACCATCAGCAAACGCCTACATGGCTGATATTACGACTATTACCAATCGTATTAAAGGAATGGGGGCAATAGGGGCCGCTGGGAATATTGGTTCAATACTGGGGCCAGCCATTGGTGGCTTACTCGCCAGTATCAGTCTGCTTACACCGCTGTATTTCTCAGTGTTTTTAACGCTGGCAGCCGCGATATTGACTCTATATGCCTTGCCGGAATTACCTAAGCCTACCGTCATAAAAAAGACAAAGAGACTTAAATATACTGACCCGAGAATTTTTCCTTTGGTGATTGCTGGCGTGTTTTTGTTTATGGGGTTTGCCATAGTGCAACAAACTATCGCGTTTCGCTTTCAAGATGTATTGGGGCTCGATGGCACTGAAACCGCTAAAGTTGTAGGCATTAGTTTGATGTTTTCGGCAGCCGCCGCTCTACTCGTGCAATTGTTGGTCATTCCACGCCTACATGTAAGGCCATTCGTGCTGCTTAGAATATCAATGCCTATCATGATGATTGCTTTTGCCATGATGGCCTTAAGCCAATCTCAGAACATGTATATACTTGCCATGTGTATTCTTGGTCTGGGAATGGGACTAGCAGGTCCAGGATTCATGGCGGGTGCCTCTGTTGCTGTTTCATCGGAAGAGCAGGGCGCTGTAGCTGGAGTCGCTGGATCCTGTGGGCCATTGGGATTTACGGTAGGACCATTACTGGGTACTTACTTATATTCAATAGATGGGTCCTTACCTTATTGGTTTGCCTTCGCAAGCTACTTCCTATTGTTTTTATTTACATTAAAATTTAGCGACAAGAAAAAATAATGTCAGGATGTGCATTTTAATGAGTGAACTTGAGGATATTAAGTAATTGAGTTTACGAAATAAATCGGTATTAATACAAACTGCTAGTGTTTGAAACTGCTCGATAACTATCCAGCAATTGCCTAGTAACTATCACACGAACGAGCCTAACGTGATATACAGCGTTTAAGTGTTATTCGTGTGATATGTAAAATTACAGTAAAGTGAACATAATTTCATAACCGAGATTTTTTTACTTCTAGAATCCGTGATAGCTCACAAAATCTTCATTGTCGGCACGTACTGAGCGCACATTATTTGCTTCAAAGTTTTCATCCGGGTAACCCATCGCAATACAAATCATAATGGCTTCATCGTCTGGTATTTGCGCATGTTTATGTACCACATCTGATTGCATAATTCCCTGACCATTTATCACGCAGCCTAAACCTAAATCCCATGCGGCTAATACGATACCGTAGGCCAATGAACCCAAGCCAAACTGAGTTATGCCAGCGGGCTCTAAAGACTTATCATAAGTAAGAACAAGGGATACCGGCGCGTCAAACTGACGAAACCCTCGCATCATCCATTCCATACGTTTTTCTTTATCTTCTCTGGTGATGCCCATAACTTCAAACAGCTGAATTGCTACGTCAATTTGACGCTGTCTGTGGACACCTTCATAATCTTCTTTATACGGGAAATCACGAACATGTGGCTTACCAGCAAGTGTATTTTTGGTATTGTCTTCACGTATTCTATCCAGTATATCACCTGTTACAGCATGCACCCTCCAGGTTTGGGTATTGTAAGAAGACGGTGCCCATTTAGCCCCATTAATTACCGCATCGACTAGCTCTTTAGAGACAGCTTTATTTTTAAAACCTCGGACACTCTTTCGAGATGCTGCGAATTCTGCAAAATTCATTTAAACCCTAATAAATAGTATATATTGATGATTATAAACACTATAACTTAGCGAGACATTAGGTAGAAATCATGGAAACTTATCTTCCAGTTAACGTCTGCTTTATTGGGGTATAACCAACCCTTTTGAATCAGCATGTTTTCATCAACATATAAAATGCTAAGTTCCAGTATTTCGGCAGGTTACCCGTTACCTTGTATCTGGTCATAGATTAGCTCCCAATATTTAGGACTTCTGTATCTACAGAGATATCTAATGAAACACCCAAAACTGTAACTTTTAGTTTGAACTCGCTTAATAGTAAGTTCCAGCCGTTAGGCTGGTCTAGAGGTCATGTTTGATCAATAATCATCCTTAATAATATAAATTGATAAAGAGTGAATATGTCAAAAAGCATAAGTGTAGTTTTTTTTATTTTTGTACTCTTGTATATGGTTAGCCTGCATTATGTATTGGACCTTATATGGCTCCTGAAAATCATTCCTATCGCAATATTAGTCGCTGGGGTGCTAAAAACAGAGTCAAGTTCAATTCGGACTATTTTATTGTTAGCACTGCTCTTTAGTGGTTGCGGAGACTTGTTATTAGCGTTCGACGAATTTATATTTGGAGTGGCCGCGTTTCTACTAGCACAGCTTAGCTACGCTGTGTTGTTTAGGCATCACTGGCAAGGGTTTCACAGTCGTTGGCCCCTGAGTGTGTTGCTCATCATGTATATGTTGATAATGGTGTGGTTGCTAATACCCAACCTTGGGAATTTACAGTTACCGGTGATCGCCTATTTCTTGACTATTGCGGCAATGGGACTATTGGCTTTGCATTCGTCTTTACCTATGCGTTGGGCAGTATCGGGAGCCATATTATTTATTATCTCTGATTCCTTCATCGCCATTAATAAATTCATTAATCCATTGCCGTATGAGAATTATTGGATAATGAGTACCTATTATGGGGCACAATTTATGTTGGTATCAGGCTTCCTTAATTCAGTAAGACAAGATGCAGAAGCTTAATGTATAGGTATTTCCACATCAATTAACATAATGAGTTTCTTGGTAAAATAGGGGGATTCAAATTCTTAATTTGTCCGATAGTCGGTAAAAACAGTTATTTTTTCAATTTAATTGTAACGTTTAAAAAACTGAATGTACAAATGTCGGTTTGTGACCGTCGATAGTTATGTGATGTTTTATTAAACGAAAATCCTGTTTATATTACCAAAGTGTTGTTGCAAGACGATGTCTTTACTCTATGTAAACTCGCTGTTTTAATGTTAAAATTTGCTTTAAATTTGACCGACACAGAGTCACTACAATGAGCCGTAATCATGACGCTATCGATTATGATCAACTTACGGACAACACCCCGATTTTGGTGGGCGTTGGTCAACATCTCATTCAAGAGTATCCCGTTGAAGAAGAAAACGTTCAATCTCCGGCTGATTTAGCGGCAGTAGCGGTTAAAAATGCTTTAGCCGATGCAGGTATCGAATCAGCAGTGGCTGAAATTGATACTATTGCCACCGTTAGATTATTTGCTGATTCCACGCCTTTATGGGCTTCGCCTTTTGGTGGCAGTAATAATCTACCCGAATCAATAGCCCGCAGAATTGGAGCGTCCCCAGAACATCGAATTTACAGTGAAGTAGGTGGCTCCCAACCGATGCAACTGTTGGCTGAGATGTTTCAAGCTCTCGCAAAGAATGATAAACAATTGGTTTTATTAAGCGGTGTGGAAGCCATAGGTACACAAAAGTTTGCTCAAAAAAATGGCCTTATCCTTAATTGGTATGAAGACGATGCAGACGTTGACCTAGAAGACCGGGGCTATGGAAAATCCTTTGTGCATGATACTGAAATTCAAAATGGCTTAACTATCCCAATATATTATTACTCTATAATAGAAAATATGAGGGCCATAAATGCGGGCTTAAGCTTAAAGGAACATGCAGAAGCAATGGCGAAGATGTGGAGACCGTTCAGCAAACGAGCAGCTAAAAACCCTTATGCACAGTTTCCAAAAGCTTTCACCATCCAAGAATTGCTTTTGGAGCAAGCAGATAATTATCGGCTCACTATTCCTTACACTAAACGATTGGTATCGCAAGATGCGGTGAATCAGTCGGCAGCATTACTACTGACAAATGTTGGCAAAGCAAAAAGCTTAAAAATTGAACCAGCTAAATGGGTATTTCTTCACGGTTATGCCGAAGCTTTTGACGCACCTGTGTACCTTCGGCCGAATGTGGGTCGCTCTGAGGCAATGGCTAAAGTGATTCAAGAAACCCTGAAAATAGCAGATACGTCTGTAGCTGATATCGACCATTTTGACATTTACAGCTGCTTTCCCTGTGCGGTAAGCAGTGCATGTGAAGTGCTGGATTTACCTACTGATGGCAGCGTGTCATTAACCCAGACGGGTGGTTTACCCTTTTTCGGTGGTCCAGGGAACAACTATAGCATGCACGGAATAGCCGAAATGGTAAATACTCTGCGCCGCGAGTCTGATGACTATGGATTAGTGACAACTAATGGCGGGATGTTGTCCAAACACGCTGCAGGGGTGTTTTCCTGCCAACCCTATGCTGTTTCGGGTAAAAAACTCGACTGGTCGAAGCTGGTTTTAAGCCGTTTCACAGCTGAAGACTTTCCTAGTTGTACACCGGCTGTGGCTCCTCAAAAAGGTAAGGTCATTAGCTACACAGTCATCTATGCACGTAATGTAGCAAATCAATGTATTGTGATCGCAGAAAATATAAACGGCGAACGTTTTGTGGCTCAAAGCACCGAAGCTGAGGTTATTATAGCAGCACAAAATTCGCCACCTTTTGGCCGTAATATCTCAGTCATTACAAATAACAATGAACAAGAAAATCATTTTGTATTTTGTCATTAAACACGATCATTTTGAACCTAGCATAAAAGGGGCTAGTTAAATGCTGCAAATATAGTTTGCCTGATGTGTTTATGTAGTCGGTTCAATGACTATTAACACAACAAAATCAGAGTCTATTGAGAAGTTTATGGACTTGTTTTATGCTTTATTTAATAAAACAAATAAGGAAATAGTATGTCTGAAACTAAACACCAAACAACATTCCTAGATAACTTTTACCATTGGGAAGCTACCCAAGCAGACAATGTATTTTTAAAACAACCTCAAAATGATGATTGGATTGAATATAGTTGGGGGAAAGTGGGCAATCAAGTGCGCAGAATTGCAACGGCTCTTCAGGCCATGGGTCTCCCTAAGCAGAGTAATATTGGCATCGTCTCCAAAAACTGTGCTCACTGGATTATGAATGATCTTGGTATTATGATGGCAGGCCATGTTTCCGTACCTTTTTATCCAACGCTCACCAACGAAAAGCTGAACGCAGTGTTCTTACAAAGCGAATGCAAAGTGGTATTTTAGGTAAGTTAGATGAATGGGCTGAAATGAGTCAAGGGGTGCCTGAGGGAATTATCTGTATTTCTTATCCGCAATACCTCAATCAAGCGCCTATAGAGGGAATGATAAAATGGGCGGACCTACTAGATCAGCATCAGCCACTTACTCAAAACCATATCCCTGAGCCAGAAGACTTGGCGATCATTATTTATATCTCGGGAACGACGGGTACATCAAAGGGCGTAATGTTTACGTATGAGCGCTTGGGGCATGGGAAATCATGTCACGTGATATATTCTTGCTCAATAATACCGCTAACAGACACTTTTCGTACTTACCACTGTGCCATAGGCGCTGATCAAAGCGCATTCAAATAGGAGTTAATTATGCTGTTTACCAATGAACATAATGCCATTCGCGCCACCATTGCGCAGTTTATCGACAAAGAAATAAACCCCTATGTTGATGAATCTGAGGTTGAGCAGACAGTTATTGATCATTTTTATTTAGCTGTAGCTCAATATAAACTGGCACTGATTTTAAAATGTATTGTAAATAAGGAAAAAATTAATTTTGTTTTTTTTCTATTTGCTTAACCGTTAAATTTAAACCCTTTAAAATAAGGGGCTACAGAGCAATTAAATAGAAATGTTTCGATTTGCTCTGATCAATGTCAGATGAATGGGAACGGGACGGTATTTTTCCAGCTCAAGATATATTCAAAAAAATGGGTGATTTAGGCTTGTTAGGCATTCACAAGCCGACTGAGTATGGTGGTATGGGTTTAGACTACAGCTATCAAATTGTTTTTTCAGAAGAGCTGGGACGGATTCGCTGCGGTGGTGTGCCAATGGCAATTGGTGTACAAACAGATATGGCTACTCCGGCACTGGCCCGATTTGGCAGCGAAGCACTTCGCCGTGAATTTTTAGTACCCTCCATTACGGGTGATGCAGTCTTTTCGATTGGAGTGAGCCACATGCTGGCTCTGATGTGGCAGCCATAAAAACTCATGCCCGCAAGGATGGTGATGATTATGTGATTAACGGTACTAAGATGTGGATCACCACCTCTACTCAAGCTGATTACATTTTTTTGCTGCTAAATACTAGCGATGAGCCAGCACATAAAAACAAGTCACTTGTGATCGTACCGACAAATACTCGGGGAATTAGTTTTTCTAAGCCTCTGAAAAAGCTAGGGATGCATTCGTCTGATACGGCGCAAATCTTTTTTGATGATGTGCGTGTGCCCCAGCGCCACCTTATTGGTGAAGAAGGTGCAGGCTTTCGCTATCAAATGCTCCAGTTTCAGGAAGAACGATTGTTTGTAGCAGCAAGCGCCTTAAAGGGGATGGAAAATAACATTAATGACATCATTGAATATGCTCCCGAACGTCAGGCATTTGGTAAATCAATTCTTGATAATCAGGTGGCGCACTTTCGTCTGGCTGAATTGCAAACAGAAGTAAAGCTGCTGCGAGCAATTGTCTACGATGGCGTTGAGGGCTATATCAATGGACAAGATGTGACACGAAAAGCATCAATGGCAAAACTTAAATCTGGGCGACTGGCTCGGGAAGTTGCCGATAGTTGTTTGCAATATTGGGGGGGCATGGGCTACATGTGGGATAACCCAGTTGCTCGTTCATACCTTGATGGGCGGTTAGGCTCCATAGGCGGAGGTGCTGACGAAGTGATGCTAGGTATTATCTGCAAGCTTATGAATACTATGCCCCGCTCATAATTTACCGATAACAACTTACTGACGTTTTAGCCATGATAAAACAGATATGGTAGGACTCAAAATGGGGTGTACTAGTAGCAATTCCTAAAATTGAGATACTGATAGAATTAGGTCGTTAATATTTATCTGGATGTGTCACAACTCATATCTGCTCAGGAACAAGAGAAATCGCTGGTATTGGAAAGATAAACGCCACTTGTTTTGCGACGTTATTAAAAATCTAACCAATTAATCTTCGTCACATTCTACTTTACATTCGCCATACAAATATAAACTGTGATGGGTGAGTGTCATATTGTGACGTTCTGCTACTTCATCTTGGCGTTTTTCGATAACGTCATCTTCAAACTCAATCACCTTACCGCATTTTAAACAAACCAGATGATCATGATGATTTTTATGGCTCATTTCAAAAACTGATTTTCCACCTTCAAAGTGATGCCGGTTTAGAATGCCTGCATCATCAAATTGATTGAGCACCCGGTAAACCGTGGCCAAACCAATATCTTCGTTATGGTCAATTAAAATTTTATAAACGTCTTCAGCACTGATATGTTGGTTTTCGGGGAGCTGTAATATCGCTAGGATTTTTAAGCGGGGGAGAGTAACTTTTAAGCCCGCTTTTTTTAATTCTTTATTTTGATCCATCATTTTACTTTCATAAAAAAGTGTGAGGTCATTATAGGGTACCTATTTGAATTTAAAAGTTATTTACCATGATCAATTATAAAAAGAGATTCAGCCCCTGTCATAATTTCAACTTAATTCTGCTAAACAAAGTTCGTCATGGATTTGTTTACACCAAGCTTTTACTCGTTGTTCAGTCAGTTCGGGTTGACGGTCTTCATCAATACCTAAACCTACAAAATGGTTTTCATCAGCCATACCTTTAGATGCTTCAAAGTCATAACTTTCTGATGGCCATTGGCCAACTAAAATAGCACCTTTAGCTTCTACAATATCTCTGACCATTCCCATCGCATCTAAGAAATATTCAGCATAATCTTCTTGGTCCCCACAGCCAAAGATCGCAACTAATTTATCTTCAAAATCAATTAATTCGAGTTCTGGAAAAAAATCATCCCAATCACATTGCGCTTCACCATAATACCAAGTCGGAATACCGAAAAGTAACAGGTCAAATTCAGCAATATCTTCTTTGCTGCTTTTGGCAATGTCTTTAACGTCTATTAGGTTTTTGCCTAATTCTTTTTGGATCATCTTAGCAATATGTTCTGTATTGCCAGTGTCGCTGCCGAAAAATAGCCCCACACTTGCCATTATTACTTATTCCTCAACGTAAATATAAATTCAATTTGGTTACAATCAACACTAGGATCGTTATGATATCAACTGTCGATAACTAATTGTATGATGCCCTTAAATATAAATCCTGCGGCACCTAAAAACAGAACAAAATAAACAACAACCTTACCGATAAGTGGTACGTTATTTTTATTAAGTACGTCATAAACCACGTAAGCCATCAGTAAAAATAGGCCTACAATCGCAATGTTCAAACCTAATGATTCAATTTGCTCATAATGGTCACTTAACATGTACTTTTTTAACTCTCTTTAAATCTGGCGCATACTAGCATAGAGTTTTTACTATGAAAAATGCCTTGAGTTATAGCACTCTGATTTATTTGAATAAAAATGCCAATATTATTTTCGCACACAGTTCAGGTTTTTCCGCATGTAACCAATGACCAGTGTCACTTATCATTTTTGCTTGGCTATTAGGAAACAGTTTAAGCACCGCTTTTTTATATTCTGGCAGTAAGTAATCTGAATTTTCACCTTTGATAAATAACACGGGTCCTAAATAGGGCTGCTCTGCTCCTATGGCCGCTGATAATTTCCCGTAATCTGTTTCAAGTAAAGTAAGATTAAACCGCCATTTCCAAATAGCGTTTTCATGATACAAACTTTTTAATAAAAACTGCCGTGTTAAACTATCAACGACATATTTTGATAAGGCTATATCCGCTTCTTTGCGGCTTGTGATAACGGATAACATCACATTGTTTAAACCTTGAAAAACCTTTGTATGGTGCGCTGTATATTGAACTGGCGATATGTCTAATACGATCAAGTGACTAATTAGTTCAGGTTGATTGATAGCAAGTTGCATTGCTACTTTACCACCCAAAGAATGTCCGACTATGCTGAGTTGTTTGATCTTGAGTCTGTCAACCAGTTCAGAAATAAGTTTTGCGTACTGAGCAAAACTAAAGGTCTGAGTAAAAGCAGACTTGCCGTGATCGGGTAAATCTACCGACAACACCTGACATGTTTCAGTCAATTGTCTACGTAATGCCGATAAATTATCCAAACTTCCAAATAAACCGTGAACCAATAAAATCCAAGGTTTATCTGAGGAGTTTGAATGTATTTGATAATTAACGTCGGTCATAAATTACATATTCGGATAGTTTGGTCCTCCTCCACCTTCAGGTACAACCCAAATAATATTTTGGGTCGGATCTTTAATATCACAAGACTTGCAGTGAACGCAGTTTTGGCCATTTATCTGAAGTTGTTTTTCACCTTGTTCTGATTCGATGATTTCATATACCCCTGCAGGACAATAGCGCTGAGCAGGTTCATCATATTGTGCTAAATTAACTGTGATAGGTACTATGCTGTCTTTTAATTTTAAGTGACAAGGCTGCTCTTCTTCATGATTGGTATTTGATAAAAATACTGAAGATAATTTGTCAAAACTTAAAACGCCATCTGGTTTTGGGTAATCAATTTTAACGCAGTCTAGAGTATTTTTAAGTTGCACGTGGTCAGCTATGTCATCTTTAAAAGTAAAGGGCAAATTACCCTTGAACCAGTTCTGCTCAAGAGTGTTATAAGCTCCGCCCATAAAGGTACCAAATTTATGGAGGGCAGGGCCGAAGTTACGAGATCTGAATAATTCATCATATAACCAAGAATCTTTAAATTTTTGGGTATAACTGCTTAAATCTTGTGAAGGATTGGCATCTGTCTGGCTTAATACTTCCATAAGTGACTCTGCGGCTAATAACCCAGACTTCATAGCAGTATGATTGCCTTTGATCTTTGCAAAATTTAAGGTGCCCGCATTACAACCTACCAATAAACCTCCAGGAAAGGTCATTTTGGGTAAAGAATTAAAGCCACCTTTGGCAAGTGCTCTTGCGCCATAAGACACGCGTTTACCCCCTTCAAGATATTGTTTAAAGACAGGGTGATGTTTCAAGCGTTGAAATTCGTCAAATGGGCTTAAATGTGTGTTGCTATAATTCAGGTCTAGTATTAGCCCCACCAACACTTGGTTATTCTCAGCGTGGTAAAGGTAAGACCCCCCTGTGGCATCGGTGATAGGCCAGCCAGCGGTATGCACTACTAAACCTGGTTGGTGTTTAGCGGGATCAATATCCCAGATTTCTTTAAAACCAATACCGTAATGTTGGGGAGATTGCCCTTTGTCCAATTCGAATTTTTCAATTAGTTGTTTACCTAGGTGCCCACGACAACCTTCAGCAAAGATAGTATATTTGGCTTTTAATTCCATACCAGGCATAAACGAATCTTTAGGCTGTCCTTTCTTATCTAGTCCCATATCACCGGTAATCACACCACCAACACTGCCATCTTGGTTATATAGCACCTCTGAAGCTGCAAAACCAGGGAATATCTCTACACCTAGAGTTTCCGCTTGCTCGGCCAGCCAACGACATATATTACCCATACTAACAATATAATTGCCCTCATTATGCATGGTTTTAGGTGTCATGAAACTAGGGATTTTAGTCCCTTTATTTTCATTATTGAGCCAATAAATATCATCTGCGGTGACTGGGGTATTAAGAGGTGCCCCTTTTTTTTTCCAATCTGGAAATAGCTCATCCAAGGCACGAGTTTCGAATACCGCACCAGATAAAATATGCGCACCCACTTCTGAACCTTTTTCTACAACACAAACCATTAATTCCTGATTTTTTTCCTGTGCAATTTGCATCAACCGACACGCAGTTGACAGACCAGCAGGGCCAGCACCGACTATTACTACATCAAACTCCATCGATTCTCGTTCCACTTGTTTGTCCTCTTTTAAGTTTCAACTATTCATAAAAATGTATATAACTATTCATAAAATAAATACTTCTGAACCTTATTCATAAGTATATTTTAGTCGGAGAATGTCTATTAATACACCAGATAACACTTTTTATTGGACCAATGTGAATACCACTGATTAACAACTTTGATGTATATAATGACTTTGAAATTACATTAAATATCTATATTTAACAAAGTGTTAATTTATACATTAGTGTTTAAATAAGGTGATCCTAAACTCAATCATTATCATATACTATGACATATATTTCGCGTTTAAAGCGCGGCCCATGTCATCTGACTGCAAATTGATATCTAAGTTGACGATAACCTCAACACAAAGTAAATTGTCGCCAACCAGATTTGAGTCGTTAGTTATCTCAAATTATAAACTTGTTACCTGTAAGTAGAGGTGAAAATGAAAATTCTTGTGCCAGTAAAACGCGCCATTGATTACAACGTAAAGGTCAGGGTTAAATCAGACAACAGCGCTGTGGATTTAACTAACGCTAAAATGTCAATTAATCCTTTTTGTGAAATTGCAGTTGAAGAAGCCGTTCGCCTGAAAGAAAAGGGCGTTGCTACAGAGATCGTAGTGGTATCTATAGGCGATAAAAGTTGCCAAGAACAAATACGTACCTCACTTGCACTGGGTGCAGATCGCGGTATTCAAATTGATACAGACTTAACCCTTGATTCGTTACAAATTGCTAAGTTACTACAAAAGGTAGTTGAACAAGAATCACCTGATCTAGTCATTCTAGGCAAGCAAGCCATCGATTCTGATAATAATCAAACTGGTCAAATGTTGGCAGCACTGACAGGCATGCCACAGGGTACTTTTGCTTCTGAAGTCTTAGTCGATGCTGGTAAAGTGAAAGTCACCCGAGAAATTGACGGTGGTTTACAAACCATCGAATTGACTTTGCCCGCAGTTGTGACAACTGACCTAAGACTAAACGAACCTCGTTATGCATCTTTGCCGAATATAATGAAAGCTAAACGTAAACCTTTAGACGTAATGCCCGCTGCTGATTTTGATGTTGACCTAACGTCGGGTGTCAAGGTCATAAAGGTTGAGGCGCCTGCACAACGTCAAGGTGGGATTAAAGTGGCTAATGTTACTGAATTAGTCGAAAAATTAAGAAATGAAGCGAAGGTAATCTAATGGCTATTTTAGTATACGCAGAACATGACAACGAACAGCTTAAAACCGAAACTCATAAACTTATGCATGCCGCATCACAAATTGGTGGCGAAATACATTTATTAGTTGCTGGTTCTGGTTGTGAAGCTGTGGCGACCCAAGCTTCTAAAATAGACGGTGTAAGCAAAGTATTATTGGCGGATAATGCTGAATATGCTCAGCAAATGGCGGAAAATATAGCTGAACTAGTGACTGAACTAGGTAAAAACGCAAGCCACGTATTGGCGGCAGCTACGACTACTGGCAAAAACTTTATGCCAAGAGTGGCAGCCTTATTGGATGTTGCTCAAATTTCTGACATCATTAAAGTTGAAAGTGCCGATACCTTTTTAAGACCAATATACGCCGGTAACGCCATTGCGACGGTACAATCATCTGATAAGATTAAAGTTATTACGGTTAGAACCGCTGCATTTGATGCGGCAGGTGAAGGCAACTCAGCACTAATAGAGACTTGCACTGTAGTGAAACCATTGGATAAAGCTGTATTTGTGTCTGCTGAATTAACAGAATCAGAAAGACCAGAATTATCAGCCGCAGATGTGATCATCTCTGGTGGTCGTGGCATGCAAAATGGAGAAAACTTCAAATTACTAGATGGCATTGCCGACAAACTAGGTGCTGCAATGGGCGCGTCAAGAGCTGCAGTGGACGCTGGTTTTGTACCGAACGATATGCAAGTAGGGCAGACAGGTAAAATTGTTGCACCTAACTTGTATATAGCCGTTGGTATATCTGGGGCAATTCAACATTTAGCCGGAATGAAAGACTCTAAGGTGATTGTTGCTATTAATAAAGACGAAGAAGCACCCATATTTCAAGTGGCCGATTATGGCTTAGTGGGTGACTTATTTGAGATATTACCAGAGCTTGAAGCTGCTTTATAAGCAATATTGATCATGTTTTGTTAAAGCCATGGCTGTTTACGTCACGGCTTTTTTTTTGGAACTTATCAATTTTATCCTTTAGTCATTTTGTTATACAACTACTAGAGGTATTTTGGGTAAATACAATCACGTTTCTAAACTTTGTTATTTAGGCTATGTTCCTTTAAATTGTTGCTGCACTGTATAGGTAACCAGTATATAGGTGATCCTTATGATACCAGCACAATTTAAGAAGCTTTTATCTGAGCTAGAGCATTTAACAGATATCCAAGTCAGG
>Ga0307488_10000087_pt1 | contig 66082 bp, 123 predicted proteins | sample SB02metaG_FD_202248 | JGI IMG/M metagenome (GOLD analysis project Ga0307488, IMG submission 202248) | Sea-ice brine microbial communities from Beaufort Sea near Barrow, Alaska, United States - SB 0.2 | ecosystem: Environmental > Aquatic > Marine > Coastal | place: USA: Alaska | collected...
ACTTCTTCATCTGAATAGCAAAGCTAGTGATGTTATCTAAGTTGATTGGAAAATCAAACAGTGACTTCATATAGCCAAGCTCCTGATCTGTAGCTATATGTTCCTCTACTCCTAGCTGTTTAGCAGATGACAAGATTGCAGGAAGGTCTGCCTTCTGGTCATTCTTGATGATGGTATCAATACATTTAAATAATATTTGATTATTCGAGTCGCCAAATGAGTCTACAGTAATCAACTCGGCTACACGAACCCAAGCATCTATATCATGCTGAAACAATGCGGACAGTACCGCTCTTTCTGCACCAACGTCATATAACTCTGACATATTATCTCCCGCAACATTTCGAACATCGGTGGAATTCACCATGAATAAACTTTTTGACAATCTTCTCGCTCTTGCCGCAAACGCTACACTTGACACTTACTGTCTCTACTGGCTTACGTCGCCTCTGTGTTGGCGTAAACTCTGGCGTGTCCGTATCTGAGGCTTTGCATCCGCCACTGTCTACAAACTCATTCTTACCGCTGGCTCTCACCGCTGTCTTTTTCTTGGGGGAAGTACCCATTGCGAATTCATCAGATGGTGCATTCTTTTCTCTTTCTTCTTCAAGCTCTTTCTTAATAAATGGAGGCATAGTAGTTGTCCACTTTGGATTCATATCTATGTCTTCTTCTGGAGTTTCATCTTCCGCTACTGGGGGTGTACCACTGTCCTGCAATGCTGCCATGAACATTGCTTTTTGTTGGTCGGACAGAGACCTCATGAAGTCATCCATACTCATGTTCGTTTACCTTTCTCTAATAAGATTGTGCTTTTCTGTTTTAGTTCCCAGACTTTACCATTCAGGCTGGATAGTCGTGCTTCCGCAACTACTAGCATCCTATTGACTCTTGAGACAAAGTTATTATCAGCTATAAGCTGGTACCGTCTCTGCTCATGCTTCTGGTATTGACCGAATGATTCTCGGTGTCTCTGCACCAATGTTTCGATCTGGTCATTGCACCAGTTTGTGATAATTTGGTAACGATTGTACTCATCCTGAAGATATGTTGCATACCCCTGTAGCATATATGCGTAATTAAACAATTCAGCCTGAGGCAACGCCTTGAGTTCTGATAAAGACATATTTGCTGCCTCAATGTACTCACCGTGAAAGCTAGAGTAATTACTGTTGCTATCATTGATGTATGTGTCTAGCTTATCCAGATGTTTTGCAAGCATTTCTGCTGCTGGATTCTCGATACCTTCTGGGGTATGATCTAGTTCTTCTTTAATTGATTCTGCTGACAATTTGATCTCTCCAAACTTCATCGGGGTCTGAGTATTTTAGTTCTACGACTGATATACCATTCATCTCGCACCAATCTATTTTATCCTCATCTCGACCTTTTGACAAGATAAAATTTGCTTTTGATCTATGAAAAAATTCACAGTACTCATAATGCTGTTGTCCATGGACTTCTATGGCTTTCATGAGATTGGGAATAAAAAAGTCAATATATAAAACACCTTTCTTGTGCGATGCCGTACTACCCGGCAGTTTTACTTCTTCAAGGATACGATAACTATGATATATTTCGTTGAGTAATTCTCTTGCTCTAATATGAAACTTTGACCTTTTACGGGTGTCATTGGCTTTTATGTCGTATTTAGTCAGATTCCACGTATATTCTCGTCCATTGAATCCTCTCACTTTCATCATACAAAGAGTTCCCTAACTTGTTCGTATATAAACTGAACCACATCTGGATTCTGACTGAGAAAATCACACGTGTTGTTAGCACCTTGAAACTTGAAGAACTTCTCAACTGCTTCTGCGTCAGTAGCATCAATCTCATTCTCTTGTAGCAACTTAGCCACTGCCGGATGTTCTACATCATTCACTGCACATTGTATAGTATACCAAGCACCGGCTGTCTTAATGAGTCTAAATTCACAAGCAGCCTGAACTACTTCTTGTGTCTCGTCGAGACCAATGCCGTAACGAATCCAGCTAGCGGCTGTTGAGTTGGGCGTACCTCCAGCATTAGATGTTTTGATCTTCCAGTTTGCGATCTGTCCTACGTGAGGCCCAGTGTCTTTCGGTACTTGCCATCGACCTACGTGGGTGATGACCATGTTGGTGCCAGCCTGATACTGTAGCATGTTTCCACAGTCTGCCATCTTCGCTGGTGCATAGGGAGAACCACCGCTGTTAGCGATATTATGCGTCACTGCGATGAGTATAGTTTTATTCTTCATCAGAGAGCCACTGATTCGTTTAAAAAACATGGACAGTAGCCGAGGCAGTGCATTTCGCACACCTGTACGTACTTCACCGTCTAATTCTACGGATGGTACCATATTAGATAGTGAATCACATATAATAAGACAACCGGGATCATTATTGACGTAATACTCTATAATATTAAGGAAATCTTCTGCTGATAATATACGATCATCTGTAGACTCTACTATTAATATATCATCTGAACTTAATCCTTTAATACCCTCAAAATTTTGCCGTGATAGTCGTCCCTCTGTATTAACATATATAATACGTTTATCTAGTCTTTGGCATTTCGCCGCAAAGTGCAAAGCTGTTGTAGTCTTGCCTGACTTGGGGTCTCCTGTCATAACTACGACAGAGCCTTCCCTGAGTCCACCGCCCAAGGCCATATCTAGAGATGGGGACACTCCGATAGTGTTTAGACTATTAATAGCAGCTAAAACTTCCGTACCAGTGCGTACAACGCTGCCATATTTACCTACTATTGCACTGCTCACAAGATCATCTGTAAATTTAGGTGCTGCTTTTACCTTCTTGGGTCGTCCCATTATAATTTCCTCAAATTGTTAAGTGTTGATTTCTTTTTACTGTATGATTGTGTGCGTCTGGTCTTGACGTCTTTCTTTTCTTCCGTTGCGTCTAGGTTGACTTCTGTCTTTTTGGCCTTGTTTTGCTCCTCCTTATTATAGCTCTCAATGGCATTTAAAGCAACCTCATTTATTGCCATTCCACCAAATACTTTGGCATACTTACCAATATAATATATCTTATCAAAATACTTGGAATTGATAGCACCTATAATAGTCTTTTCATCATATTTCTTTAATAATGTATTACAAGCACGAACCTGCCTCAAGAATGCATAATGAAGTGGCTCGCCCTTGCTCCAGAACTTGTAGGGAGGCTTAGGCTTACGGAAAGCATCTTGATACCGCAGTATTAAATACTCTGCTATGTACGCAGCGAAAGTACAATGCTCACCAGTCGTTTGGTGCTTATACTTGTGACTCTCTGACCATTTAGTCTGATATTCACTGTGAAATAATTTAGGCTTGTCCGCCATTATATATTAGTGCCTCTGGGAAACATTCTGCTATGTCGCTCTCTTCGGTAGAATCTTCTACGATTGCTGGCACATGCCACCTTGTCTTGGTTACGACATGTCCATCATAAGTTCCAACGGTATAATAATGTAAAGTAGAACCACCAAACTGTGCCTGTACTGATCGTACAAGGTATACAGCTACGCTACCCGAAACATCGATTGGTACCTCGTGAGTTCTAAAGCGTAAGCCAACTTCAACAATGTCTACGTGTAACTTTTCTACCTCATCTTTTAGAGTGAGCCATTGACTATACTCCTTAAGATATATAACACGTCCGTTGCTGAAAACTACTTTTATCCATATACCTTTTCGACCGCCCTTTTGGTATGCGGCAGCCCAACCTTCTTCGCCCTGAATATATTTATCAAGAACCACCTTGACTACTCCTTATGAATTGGTGAAGTACACATGTCGTGAGAAGCTGGTAACTTGCGTGTCTTGGTAGCATCTGACGCCATCGATGCAGCCTCTGTCATAACTGCTGTGCCTTTGCCTGTCTGAATGTTTTGTCCAGCCAAAGACTGACTCTCTGTTTTAATTGGATTATCAGTCAAATACTTTTGTACGATTTTCAATCCTCGATTCAAAGAATCAGCAATTTCTTGATCTGACATAGATGATCGATTGCCATCAATGAAATATGTTTCTACTCTACTTAATTTGCCTCGTTTAGTTGACATTTAAAAAAGTCCTTTCCGCTGCTATGAAATGTGATTTGTTGCTAGTCTTTAGATATTTTGTGTAATGATTAAATGCCTCTGGATTTGTAGACTTGAGTTGAATGTTCAAGGACACTTCTCTATTAGAATATCCACCGATTGGATCGTACAGAGAACCCAGATACGTAGCTACTAGAAATCGAGTCTTGCTAGAATCACCCAAGTCGTAATCTAGCTCTTTTGCGACCACTGTGCCACGTTTAGTTTTATGTGTCCGCTCGCCATCTTTAGCGTGTAGTTCTTTTCTCTCAGACTCAACGTCTGTTCTGCAATTATGCAGATGTTGTTTCTTCATCTGTTATCCTTTCCTGAATATGAAATATGAGGCACCATTGGGTTACAACAGTGCCTCATACTCATTATAGCCTAATCTTCAAGTGCTGACAACACTTTTCCAATTATTCCGTTCCTTTGAATGTCTTCATACCCTAAAATGGATGTGCCAATGCCTTCAATGTCGCGTAATTTCTCCATGCAGCCATATAAGCCGCTATGTGAACGAACATCTGTCTGCTTAGCGTCACCGTTAATAATGACGGTAGAATGATTACCCATTCTGGTAATAAACATTTTGATCTGCTCTACTGTGCAGTTCTGAGCTTCGTCAAGAATCATTATAGCATCATGATATGTAGAGCCACGCATGGTCTCTAGAGGCTCGAATCGAATCCTCTTCTGGTTATAATATAAACCAAACTTATCTCTACCAAGGAAGTGTCTTAAATTTTCTTCCATTGGTGCTAGATATGGCTTGATTTTGTCCGCCAGTTCGCCGGGAAGAGAACCAATGTCTTTTCCAGTACAAACTAGAGGACGAGTAACTATGACTTGATCGACACCATCTCTGAGAAGTCTACTCGCAGCAACACCGGCAGCGATAAATGATTTGCCAGTTCCTGATGGACCTATGCAAAAAGTGATGTCGTTACTCAGAATTGATCTAATGTAATCTTTCTGGTTGGGGGTTTTTGCTACTAGAACATTTGGTTTTGGTGGGTTACGTTCTTCCTGTCGTCTCTGACGACAAGCAGTTTTCTTTTTCGTTTTCGTTTTTTTATTTGCCGCTACTCCCAAAGCCCTTACCTCCGCGTTGGGAAGCCCCTAAGCTGTTTCTCACAGTGAGTGTCACCTTGGGCACTTCTTGGAAAAGAATCTGAGCGATCCTGTCGCCCATGCTAATCTCTAAATCTTCAATTGAAGTATTCAAGAGACAGACTTTAATCTCTCCGAGGTAGCCAGAATCTATGACTCCGGCTAACACATCAATCCCACTTCTGACAGAGAGTCCAGACCTAGGCCAAATGAGGCCAGTTAGCCCTTCCTCCATACCAAAAGCGATTCCTGTTTTAACAACTCTGCGTTCTCCTGATATAATGACCACACTCTCAGAAGAGTATAAATCGTATCCGGCATCTGCTTCGTGTGCTTGCGTAGGAACCTTTGCTTGTTCGTTTAAAAGTTTTACGTTAATATTGTAGCTCATAGTAAATCACCAAAGTCTGTGTCTCCAAGGTCGTTGGTGGTTGCACCAATTTTGTAAGATGTTATTTCATGCTCTTGCGGAGCCACTTGTACTGCTTCACTTCTCATCCATGGGTCTGTCCATCCAGCGATAGGATTTTTACATCCAGACTGATATGGTAGACCAATCGCCTTGCGACGACTCATGCACAACCAATCAACATACTGACTAAGAACTTTCTCGTTCAGTCCAATGATTGATCCATCTTTGAATAAGTATTCTGCCCAAGCTTTCTCTTCTCTTGCGGCACTTTCAAACATCTCACACGCCTCTTCTTCACATTCTTTGGCAATTTTATCAAAGCCTTCTTCTGGTGAATTCCTGAGAATCTTAATGATCTCTTGAGTATTGTATAAATGCAGTGCTTCATCTCGTTTGATGAGCTTGATGATATCTGCATTCCCCACCATCTTTTTATTTTCAGCAAAGGCAAACGCACATACGAATGAAACGTAGAACCTAACTGCTTCAAGTATATTAATAGTAACGAGTGTTAAATATATTTGTTTCTTGAGAGCCTTGGTCGATGTAGCAGCCTTGGTCATCTCTGATAGTTTGTTATACTCTTTTATAACTACTTTGGCACGTTTAAGTATTTCCTTATCTTCAAAACAACTATCTAGAACTTCGCCGGGTTCATTATAAACATTCTTAATAATGTAAGTATAACTGTAGCTGTGTATCTGCTCAAAGAACTGCCATGCATTCATTGATGCTTCTAGCTCTGGATTAGACACAAACTGCGTTAGACTGGGGACGCCGCGACAAATCACGGAGTCTAGCAAGGTTTGATATTTCAGATTGGACGTGAAGATAAACTTTTCGTTCTCTTCCATTAGACCTTTGTAGTCATTACGATCTTTCGTTAGACTGATCTCTTCGGGCCTCCAAAACATTTCCATCTGTTTTTTATACAGATCAAAGAATACTGGGTACTTAAATTTGTCGTACCGCTGTAGGCCCAAGTTTTCGCCCAAGAATAAAGGTTGTTGTTGATGGTCAACATTCTTGATATTTAATATTGTCATTAAGTATAATTCTCCTCTAAAATAATATACACAGTATGGTCAAATACTACACGAACCACCGACACAACCATCCTCTTCACCACTATCTTTGTTATGCTCTTGGTCTCCATCTGGGCTATTAGCGTAATAAAAGTTCTTTAATCCGTATTTATATCCTTTGATCTGGTCTTTAATAAGAGTAGATAATGGTATATTACCATCTTCATAATGAGCATAGTTATAATATAAATTAATACTCATACTCATATCTACAAATTTTTGTATTACGGCACCAATATTAAGTAATGCATCATTGTTCTTTAAATCCCACGCTATCGTGTAATAACTTTTCCGCGTACTATAGTTTGGCACCAGTTGCTTCAAAACGCCATTCTTAGCCTTCTTGTAGGAAAGTAGATTCCTGACAGGTTCTATTCCATTTGTGCTGTTCTGGATGACGCTAGAGGACTCACAGGGCATGATTGCAGACAGGGTAGAGTGTCTCATCCCATGCTCTTTGATTCGACCCCTGAGAGCCTCCCAGTCCATATTATACTCTGGCTTTACCAGTGTGTCAACAGTCTTTTTATACCAATCAATGGGAAGAAGCCCTTGTGCGTACTTAGTATCATCAAACTTTGCACATGGGCCTAACTCCTCTGCCAAATCGACAGACGCTTCTATGAGGTAGTATTGAATCTTCTCCATCATGTCATGGACTAGCTTTAAAGCCTCTGGGTCCGTATAAAGTGTCTTGTTTTTAGCTAGCCAGCCTGCTAGATTGGTTACTCCAATCCCAAGAGACCTTCTGTTTTTGGTGAAATTTTCTCCTGCTGGCACAGGGTAATCTTGATAATCAATTACTGCTTCAAGAGTTTTTACAGCCATTTGGCAAGCGTTGGCAATATCCTTGTCCGTCTTTAGCTCCAGCAGATTTAGTGCGGACAAGATGCAGATACCAATTTCTCCATCTTTGTCGTCTATGTCACTAATGGGCTGAGTCGGATGAATGATCTCTTGACACAGGTTTGACATGTGAACGGGAATGTCCCATGAGCCATGTTCGTTTGCGTTGTCAATATTCATTGAATATATCCTGCCGGTCTCAAGTCTCTCCTTAGCGTAAATCTCTGCTAGCTTACGTGCCGGGATTTTCCTTTTCATTCTAATGCTACGGGAGTTCTCGTACTTGATATAAAGTTTTTCAAACTCCTCATTGTCTCCAAACGCATCGTACAGTCCTTGTGCTTCTGCTGGACTGAATAATGTAATGTCTTCATTTTTAATTAATCGTTCGTAGAATAGCTTGCAGAATTGTATAGAGTAATCCAATTTTCGAACACGATTATCGTCAGTGCCAGCATTATTCTTGAGTACCAACACGTCTTCAATCTCAAGATGCCAGAATGGCACATGTACAGTAGCTGATCCTCCACGTATACCGTTTTGACTTGTCGCCTTGACTGCTGACTCAAAGATTTTAAGATATGGAATCAGTCCAGTGTGTACAACTTCGCCACCTCTAATTGAGGAGTTGATAGGTCTAACTCTCCCGATGTTGAGTCCAATGCCAGCACGACGTGCCGTGTACTTACCAACAGCATGTACGCTGGCAAATATCGAAGCCAAGTCATCTTCTACGTCAACCAGTACGCAACTTGCAAACTGTTTAATTTTAGTTCTGACTCCAGCCATGATTGGCGTTGGCAGGTTTACCTTGAAGGTAGAGAAGCACTCGTAAGCATTGATTACATCTTGCTTGTCTTTAAACAAGGATAGAGCGATAGACATGTAAGCAAACTGTGGAGTCTCGTACATTTGATGAGTGATACGGTTCTTCACTAGATATTTGTCTACCATCTGCTGTAGTCCAGCATAAGTAAATAAATAATCTCGATCATGTTTAATATGTTTATCAAACTCTTTGAGTTGAGATTTATTCCACTTAGTCTTCAATGCTCTATCGTATACTCCGTCGTCTATATTATTATATATATGCTCATGTAGCGGAGGTGGCTGATCGTGATTTTCCCAAAGGTCTTTACGTAAAGACATATTCAAGAGTCGAGAAGCTACATACTGATAGTTAGGATGACTTGTAGACACCAGATCATTAGCCGACTTGATAAGAATTTGATGAATTTCTTCAGTTCCTATTTTGTCTCGTAACGAAAGGTGTGCGTTCATCTCGATATCAGAAAGAGATACTCCGTTAATTCCTTCTATGGCCCACTCAACAACTTTATGAATCTTTTCTACACAATAATCTTCGAGATTTCCATCTCTCTTGGAGACCTGCATTGTACACCTCACCTAGGGAATTTATGAAAATGGGGGAAAATAAACTTAATTATTTATCATTCTGTCTATTACTCGTTCTACTATCCATTTAATAATATATGGTAATAATAGATTTATGAGTAAAATAGCTATGATAGAGCCGCTCACTTCTGACTTCATTTGCTGCTTAGTGAACTTATAACACTCTTTTTTCAGCTTTCTGACGTCGCTGCTGGATGCACCAGCAAAATCAGTGCCGCCTTCTAGTGCCAGTGTAGTCCAAGCCTGAGCATATTGCAAAGCCTTCTCTGCTAATCTACGAGACTCTTCGTCTTCAAAATTAGCATCTATCTCATAATGAAGACTTGTGTCAGGAGATAGTATTTCGTACTGGCTGGAGAGCGGTGGTGCCCCAAAGACTTTAGTGTCATCGTCTATGTTAAAGTTGATGTCTGGAAAATTCTTTAGTTTAATTGTGCCTGAGCCATCTACGTCTACATACACTTCTTCCAACTCTACTGAGAAAGTAATAATCTTTACAACACTTAGAGTTGGCCTATTCTGATTAAAAACTAATTGAACTGGTCCCTGTCCAGAGTAGAGCATAGCATTTAAAGGTGCTACACACTTAACGTTATATCCCTTAACGTCTAAGCCATTTTTTTGAAAAGCCTTATTAATTTGGCTTGTTATTTCCAGTACGTCCATTGTTATTGTATTCCCTTGAGCAAATTGTTTATTAATTAACGAGTGACCACGCCAAGCCAGAGAATAAATTACTTAGTCCTGTTTTTTCTTTTGAACTAAGCATATGCTCGGTGTTTCCTGTGACGTTAAAAATTTCTGAAGTTAGTCCTTCGTCAAATCCTTCGTACTTTCCTTCTAGTCTACCCTTAAACACAAGGGTCGCTGAATGTACAATGAGATCATTCACCTGTTGTAGGGTAATGGTATCATAACTTTCAATCCTACTTGATAGCTCCAAAAAGTATAGAGCTATTTCAAGTTGGTCTTCTTCGTTGTCCACTGACGAGGAAACAGGCTCGACAACTACTTTGATCGCTTCCGATGGCTCAGTAATAGAAATGCTAGGCACTTCTGGTTCTGGCTTAGGGGTTGGCGAATCTAGCAAATCGAAAATCCCATTACCAAACACTCCATATGAAATTAGGAGGATAGCAATAATGTTCTTAATCATTTGTTGTTACCTCCACTACTTTCTTTACTACTTCAACTTTTTCGTCAACTGTCCGGTCATTTAATAATGGGAACACGCCATCGATAGCTGAAACTGCTTTTGGTAAACCGTAATCTGCACACTCTGTGCGGAGTTGGTGCCAAAGATCAATAATATGTAAGAATTGTTCCTCTTCTGTAACTACTGGCTCCACCACAACTGGTTTGTTAGGATTAACAGGTGTAGGTGTAGGTGTAGGCTTTTTAATAAACGATAGTAGTCTTCCGACTACGCCTGTCACATCTCCGTATGATGACACTAAAATCAATACGCCAACGGCGATTGCTCCAATTCGTAACATTGTTTCTGTTTCCATTACTTATCATTCCTTTCGTATAATAGTTCACCATCGACTATTAGTTCATTTGGTGTTGTTGATTGGCCTTTGCCGTGATACGGACAGGGTGTTGTGTGACCATCACCGTGAGTGATTATTCCAGTACCCTTGCATATACATTTTGAGACATCTGGATTTGGTCCATCTGGCACAATGACATCGGGGTTCTTTTTGAGTATCGCCATTTCAGAAAGATCGAAAGCTTCCGAAATAACAATTTGCATTTGTTCTACGCTAGCACCGTGCATGTCCAAGACATCTGTTACGACAGGTTCTTGTTTAGCACATCCAGCAATAGAAACGCATAGCAAAGCTCCGAAAACTACTAAGTTACGCATATTATTCTCCAGTTAATAAAGTTTTCCTATACTATTATATCCATATGTACGACAAAAGACATATAAAAATATTCTATTTAAGTAAGTGAGTATGTAGTTACTCCAGTATTATCTATAACACGTTTTCTGGTATAGCCATCAGTGTCTGTGACTATTTCAGCCTTGAGTGTTGCCGGAGTTGGGTCAGGCAATATCCATAAGTCTGCATCTTCTGGACTAACATTATAATTTATGTTTATTGATACGGATTAACTTATGATATTATGGATTGCCACCGTCTACGCTTGGTCCATTAAATCGTGCTGTCAATCGAGCCTCTTGTGCAAAATAATCAACAGCTTTAACTCTATCAGTTAATGGCTCTGGATTGTATGTATGCACTGTACCCGCACTGAAAACTACACAACTGCCTGAAATACCACTTTCAATATCGGCATTTGCATTAGTCATTACGTCTGTAGTAGATACTTTTGCCATGTTAAAAATTCTCCTGTAAAAATTCTAGTAAAAAGTTATGAGTCTGTCCTATTCTGAAATCTTTTCCCGTATTTATCTTCAAGTTTAATATAATTTATAGATACTAATGTTGTATCAATAGTTTGCGTGGATGAAAAATAGTTTCCTCCTGTAGCTACTGTCACGGCACCGCCACCTGAAGACTTTAGTGAGGCACTTGCACTGGTTATAATATCCACTGTAGATGTAGCCATGTATTTATACCTCCCTCAGTAGTAGTGTATATAAAACGCTTATTAATCGCCATAAAGCAAAAATTGCTACGAACACCATAGTGATGTTCATCTTGGTGTGCAACCTTCCCTCCGCTTCCTTGGCTCGTTTCTCCTCTAGCTTATCTACTGCCTGCATAGCAAACAGGTGATCTTCAATCTGCTGGACTACTTCTCTAATGTCGGAGTCTTCATGTTCATTAAGTAATCCATGCTGAAGCATACCCATGGGTTTTACTCTAATGATATACCCATTAATTATTTCAAGATATCCATGAGACCTAGGATCAATTCTTAATTCATTCTGCTTTTTGTCTAGTTCTCTTTGGATGTAATTAGTAGTTAATACTGTATGATGGGCATCCGTTTCTTGCTTTGGGCTATCAATAAACCTTTCATCTATTGCTGTTTTAATAAGGTCATCGATTCTAAGCTTAACTATGTCGCTGCTAACTTCCGTAGCAACAAACTCTTCCATCTGTTTCAATGGAACAGCTTCCGACTCTTCGGTAGCACGTCTATTAAGTTTAATTGACGCTACATCATAGACAGAATTATTATTCATGTCCAATCCGTTATAAATTTTCTTTCTCATTGAACCCCTCCCAAGCAGTGAATCAAAATACTTTATTCAAATTGAATTCAACTTTTCTAGATGGAAATCCATCTACATCACTAAACGCCCAAGAACCATTTCCCGATAGCATTCCCCGTGCGTCTTTTTCTCTAATCCAGAATGATCCATCAGGTTGATCAAAACGTTTAGGCCCACTGTTAAATACGCCCCAAGAATTTTGAACTAAGAACAAAGTTTCATCGTAGACTTCACGTGAGTCGTCCATCGCCACCCATGCCATTGCGTGATTCCAGCCCCCGCTACGACGGGCTATCCCATGTTTGTCTCGACGTGAGGAAAATCCATAACCGCTACAGACACTTAAAGCATACCCATTCGCAATTGCGTCACGGGCTTCGTCTATCGTCTTGACCAGACTGATAGTAGTGACTTGATGCTTCTTGCCTTCGTTTTTTACGTCTGTGGGTACGCCACCTCGGCCCCATCGTGATCCAGTGGAACTGTTGTACTTGGTGAAATCAACAAACCCATAATCTTTTCTCAATAAGATGCCACCATTTTGATGGACAAATCGTGCTGCACCAGAACAAGACATCCCTTGTCCGCCATGTCCACGTGATCCGTAGATAGCTTCTGTTGCACTTCTTGTCTGCCAGCTTTCTGCTTCGCCACCAATGATTTCATGCACTCTAGTAACATCAACAGCGTTACGTGTAGAATGCGAGACACAATCTCCCGTGGTTTGTTTTTCGTGATATCCAAATGTTGGATCAACTTTTTGTATACCTTTATAAAGTAATACTGTTTTACCTTCTCCAGTGCCGTAAAGATCGTATGCTGCTGCACCAAATAATGGATGTGGCAACTCTCCGAGCAACTTGTCTGTGTCCTCTGGATCACACCATGCTCCCATTAATCCGTCTTTGTAAGCGTTGAGAATATCCCTTGGCGTTGTGAACATATTAAACTCCTATTTCCTATTATTAAATAATGTGCGGGTATGGATAGGGTTTTTGTATATACCAGACCCTAAACTGGTGGATTATCCTTACTCTTTTTTACTTTACTCTTCGACTTCGATTACTTCAACTTTGTCTTTCTTGTTATCATTGATCCACTGGATGGCTGAATTCAAAGCCACTGTGACAATTGGAACAAGAAGTAGACCCATATTACCAAGATCAAGACCGGCAAGGTTCTCACCGACGTAAGTAAGTGCTGCTGCACTACCTACTAACAGTGCGTTGAATGCTAAAGTCTTAACGTCGTCTTTGTCTAAATTAAATCGTGCTGATGCCATTGTTAGTACCTCAATTTGTAGTTAGTAAAATGCTCATTAAAAATCCATCGTTCTGATCGTCGGATATTCTCAGGGGATGGCCCTGCATCCTGATTGGACGTCCATTGCTTAATCTCGTCTGTCTAACGAAAGTGCGATTCATGTCCAAACAAGACTTAAATTGATCTAGGGTTTCTTGCTGATCATTTTCTTTTAATAGAGAAATCCAGTCAAATCCTTTGATTAGACTAGTGTTCAGCGAATCTACTGTTTCTAAATCATAAAACATATTGTTACCCCATATCAATTTACCACTTTTGTCAGTCTCAAACATAGCAATATCAGCATAATTCAATGCTGCTTTGCAACGTTCTTTGATGACTCGTTGACTAATTTGGACATCGACAAGGTTTTGTCTTATTGTCTTGACGGTATCCTTAATAGTCCTACCTCCATGTGCTGTTATTTCGTCTTGTAATTCTTTAATTGCTTCCATTGCTGCTTCTTGACGTTTCAATAAATTAGTTAAAGGTTTTACAACTTTGATCCAAAACCATCCGGCCAAGGGAATTAATACTCCCGTTACTACTGTGCCAGTGATAGTGATCAGTTCTTCTAAATATTTCAAATCAAAATTCACTGATTTCCTCCTCACTGAATTGTAGGCTTAGGAGCCTGACGCCAAGCCCATCCACGAAGAGATGAGCCTGACGCCACGAATCCACTTGACACATACTGCTATTCTGCCGAGTCCTGAGCTTTATAGGCATTCGTTACTGGCTTTTTGCCACCAGCCATGAATACCAATTCGCCGGGAACTGCACGCGAAGGAGTAGCCGCCTCGTCGTTACCAAAATCAACTAAGTTTCCAGCTGCATCTCTTGTGCTACTGAGTTCGTTGATGCCGTCAAAGCTGTCGGAATTGTAGTTCCCACCTACAGATAACACTGATGACGATACGCCATTGATGTTCTCTGCGTTTGGTCCTGCCATTGCCAACAAGAAATCTGCACCTTTAGCGGGAGTGAATGCAAATGTGCCACTAGTATTAGCTTTTACTACTTTGGCTGCATCTTCAATCATTTTTGATCCCGTAACTGGATTTCCCATGGCTACGTCAGCAACAGACAATGCTTTAGTAACGGGGCTGTCTGGGCCTTTACCGTTTGCTTTTATGAGCGATCCGCCATCGTTGACAACTGGGCTACCGCTTACTGGCTTAGAAACTGCCATAATATATACCTCATTTTAAAAAACTTTATGTTAGACCTATATTGTCCTTGTAAAGTTCCTGTTGTCCTACTCTATTATACACGTAAAACAACCCTAAAAAAAACAAAAAACCCCCTCACTAAGCTAGTTGGTGAGAGGGTTCTTCGCGTCGTTGGTAGACAGGAATCAGAGATATCTACGTTCAATGACTCTAGACATCCTTTTAATTTTCTTCCGTACAGTCTCACGGCTGACTGAGCGAGAGGCAGATATCTCAGATATGGTGGCTCCTGCCGCACGTTCCCTGAGCATCTCTGGATCAGATGAATGATTTATCTCATCTTGTAGGTCTACCATCTCAAAATCGCCTCTGTCAGATTCTGCCAAATTATTATGCATCATCTGTCGCGTATATCTGGTGTGCCGCTTTTGGAACTTGGAAGCCTTGACGCATTCGATAAATACGCCTTTAAACAAATACGTAGTAAACTTGACGTTAAATTCTGGCTTAAAAGTCTCTAGCGAGTGCCACAATCCGTGCAGTTTACAGATTTCTAGGGAGTCTTCATCTAGAGTCTGGCGGAACTGACGGGTGGCTTTTTGCATTACCATCTGGTAATCTCGGTTGCCTAGTGCTAATTCGATCTGGGTATTCATTGCTTTGCTGTTCATCATGCTTAATCTTCCTCTTCCTTATGTAATATAGTTTTTGAAATATGTTTACGTACACTCTTGAATTCAAACATTTTGCCTATACCGACGAAAAACCGATATCTGCTAATGATTTTTAGTACCTCAATTCCGGGGGTGGAATCGAGTGTTTCCATGATATCTGGAGTAATGTCGAAGTTACAGTGACCAATCCAGCAGTCGTAGTTCTCTAACATAGCCATATCTTGAATCATTTGATCTGATATTGGTAGGCTACTAACTGTTCCTAGCTGTTGCTCTGCGTCGTAACGCTCATCTTCTGACATGGTTCCATCATCATCTATAAGTTCACGTGCTATCTTATTACTTAAATTATCCAGTAACGTATTAAGCATTGGTGAATTGATTTGTTTTTCTAGCAAATCTTGGTATGTTTGCCAGCCTATCTTGCGTTCTTCTACTATCATCTTGGACCTCCTTAGTCCATTCATTATAGCATATCTGATGGTCGAATGCAAGGCTTTTGTGGTTTTTTATTTGCGATACAAATCTGCACATTCTTATCTAACGGCACTTGACCAGCAATTTTTTCGTATACTGAAACAAGTGCGTCTTCCTGCTCATCATTTATGAAGTGATTTCCGATCATTTCCAGTGTTTTCATGTAACAATTATCTTTAGATAATATCTGTAATACTTTAGACAGACCGTCTATGGACTCTTTATTATAATCAAATATTTCTACATCCACTTGTACTTTGCCATCTACTCCGACAAAATAAGTTATTCCTGCTACTTTTGATTCGTCGAAGTATTCAGTTGCTTCTTCTTGCTCTACGCTGTCCGTGTTTTTTAAAAAGTTATTTAGCATGTCTAAGTATTTCCTTTGCTGTTCTATTCCACGTGAAGTTGTTGGCTGTCTCAATTCCCGCCACGTTGACTTTCGTCCTTCCCGATTGTTTGTCATTGTGAAATGACCTCATGCGAGATATTAAATTATATTGTGAGTCTGAATCAAAATGTGCCCACTCACCCTTTTTACCGTCAAACCATATTCCATCATAAGCTTTCTCTGTGTCGTTAATAGGTATAAGCATTGAATTTTCTTCATTGCAAAATTCTGTATGGGCAGAGTAGTCTGTAGTTATAACGTGTTTGCCGCAAGCCATAAGCTCTAAAAGTTCTAAGTTCCAGCCTTCTGCTCTAGATGGAAACACTCCACAGTCTACCTTACTCATTATATTATACACTTCTTGGTGAGTTCCCACTCTGTCTATGAACCTGACTTTATGTCCTATTTCTAGATTCCTGTACAAGTTCTTCCATTCTTCTGTCTGCTCTTTACTTAAGAATGGATTATCACACATCAGCCATAACTCTACGTTATCTACGGTTCTAAATGCAGAGTCAAAAGCCTGAGCCAATATGTCATGACCCTTGCGTTTCTCCCACTTTCCGCAATTAAAAAATATAGTTGTGTTGTCTTTCGTTTTTGCGTTTTGCGACGGTCGAAACAAATTGGTATCAACTCCGAGTGGAACAACAGATACCCTGTCTTCTTCTAGTCCTAGCTCTTGATGAATGATGTGCTTCGCCCAGTGCGAACAGACGAATAGCTTGTCTGTACTTTTAAGATGGTGTGCTTCTAATTCGCTGAAAGCATCCAGTTCAAATATTGGAAAGCCTATTCTTGTGCCTTTACCGACAAACTGTGCCATATCATGCTGATGCCATATTCTCAAACATGGTGCGTTCACGTCAAACATTTGAGCCATCAACATCGCATGAGCCACTGTATCGTGGTCCTCTTGAGTAAATACTGAAGGCTTGCCCATAGGCCAATAAGCTACTTGTGGACTTAACTTTTTAAGAATATTTAATGTAGTATAACCATAGCCTAAATTATTAACTGGCCCTATAATATTAATCATGCATATTCCTATTGTGTTTTATCCTGTAATGCTATCTTCAAAAAAGAACCATCTTTTTAAGTCATACGGCCTGTGATCTTCATTAATCATCCGAAGATGTTCTAGGACTTCATCCATATTAGAGAAAATATGTCTATGAGGCAGCATAAAAAATAGCCAGTTTGGTGCGTTTTCTTTGCCTTGAACACAGTTGACCAATACTGGTTTCTTTTGCCTGTTTGCTGTAACGATTTCTTCGTATGTTCCACAGGCATGAACGTCTGTATCAATCTGTGCGATTATAAAATCAGATATGTCCACGCATCTAAGGTCTGCGTTTCTAATTACTGCAAACTCTTTCTTGAGCCTGTCATACTGACCTGTTGCCTTGTACTCATGAATGACAGATAAAGTCTCATCTGTTTCTTTTACTGAATGTACGGGTTTCTGGCATGGGTTAATTACTTTGACGCCCATATCGTGCAGAGGTTTTGTGACACGGTGTCGCCACTGTGAGCCTCTGTCTGCTACGCGATCCATTGCACCCACAAGGTAGGTTCGCATTCCATTTAAATTGTTTTTTGTTTCCATGATTATACTCCTTGCAAAATTAGGGGCAGTCTACCCATCAACAAAGTAGACCGCCCCCGTTTCGCCTCAGAAAGGGTGTAGGAATTAGTCCTTATCGAATGGAGTGTTGTCTTCTTCACTCTTACCTTCGGACTTTGGACCCAACTCGATGTTATCTGCCATTACACAGACAGAGCTACGTGTCGTTCCATTGTCGTCTTCGTAATCATCGATCTTTAATTTTCCTTGTACTCCTACCAACCTTCCTTTCTTCAGGTGTTCGGTGAGAATCTCTGCTGTCTTACCAAAGGTAAGGACATTAAGAAACAAGGTACTATCATTACGACGGTCATTGACTGCCAGACGAAACTTCGCCATTGGAGTACCTTTCTTGGTTGTGAGAAAATCGGCATCTTTTGTCAATCGACCACAACCTAACCATGAATTAATATTCATATTTTATCTGCTCCTAAAGTTAAACATTGCTATTGGATGAAGGCGTAATTGTATTGTCAACTAACCTAGAGCCTTCTTCTAGGATTTCGTTGAGGCGTTGAACCTCTGAGGCAATCTGCTGCGATTGCTGCATTAGCTCATTGATTCGTGTTCGTATAGTTTCTAAGTGTGCTGACGCTAAATCAATCAATTCCATTATAAATTTCCTTCCGTTGTAAAATAAGATAGTACTTGTTTGTGAGTCCAACTTTCTGTGTAATTACCATCCGTGCAAAGGTAGGCAATGTCTACATAGTCCTTATAGGCCTGTGCTAGAAGAGTAACGATTAGATTTACTTCTCCTTTGTCAATGGCCTTATTAATTAGTTCTTCCATCTGTAGCGTATCTACTTCTTTGGGTTTCACTTCACACACCTATGATTTCTAATTGAACTGATGCTTCTTCAAACATCTCTCTTGCATTCCTAAAATCATTATACCACTTGAGCTGTACATTTGACAACTTTTTAGTGATTATTTTTTTAATGCCGCTCTGTATGATAGCCGCTGCACATTGTGAACAGGGCTGGAATGGGTGAGTATATAAAGTACACCCTTTTACAGACGCATTAGCGAACATCAATGCGTTCATCTCGGCGTGTATGATGTTCATGTACTTTGTGCCTCTCTGATTCAGTCTATCGTTATCCTCTATTCCGCGAGGAAAACCGTTAAACCCAACAGAAACTACAAAGTTCTCGGGTGACACTATGACTGCACCAACTTGCGTAGAGGGGTCTTTAGACCACTTGGACACAAGCTCTGCCATGTCTAAGTATCTACTGTGCCAGTTTGTCGTATTCATACCAAAGTAGTCCTGTATTAGCTAGTGCATAAGCGAACCACATCAGGGCGTGAGGTAAATCTCCGCCCTTGATGCAGAATGCCGTGGTCCATAAATAACAAAGTGTCGAAATTATAATTGCCGGTATTGTCATCATATATTGTCCTTCCTTTTTCCTTAGTCCTATTATACTACGATGCCTGCGGAACATTCGCAATCACAACAGTCTACATTCCCTGTGAGTAATAATTTAGATTCTAGTTGCTCCACTATTAATTGTTGATGCATTGGGATGTTCCCTTAAAGTTTGCGTGATAAAGAACCAGTGATCAGCTGCTGGCTGAACGCTTTCTACGCCTTCCTTTAAGAATCCTACCGCATTATCCGCACCAACTAGTGATGTACTGTCCTGAGATACGAGCATCATGAATACTTGACTTGATCTATCGTATAGTTCATTGTATTGGTCTGAGTATACATAATTTTGTAGCTGCCATACCTCAGTGCGGGCAGTATAGCCACCGTCATCTGTACTCACTACCAAGTCTCTGGCTTCTCTTACAGTGATTTCCCCATCGCTAGCAAACGCAGAGAACATTGCATGTAGTCCATCGTCCCATATATTATCCCGATTAATGAAGCCCTCTGCTGGTATTGGGTGCTGCTCCTCCAGTTGTTGTACTGGTGTGTTGTTAATGACCTCGCTGAGTAGAACACTTTCGCCATCCACTACAAATCCAACATCCTGTACCGGAGTCCTAGATAGGACTGGTGGCGGGACATACGTTAAATGTGCTGGGATTGCGGGACCAAATACTGCGTCTGCGTCTAATGCTACTCTGGTCTCAAGTTGTTCTAATTTCAGCTTCATAATATATTATACACTATTTTCTTTTACTAGGGTTAAGTTTTCTGAATCAATCTCACTATAGTCAGTATACCACAATTTACCATCCATGTCAAGGGGTACAGCAAAACTTGTTGACATTAAAATCATCTTAGCCACCAGTCTAATTGAGGGTCATATGAGTCGCCTAGTTTATTAGGGTGATCCATTTCTAAGGGATATACCCGTGTATCTGGCTGATTAGGCGTAGTTAGGCAGTCTTTTCTGACATACGTTAATTCAAGTACAGCAGGAACCCCATACATTTCTGTTCTAATGTGATTATTCATATGTAAGTGTATGAGTCCATGTGTTTCATTTAAATGGCTTAGAGCGGCCCTCCAAGCTTCATAAAAGGGTGCCATGTGCAGATGTATCTCTATGATCAATTGGGTTACAGAAGACAAGTCTGGCTTAGCCACTAGGACTTTTAACTCATGTCCTTCTATGTCCATTTGTAATACAGAGTTAGTATATAAAGTAAGATCGTTCATATTTGTTATATACTTTAATATAAAATTGACATTATCATTCTTATCTGCTAGGTCACATCTGCCCCCGCCATCATATATATCGATTTTAGCATTTGGATTGATCTTCAAGTATGCCTCTTCAAAAGTCGTCTCGTTTTGGCATCCCACAGATACTAGCCTATCAGTGAAAAGAGAAGGGTCAGCGACGTAGCCGCCATCTCTATCAGGCGTACCAACTCTGACCTTATTCTCATGATAAACTGGCATTAATAAGTCTTGAAGTGAGTCCATGTTATTCCTTGCTTTCGTTGTATTGGGGAGTTTTGATGTTATCCTAGAACTCCCATAAACTAGGGGGTGAGGGTTATGCTGTTGCGTACTGTTTCTTCCGCTTGAGGAGGGAGTTAACTCGCTCAATCTTAGCACCAACCTCTTCAACCCATTCTTTATTACGTTTCTGGGTATTGATATAGTCCAGATCGGTTCTGTTCATGTGAACAACCGAGGTGTAAACATCTTCAAACTCAGAAACAACTTCGTACCGACACGCTCGTAGTTTTTGACATCGAACATCGTTAGGTACACTAATCACATCTGCCGGATTTACTTTGCAGATCATCAAGCGATTGCTGCCGCCTTCGTCATCGTCACCGCTATCGCCATCGATGCCGCCATACTGTTTGGCATAGTCGATGGCACCGACATGCAAACCAGCAGAACAATGTTTTTCTCTATTGCTGTCTACTGCTGCTCTCGGCATCTCACATACGCTACCGACACTGTTGTCAATCTTGCCTGTGTAAATATCAGTGTAGTCAGACTTCACTGCTTTGTATGCCAAGAAACAACCATCGGCAGTGATAGGCATTTGCTTGTGACCCATGAAATCAAACAACTCAACGATAGCATTGTCAGATGGATTGTCCGACATGTTATCTAAAAAGTTAAGCATTGGCTCAAATGGAAAACCTTGATCCATCATGTTAAGCATCGTGTCCGTAAACATCTCTGGCATGGCGTTGCCATCCCAAGACAACTGACCATTTTCAACTCCGATGTATCCTTCGCTAAAATCTTGAACAGCTGAGACAACATCATAGGCAGCCTCAAAAAATTCATTCTGCCCATTCTCAAGATAATGAACCAGTTTCTTATATCGTGGATGAGCCTTGCCAAAACTATATGTTGCTCCTCCGATAGTCGCAATCGCATTGCCGTCATGTCCAATTAAATACTTCATACTAAAACTCCTATTGTTAATCGTTACCATCTATATATTATATCCTTAAGCTACTACTTTGTCAACTTCTTTTTTGAGATAATCCAAAACTATCGCTTTGTCGTCCGCATGGCGGAACCATCGTGGAGCAAACTTGAGCATAGGTGCTGACTTATCAAGCATCTCGTCCAATTCTACCCTTGGCTTGCCGTAGTTGGTGGGCCAGCCACCGCGTGATCCTAGAAACGGTCGGAATATTGACTGTAGGTCAGTGAACTCCTCGATCTTCGTTGGATTGGTTTCGGTTGCTTTGAGTGCGTTGGCGATCTCACCGATCTCGCCTGTTGGCTCCCAATTCACATCCTGCATCAGTTCCAGAACTCTACTTGATTCTTGAAAGTCTTTAGCGTCGAGCATAACCGAAATGTTCTCACCCATTTCTTGCACCAGCGTCTTTGCAGAACTTGTGTAGTCATGGATGCGTGTCCAGTTTGGATTGGTGTCGATCTTACGTTGGCGACATTTGCTTGCGGTCACAAAGTATACTGTTTGATCTTCGCCAATAATGTCGTGATCGTACAATGCCTTAAGAATCTTCTTGACTCCGTAAGCACCACGCTTAGTCACTCCACATCCCATGTCAAAGATTTCTTTGTTCTTGAGGATATAGATGCAATCAGTTTCCTTACGCATGTCGATGCGACGACTCTGGATGTCTTCAGACTCTACGTCATAGTAATCAACTTCCGTCTGTCCTGCTCGACCACCACCCGATGAAGCACGTGTGACCTTTGGTAGATCAGATGTTTTAATGAATCTGTCGTATGGCATGTCACCCATATCTGATTGAAACTGAGACAATACATTATCTCCTACTACGATGAACGTTTCTGTATCGTAGCCATACTCTTGCTTCAAGCCTTTTAAGTATGCTGCTAATCGACCCATGCCACCCTTGCAGTCAAAGTGTACAAACTTTGTGCTTGTTTTTAGATTGACATAGCTGACTATCTTGGTCTTACTTTCACCTCTCCATCGACTGTTGGTCTTTTTCTTGACTTCGCAATCTAGTTCAACCTGATTACTAATGAACCTGTCGAACAACGTCCGGTGTTTCCAAGTTACGGTATCAAGTTGTGAGATGATAGTGTCGATTGAACTGCACTGTTCGCATAGCTTGAGGTATGTTTCTCGTGCTTCGAACAGCGTATCACAGTTGGTGATCTTGTCTTGGATCAACTCTTCGATGTCGGTCATAACTTGTTTGACTAAGCTAGTGATCTTATCCTTAGTAGCTTGATTCATAGATAGACTCTCTCGACTGGGAGTAATGTCTACATCTCCGATGTCAACATGAAGTGTGAGGCCTTCGGAATCGTCAAGAAACTTTACTACTTCGCTATCATCAAGATCGCTAGACGTGAAACTGTATGCAATCTGTCCCATGACAACTCGTTTAGTGTAGCTGGTGTCAAATTCCCACCCCTCGCCTTTAAGCACTACATCTGCTTTATTGTCGATGATCAATTCATCTTCAGGGACGTTTAAAAATCTTGGTGCCACATTAAAGTGTTGGTATATATTACTCATTTCATGCTTGAATTTGCCAAGGTCTGAAACATTGACGTTAAGTTTAACTTCCATGCCGTCAGGTTCTTGGGTGTCCGTTGTGTCAAGCAATGCAAATGATGGTGTGCCATCAGTTCCTTTGTGTGCTGCGTAAACACGCTGTGTGCCATTCTGATACGCAATGACAGTGAATGCATCAGAGTATGAGAATGGAGATTTGCTACCCAAACCAAGGCAACCAACTGAGTCGTTACTATTATTCTTGGTAGACCGAAAGTACGTAGTGTATAAGGTCATGCATTCTTCGTGGGTCATGCCATTGCCATAGTCACGAATAGAAAATTCTGGAGTAAAACGAGATGGAACATGCACGTCGAACATTAGCTTAGGCGTACCTGCCTCAACGTGAGCATCGTATGCATTGGTAGATAGTTCTCGCACTACCGCTTTAATCTTGTTGGAATACAAACCGTCAGACAAAATCATAAACGCTTTGGCTGATGCTTCAATAGAAAAGTTGTTCTCTTCAAATTCCCCGGACTTTACTACGTTCTTTTGAGCTTGGTGAAGTTTCAAGTGCTGTCTCCTGATTAAATGCTAATGTTGCTGAGTATACTAGTATTATACAGGATATTTTTATGTTGTCAAGCCTAAAATGATCTTTCTAAAGTTAGATTGCAGGTAAATGGCTCAATATATAGTGAGTCTTGTGGGTCTGAGTTTACCCACTCATCCCACTCTGACATTACTTGTTGTATATTATCAGCATCTTCATAGGTATATTTCAGAAAATCAGCATAATCATAAACAGATATAAATACGCCAGCACTACAAATGTCTATTTCATCCGGGCATTTGTTCGTAACCCTTGCAATAGCTAATTGTAAAGGATTGTATCTTTCTTGGACCATAGCGTTATCTATGTCGTCGTCAGTTACTTCTATGCTATACTTGTCTCTATGTAACATTTGGTTTCTTCCTTATATTTGAGTCGGCTAATATATTATAGCCACATATTAGTATTTTGACAATTTATTCTGTATATAACAGTGCTTTATTAATTTCTCTCGTCAATTTATAAAAATTAGTTAGTTGATCAGCAGTTTTAATTATCCAGTCTCTGTACACTGATATCCTAGTGGAGCCTGAATAACAGTGATACCCTCCGTTTAACATATTCTTACTGCCATTATTCTTGACATTTGTAGTAATGACTGAATGAATTCCTGCTAACTTGCCATCAACAAACATGCCGCCTCCACTGTCCCCCGGCGAGACTATGCATTCTAGACTGGTGTTTGTTTTGCTAGTCGATCTACTAGGAGATACCATTAGCATGTCTCTATCTGTTCCCTCTATGATATTCGATCCAGCTAACCTGATTTTTTTAGTGTGCGATTGATGACCAGATTTAAATGAACCACTTCTACCCCATCCTGCTATGCTACATACTTTTCCCACTTCGTCTTTGTTTTCGTATAGCTTGACATAAAATTCTAGAGGTATTTCTTTCTCTACATAACATACTGCTATGTCTCCGAACCCATATTTCTTTTGAGTGTATGATGATGGACATACCGCAGCTTTTATTGGATATGACTTCGCTCCGATCACTACTCTGCTATCTTCTACGTCGGCCATTACGTGTGCCGCAGTAACTACGATGTGCGGAGATATTACTACTCCAGAAGCACATGTGTTGTACTTAGTGTCTCTCACTATAGCACATATCCTCACTACGCAACTGTGCTTAGAGCCGTATGTTTGATATTTGGTTTTAGATACATCACCTCTATACGTTATAGCCAATGACACATTGGTCATAAGTACTAAGAGTGTCAACGCTTTGATAGTGTTCATCTCAGTCCTCCAGTCTCCTTAGTTCTTCTTCTAGTTTATTAAAATTTGTGTGGTTCAGTACGCTATATCTTCTTTGATTGGTGTTGTGGGTGTGTTCCATGTGGCAGTTGTGACACATTACCTTACATTTTTTAATTTCATCTAATAATTCATCTACAGAATACTTTGCTGAGTACAATCTGTACATTCCACCGGCTTGAGTTCGTTTTGCACCACCGTTCTTCGTTATGTCCGACTTCTCATACTCTGGCTGATGGTCAAAGCACAACGCGGAAGGATGTTTATTGTACCCGCATATGTGGCAACCGACAGTGAGTTTATAATGATCTACCAACTCATGTCTGGCTAGTTTAATCTTTTTTTTGTTCATTAGCGTACTTTTTGATGAGAGTTTCAGCATTGCCGCTATTTCCCCGTGCTACTTCTTTGCCATCAATAAAAACTATAATAGTTGGTACACCCCTGAATTTATATTTTCTGGCATACTTGCTAAAGTTTGAATCGCTGCTACAATCAGCTATAGTGAGATACTTGAATAGATTCTTACTTTTGAGTCTTGACTTCAGCCTTTGGCAGGGACCACACCACGTGGCAGTGAACATGGTAATGACAGGTTTTGGCTTAGGTTTCTTTTTAGGAGGCTCTGGCTTTGGGGGAGGCTCTGGCTTTGCGGGTTCAGGATGTATGACATCCATCTCACAAGGAAATGAGTGACACACACTCGACCATGTTGCGAGGAGTATGGCTTTTAAAAATGTTATACGTTTCATTGATCTGTACTCTGTATTAGAAACATCGTGTTACCGTAATTATCTGTCACGCACATCTCTCCTAGTTCATTGTCATGACTCAATGGTCTCACCTCTACATTATTTTGAGGAGAGTATAAAGTCATCACATGAGACAAGGGGGATGGAGGATGTATGTCAAATTCTATCATTCCTCCTGTCGCCCTAACCTCAGAAACTGATATGACTAAATTAGACTTAGGAGTTCCAAATTTTAATACTTTGTTGCTCATACTATTATTATAACCCTGAGAGGGTAAATTAACCATTTATTTTTTATCTTCGTCTAAACCATGGAGTCCTAGACTTATAGTTATATGTCCTTTTTGGGGTGCCTTGACCGCCCTCATTACCAAGGGGTAAATAACCATTGTGGACATTGTTATGTATCTTCTTCAGTTCATCTTGAGAGAACTTAGATAAGTCTAGATCAACTTTGTGAAATTCTTTCAGATGTTTTTCCATGTATTGCCTAGAAGGATTCCATTTACCATTGAAATTCCATCGTGTACCCGGCATCTTATATACAGTACACTTGGATTCTTCTGGTTTAATTTCTTCTAGTTTATCATCGCCGTCGTCATACTGTAGATTCCATTTAAACGGAAATGCCATTACTGGTGTGCATACAGCTTTAACAAACGCCCCAAGCGTTAAAATCGTTAAAAATGCTTTTCTGCTTAGTTTCATTATTCCACCGTTACGCTCTTTGCTAGGTTTCTAGGTTGATCAACGTTATTACCTAATATAAGTGCTGTCTCGTAAGCTAGTATCTGTGTCACTACGCCATTTATAATAGGTGATAAGTATTTATTGGATTGTGGTACTAATATCTGTATACCTTTAAAATGTTCTTGTTCTTTATCTGTTATTAATACAACTGGACCACCTCTGGATTGTATCTCAAATATATTATTACGCAACTTATCTGATTGATCATCATTATTCCATATTGCAACTGTTGGCGTTTGTTCGTCTATCAGTGCCAGTGGTCCGTGTTTCAATTCAGCTGCTGAATATCCCTCGGCGTGGATGTATGCTAACTCTTTAAGTTTTAATGCTCCCTCTTTAGCAATAGGATAATTGTATCCACGTCCGATGAAGATGCAGCTATCAGCTTTCGAGATGGCCCATGCTGCTTCTTTGATCTTGTTTCTAATCTTCTTGGTGTTGATTATTTTGTCCACCTTCTTTGGTAGCTTGGCTATCTCTTCTGGAAGTTCTTGCCACCAGCCAAGATTTCTATCATCGTCCCAGCTATTGCTCTTTCTGCACTGCTTCTCGTTGAGCCAAACAGCCAGCATAAGAAGTGTAATAACTTGATTGGTGAACGTCTTGGTGGATGCTACGCCAACCTCTATGCCAGCACGAGTGTAGATGCCTTTCCAAGTATCATTAGCTAGTGTTGAACCAACATTATTAACAATGCCGAGACTATTCCAGTTACCATTATCTTTAATGTGATTGTGAGCCTCTAATACGTCAGCTGTTTCACCAGACTGAGAAATCAGAATATACATTTCTTTGTTCTCTTTTAAGACTAGTGGGTTTCTATAACGAAACTCTGCCGCCTGCTCCGATACAGTTTTGATGTGTCCTATCTCTTCGATGTATCTTTGACCAAGCTCCGCTGCGTGTAGACTGCTACCGCATCCTAAGATGTTAATGAAGTCTGGAAGATTATTGTGCCTGCTTAAAGACTTATCTAAGCCACCTAAGCTAATTGCGTTATCGTGTATTCTACCTCTTAAAAGATTTTCTATGCATCGTGGCTGTTCGTGAATTTCTTTTTCCATGAATGTGTCGAAGTCGCCCTTGTTTGGTGTCTCATGCTCATAGCTAGCACGTCGAATGGGGTCTTCGAGGCCGTCCATGTCTTCAGGAGTATCGCCGAGCTTTACTACTGTTCCACTGTAAGATATATGGCAACCATGAGCCTTGGTGATGCCGGGTGTTCTCTCTCCATTAGTAAAGCATAAACCGTATGAGTATGCATAGAACCCATCGTACTCGCCGTTGTAGTCATCGTCATCTTTGTTTGGCTTCTCTACACAGAACCAATTTAATGCTACACCTCTCTGTATGGCATAGAAATCATTATCTTTTCTTGTATCTAAAACGATAGCCGCAATACCACCACGTGTAACCATGAGTGCTTGCTTAATTGCTTGATCTAAAGTGGTATGTCTTTTCCTAGCGAAGTGTGAAATCACATTTATAAATACTTCTGTGTCCGTTTCGCTTTGCAGTGAAATATTCCGACAGTACTCATCTCGTAGTTCTTCGAAATTTTCTATGATGCCATTGCATACTATGGCGTATCGACCCGTAGAATCGAAGTGTGGGTGAGAATTTTCTTCTGTTGCCTTACCGTGAGTAGCCCATCGTGTGTGACCAATAAAGGCTTTTACTGGCTCATCTTCTACATTCATGGACATCATCAGTTTATCAACGTTGCCTTTGGACTTGTGCGTTACTACTTGACCGCTTTCCGTAATGGCGATGAAACCAGAACTATCATAACCTCTGTACTCAAGTGCTTTGAGTGCCAGTACGTTACCGTAAACTGTTCCGCGATTTGTTGCGATGATTCCGCACATTATTTATTACTCGTCTTCGTCAAATAGTTTCTTGTGTTCGGGAGGCATGTTTTTCAAGGCAGGAACGCTAAATAGCATTGTGTCTTGAGCGTCATCCCAGTACATTTCTAGTGTACCACTTGCGGCTGCTATTGTCAAGTCATAACCTATAATATGCTCATGAATTCTCAAGCAAACTTCGTCAAGTTCATCGTGGCTTACAGTATAGGTTTTTCCGTCTTTTGTGCCTAGTTCCTTGATGTAATTTTTAATTTGACGAACAGAGATTAGTTTCTTTAATTCTTCAAACTCGAAGCCGCTCTCTTGTGCTACCAATTTTCCAATGTGCTTAGCGAATTTCGTTGGCGAAGTGATATAATATCTCTCCTTGCTTTCCGCGTCGTACTCATTGTGTTCGTCGTCATCGCTTGGTTTGAAATTAAAATCGTCGTACATCATTCACTCCTTTTAGTAACAGTCATCGCCTTCAATTTCGTAAAGTATTTCTTTGTACTCTCTAACAAATTCCACTATGCTCTCCGGGGGAAACCCATGTGCTACCATGACTTCTATTTGATATATCATATCTGAAGCCTGATTGAATATTACAGACCTACATCCATCTGTCATACGAGACAACAGTATGTCGTAGAATTCAGTAATTTCTTTCTTGTCTTCATTCATCTGCTGGAGTCTCGCTCATATTTAATATACTCTGGAACGTCACCATTCTGATAAATTTTGGCGTCTTCGTATCCTGCTGCTGCTCTCCTGTATAACTCTTGCTTCACGTTTTCTAACACGCCTGTCATAACGCATATGTCTCTGTAGGATACTGATTCCATAAGCCCCGTAATAATTCTTGTTATTGCATAGTTTATTGGACCGGCTCTATCCAAGTTGGTTTCGCCAGCATCTTCTAATGCATCCAGCATATAATGTACTGCTTCATCTAAATCAAACCTGCTATCTGGATCAATATACGGCATCCTAATCTCCTAAGTCTCTTGGGTAATAAAACTTTTCTATCCTGTCCTTGGCACACTCGTCACATAAACTTTCGAATCCTACTCCTGTAACAACTATCTTTGTTGCTTCATTTAAGCATTGTGCTGGGTAAACATCTCCTTTGGCCCAATCAATGTACAACGCATTTTTATTTTGGCATGTGTCACTCATGATTTACTTCTGCTTCTTGTGCCACGAAAATAATCCATTGAGCCACTGTTTTCTTTTTGTACAGTTACACTCTTTCAATCCAAAAAAATCTTTGAATCTCTGTTCCGTAATACCTACCTTGAGAAGCGTAGCCTCAACAACATCGCCTAAGCCCTCTTTATCGGAAGGTACCTTGTAGCTGTTTGCTTTGATACCTTGCTTCTCTAATTCTGAAATGACTTTATTCATATCTGTTCTCACGTCTTGTTTCATGACTCGTATCCTTTTGCTTCAAGAAAGAAATATTTTCCCACGGTGTGTACCGCTGGATCAATTTGATCTAACATTAAATCTGCTTTATCGTTATTAACACAGAAAAATAAATAATCGATGCTTCCATCTGGGAAGTGACATTGTATAAATTTATTTATATCCATCGCTCTTCCCACTCTAAATTCCTGTCGTTTGTTTTGTTTTCCGTTAGGTACAATGCTCACGTTCTCTAATGAAAATGTATGAGGTTGAGATTGTGCCTTTTCAAATACATATGCTATCTTTGATGCTCTCTCTTCGGCTATCGCTATCCTAGAGATTAACCACTCCGTCTGATTTAACCAGTCCATCGTCTTCTGAAGTGCTGGGTAAGCAGAGCCAATGATCATGATGTTCATAGTATTTACTCCTCCTGCTCTTGCAGTCTTCGTCTATCTGATATCGCCCTCCAATTAGCCTTATATCGTTTTCCTGCTGTATAATTTTCTATATTCCTGAGTAAACGTACTTTAAAAGATGGTATGATCCCATGTATAATAAGCATTACTCCATACAATATAATACACGCACCCCCCGTAACGGCAAAGACTAAATGCTGCCAGTAAGACATGCGATTCTCTTCTAAATGCTCTTCCCAAGTTTGTTTTCCGTACATTCTTTCTCCTCCAATGATAATATAATGCTGCCTATTACAGTAGGGTTTACTTCTTCTTGCTCTCTGAATGTATCATGTAGGGCATCCCAATAATGTTTTTCGTTGCGATGCTGTTTGTATAGCCTGAACGCTTCTGGTAACGCTGTGACGGCTTCTTGTAGTTGATAATTAACACGCTCAGTGGCCTGTCGATTGATTTGTTTCTTGGGAGCCAAAATTGATAATCCACAACATATTATAGCCACGAGTAGCACATATTGCACAATCCATTTTAAGTTATTTTTGTTGTCCACGTTCGACCTTGCTTGTTTGGGTAAGACTACTTGATGTAAAAATAGGGGCGACCCACCCTAATATTAAGCTACCGCTGAGTTACGGCCCGGTTCCCGCATCGCTGTAGGTCCGGTACCTCTCGCTTAATACTACTCATAGGGTGGTCGTCGCCCCGATGTAGATATTATACACCACTAATCGTTATGGGTCAATACCAATTCTTAATTATATTAGCAACAATAAATAGATTAGTGACAATGGCTTGCGTAACCAACAAAGTTCTGATGAACGCAATGCCGTCACTCTGCCTATCCGTCGTTCCAGATTTTTCTCCTAATGCTTTGCACCAGATTTTCCAATAATGCATATCAGTAAGAATGTACCGTCCATTCTGTCTCCGTGATGTGATCAATCTGTAACTCTTTCGCCACTTTACGGCCTTCTGATGTCATTGCTGTTTCAAACATGTCCTGTGATTCAAACATAACATATAATGTATCTAAGTCTACATCATATCCAGATATACGATTGTTTTTAAACATTCTCATGGAAAACAGTGGAAGCTCCTTTAGCTTGATGCCTCCATGATTGCATACGACTCCAAGTATCAGGCTTGCTATTGCCTCTTCGGAGCAATAACCCTCGTCGTCCATTAGGTCATTAATTTTATCGGATATCTCGCCAATAGCACTGGATTTACTCACGATGGCTCTGTCACGCTCCTCTTCTGTGAAGACCGCATCTTCATGCAACTCGTCAGCAATAAGTTTTCTGATGGCCTTGTGACATGTACATTTAGCGACCAAATCGCTTAGTTCAATTGCTATAGCTTTTTCACTGAAAATATCCTGACCCATTATAATAAACCTTTCTTAATAGTTTAAAGCCTGTGAAGTGATAGGAAACTGTTCTTTGAAAATATTCATACATTCTAATGCAATGTCTTGATGTTCTTTTTGTGTGCCATTGGAGCTTCTCAAATTGATATAAGTTATCCACGATCTTACACTGCCGCTCATGTATAGCTTTGTGGGAGTAGCAAGAGGTAAAATAAATCTAGCACACTCTTTGGCGATCCCTGCTTCTAACATCTCATTATATAATACAACGGACTGGTACATAAGCTCGCTACATTTGTTGCCCCATTTAAGTTTATCCAATGGTTGTATGTCATCAATACTATTCTGTCTGTTCTCATGGTCTTGAGACCTGATGTCAAACATTGGTATGTCGCCTAAGAGATTAGCGTCGGCATAGCGTTGGCTAAATTCTTGAAATGTGAATGATCTGTGTCTCAGTATCTGTGCTGCTATGGCTCTCGTGGTTTGTATCTCCAGTGTCATGAATGCCATCTCAAAGATAGACCAGTGCTGATGGTCTATACAATACTTTAGTAACTTATCAATCTTCTCGTTATTTTGATTGTTTGGATTAGACACTCTAGCACAATAAGCAATGTTTTTTTCCGCTTCTGGTGTAACAGAAACTAATGTCACATTCTGCATTAATCTTCTTCTCCTTGATCTTCTTCTTCTTCACACTCATAATGCCTTACAATAAAGTCTTGTTGTATAGATAAGAATTTTGAGTATGCTATGACCATATTATGCTTGTCTACCTCTGATATGCTCATGCTCATAATGACGTCCGTAATCGCAACATGCAAGAAGCCCATCATTGCATTCATCTGTACTAATGGTATGGAAATTGCTTTCGTACCGGCGTCCTTAGTGTGCATTGCTCCAATGATATCCATATAGAGTACTAAATTAGAGTCCCATTCTGATAATAACACAGCTTCAAAATATTCCTCTAGATGCTTACGCCTATATAGCATGATTGGATGCTCTAAGGTAAGTTCGTCCATATCATATGGCACGTCTCCTCTATATCCAACAGAAGCCATTAAGAAATGTCTTTTAGTACAATCGTATTGAAATAGTTTAGTATAAATTACACTTACGATGGTCGGCAGCATTGGCACAAGCAGTCCTGCTGATTTTCGTATAGCCTCTACATCTCTTGCTGTCATGTCAACAAAGTCTGACACATAATAGAATCTATATCCAATATCTGTTTCCAATTTTGCTTCATCTACTCTCAACATCTCTGCTCTCCTTAATATGTCGTCGCTCCGGTATAGTACGGTCTGTAAACCCATCCCATATGTGCCTGATAAGTTACTACCTTTTCTCTTCTCAAAAACCACCGATGTTTGTATGTCGTTACTGGCACATTGTAATAGTATGGAGTCCATTGGTATTGCACTATAGGCTGTGGTGCTATATATACCGGTGGAGCTACCATTACTGGTGCAGCGTAATAAGGCGTCATTGGTGGATATGAGTAAGGCACTACTGATCCAGCATAATATGTTTGAGCGTTAGCGACTACTGACGCTAGCGACAGAAACAATGTTAAAATAAATAGTCTCATGATAATGGTCTCTTTCTCTTTAAAAACTGCTCGTGTCAAGCACTGGAAGATTCCAGCCTGTGACTGTAGTAGACTGATTTCTGCCTGTTGCAGAACTTGATGTCATTAGCTGAGCATATACCTTCATATCTAGGTCATAAGATATTGATTGAGTATGCGAGTCAGCAAAGACTGTTACAATAAATCCTCTATGGTTTGCATTTGGAAGCCTGTATGTACTATTGGTTGTTGTGCCCAGTGCGTTACCAAGAGTTCCAACTATGCTATCTGCATGAGTGATACCGATAGGGCCAGTCTGACCCATACTCTGAGTATAGAAAGCATCTGAGTCCTGACTGTAGAATGCATCGCCCTCTAGGTAAGATGGTCTAATGCTCATATCTGACCGTTCGCTCATTAGCAGAGTATTAGATGTTCCATCTATAATGGAGTCTAGGCTTACGCTACTGACCGTGAAGTCTTGATGTACGCTATTGGTATTGGAAAAACCCACACGATCTAAAAATACTCCATCACCTTTCCACTGATTTCCATTAAGCGTAACATATCGTAGACCTGTACCAATATTGACTGCGTAGTCTACCTCATGTTTTCGTTCTAGCATTGGTGACGATGCACACTTAAATAACGCAAGCGATCCAGTGTTATCGTTACTAATTTGCGTAACAGTACTGTTTGCTATGGCGTTTTGTATATCGGTACGTTCAAATTGTGGTGCAATCTTAACGATCCAATTTACTCGCCATCCGCCGTTTATTCCTCCGGCATTTGGTGCTGCGTTTTGTCCCGCACTGATTGAGTCTATGTATCCGGGCAAAGCACCCTTGCTCATATCATAGTTCGTCATAGCTAAAGCAATTTGACGTTGATTATTATTGCATGACATTCTACGTGACATGGCTCTAGCCGACTGCACCGCTGGCAGTAGCAGCCCAATTAATACGCTGATAATAGCAACTACTACCAGTAATTCAATTAATGTAAAAGCTTTACGTATCATAGTTATACTCCTACTTTTGGTAATTCAGGATGACTTCCGCCAAACCCAATTTGGATTGGCACTGTCTTGTCTAGTTCTACTTTACGAACACGATCTTCTGCGAACGTGTGTGATACATACGATCCTTTTTCGTCAGAGTCCCATTCGATTTCATAGTGGATTACGTTGGCTTCGCCAATATTAACTGACATGACTCGACCAACAAAATCTTCGTGACAATCAAACTTTACGTGAGTTCCGGGTGCTAATATACTTTGCATTGCTGTCCTCTTTCTTTTGAAATTAATTGCGATCCTATGCTTTTATTATAACAGCTTTTTCACCGTTGTCAAGTAGCTCAATCTATTTTAATTACTTCATTACCCATTCTAGTGATTGCTGCTGCAAAAGCCCTCAGGTCCACATTAGAATTGATTGTCCTAGTCGATCCGTCTGCATACACACAGTTCATAACGCCGGGATGAAAGCTATAAGCTTCGCCGTCATTGATAACATTAAAAGGAACATTGCCTTCACAGTTTGCACATTTTTCACCATCGGCATCAACTCCATGCAGTTTAAATGGTCCAAGGCTATCAGCCCATCCAATACATTGATTAGTATCCCCTGTTGGTGATGAGGGCATCGCTGACTTAAAAACATCTGGCCTACTTCCACACTCTACAATCATTAGAGTATTAGAAAACCCATCTGTCAGAAATTGCTCCTTAGTTACAGCGTCTTTGATAAGACAACCCATTGTTCCCGGCCCCTTAACCGTATAAGGGTCTTCGCCAGCTGGAAAGATTTTACTTTTAACGCCTGTGAAAACTGCATAGTCACTGTTACCAAGTGTGCTAGGTAGTATACTTGGTGCTGCACTGTCGTCGTCCCTACTTGGTCCATCTACAGCGGCATGATCTCTCCGTGCAGGTAAAGCAGATGGGCATATGAAAACAGCAGGTTCAACAGCTATTGCGTCAGTATTCTCCCACCAATTCTTATTAAAATCATAGTTGCTGGCTACATTTCCTTGCTCAATATAATCTAAAACGTATGCTCTCCAGCTATGCTCTGTCCTTGATCTGTTGCCCATAGGTGCTTTAGGAAATTTACTAAGATCAGCAGAGTCTGTAGTCCATGCTGCTGCTGGAAAGTACCTCTGTGAATCCATGCTATTATGCATAGCCAAGCCTTGTTGCTTCAAATTGTTACTACAAGATGAACGTCTTGCAGCTTCTCGTGCCTGCTGCACAGCAGGTAGAAGAAGACCCACAAGAACACCGATGATTGCGACCACCACAAGTAATTCAATAAGTGTAAACGCTTTTCTCAACATAATATGTTAGTCCCTTTGTTAGTATAAAGTAAAAATTCAATCTGAATTATAACTATCAATGTAGTTCCATGCACCAAGCGGAGTGTTAACTATCTTGTACAGCTTGGTGTCCCCTTCGCTTATGGTTCCATACTCTAGCATTTTCTTGGTACTTAAAACTTCCGTCCAGAAATTACTATTATATAATACCACGGGTATGTCCTGTAGTATACCCACTTGTTTTAGTGTGAGTACTTCGTACACTTCGTCAAGTGTTCCGTATCCACCGGGAAAAGCTACTACAGCATTGCATCGTAATACAAGGTGGAACTTTCTGGTGGAGAAGTACTTCATTTTAAATGTCAACTCTGGCGTTGAGTATGGATTGTGAGTCTGCTCAAATGGAAGCTCAATATTCAATCCAATGCTAGGCACTTGGGCATCGCAGGCACCCATGTTTGCCGCCTCCATGACTCCCGGCCCTCCGCCAGTCACTATAATGTTCTCCCCTTTTGGGCTATAGTTACCGACGTGCTTAGCTAGCATTCTAGCGTCATGCCAGTCTTGATGATCATTCTTGTTTAGCCTAGCTGATCCAAAAATCACCACTGTTGACTTTACGCCATGACTTTGCAACACATGCTCAACTCTGTCATACTCAAGTTTCATGCGTTCACTACGACACGCCTCAGAAGCCAGATAGGATTCGTCTTCATGTGCTAGGGTATAGTGATGTCCCTTAAGTTGTTGATCATAATTCATTGTCTGGCCTGTTTGTTGCTAGCATTTCAATCTTTTTTTCTAAATTGGTAATAAGTCCTCGTCTATCATCATCATGATCTAAGTCGATAAGATAATGATCTAATGCTTTTAATACTGTCCTTTTTTCTGTTTCTGTAAACGATATGCTACTTGGAGGTAGTAGTGTTGGTCCAACGTATTCTACCGTGTTGCTCGGAGTTTCAGAGATGGTAACTCCTAATCCGTCAGTGTTCATTAATGTGTCGTGGTCTACAACCCACTGAGTATCGTTAATCCATGTGAAGTTCATTTTAATCCTCTTCCTTAATTATGAGTAATGGTCTTTGAAAGCCATCTTCTTCAATCCAGTTTAATTTGCAGAAATTCTCGTTGCCTTCATTGTCCATGACAACTACTCTGCTATTCAAATCAATTCTACCATCATTAATCCACGTCTTAATGTCATCCCAGTATAATTGTTTATTACTCATCATACAGTATTATAGCTCTAAGTGTCCTTTATTACAACCATTTATTGGTTTTAAACCATGTATCAAAATCACGCTGTTTGATGATAACTCCGATCTTATTTCCCATGTACGGTATTGGCTCGAAATGTGCTGTCTCAAGTACCTTCTTGACTCTGTGAGGAAACATAACGCCCCACTTAATATCATGCTTCTTATACTCAATCCTTTTAATATGTGCATCTAAGTTATAATCCTTTGGTTTACGTAGGTCCACTATGTCTCTTACACTATTATATATGAACAGTATCGCCGCTCCTTCTCTCACATAAGATTGTAAGTCTGCTTTTTTGAGTGTCAACTTACCTGCTGTCGGCACCCACTTTACTTCCATCGGTACGTTACGATTCCAATTATCACCATTCTTAATATCTATGATGTAATCGGCACCAGCCGTGTTGGTTCCAGTTTCGACATATTCACCATCATTGCCAACTCCATTGTCACTTGCGTTCTCGTATGAGACATTGTATTTATCAAGTTGATCTAGGAATCCTGTCCAAAAATATTTCTCAATGGCTGTACCAAACGAGATGTCTTTTTTGAATGTGTCCTTGCTTCGATTGTCGAATCTTTTGTCCATTAACCATCCCTTTACTATATATTACACGTTTTTTGTGTTAAGATTACAATAGTTATTGTGTATCACGTATTTTCTTTCTTTCTTGCCTCTTTGATCATTTTATATAGTGTCATCTTATGTTCCATATCCTTTATATAATATACTGGATCAAGTTCTGTCTCGACGAATAGGTCTATGATATTCTTGGTTAATGCCTTTTGTTCCCCAGACGCCATGAGGTCAACCAATTCATTCTCTCTATGTGTAATGGCTGTCATCAACATGAACCAATGTAGCCTCTCGCTATTGTCTTTCGATCTAAGATACTTAGATGTTATTCTACGTGTAAGCACTCTGTATCTGTGTGTCTCAACATATAGTTGAGCACTGGTCATGATGTCCCATGAGTCACTCTCTGTTAATCCAACATCCTTATCCGTTGGGTGCATGTGTATTGCTCGACATAATACAGCGTCAACCTTATCTGTCTCTTTATAGAATTGTTTCATGGCTCCATCAACAGCATCAATCTTCGCAGTTGTGCGTGTCACCGGACCAAGGTTTACTGGTTCCTTTTTCTTGTAATAGCGTTCAGGCACCAAAGAACGGTCCCTCTTCATGCGATCCCAGATTTCTTGAGGTGTTTCTGCACGGGGTAGTTTTACAATTGGTGCGGGAATGGCTCTTCCAAAGGTTGGAGATGTAGGGTCTAAATCTTGAGCGGCATTTGCTGTAGCCGCAACTAAAATTAAGGCTCCGAGTATTCCGGCGATTGATTTCATTGTAAACTGTCCTAATGATTGTACTTCAATAAGCTTGATATAATTATTGTACCAGTATATTCTGAGAAGTCAATAGTTCTTCAGAAATGATACCAACTCCTAAGAATGTTTTGAATGAATTGTACGAAACCAGATGGTGGCAATGAGTTGCCGTAGTTGCATCCTGATCTATCTCTAATCATTTTCCGTATTGTGTCTACAGTCTCGTTAAAGTCTTTGTTGTGTGTCATCCACCATCCAGCATGTCCTATCAACAGGTGGCATCGGCTACACATGGTGGCTAAGTTGTTCTCATCCAATTCTAATTCTGGCTTTACGCAGAATGGTATTATATGATGAACCTGTAACTTCTTTTTTGATCCGCAGCATATACACTTGTTATTTTTCTCTATGAAATCATTGCGTACTATATGCCACATTGAACTTCTTTTGGTTCCGCCAAATCTTTCTGCTATTGAATCTATCAATTTTTAGCCCCCTTTTTTAAAATACTTTATAATATATTGAAATGCTACTCTCCATACTCCTACGATAAAATATCCTACCACTCCGACTGTCATTAAATAAGCTGTAAACAATGCTGTCAGCATTAATGTTTCTTGCCATTTCATCATGAGTACGTGCCTCCACAGTCGCAAGTATAATCATACATGCCATTGATATACGGTAATTCTGATTCCCATATCATATTACCACAATTGTCACATGTTACCATGATGCAAGAAAAAAGTAATTCTTCTTCCCAGCCCCATTCGCCGTCAAATAGATTACCCATCATTTACTCCTAATATTTCATCTATGAGTTGTTCGAGTTCTTCTTTTAATACTATTTTAGCATCTCCTGATGTTTTGTCAACCTCAATTGTTTCAAAGGGCAAATTGTCTTTTTCCATACTCTTCCTCGTCTTTCTTGTCCTGTTTAATTGCGTTGTTCAGTCCTATATACTCTGATTCATATACTTTTTGCGTATTGTTTTTCCACGGATAGCGGGACGTAAAGACACGCTCCTCGTCATTTACTTTGTAGCTTATAGTTATATACTCTGCGTCATGAGCATAATATATATTTTGAATTTCTGTGTCATCTAGCAGACCCTGTACCCTTTGTACAACCAGAAACCTTTCAAGCAGCACACGCTCGAAATATCTAATGTATATTTGATCTTCTGGTGCTGACGGATCGATGACGCATGATAAGTCTTGATAGAACTGAACATGTGCTTTAACTAAAAATCTGGCGTAATTAAAATGAATAGCAAGTGTTAAAAGTGCTGTTAATACTAATAATAGCTTTAGTGATAATCTCATGCTAGCACCTCTTGTTCTACTGGAGACCACCACGAAGGAGCCTCGCGGCCTTTGTCCCACTTGGCAAAATATGCTTTGTCGTTGTTATAGTATGTACGATACGCTTGCACTGCATCGCTGTGCCTGTATTCGTCTGGCATACATTGAGCGAATGGTGTCAGTCTGCCGACAGGTATTAGGCGGCATAGCTCAGTCATAGTCTCTATCTTGTGCTGACACTTATGCACTTTGTTATAACGCAGCGTGTACTCTTGACATAGCTCTAGACCGTGTGCAGCAAGCCACAGGAAGTTAGGTCGTGTGTCGCCTGACCATACTGTAGCAGGGTGATTCTTGTAGCCACCCTTGATAGGTTTGCCTGACTCTGCTAATGGCATTTGGTCGTCGGTAGCACCGTGTCGTCGTAGTGCTGACCCCATCATCTGCAATGATTCCACGCACATCTTAGGGATATGCTTGTCGCACATCTGTCGTGCTGCACGTTGCGGGTCTGTGTCTAGTATGAAAATGTTCATGTTGCTCCTAAAAATTAGCTATGACAATGATGACGATCTTTGTGACGCCATAGCCAAGTATACCACAAATGATGAAAGAAGTCAAGAAGTCTATTGTATTTCGTAGTATGTTCGTTTTAAACAATGGTTCATCCTCTTCTATGTGGCCACCGTCATTTTCCCATCTATTAATATCATTTTGGTCTGTCATGGCTTATTTCTCCTTTTGTAAGAACCATTCTTTAGCCGCCGTAAGTGTTTTGAATCTGCCCATCAATGTGCCGTGGAAAGCCTCACCGCTTTGTGTGTCTAACAGGCTAGCATTCTTGCTATATTGAAAGACGTGCCATTTGCCACCATCTTCCACATATTGCTTTTGTTCCTCCACTGTCCTCCTGCGGTCGAATACGTGAACTATGGCATATCTGCCGTAAGTGTAGCCCTGCATGACCTGCTGGTCGTCGCTACTTCTGGCACCGTACCACCCGTGGTGATAGACCATGATGGTCTTTTCTGGGATATACTCATGTTTGTCATAATCATACTCACCTTGGTTGTGAAAGTCCGAGGTGCGAAATTTGTTAAACTTAATTGCTTTGATTGTTTTCATATACTTATTATAGCCTACAGAACAATCTTTGTCAAGTTTTATTTCATAACTTTATATGTCATCTCATTGGGCATGGAGAATGCTTGAGTATGCTCACGGTAATCTTTGGTACGCCCCCGTTTGTACTCGAACACGCATATGTCGTCTTTGATACCATATATAATGATCTCGTCTTGGCCTGAACCAGACCATTCAAATAATAATATATCATGAGTGTCAAACTTTATTGTGTTACAAAGAGCGTTGGCACAGTCAGCACCGAGAGTGTCAGATGCTTCTTCTAGCGTTGTTAGGCGTTTCGGCTTTGTTATGTCGCCAAACAGGACAGTACGCAGGGGAGAATCAAGTTCTATTGGATTGACCAAGGGTCCACTTTGTAGTAACAGTACCGCCGCAATGATCAATGCCTTTATCATAATATAACCTTTTTCTTTTCTAAGCTATTTTCTTCATTGTGCAAGTTATTACTATTTTTAACTTTAGAATCAAGAATAGGTGCCCAACCTAAAAAGTGAACTACTGCCGCCCCGTTTAAGAATCCGAACCCAAAGACCACAACATAATTTAGGTCTTCGCCCATGTAACTATAAGCCCAAGCATTGACAACTGCTGAGATGGTCGTGTCAGGCCCAAATTTAGCCAGTACCCAGAGATCAAACCCAAGTAGTGCTGCACACCCGAATATAATTACGACCGCTGTGATCCATCTACCGATCTGTATGGCGTTATATTTCATCTGTCTAAGTTATCAATCGCTGTGAGTTGTGTTTCAATGATTTCAATCTCAATTTCTGTTGTCTCAAGTTCTGTCCAAAGATCATTTATGTCTTGTTGAGCTACTGTATTAGGCACTATCTCATTTGCACCTTCATACTTCCCTATTTTTTGCTGTAAGTTGTTTTTCTTGATAGTTTCTTGTTTGAGCTGTAAACCCAATATGTGTGTGGCTGCCGCTTTAGATTCAGACATGTTACGCCTCCTCTTCTTCTTCTCTTTTTCGTGATTCTGCCTGTGATCGCTCCAGTTCTTGGCTGACTATAGCCTCTATAATCTCTTCTGATTTGTGATTGATTAAGATTGACACTCCACGCAATGCAATAGCTGCGTCGTGTGGCGTGATTGCTCCGTCATCTAATCTTCTTGCTATCATTAATAACGGACTAATTACATTATTGAGATTATTCACCTCTAATGCAAGTTCTTCCTCGTGTACGTCGATAAATTGATGATACGACATCGTGCTGCTTGTTATTGGCATTTTGGCATCCTCTGCAAAACGGTCTGGTACTTTGTGTATAGGAAGTTGCCTTTCGCCTAAAGGTAACTCATTTGGGTCGCTCATTGTTTTCTACCTTTTAGTGTTCGAAGCTCCGTTAGGCCATTGTACAGATCAAATAATCTGATATCAATATTCTCCCCGGTTATCTTCTTATGAATTAGTGTTTTGATGATATATTCTATGGGATTTGCTTCTCTATTAGCATCCGCATCTCGTTGTTCTGGTGTTCTCATTTCGTCCCTTTCTTCATATTATATTATACACTATCGCTAATAACGTCCCATAAACAAAGGCAGTTACCAATATAAACGTATTGTCATCCATCATTGTACTAATAACACCGCGTTGATTAATTTTACTACCAGTATCGTCATAGCCGTAAATGCCAGCGTAACTAATGGCAGCAACAAAAACGTAGACCAGTCAACGTCCGCGTATATACCAATACGTTCTTCTTGTTCTAAGTCTTCGCTCATCATTCCATATGCTCGTTATGTGATTCAAATGCGTACTCAATAGCAAAAGCCAACATTTCTACTTGGTCGGGAGTGTATTCCAGTCCCTCTTCTGCTAAACAATGCCTGTACTGCAATCGTGTCTTTTCATCCATGATTGATATTTGATGGTAATTGGCTAATGTGTCTTCATGTTCATCATCTAATTCAGCTACTTCTAATATTAACCAAATTTCCATTACTGTATTGAATATTCTATCTTTATCCACTGGCGATACATCGCACCAGTCATCTTGAAATACGGTGGTCATTGCCATATCAAAATCGTCTTTAGTCATAGTACAACTCCATTCATGATTAAAAGTAAAAATCCCATAGCAATGAGTATCCAAAATATCTTGCTGCTCACATTTTACTCCATTTTCGTGAATTGTCAAGTAGATTAACGTGGGGGTTTATACCAATTTCATTTCGTTTTGTATTGTTTCCGTGGGATTCGTTCCCATTATATCATCAAACCTATCAAAGTTGCTAACATTATCGAACCACCCAGACAAATGACCAAAACTACTGGAATTACCTTATCTTTTCTGTCTGCTGGTAGTCGGTTGAATCTTGTGAGATAGCTCGGTTCATCGTTTAGGTTTACGTTTCTTCTGTCGCGTTTGAGTCTCATTTTTACGCCCCCTATGCCATGCTAAGTACAGTACGTTGGACAATAAAAAGACTAAGGCGACCCCAAGAATTATTCCCATTTCATATTGTGATAACCATAGTGCGTCCATACTATATTATACACCTATGAGGATTCTGTATAGGAATTCGGCTAATAAGCATATTGCTAATAACACTATAAATCGCCGTATAAAACTGATATAGAGGTTCATATCGTATTGTTAAATAAGAGGTAAAGGAAGTAAAATTTGGCACATACTAATAGGACAAGGTACGAATCGAGAATTTTGCGTCCAACAGTCGCTAAACAGCCTAAAAAGAGACATATGAATACAAGGGCCAATAGTTGACATTTCACTCATAGTTCCTTTCGATGTACACTAGGATAAGTGCAATACCTACGGGTAAAACCCATGATATGATATAAACGTACGTATAACTCATGACTGATACTCCTTACTAATATACAACATTACAATATACTCCCAATACACCCATATACTAAAATACTCAATATACGGAATAATAAAATACTTGATCTACACCTGCTGCGTAGACCCAATGCAATATATTTTTAAGAGTATAATTTATTTATTTATTTGTATACCTGTATATGGGTATGTATGTATTACTTACTTAAATTCCTATTAAATCTAGCCCTAAGGATATCGTGGGCAATCGCAACGTCCGTAGATGTGCGTTCCCGGTCCATAGTCTCATTATACACGCTAGCAGCCCAGTCGTCAAGTGATTCGTCGTCAAGTTCATGGCCTGATAATATATAATAAGCTATTTTTAATTCAGTATCATTAAAGTATGTAGGTCTAGTATATACGTCTGAAGCCCAATGTAATTGGTATTCTGTGGGTTCTATGCTCATGTCGTTTCCTCGGCTCTTTCTAGTGCGTATTGCATCGATTCAATCAGTTGATCCACCTGTTCCGGGGTTAGCTCCTTGCCTTCCTCGGCCATCTTAGTCCTGTATTTCCTACGGCCCTCAACATCATAAGATAATATATCACATACATCAGTATAATATTGTTTATCTTCCTTATGTACAGACTTATATATGTTTAACACTACATTATAAAAGTTATCCTTATCAGTGAATGTAGGATAAGACTTTTGCATGTGATAAAGGTATTCTCTAAAAGTTATAGTTTTCATGTGTTTTGCCCTCCTTTTGGCATGATTATATATAATAAGTCCTTTATTTGACCTTTTTGGGAAAATGGTCTTTACTGTATGTAATACGGTGTGGGGCGTTAATATATGAGTTAACATGGCGGGATGGCTTCTCTGGTCCCATGTACAGATACTCTGCACCATACGGTCCCCAAGCAACAATGCCTATACCCTTCTTGTCAATACTCATTACCTGATAAACGCCACGTGATGTGGTATAGTGACGCTCGCCCTCGCGGTCCTCAAAGTAGGGGCCACTGCCTTGTTTGCATCTGATCCGATCCCCTTTTGTCAATAAGGTCCAGTCAGAAATCTGATATTTCTTACCGGTAGTGCCACGGCCTTTGCGGATCACAAACTTATGTCCACACTCCTTGCACTCCTTAGTTCTGGCACCAACGATGATACCACAGCCGTCACATTTCTTCTGTCCTCGTTTGAGTGCCATATTGTCTTACTCCGGTTATTGTTAATTACTCTCACTACATACATTATATCCTCTACTCATATAAATGTCAATTAAAACTTCTCAATAATTTTAAATAAAATAATACACTTGACAACCTAACTTATATATGTTATAATGATAGGGACACCCTCAAAATCCCTGACTGTTTTTCGATAGGGTAAGATGGGGCGAGACAAACCTTTTAAAGAACCATTAGCAATCCGCCGATGATTTTCGATAGGTAAAGATGGGGCGAGACACGCTTGCAATCCCTGACTCTTTTTCGATAGGGTAAGATTGGCAAAGACAAGCCTACCCCCCATTGTAGGGGGAGAGAGCAGAGGGCGACTGTCTAAAAAAAATTCTTGACAGACACTTGGTATTTGCGTATAATTAACTGTGGGCGAAGCCCACTAATTAGAAGGGGCGAAAAAAAACCCCTCGTTAGAGGGGGGATAGAGGTCATGAGTTATTTAATGTATATTTATACATACAATATATAATAGCCGTTGTCAATATAATCCTTAGAATAGTCACCTCATTTCTTTAAAGAAAAATTGTTGCCGTGGTCGGTCTCCTTGCTAGTAAAAGTGTGATCTCCTGATTTTGCCACTGCATCTTTCAACAGCGATTTATTCGAAACGTCGCCAGTCTGTCCCATTATCGTCAGTTCGTGAGTTTCGCTATCGTATCGGACTAGGGCGGAGTACGAAATTTTTTGTCCGGCTAAATCCTTGTCTTCACCCATCCATACGCGACTGAATGAATTGACCCTGTAACGATCCTCGAATACATTGTGAGCCTTGGTGAAAATATGATTCTCTGGTTTCTCAACTTTAGACCATATCAGATCGGCTACAATTTGTTCTTTGCTCGTCATTTCCATGATGCTCTCCTTAGTTAGTTTCTCTTTACTTATATATTATAACAGACGTTCCACCGATGTCAAGCCTTGGGACAGGGGATTTTCGCCCCCTGCCCCCGTTGGCTTATGCTGTCAGAGCGAAGGCCCTTTCAAAATCCTTATCCGTCATGGTGCCGCCGATTGTATTCAGGCGATTCCATCGGTTGGGCGTGATGTCCATCAGTTGGCCGCCGATCTCGTCGAGTCGAACCCAGTTGTCATTCGATCCCAGTTGACCCGCTCGCGTTACCGCGTTGATAACTCCGAAAAGGTTCTGCTGGTGGCTCTCGTGTTTTGCGAAAGCTTCCATCGTCCGGGTGGCTTCGACTTTGCTGAGTCTGAAGTCTGCCGCCACTGCTGCGATGACGCCCTTGGCTGATCCCTTGATTTGTTGGGACCGTGTCGCTAAGAACCTATCCAAGCCTTCTGGAAGCAATTTCAGTTGCATCGTGATATTTTCGCTGATTGCCGTTTCTAGGCTATCAAGATTAATCACTCCTCGATGTACCTTGCTAATCTTTTGACCTTTCTGCTGGCCCCAGATGCAGCCGTTCATGCAGATCGCTCGAAAGATCGAAGGGTATTGTGACAGGCGACGTTTGCCGATCTCACAATTTCCGATTGATACCATGCCGCCGTAATCCGTATCATCATCAGCAGATTTGTCAAGAATCGTATCGGGTAACAGGATGTTACCGTAGACGGTATCTTCATCAGACCGATCATGAGAAAATCGTCCATCAGGTAGGAACTTGCGTAATACTTCTAGGTACCATCGGTTGTCTACCGGGGCATACTTATCAGTTAGCATCGCACGTGCGGTGCCGTCATTATATGTTCTGAGTCGAAAAACCTTATCAGCCTTGACACGTCGCAGGCTATTGTTTGCGATGTCTACCATGGTCTCGGCGTCTAAATTATCACACTGTTTGTCCGCTCTCATCTCTCGCAAGATACTAGCAGACTTAACTCCTGCACGTGCTGATAGTTGCTGTAGGCAATGGTCTGTTGGTCGGAACGTCTTACCACGTACGCCAATTTTGAATTCACCATCGGCTACCATGGGCTGAATTTCCGAACGCTCTACCATGTAATCAGTCCGGTCTTGTGCAGCCTTCTCTGCACGATCAAATACCGTATCGAAAGAAAGTGTCTTAGAGTACCAGTCCTTGTGGACATGCGTACCCGATGCCATACCGGTACCGGTTTGACCCTGAAGGCCTCGTACAAAAGCTCCGTCATTCTTGGTCGATTTGCTTGGCTCTAAAAATGTCATTCTTAATTCTCCTTGGTTAGTTAGTCTCTTTCCCATATCTATATCTTAACATACTATTATATAATGTCAAGCGTTATTCCATATAATAATCATAATAAATAAAATAATAATTTTCCTTGACAGGACACATGACATATGGTATACTAGTAGTAGAGGGATAGAGGGCAAAATTTTTGCTCTGGGCGATAAGTGGAAGCGAAGCTTCTTTTTACAAGGGGCGACCCCCTCGGGAGAGGGAGAGGATCGCTGGGAAAGATTATCCTGAACAAGTCCAATGCTGTCGGCTGAAAAGATGCCTACACCGTCTCGCCTCTGGTGTTAGTTGTATTACATTCTCAAGCATAAACACACAACCTTGTGTATGCTCGACGTCATCGTATCGACCGCCCATGTCTTCATCGTAGTACATAAAGTTAAGAACTAGGCCGGTGGCCACATTAAAGTCATGGCATAAGTTCTCCAGCTTCTTAAACGCTTGATAACAATCCGCTTCCACCATGTCGTAATCCTCTGCGATATAATACATATCTTTGATTACCTCCGCCTTATCATCTTCTGTAATATGTAGCGGGTCGGTGTAAACTTCTAGACTCCTTGCGACCACATTCCAGATGGAAGGATCAATCGCTTCCACTTCCTCCACCTGCTCCGGTAGGAGTTCGTGCAGTTTCTTCCTGCTTATTGTGTACTCTCGCAAGCCCCATGTTCCCATTCCCATAATTATCTCCCGGTGTAAAATCCAAACCCACTTTCCACAGGCTGTACTTTAGCCAGTGGCTTCTCTACAAGTATATCATACGAAAATATAGCGTCAAGGAATTCTTCTGGATTTTGTAATACTAAGTTAGCAATGGCTCCCTCAATACAATCCTGTCTGTCCCTACCTTGTGGTAGATTCTCGAATTCAAAGTCACCCTCAAATTTAATTCTCATTGGTCCCTTAATGCTGCACGATTTCGGGCTGCTCTGGTCCGTCGTCGTTTAGGTCTGTTGTCATGTTCGCCGCCACCGCTTAGATGTGCATGATGGCCCTTGCCAATTTCCCACACCTTCTTCGGTTCAATTTTTACTTTGTCATACTTTCGTTTTTTACTCATGTCTATATTATACTATTTATCGCCTCCCTTGTCAAGGTTTATAATGGTCATTGTAATAGCCGCCGCAACAATTAATGGTCCTAACATATATCAAGCCTCCTTGCTAAATGATTTTTCAACGTCAGCATGTGTTACACGCCGCCCGTCATCGAGCACAACATGTGTTGTGGTAATACGCACTACCACGCCACTATCAAACTTGGAACCAATACCTAACAGTTTCATACCATCTCCTTCTAGAGTAAACTTATATTCTAACACACGTCTTACGAAAAGTCAAACTGGGTTTGATTTTTAAGATACCTCTTAGAGGCTTCACGTTTGCCTCTCACGTCTTTTTGAGTCACACCCTTTACTCTGCCTCTCCAAACCTTGTAACCCTGCTCTGTCATATCCTCACAGCCTGTAGCACGTACCTTGTAATCAATGAGCTTTTCATTGTGGCACACACCAAGAATATTTTCGATCACATGCCACGCGGGCTTAGTTGCGTTCGAATCTGTGAATACTTCAACTTTAAATGTAAACTTCTTCAACGGTTTCTCCTTATTTTACTTGACAATGGTGATTCAGTTTTCTTCATTTCTGGTCTGCTGCCTATTATGGCGTCTACCTCAATACGCTTCTTACTAGCTTTGAATTCGGGAAGTCTTACTCCTTTCTTCTTTAGTTTCTTCTTGAGCTTCTTGAACGTCTTCTTATTACCACGAACAAACACAGCTTTTATTCTAGCCTCACTAATATCACTTAATATTTCTGCGTCTGTTATATTTTGGTTATCATTCATTTATATACTCCTATGTCTAGAACCCCATCCCCTCCGAAAGAGTACTGTATAGCCTAAGGGTTAAGGGTATACAATCTACAATCAGTGTGGTGAGACCGTTTGTCTCTAGCAATAGGTTACGTTTTATACTCTAGTTTCGGAATTGGACCGGGACGCAGGGGGTTATCTTAGATCAAACTACTAATTCGTTGCCCGGATTAACGCTCTATTACCATATTTTGTCAAAAGACGCTGATATCTTATATTTCTAGAGCGGTGAGAGTAATCAGAGAATAAAACACCGCTTATACTATTATATCCGTGTAAGCTCCTCCTGACAATTTAAAGCTAGTTCGGGTGAGACAGTCGGCACACCTACGGTCCTGCCACATGTGACCAAGCTTAGGAATGACATGTTGTCCATATTTCGCCCCGTGCTGTCCACCCAATGCGGTGCCCGTCGTGGATTGTATGACATCAAGTCTTCACCTCTAATAATAAGTCTTGAATTCTTCGTTGCATGGACCTCATCCGCGTTAATCCAAGCACACACACTTTTATTTTCTCCTGCGTGAATCTTCTCGGCTGTCTTGCGTTGGTTCTTCAAATGTGCCGTCATAATATATAGTGAGTATACTTCTGGATTATAATAATTTACTTCCTTAGTAACTAGGTTTTTTACCTGCCAGTACATGAAGTGTTCGCCCTTAGCTAAGTGAAATCGTACGCGGTATCCTCTCATATTATCGCTCCCTCCTTATATCTATTTCGGCTCCAATGATCGCCGCTGCCATTCCCGCTATTAAAATTACTGTCGCTGTCATATCTGTTCTCCTTATACTACCATTATAACCGCTGATTATTGTTTGTCAAGTTTATTCTCTATTATTGCATGAATATCAAAATAACATTTCTCTACTTCTTCCTTACTATATATAGTACAGATGTCGTCGTCCGGGTTTGTCTCCTCGCTGTCCTTAATCTCATGCCACAATGATGATAGTGCATAAAGAATCATACTAAGCTGTCCGTCTTTAAATTCGCCCACAGATTATACCTCTTTCTAAGTGTCTAGTCCAGTCAAACAAATTTCTGTTCTCACATATTCCAAGTCTGCACCGCATTCACAGCCGGGGGTTCCGTTGTCTTGATACCAGTCGGGGCCATACCAAGCGTTAGCATCCTCACAGTATGGACATTGCCAGAACATCAGTACCCTATGATTAGCAATCTCAAAATACTTATCTAAGCTATACATTCGCTTCCTCCTTCGCTGTCTTCTTCAGTATCCTTAACGCTGCTGCTGCTTCGCTACCCTTTGGCTGCACACCATGAATGAGTAGAGCGAAAGATTGATTTCTTCGTGCCGGGTCGGCAGCGTGTGAATCGTCATTATCTATTTCAAGACCCTTCTCGGCGGCTTCCTCTTTTGAGAAAACTACTACAGCCTCACGTAGTCCGTACTCTGCTATGGCTGAATCTTGCGTACCGCCTCGGCTGGCAGTCAATACCAAGTTAGCAGGTATGTTCGTGATATTCTCAATCCAGAATTGTAGGCTCTTCGTGTAAGCATAAAACAGGATATCAGGACGGCGGCAGGCTACCAACATCCAAGCCCGGAAATACATATTGTTGAACATGTCACCGGCTACGTGGATACGAACCACGGCGGCATCCTTTGGTAATACTTCAATCAATTTGTCGGCCATCTCAAAACTGCTCTTGCAATCAAGCATGGCATCACCGTTACGCTTGCGGTTATTATATACGTTAGTGAACAACACTTCTTGACTAGCAGAGAAGCAACGGAATTGTGTTTTTGGGCCATCCTCAATGGTACGCTTTCCGGTCTCTTCGTTTACCCTTGCACGGCTACGGCATAGCATCGCCATAGGGCAGAACACACCAGATAGCAGATCGAAAGAATACACTTTGGCAGATGATCGACCGATCTTGCGATCCAACCACTTCTTGAGACTGAGAGCCTTGTAGAGCTTCTTGAGTTTGTCGTTTGCTTTATTGAATTTCATCTTTGTTCTCCCGTTAGTTCCTTACTTGCTATACATATATAATAACACATAATAGATAATAGTCAAGCATAATCTCAGATTATTATTTCTAATTATTCTCTTGACTTTATATTATGACATGTTACAATGGTAATATAAGGAGAAACGAAATGACAATCGACAGAATTATCAACTGCATCCACTACAACAGCTGCCTACCACCACGACCAGAAGGTGTGGGCGAAATGCGATGGAATGGAATGATCAAAGCCGCAATGACACTTCATAAAGTAATCGAAATCGAAAGGAGGGGTCGAGCATGATAAACGAACAATACACAGAGGATGAGGTAGAAGCGATTCGAGCCGCATGGTCTGATCTTTACGTAACAAGCAAAGTTCGTAGGGACGTATGGCCTCAAATTGATCTAGAGTTATTGGCTGACGCGGCTGCTGATACACTCAACCAGCTGGAACTGGTTTTTCCTTTCCTTTTAGATAAGAGTCACCTTGACTAGACACTTAGTATTACCTATAATAAGAGAGGGCGAAATGGATAACAACCTACAAACCTTTTTGAGAGAGCAACTTCAAGAAGATATCGTATCTTACTTTGACGGATATCTACAGCCACCTTTTACGTTCACTAACGACGATAAGGAAAGCATGGTAGACGACTTGTGCCAAATAGTAATCAACAGAATAGGAGAAAGCGAATGAGACGACCTAGTACAATAACGATCCCAAAGAATGAGGGGGCGAATTTAGCTGACCTTATAACTAACTTACATTATCAAGGTATATCATTCCAAGTAATGACAGAGGATAATAATTACATAATAACACTTGACAAACTAAAAATATAGTATATAATACATATGTAGCAGGACATAGGAAGCTAGGCGTTACCGAACGTTCACAGGTCTGGTTGTATCGGCAACTTGGCAGTGAAAAGACGTCCTATCGGGTGCAAGTCCCGGCTGCTGCTACCAATACAATAGATGGACATGGTGTGAGACAGAATAACGTTACGCGAAAGTCTCACAGGAAACAGTAATCCCTGATACGGGTGAGGCTCCTAAATCCAACATAATACATAGCTGTGGGCGATTTCCTCTCACCCTTCACTGACTCTGCGATCAACCGTCCGGTTGGGCCGAGACACTCTTAATGCCTCAACCCCTCGCGGGTGGGGTATCAGTTATTTGAGGGGTATATCTCCCCTATTCGAGGGGTACCATCCCAAATTTCTTGCGTCAACATTTCTACCTGCATGGCAAGCTGTTTCGCCCGCACCTCTGCTGGTACCGTGTTGTCTCCCATCGCTTCCAGCAATCTCATGGAGAATTCGCCCAGTGTATCATATAATTCATCATTTGTAAAGTATTTAGCTTCGATCATTTTTGAGTTTTACCCTTCTAAGTTTTTCGGCTGCACATTGCTTGACGATATACCCGCATGGTACCGCGTTGCGTGGCTCTGGCCTATCGCACATCCACTGCCCGCACACTCGAATCCAAGCATCCAACTCTGTGGTCGTCATGTCGGCTACATTCATTTTGAAATTGTCCATGATTTTTCCTTACAAAGTACAAGGGGTGTAACTGCTGAACACTGATACAACTATAACACAACAAACAATGACAATCAAGAGTAGTTCCTGATCTGATTCTCGAATTTTCATAATTCCCTCTTCTTTCTATGCTGTATTATACCGCGTCCAAGGTGTCCAGTCAATTCGTGGCAAGTGGATTCCAGTCTTTTTTGCGGTGTCCCAAGTGGTAGGCCATTTCCTCATTTGTGACGTACATATCAGAATTGGCGTTGTAATATTGACCCTCTTTCGGATCGTAATACAAAACGATACCCGTGATATATCGGAATGGTCCCTCTAATCCTGCCAGCTTTGGCCCGTCTACTCTGTGAAATTCTTGATATCCCATGATTCCCTCTTCTTTCTTAATTGATTATACCACGTACTAAATGTCCAAACAACAAAATAATAATAATTATATTTTACTTGACAGACACTTTTTGCCTGCTATAATAAGAAGGGGCGAAGCCCCCCTTGCGGGGGGTGCCGGGATAGGTCAATATTCTGGCTCTTCTACGTCGTCGGCATCCTCTGCGAATGCCACGCGGTCGATGCTCTCATAATCGAGACCGGAGTCCGTCCAACTCACGCCATCAGGAGTTTCAAGAATCCCCATGTCTCGAATCTGTGAAATGAATTCATCATAATTTGCACATTCTGTGCTGAGTTGATAAAATCCCTCATCATTACTGATCCAGAGGCAGACGTTCCAAGTTTCGTAGTTTTTGTGTCCGTTGTATCCCATGTCATTCTCCCGTTGAAGTTTATCGTTCCCTGTTATGCTTAGATTATATACTAACAAAAGTGTCTAGTCAATATCTTTATTTTCATCTAATTCTATATTTATATTTGTTACGTTTACCATTACACACCCGGTACTCGTTACGCATATTAATACTAATAATAATAATATTATACTTTTCAAGATATCGCCTCCCAACTTTTTACGTATTTGCAGTAGTGCAATGCTTTGTGTCGTGCGTTTACAATTTCGGCATGTGGTCGCCCACTCTTTTTTGCCTCAATGTAAATTCCAACCCACATTCTACGTCGTGCTTTTATCACAGATACTGTATTGTTTTTCATAATATTCTCTCTTTCTTATGAATGATTATATACTGTACTAAGTGTCCTGTCAACAAAATAAGGTGCCTAGCCCCTGCGGGAAATCAGGGACTAGGCTAGGGAGACACCCCCTAAGGGGAGGGGAGAAACGGGGATGTCTCGACCGTGTTTTCATAATGTGCCTTATAGGCTTCAAGTCTTGCACGGCTGCCGGGTGTACCTTGCAAGTGTGTTGCATTGTCGCCCACAGTATTCGGGAGTCGCTCATTAATTCGCCCCCTCTTCCGTGAGGTTTTTGCAAACTTCAAAACCTTTTCACTTTTGATAATTCCATCGCCTGACGTACTCTTCCAGCATGGAATAGCTACCCCGACGAAAATTGTGTCTAGTTGGTTCCAAGCATCCCGTAGAATCTTGTGTTTTTGAATCATTTTTTCCATTATTATTTTCTCCCTGTTGGTACGATCAAATTTCCCATAATCAAACTTATTAATACTACCAGAGCCACCACTGCCAGTCCTTGCATAATTCTTCCTCTTCCATTATTGTTAGTTGTTCTGTTTCGCTTTCCTCTTGTATATCTTCATCATACATTATCTCAAGTGTCCTTTCAAGCTATTTTTAAGATTTTAATGTTTTTTTCTTTTGTGATGATTTCCTGTTTTCCACATTTGTGCTGAAATACAATGGCCTTGATATTTTCCATGAGGGTAACGCCCCTTCTTAAATTCCCGGTTTGCGTGTTGAATACTATCGTTTTCATACTTCTCCCTCCTCTGGTGTTGGTTCTGGCGTTGTCGCTTCTAGCTCCGTTTCCCAAGCCATCCGCTCCTCATAAAGTTGTCGTTCTGTTTCCATTCCACAATAATAAGCACGATCAAATAAACTGGACATTTTCATTCTCCTGTTTTCCCTTGTTATGCTGTATTATACATCGTCCTAAGTGTCCTGTCAACTTTAAAACATATCACAATAATCTGCTGGATTATCATCACCACCGAAATAGTCTTGAGCCTCTGTGTATAAATCGGGCTGTCCATCGTCCGATTCGTATTCTTGAAAAACAGCTTGGCAATTCTCGCCACATCGTGAGCAAATTTCTTGATTGTCGTCAGTCCAAGCACCACAGCAATCACTTTCGAATTGTCCGTACATTTTATTTTCTCCCGTTGTTGTTTCTTGTTATGCTATATTATACCGTTTACCAAGTGTCCAGTCAATCACTTTTTTCGATACCACTCTACACCCGGATCATCGTACAATCTCATAAGGTCATTTACCTCATCGCCCAATTCTTGAATGTCGCAACGCACACAAACTTCGGCATCCATGTATCCGCCAACGGGCTTACCGTCTGCATAAAATACCATAACCTCAAAATCGCTTCCAGCTATGGCCTTATTACAGGCTGCTGAGATGTCAAACATCTTATTGCTCCAAACTGCATGAAACCAGTTACCATCATGATTCTGCCAGTAATTTTTATCCGTCATCAAATGACCTCCAGTATAGCTGTTATAAAGTCTACAAATTTTGCCGTTGTTAGTATGCTGATCCCGATCCCAATTATGTAATCCATTGTTTTCTCCCTTGTTATGCTTTATTATATGCAGTGTCCTATACAGTGTCAAGCCTTATTATATATATTTATGTTTTTATATATTACTTGACAGACAGATAGTACGGGTTATAATCAGGGGGCGATTATTTTGAGGGGTGTTGGTTTCGAAGCCTGTTTAGCACATCGGCAGCTTCGGCCATAGTCAGATGCACAACCCTCACATCGGTATTATTACCGGTGACGTGTACAACATATTCTGTCGTACTATTCTGCTCTATTTCCGCGTGATAACCGTTATCAAAATGATACATTATATTTTTCTAATAGAGTAATCTGACTTAGTTATTATACACAAATTTTATGAATTTTCCGCTTATCTTCTACCGACCTTTTAAACAACCGTAAGGTTTCGGAAAGACACGGTACAACCCTGCCATTCTGTCATGCCACCTTTGGGGGGGTATGGCCCCCTGCCATTTTGTCATGCCACCTTTGTGGGGGTGTTGCATTTTGCGTCACGCATTTTGCCCCACCCCCCGCAGGGGGTAGAGCATTTTGCGTCGCCCCCCTTAGGAGGGGATACACCCTCTCTGGTAGGCGTCTTCGGTTTTGTGATCTTCGTTGGTCTCGATATGATATTTCACCATCTCGACATCGGTTGTCTCTACTAAAATCTCGTCCTCATATTTCAGAGTTAAGACATGGTTCGAGACTTCGCAAGAATAGCTTTCGTCATTGTCGCAAGTATCGAGAATAAAAAGCACGGTATCGACGTATTTTTGAGCGTTTGACATTTTGATTTCTCCAAGTTGTGATCGTTTCCCGTTCATACCTTAATAATAGTAGTCTCAATAAGGATTTACAAATTTGGTTTGGTTTTTTCGATACGTATAGCTGTTTTTTGCTAAAAATTCTTTTTGGACACCTTGTTTTTCGACGTTTCGCAAAGTTATTGAGACTGACAATTTTTCTATTCTAGGTTTCTGACAGGTAGCACGTTGGGAGGCCCAAATTCAGCTTCTCTCTGCCAATTTTAACCCCCCTTCAACCTATAGGTAGTTGGAAAGGATACTAGGCTCAGAAACGAAATTTTGAATTTCGCTCCTTTCGCCCCCTGTTACGATATCGCCTGCCCGGTTCTCCAAACGCTATTTTTGAAAACCATTTTTTTCAAGGCGTCGATCTGTGCGTTGGTAAAATCTGCCGCCTCCCGTTCTTCGTTGTATTCGTTCCATGCCTCATAGGCTTCTTGTTCGGTTGTGAAGTTGAAATTTACGTTTTCCATTTTTCGAATCTCCAAGGGTTTCTGATTATGTGATATTGTACGCTCGCCAATGTGTCCAGTGTAGAAAATTCTGGTCTAATTTCTTCGGCTCATTTTTCCGCCAAGGCTACGGTTCAAACTGGTTGGAAGATATCGCAGATTCGATAGGACATGTGTGCCACCATCACCAAGGGGCGTTGTGTGATCGACATCAAAGCCGACTGGGCAATTCTGGTAGAATACTACCATATTCTTGTATTCTTCGGTTCTGGTCTGGATTGTGAAGACGTTGTATTTTTCGGCTCGCTTTTGTGCTTTGATCCAGTTTTTTCGGGCTTGTTCGCGGGTTCTCATTTTTCTGGCTTTCAAGGTGGAAGCGTTTTTCTTATACCGGATTATATACCGCAACTTTTTACAATGCAATACTATGGTATCGGAATTTTTCATTTTTTACTTTATTTTCAGTCGCTGAATTTTGATTATTTTGTATTTTGTTTTTAGACACCTAGCATGACGAGATTCTGCTTATACCCCCCTCAGGTAGGGTACTGACTTTTGAAACGGGTTTCTGACAGGTAGTACGTTCGGAGGTCGATATTTTGTTCGTATCGTACGATTCTGCCCCCTATTCAACCTATTACTTGTTACGGTACTATTATCTATTACAGCTCATTTTTAGAGCTATTATATTATTTCTATTTTCCCTTATTTTGAAGGCTTCGAAAATCGCCCCCTCCTGATGGGCTGGCCCCTAGCAACCTATAGGTTGTATTGGGTATGTTCGTGGCCCCTGTGCCCCTGTCCTATGGCTCCCCGTCTGCTACCTGTCCGCTGAGCCTACCCTACCAGCACTACCCCCCTTGCGAGGGGATTGTCGCCCTATGCTACCGGCCCCCCTTTCGGGGGGTGCTACGTATGATCACTGGTCTGTGTGTTCCCTTTATAATGTAGTACATTTTAGTTCCTCTTTTTGGTCATGTCGATCATGTAATGGCCGTCATTCGTATCCCGTAACAGTCGTAAGAATGCAGGTATTTGACCGGCAAAGAATCCGACGACACAAAGAGCACCAATGAAGTCCGCGTCTTGAATCATGAGGGCTGCGATTTCCATTGTATTAGTTTCCGGGGTTTTCGTTTGTTATGCTTTATTATACCGGGTCGAAACTGTCCAGACAAGAAAATTCCAAAAATAACCAACCCCCCTAAATGAAGGGGGCTAGTTCTGGTTTCTCAGCTACAATGTCGGCGATTATCTCATCGCTGTAATCAGTACCGATTGATACCCCAACGACACAGCCATCAAGTAAAACACTGTAAACTACTTGCTCTGTTTCCAATTCTGGATTACCTGATTCGTGAGCTACATTTACTGTTTCGACATTTACTTTGAACATGGTGATTGCTCCGAGTGGTTTGTTTCTGAACTACTCAAATATACTCATAATAAATTGTCCAGTCAAGACTATATCTTTCTATATTTATATATACTGATATTATAGTGGGATTTTATATTCTTTTTTTTTATTTATTTACTAGACACATTGCACATGAGACTAGCTGCCACAATGGCAGGCTCCCCCCCAATAGGGGTACCCCGGTGTTTTAGTACCTAGTTTCCCCCCAAAGGAGGGGGGCACAGAGGGCGGGGTGGTTCTGAAACAATTCAGATATTTATGAATATATGTATTACCCAAACTAGCCCCTTAAGCCCCTGCTTTCTTTTTATGTGGCTTTAGCCACTTAAAGTTGTCAAAACCGCTCCCCAAGTGTATAATAGTGTATAGAAACGATTATTCGTACTCAAAGGCACAATAATGAACAAAATAACATCCCTAGACACTGATTTGCGTCTAAAAGCAGCTGTTGGACTGGAACAAGCTGTCGCACAGGATATGGATGCCGAGGATAGACCACTTTTGGAACTGTTGGCGAACAAGATAGCCGACTTAGAAGAGGAAACAGATGAAGATACAGAAGACACTGACAGTAGCGTATGAAGCAGCGGAAGCTTACTTTCCAGTTACCAACTCTCTTAAGATGATGGGTACGGAATCTCTCTATGAATTACTACCCGGACTACAACACGCTAATATAACTTCTAAAACACACTCCTTCATTGCAACATATGATTTTGATCATTCATTTTATTATAGAATAGATAGAATGGACGGTCCCGAGTCCGTAGCCAACGAGATCGGCTTAGGAACACTCACCGAACACAGCGGCAACATCATTCTTATTAGAGAACAGCCAATCTATGTTCAAGCCGTCAATGACGAGAAACGTTCAGCCTATGGCACACGCCCATTAAACTTACGTAATATAGATGACGACACATTAATTGTTGTAACATCATACATACCTACTAATATAGTCGAGGCCCTCCCTGACCCCAACATGATTATTACATCTTTAGATGATCATCTTCCCCACCCGCTCAAAATTGAGAAGCAATCTATTGTGGGTCGCCTCACCGACAGTATCGAATCCATTGCGATTGCCGACCTAGCTAAGCTCGTCAGTGGTGGCTCACTGGTCGCCCCTCCCCTTACAGCGGATACTAAGCCAGAACTTGGAACGATTGTATTCGACACCGACACCACATGCCTGTGCTACTGGAATGGTAAAAGCTGGGTACAGCTTACCGGCGGTACGTCGCCATGAATACCCCACCGAACATGACTGATGAAGAAGTATTAGATAAAATAAATCTTGTTGTTGGACGAATCGCCCCACGCTACACCTTTAATGGGTATGAAGTAGACGATATCAAACAAGAAGCATTTATTATATGCATGGAAGCACTTAAACGCTATGACTGTAAACGCCCCCTAGAAAATTTCCTTAGTGTGAATCTGTCGAATAGACTCAAGAATTTCATTAGGGACAACTATTTCACTAAAAACGAAACAGAAAAGCAAAAAGTGCTCAACCCTGCACAACTAGCCTTCGAGGACAGCATCCCCGGAGACTACGTACAAGATGAAGAGGACATCATTGACGCACAGGATATATCTGTTATCATTGATGAACACTTACCCGTTGATTGCCGCTCCGACTATCTTAAAATGATTTCCGATGTTTATGTACCTAAGAAACGCAAAGAAGAAGTCGTACAAACAATTCAACTTATATTGGAAGAGCATGGTTATGAAAACAGGTAGACTATCTAATGACGAAGGCCGCCTCATTGCTCGCCTCATCGACAATATGACGGTGGAGGACATCGCGGCCAAGATGGACCGTAGGGTGGAGACTATAGAGAAATTCGTCAAGGGAACTCTCAGGGAAGGGCTTAGTGGTTACGAAGAAGCCCAGTACAGCCTAGAAGATCGCCCCTATTGGATTGAACTTGAAAATCAGTTTGACCATGCTGAACTAGAGTTATTTAAATATCACTGGAGCCGCATTATCTCGCAGTTCCGTGATGACGTACTTCCCACAGAGGAATTACAGGTGGTCGATGTTATTAAACTAGAGCTATTAATGAACCGCTCGTTAAAGTGTAGTAAAGATAGTATAGAACAACTTAATATACATGAGTCGATGTTAAATCTTGAACGCGAGAAAGACCGCGAAGACCAAGATACCGACCTCATGATCTCGGCACAGCGGGCAATCGCCGGTATCCGTGCCGCACAGGAATCCCTTAATAAAGATTACCGCGAACTGCAATCGAAGAAACAGTCGATGCTGCGTGAGATTAAGGGAACTAGAGAACAACGTGTTAAACGATTAGAGGACTCCAAGCAAAGTCTAGTCGCTTGGGTAGCCTCACTTATGCAAGACCCAGAACTCGCTAAATCCTATGGACTCGAAATGGAAAAGATGAGACTGGCTATGGAAAGAGAGAAGGAACGCCTATCAGCGTTCCATAAATATCAGGACGGAACCGTGGATAGGCCATTCCTGTCCGTTGACTCAGTAAAAAAGGAAGATAAGGAAAATGGACCCTGAATCACTTCTGGTAATTTTACCATGTTGGGCCTTGGCACTAAGTATTGAATTAGCCATAGGGGCCTTTCTTGTGAACATGACTAAGGATAAGACAAAACGATTTAAGTAAGAAGGACAGAACAGTGCAACTGGACAAACAAAAGATAATTCTCCTCCATCCCGGCAAGACAGGTGGCTCCTCAGTAGAAGCCGCACTGGTAAAGGCGTACTTGAAGACCGATTTCGGCACCTTCACTCGTCAACATAAGAACGGAGATTTTGATCTCATGTTTGGCCTCGACACTATTCGTAACATATACCTTCAACATGGAGACCTGCGGTTATATGAGATGTTTGACATACCAATGCGTAGATTCAACGTCTCATGTACCGTTCGTCGCCCATATGAACGTGTACTCAGTGCCTTCTATTACAATGGTTTCTCCAAAAGGATGGACTTCTCAGAATTTATTCAGAGTCACCTAAGCGGAGAAGTTAAACGTAATTATTATGAAAGTGGTAACGCTATGCTTGATACTAAAAAATATCACATTAACCACTTTGCCCCATGTACTTTATATTTAAAAAGGAATCGGTACAGCGTAAATAATATAATAAAGTGTGAGAACCTCGCTGCGGACGTTAAAAAACATCTCGGCCTCATTCTCCCCCGCACTAAACTATCGCAGACCGTTGCCAATACAAAATATAAAAACCACATTGACGCTTATACACAAAAGATGAAAGACAAAGTATATACTATATATAATGAGGACTTCAAAACGTTAGGATATAAAAAATGAAACGTGCCGTAATTACTGGAGTTACTGGACAAGACGGTTCACACCTCGCCGACCTTCTCTTACACAAGGGATATTCGGTTACGGGAGTAAAACGCCGCTCCAGCACCGAAACCACCGAACGTGTGGCCCACCTCGCCTCCAACGAGGATTTTCACTTAGTAGAGGGTGACGTAACCGACATCAGCAGTATGTCCGGCATCTTCATGAAAACCCAGCCCGATGAAATATATAATTTAGCCGCCCAATCCCACGTTGGCACTTCCTTCAAGCAACCTGCCGCCACCATGGAAATCACCGGTACAGCCGTCATCAACATGCTCCAGATTCTCGTCGATCATGGCATGTGGAACACGCGGTTCTATCAGGCATCTTCCTCGGAGATGTTCGGCAGCAACTACGACGTCGCCACCGATGGCAGCAAGTATCAGAATGAGGACACGCCCCTCACCCCAAATTCCCCCTACGCCATCGCCAAGACTGCCGCCCATCACGCAGTGCGATTATATAGACAGAGTTATGACATCCACGCCAGTGCCGGTATATTATTTAACCACGAAGGCCCAAGACGAGGTGATAATTTTGTTACTAAAAAGATAACCAACTATATTACATCCCTATCATCATGGATAAAAACATATTACGTTGATCAGTCAAATCTTCTTTATAATGCTCAACAGAGAAAGATAACTGATATCAAGACCGGACTTTCTCACGATATGCTCGGACTGGGCAATTTAGAAGCCTTTAGAGACTGGGGATACGCGGGAGACTATGTTGAGGCGATGTGGATGATGCTCCAGCAGGAGTACCCGGATGACTACGTGGTATGTACGGGCAAGACGGCGACTATTACGGAATTCTTGGCTCTGGCTTTTAGTGAGTCGGAGATACTTGAGATGGACTGGTCAAGGGTTGTTTATATTAATCCAGAATTTTACAGACCCACAGAGGTTAATTATTTAAGAGGCGACTACTCGAAAATAAAATATAAACTTGGGTGGGAACCTTCACACAATTTAAAAGATTTAGTGAGATTGATGTTATGATTAATTATAAAGTTGATGTAGACATTTCTGATTTTTACCACATTGTTAAGACAAAGAAGTGGAAATTAGGAAATTACAACAAGCATTTCTGCACAATATTTGTAGAGGGCAAAGACCCTGATGACGCTGCTGGTCAAGTTTTACATAATTTAATTAATATAATAATGGATCAAGCTGACGATGTAGATGCGTATCTGTCGTGTCGCAGGCTTCGGAGATACATGAGAATATTAAGAATCAGGTCAGAATAAATGAGAAAAAGAAATTACAATGACGAGGCTTACTCTGAGTTTAGACGTGCAGTTCTAAAAAGAGACGGAAGAAAATGTCAGATGCCGGATTGCGGGTCTAAGAAAAAATTGAATGTTCATCATATTAGAAGGTGGGCTGATGCCGCTTCTTTGAGATTTGAACCGAATAACGGAATAACGCTGTGTCATTACTGCCACAAATCAATATCGGGACAAGAATTACATTATGAACCTTTGTTCATGGAGATTATCAATGCCAAAAAAACAAATTAATTATAAAGTAATAAAAGATACGCGAGAGCAAGAAGGCTGGTTTTTCAGACCCTTTGATAACTGTTCTGGCATGATAAATAAGAAGTTAGATACTGGTGATTATTCTATAGTAGGGTTAGAAGATAAAATATGTATTGAACGTAAAGGCTGCGTTGAGGAGTTGGCTTTGAACCTAGGATCGGGAAAAGCTAGATTTTTACGAGAAATTGAGAGGATGTCGGATTTTCCACATAAGTTTATAATTTGTGAATTTACTGCCGAGGACTTAATTAAGTTTCCGAAATCAACTCGTATACCAATAAAAAATAAAGCATCAGTCAAAATGACTGGACGATATATGCTCAAGATGTTAGTGGAATTTCAGTTATATCACGATGTGAATATTGTATTTGCGGGTGATAGATATAATGCATTCCTATTCGTCAGCAGCATTTTTAAACGAATCAACGAACGCTATGGAAAGCCCGAGGACAACATCGATGAATAAAGAAAAAGAAGACAACAGTCAATTCCTACATGACTTTCATAACTATGCTGCCTCTACTGAGACTCGTGAAATATTTTTACACAACTATTACGACAATAATGCTGAGGAGAATCCGGGTGTTGAATATCGTATGTCAGTGAATTTCATAAAAAACTTACGAGCATTGGACCTTACGAACAATGACGAGATTTTGATTCATATGCATAGCGTCGGCGGAGAATGGACCGATGGAATGGCTATCTTTGACGCGATTAGAATGTGCAAATCAAAAGTCACTATTATAGCATACGGTCAGGCTGAGAGTATGAGCAGTATTATACTTCAGTCTGCCAATAAGCGACTGTTGACGCCAAATACATACTTCATGTCTCACTTCGGATCGTCAGGTGCTGGAGGTGGATATCTTGACGTGCAAAATTGGATGAAGTACGAAAAACGAATCTGTGATATGATGTTGAACATATATTCAGAACGATGTAAGAAGGGGAAATACTTTACGGAGAAATACGGTAGAACTCCAGATATGGAAAAGATTAAGACATTTTTATATAGAAAACTTAAATCTGGCGATTGGTATATAGACGCTGAAGAAGCCGTCTATTACGGTTTCGCAGATAGAATGATTAAGAGTTGGTAACATGGCTAAACACAAAGATAACCTGAAAACAATAGAAGAAGCTTGGCTTGGTCTTGACGATGTAGAAGCAGATTTCTTCAACCCTATGTCCTTACTGTATGGTGCTGAAGACGATTATCATCTTAGACTGACATATCTTATGATGAGGCCCGAGTATTTATCTTTTATTACGAAGCACTTATTAAACATTAATATATTACCTTCTCAGGCTCTTATCTTAAAAGAGATGTGGGAACGTAAATTCCCTATGTTGATTGCAAGTCGTGGATTTGGTAAATCTTTTTCTTTGTCTTTATATGCTATATTGAGAGCTTTGCTACTACCTAAGCGAAAAGTGGTCGTAGTCGGTGCTGCTTTTAGGCAGTCGAAAGTCCTCTTCGAATACATGGAAACAATTTGGCGTAATTCCCCTTTGTTGCGTGACGTATGCGACGCGAATAGTGGTCCAAGGAGAGATACTGACAGATGCACCATGAGGCTTAACGACAGTACTATTACCTGTTTACCTCTTGGTGATGGACAGAAAATTAGAGGTCAACGTGCTAATGACATCATTGCTGATGAATTTGCATCCATACCTAGAGATATTTTTGAGAACGTAGTAGCAGGTTTTGCCGCCGTAAGTTCAGACCCTATTGAGAATGTAAAAAGGGCTGCCGCTGCGAATAAAGCTACGGAGCTAGGATTAACTTACAATTCAGAACACCATAAAGACGAAAGCAAGAAAGACAATCAAATTATCCTGTCTGGCACGGCATACTATGACTTTAACCATTTCGCTACTTACTGGAAAAAATGGAAGTCAATCATAGATAGTGAGGGACGTCCTGAGAGATTAAGAGACATCTTTAAGGGGGACGATCCACCAGAAACCTTTGACTGGACACAATACTCTATCCTTCGTATTCCATATGAACTTCTTCCGAAGGGCTTTATGGATGCAGATCAGGTAGCACGATCTAAGGCCACCGTACATGCTGGTATCTATCAGATGGAGTATGGTGCTTGCTTCACCAGAGACTCTCAAGGGTTTTTCAAGCGGTCGCTCATTGAGTCTTGCGTTACTAATGACCAGAATCCAATTAAGGACGGTCAAGGTAATGATATTATGTTTGAACCACAGCTAATGGGTAATCCAGATAAAAAATATATATATGGTATTGACCCTGCATCTGAAGTAGATAATTTTAGTATTGTAGTATTAGAAGTAGCACCAGATCATCGTAGAATTGTACACGTCTGGACAACAACCAGATCAGAGCATAAAGATCGTGTCAAACGTGGTCTTGCATCTGAGTCTGACTTTTACGCTTACTGCGGTAGAAAAATTAGGGAACTGATGAAGCTGTTCCCGTGCATCCATATCGCAATCGACAAACAGGGTGGTGGTATAGCTGTAACAGAATCTCTGCATGATCCTGATAAGATCAAAGATGGCGAACAGCCTCTATGGGAAGTCATTGATGAAAACAAAGAAAAGGACACCGATGATTATGCAGGACTACACATCATTGAGATGTGCCAGTTCGCAAAATATGAGTGGCTCGCTGGTGCTAATCACGGGATCAGAAAAGACTTTGAAGATAAAGTTCTGATATTCCCGCACTTTGACGCTATATCCCTCGGTCTTTCATCGGAACAAGATGCTGGTAAAGGACGTATAGTCGATACCTTAGAAGACTGTGTAATGGAAATAGAAGAACTCAAAGATGAATTAGCGATGATTCAAATGACTCAGACTGCTGCTGGACGAGATAGATGGGATACTCCAGAAGTCATCGTAGGCACAGGAAGAAAATCCAAGATGAGGAAAGATAGATATTCTGCATTGATCATGGCGAACATGGCAGCTAGAATACTGCAAAGGACTCCTGAACAAGAAGACTATGAATTTTACGGTGGATTCGCTAGTGGTGGATTCAAACCCAAGAATGCAGACCATAATATGTTCTCTGGACCCGCTTGGTTTAAAGATAATATGAAAGACGTGTATTAATTAATAGGACAATCCAATTACAATCCAATTGAAGGTTTTAGGCATATGAGCGAACAATTTACTACTTGGAACGACGGCGATGATAAAAGTAAAGCGAATGCAATGTCGCAACACTCTGAAAATGTTGAGGCATACACAGGAGTTAAAAAATCGTCCGCTGGATATCAGCAGACTTTCATAGGAGTACAGCCAAATACTTCAATTCGACCAGAATTCGGAAGAGATGACTACTACGCCTTCAGGCCTAGCGAAAGACCCTCTAACGATTATCGAAAAGCCATCACTCAGTGTTTGTCCGCATATGATAGAGTCGGAATCATTCGGAATGTAATCGACCTCATGGGCGACTTTGGAAGTCAGGGCATTGAGGTTGTTCATCAGAGTAGAAGTGCCGACAGATTCTTTAAGCAGTGGTTTAAGAGCGTCAATGGCAAGGAGCGGTCTGAGCGTTTTCTCAATAATCTATATAAGACTGGCAATGTGGTAGTTTATCGTAGCTATGCTGACATAACGCCTAAACTAGAAACATACATGAAATCAGTCTCACAAGATATAACAGTAC
>Ga0307488_10000088_pt1 | contig 65594 bp, 60 predicted proteins | sample SB02metaG_FD_202248 | JGI IMG/M metagenome (GOLD analysis project Ga0307488, IMG submission 202248) | Sea-ice brine microbial communities from Beaufort Sea near Barrow, Alaska, United States - SB 0.2 | ecosystem: Environmental > Aquatic > Marine > Coastal | place: USA: Alaska | collected...
TAATTGAAACAATAAACGACCAACTTAAGAATATTTCTTATATCGAACACTCAAGGCATCGGAGTATGAACGGCTTTACGCTGAATTTACTCGCGGGATTGGTCGCTTATTGTTTAAAAGAAAATAAACCAAGCCTTAATTTAACTGACGTAGAGCTGAACTCTATGGTTATCGCTTAAGCAGATCTCAGGTTAGTTACGCAGCTGATAACCCAGAATTATACGACTTAATGTTTGGCCGCACGATTTGGAAACAAAATAGTGCCACTCATGCATTACGAGATGTGGCTTACCCAAGTTTTCATCATCAGGTAGAAATGACAAAAAATGGCAAGCACAAGGCTTAATGCCCAATGGTGAGGATACACTTCGATTGTCCCAAGTCACATGGGGCACTATGCACGGTATGCCCGCCTATTAATTGACGGCATTTACGCTGACCGCAGCCATATTGATGAAATGTGTGATTGCGCGGTTAATCTATTTACTCAACAAATAACACCAGAGCAAGAATGAGAGTATTAGTTTATTTCTGCGGTCGAAAGAACTTAGTCTATCAAAAATAAAATCGGTATTGCGTGGTTATAAGCAAAAGACGAACTTACAAATGAGCATTCGCTAACCGGCTTACTGAAAAATATTTGTCTTTATCTAATATTCCAGATGTATCGAAAGGACGGTCATCTAGGTTTTTAAAGAAAAATGTTGACAAAATTTGTGGGCTTAGCCGTTAGTTGCTGAATGAGACTAAACGTCTCAACATTTATTTCCAACCTTGAACCCATTGTTCTGTGTCTTTTAAGTTTCTCCATTTAATCTGTACTGGACGTTTAGACATAATCGCTTCTATCCAACATGACATAACGGCCCCATCTTCATCATATTCGACCTCAATAATGATGAAGTGTTTTTCTTTATTCAAAGGCACCACTGCTGTCCATTTACTGTTCAATAGCTTTTTGGGGGAGATTGTGTTCAATATATGTCCTAAATAGCTTAATACTCTGATGTTGTTAATACCTTAAATATAGTCAGAATGATTAAAGATATCATGGGGAATAACTTAACAAACATCTTATTAGGGCTTGGACATTCTAATAACCACTCGGCGGTTTTTTGCTCGTGTGCTTTCGTTAGTGTTAGGTGATGAATGACGCCTTTCACCATGGCCCGTTATTTCTATTCGCTCTGGTGCAACCCCCATAGAGCTGAAAAACGCTTTTATTTCCACTGCCCTGCGTATAGAAATTTGTTTATTGATCGCGCGGCCGCCAAAACTGTCAGTATATCCATCTAACAAAACCAATTCTAAATCAGTATCTTCTTTTAAATATTCACCAATCATAGCTAAACGTTTCTGTGAGTATTTAGTCAAATTAGTATTATTGAATTGATATGTTAGCACGGTATACGCAATATCTTGAAAACTATAAGGTAATAAATTCCCCACACATTCAGCAAATTGTTCATAAGGTACAGCAAAATTGATGGCGTTTAATCCCACAGCCACTTTGTCATATTGGTTATACCAATCCTGATAATAAATAGTTGGCCAAAAGCCTTTTTCCAACTCAGTCAACATAGTCCAAGCGGCTTGTTCTGGTAAGTCACCATTGTATTGTTTACGGATTGTCATGTCGGCAATAGTGCGTTGTACTTGGCCCGGCATCCATTTTGGTGGCACTGAATACACAACCGCGACGCCATAAGATTTAGGCAGGCGTAACATATCCAGTTCAAATTCCATATTTAGCTGCTTGGACGCAATACTGCTAAACATAGCCTCTCCATAGCCGGGAAGTTTATGGCTTAGAGTACACTGTAAACGATTTTCATCTTTAAGTTGCCACGTTGAATTCTCAACTTTGGCGATATACTGCCGTAATGAAGCTATTGAATTAGCAGACAGTGTCACTAAGGTGGCACATATAATAATGTCTATAATTTTATTGATCATGGATAACAAGCCCCCCGCTTCTGGACATTATATCGACAAAAGACTGTAAACGTTTAGTTAATTAAGTTTGATTAAATTTACTGAGGTTTACGTTTTAGGCTAGCTACTGAAAAAGAACCTTGTCATAATAATGTCTTACAAAAACTCTCTAGGTTTCCATGTCAGAATCATTTGAAATAAAAAATCGTTTCAGGGGATATTTCCCTGTGGTCGTTGATGTTGAAACAGCTGGATTCAATTCACAAAACGATGCACTACTGGAAATTGCCGCGGTCACCACTAGAATGGACGAAAATGGTTTTTTCTACCCAGACAAAACCTTTCATTACCACGTCAATCCATTTGAAGGCGCTAATTTAGAAAAAGCGGCCTTAGATTTTAATGGCATTGATCCCTATTGTGCCCTCAGAGGTGCACTGGACGAAACAGAAGTGATGAAAGACCTGTGTAAAAAAGTGCGTAAAGAACAAAAAGCGGCAGATTGCCAACGCTCGGTTATCGTTGCTCACAATGCGGCTTTTGACCAAAGTTTTGTCAACGCTGCTATTGAACGCAGTCATATTAAGCGCAGTCCCTTTCATCCATTTGTGTCTTTTGATACCACCACATTATCTGGCTTAGCTTTAGGACAAACAGTGTTGATAAAAGCCTGCATGGCTGCAGGTATTAGCTTTGATCAAAATGAAGCACATTCAGCCTTGTATGATACAGAAAAAACGGCAGAATTATTTTGCTATATTCTCAACAAATGGCAAAGCTTAGGTGGTTTAGAATCACATAATTAAGGTAATATTGATATAAAAAAACCGCGTGAGCGGTTTTTTTATGTTTAACTTATTTTTTAATTATAAGCTATCTGCATTCTCGGCTAAGTAACTAGCTACGCCTTCTGGGCTATCTACCATACCTTTTGAACCTTGTTGCCAACCGGCTGGACATACTTCACCATGCTCTTCATGGAAATTTAGTGCATCGACCATACGTAACATTTCATCAATATTACGACCAAGTGGTAAATCATTCACAACTTGGTGGCGAACTACACCAGCTTCATCAATTAAGAAAGAACCACGGAAAGCTACACCTGCATCAGGATGTTCAACGTCGTATGCTTGGCATATATCATGTTTAACATCGGCAATCATAGTGTATTTCACTGGACCAATACCACCTTCGCTAATAGGTGTATTACGCCAAGCGTTATGACTGTATTGAGAATCGATTGAGACAGCAATCACTTCAACACCACGCTTAACAAATTCTTCGTAACGTTTATCAAAAGCGATAAGTTCAGATGGGCAAACGAAGGTGAAATCCAAAGGATAAAAAAACAATACCGCTTTTTTACCTTTAATAGCTTCACTTAGGGTAAAACTGTCAACAATTTCACCACTGCCAAGTACCGCTGCTGCGGTAAAATCTGGGGCTGGACGACTCACTAATACACTCATTAAATTCTCCGGTTATATAATTGAATGGGCCACAAATTTGGTAATTATTTCTGCTACACCAAGTAATATTGTATTTACATTTAAATATATGAGTGCATTTAGATGAAAAGCAATGCTTAGCCTGAGAAATGATTCAAGGCTAAATATCTAATATCAAATGAGTTTGTTTTTTGCACCCTATTGGTAGCAACAATGTTGATATCAAACACTTGATCTTTATGCAAATAACAATTATTCTTATTTGCATAAAGAATAATAGAGTGTTGTATGTACGTTTGTTTATGCCATGGCATCACAGATAAAGCGATTAAGCAGGCTGTCTTAGAAGATGGAGTGGGTAATATGCGTCAACTTAAAAAAAAGTTGTGTGTCGGCACCCAATGTGGCAAATGTATACAAATGGCGCAATCCATTATAGACAACACTATTATTGATGAGTCTTTGTTTAAAAAGGTGTGTTAATACCACTTTTTAGCTTTTCTCTCGTTATTAACAACAAAAAGCCAGTCAAAATGACTGGCTTTTTGTTGTTTGGACAGCCAATAATGTTATTGGACAAAGCCTTCATTGGCTTTAACGGTTAATGGATGATAACCCGCTTTGGCTTCAGCAAAGGCTTTCTGAGCCATCACTTTACCTTGCGGGGTTTGCGATAGCGCCTTATATAAAGGTTTAACTAACTTGTTGCGGCCGATAGAAGTTAAGTACTCGTGTAACCGTTTAAAAGCAGGTTGATACCAATTATTAACACTGATTAATAACCAGCTATGGGCAATCTCATTATTCTTACTATGGGTTAAGGCAAATACTTTATCTAAATCGGCTAATTGCTCTTGGCTTAATTTTTCAGGCATATTGTTTAAAAAATACAACCATTGATGCACTACCCATTTTTCGCTATTAATTTCATCAGCCTGAGTTTTACCTGCTAACCAAGCATTTCTTGCTTGATCCACTATACTAAAGGCTTCAGATTCTGGAACCGGAGCATCCTCAGGGATACCAGGTTGAAAAATCCATTGCTCTATTCTTTGTTTTGATAACTGGTCACTATGCTCTTTGAGTAATGTTTGTTCCAAATAACGAACGAATTGATCTGTTGTTATGCTTTTGAAAGTAAACTTTTCAAAATAGCCTAGTAAAAATTGGTCGAAATTTTCTCTTCCCACTTGGTGCTCTAATTCCCGTAAAAATAATGCGCCTTTCTCATAAGGAATATTACTGAAAACGTCATCAGGATCTCGGCCCCTTAAATCAATAGCCATAATCTGATCTTTGGCAGGCAATGAATCAATGTCTGCCTGCAAATCTTGGCGACCTAATACGGCTTCCATTTCAAATCGTTCATCTCCATAGACCATTTGCATGATACGATAAGTCAAATAAGTGGTAAAACCTTCGTTTAACCATAGGTCTCTCCATGTTGCATTAGTGACGGTGTTACCAGACCAAGAGTGAGCTAACTCATGGGCAATCAACGACACTAAACTTTTATCACCCGCTATCACAGTGGGGGTAATAAAAGACAGTCTTGGGTTTTCCATACCTCCAAAAGGAAAAGATGGTGGCAAAATCAATAAGTCATAGCGATCCCAACTATAGGGTCCAAAGGCTTTTTCGGTGGCAATAAGCATAGACTCAGTATCAGCAAACTCAGCAGCAGCAGCATCTAAAATACCTTGTTCGGAGTAAACACCTGTGCGCTCGCCCATTGATTTAAAGTGTAAGTCACCTACGGCTAAAGCGATCAGGTATGACGGTATAGGTTGTGGCATCGAGAATTCATACACCCCGTCTCGTTTGGTGTCAGGATCATTTGACGCACTCATTACGGCGAGTAATGCCTTAGGGGTACGAATAATCGCATCATAAGTCATTCTGACTTGAGGAGAGTCTTGGAGCGGAATAAAACTACGAGCGTGAATAGCTTGGGCTTGAGTGAATAAAAATGGATGTTTTTTACCAGCCGTTTGCTCTGGTGTGAGCCACTGTACGCCAGATGCTTTAGGTGAGGTCTGATAACTTATCAACACGCTATCAGCCGCCGCCGGTACATCAATGGTTAAGGCAGCGCCTAAAAACGAATCGCCTTTGGCTAAATCAAAATTCACCTCTTTCCCCATAGCCGTGACACTGTTAATCGTTAAGTCACGTGTATCTAATATCAGCTGCGTTGCATTTGGATCGACTTTCTGAAAATCTAACTGAGCCGTTCCCACTAACACCTTTTTCGCAAAATCCACTGTCAAATCCAAGTTTAAGTGAATCACTTTAATAGACTCTGGATTAGCAAACGAATGATAATCTTTACCCACTTGAATCGCATTTTTTGCAACTTCAACAGAAGATACAGATTGATCTACTTTAGGGTTAGGTGTGGTATTAGATACATTGGCTTTAGATGATATGTCCTCAGAACAACTGTTAAGAATGGTTGACGTCAAAGCAGCAACAATAATATATTTTATAATCATGGTTTTACCTGATAGAAAGTACTTATATAATTGTGGCATATTTTGCGCCATATAAAAATATGTAATCGCTGGGGTTTGTTTGAAATAACAAGTACTTGAGTATAAATAGACACTGCGATGCAACGTAAAAGCAAAATGGCAAACAATGAAATATTGGACGACGGTCTAAATGCGTTTTTAAACGAGCTTAAAGGCGTTAAACCCATTCAACAAACTGACAAGGTTTTTACTGGCCAACCAAAAAACACATTGGCACAACAGTTAAAAAGACAGGCAATAGAGGTTAATCAAAACCTTATAAATAATTATCTCAGTGTTGAAAAAGTTGAGCCTGTAGATCCGTATGACCACATCAGCTTCAAACAAGATGGCGTGCAACACGGTGTTTTTAAAAATTTAAGATTAGGTAAATATAAAATTGATTTTGTATTAAATTTACAACAACATAAATTTGAACAGGCAAGAACAGCACTTTTTACTCACATAATAAATAGTCACAAAGAAGGTGATCGCACATTATTAATTAAACACGGTCTTGGTTTGCGCAGTCAGTCATTTCCGGCACTTTTAAAAAGTTACCTGCATCGTTGGTTACAACAAATGCCAGAGGTGATTGCGTACCACACAGCACAGCAAAACCACGGAGGTAATAGTGCCGTTTATGTATTACTAAAAAAGAACCAGCAAGAAAAAGTCAATAATCGAGAACTACATCGCAAAAAGTAACGTTTTTATAAAGCGAAGTGAGGTGAGGTTTCTAAGTGTGAGAATGCATCTTGGTTAGGCACTCAGGTGAAGCGTCTGTAGAAAACTGAGAAATAGTAGAAGACTTGGCAGAAGCACTAAAAATAGCAGCAACAATCAGAAAAATAACCGTTACTATTACACCGATTAAACCAAAGCCTTTATTCGAACGATTCATGAGCGTCTCTTATAATTTTAATTTTTTTTTATTAAACACATAACTTTTCACACTTTATTAACATGCAAAATTCGAACTCCTTGTCAACAACTGATAGATATTAATCACTATTTTACTGATATACAAGGATTTTATTATTTTTTAACAAAAAACTTGAAATTGTCAAAAAATTAAAGTGGCTGAAGTTGTAAATTTTCCAATCACCTGTAAAAATTGACTTTAATAACGACTAGCTATATAAACCAAATTTGACCGCCTATACACAGTGTTTTGAGCCCAACTTTTAATAAAAGTTCCTTCTAGCTTAAATACACTCGTGCGTTTCTAAACATACGCATCCAAGCACTGTCTTCTTGCCAATCATCTGGATGCCAAGAATTTGCGACAGTTCTGAATACTCTTTCAGGATGGGGCATCATAATCGTTGACCTACCATCAGTACTGGTTAATCCAGCAATACCAAGTGGAGATCCATTCGGGTTAGCGGGGTAGTTTTGGGTGACACTACCGTAATTATCCACATATTGTAGAGCTACGGCAGCGCTTTGAAAGGCATTGAGTGCGCCTTGTTCGGTGGCAAACTCTGCACGACCTTCACCGTGAGACACTGCAATTGGCATTCTTGAACCCTGCATACCATCAAAAAATACTGACTTTGATGATTTGACTTCTAACATCGCTACACGTGCCTCAAAGCGTTCAGATTGATTCGACACAAAATGTGGCCACAGCTCTGCACCAGGAATAAGAGATTTCAAATTAGACATCATCTGACAACCATTACATACACCCAGAGAAAAAGAATCTTGGCGCGCAAAAAACTCAGCAAACTGATCTCTGGCTTGATTGTTAAACAAAATAGATTTTGCCCAGCCCTCTCCGGCCCCTAAAACATCACCGTAAGAAAACCCGCCGCAAGCCACTAAACCTTTAAATGTATCTAAAGATTGTTTACCCGATAATAAATCACTCATATGCACATCAACCGCAATGAATCCGGCACGATCAAATGCAGCAGCCATTTCAACATGGGAGTTCACGCCTTGCTCACGCAATATAGCGATACGTGGAGCCACACCTTTGAGAATATAGGGAGCAGCAACATCTTCAGTGACATCAAAACTTAAGTTGGCATGTAAACCGGGATCTTTGATATCAGCTTTAGCGGCGTACTCTTGCTCAGCACAACTTGGATTGTCCCTCAACTTTTGCATATGAAGCGTAGTTTGAGCCCAAGTTTGACGATAAAACACACGGCTATTTTCAAGAACAACTTGTCCGTTTTGTTTGAATACAATCAGGTCAGTGTTATTGAGGCTACCAATACTGTGCACTAAATGCTGTATTTCATACTTAGCAAACACCTTTAATACACGTTCTTTTTCAGCCACAGAAATTTGTACAACAGCACCTAATTCCTCGTTAAATAATAATTCAAGTGCTGATCCGGTGAGCGCATCTAAATGGATATCGACGCCTGTTTTTCCCGCAAAGGCCATTTCTACAATAGAGGTAAACAAGCCACCATCAGATCTGTCGTGATAAGCCAATAAACGTTTTTCGTTGACTAATTGCTGCACGGCTAAAAAGAAGCCTTTCAATATTGAGGAAGAATCGACATCTGGCGCCACATTTCCTAGTTGTTGATATACCTGAGCTAAACAAGATGCACCTAGGCGATTTTGCCCTTGTCCTAAGTCAATCAGCAATAATTCAGTTGCGTCTACTTTACTTTTTAATTCTGGGGTTAACGTATTGCGAATATCTTGAACTGCTCCAAAAGCAGTGATCACCAAAGAAAGCGGTGATGTAACCGATTTGTCACCTTGTTCATCCTGCCAAGTGGTTTTCATAGACATCGAATCTTTGCCTACAGGAATGGTAATATCCAAGGCAGGACATAACTCTTCACCTACAGCTTTGACCGCTTCATACAAACCAGCGTCTTCACCTGGATGCCCTGCTGCTGCCATCCAATTAGCTGATAAGTTGATACGCTTTAAATCACCAATATCCGCTGCGGCTAAATTAGTTAACGCTTCCCCAACTGCCATACGTGCAGAGGCGGCATAATTAATCAATGCAATAGGTGTGCGCTCGCCCAAAGACATAGCTTCACCCTGATAACTATCAAAGGAACTAGCAGTCACTGCTACATCAGCCACTGGCACTTGCCAAGGCCCAACCATTTGATCTCTGGCCACTAAACCTGTTACTGAACGATCACCAATAGTGATTAAAAAAGTTTTTTCAGCCACAGTCGGTAAACTTAACACTCTGTGCGCTGCCTCAGCTAAATTCATCAAACTGGTATCAATCGCCGGCGTGTCAAGGATTTTAGAGGTTACATCACGATGCATTTTAGGCGTTTTACCTAACAATACTTCTAGGGGCATATCAATCGGGTTGTTTTCAAAATGTTGGTCACTAAGGGTCAGATGATCTTCTTTAGTTGCTTCGCCCACTACGGCAAAAGGCGCACGTTCACGGCGACATATGTCAGTAAAAAGCACAAGATTTTCTGGCGCAACTGACATCACATAACGTTCTTGTGATTCATTGCACCACACTTCTAAAGGTGACATGCCAGGCTCGTCATTAGGTACATTGCGTAATTCAAATTTGCCACCACGTCCGCCATCACTTACTAACTCTGGGAAGGCATTAGATAAACCACCAGCACCCACATCATGGATAAATTGAATGGGGTTTGCATCTCCCATCTGCCAACATTTATCAATCACTTCTTGACAACGACGTTCCATTTCTGGGTTACCACGTTGTACTGACGCAAAGTCTAAGTCTTCGTTAGATTGACCTGACGCCATAGATGAAGCTGCCCCGCCGCCCAAACCGATATTCATAGCTGGGCCACCTAACGCGATTAGCTTAGCCCCAACGGTGATTTCCCCTTTTTGAATATGTGATTTACGAATATTACCCGAACCACCAGCGAGCATAATGGGTTTGTGATATCCCCTCACTTCTTCACCATTAAAACTAACAACTTTTTGCTCGTATGTCCGGAAATAGCCTAAAATACCGGGACGACCAAACTCATTATTAAAGGCCGCTCCGCCAAGAGGTCCATCCATCATAATATCGTAAGCGCTGACAATACGAGCGGGCTTGCCGAAGTCTGTTTCCCAAGGTTGCTCAAAACCCGGAATACGCAGATTAGACACGGAAAAACCGATTAAACCCGCTTTAGGTTTAGAGCCTCGTCCTGTTGCGCCTTCATCTCGTATTTCGCCGCCAGAACCTGTAGCGGCCCCAGAAAACGGCGCAATTGCGGTGGGATGATTATGGGTTTCGACTTTCATCAAAATATCGATATCTTCATGATGATAACGGTATTCGTTATCCTGTGATGCAGGGAAAAAACGCCCAGCAAAACTACCTTCCATCACAGCAGCATTATCTTTGTATGCTGAATGAACATTTTCACCGCACTGTTCATACGTATTTTTAATCATTTTAAATAATGATTTAGGCTGTACTTGACCATCGATCGTCCAGTCGGCGTTAAATATTTTGTGGCGACAATGTTCAGAGTTGGCCTGGGCAAACATATATAACTCAACATCATTAGGGTTGCGTCCCAATCCACTGAAATTCTCAAATAAATAATCCACTTCATCATCAGCTAAAGCTAAACCTAAACGAATATTGGCTTGTTGCAGCGCTGTTTTACCCTGACTGAGCATATCTACAGAAGTGAAAGGAGTCGGTACTCTTTTCACAAACAACGATTCAGCAGTTTGAAAATCAGCCATTACCACTTCTGTCATTCTGTCATGAAGCAATGCTTTTACTGCCTCTAGTTGTGCGTCTGTTAAATTATCTTCTTGCATTTGCAGATAATAAGTCACACCTCTTTCTATGCGCTGCACTTTGTCTAAACCGCAGTTGTGGGCAATATCTGTAGACTTAGAAGACCAAGGCGAAATAGTACCCGGCCTTGGGGTGACCAAAAACAAAGTACCTTCAAGTTTGTGTTCTTTGATTGTAGGGCCGTAAGTTAACAACTTGGTCAGTATTAAATTTTCTTGATCTGTGAGTGGCGCTGAAACCATCACGAAATGAGTGTATTCAGCATAAAGACCAATTATTGGTAAACTGAGTTCAACAAATTGAGAAAGACACTTTTCAATTCGAAAATCGGATAACGCAGGTGTACCGCGAAGCACTAACATAAGGTCATTACCTTGTAGCGGAGTTCACATATTCCTTACACATATAGCTTAGAATTTGCGAATCAATGAATGAGGAATTTTCAGACGCGGATTATAGGGCAATTTAACGACATTTATAAGCATCAGTTTGGTTAAAAACCTAGTTTCATTTGTTTTAATTCATAACTTTACTTGCTTTGAGATATGACCAATTAGTCTACCTTGTTAGACTCATAGCTAAACAAAGCACTGGATGAAATCCGATAACTTGTTCACAATAGGAGCTCATATACAATACTACCTAAACATGAGGGTATAGTTATTCGTTTACAGCGCAGTCTCATTTTGCTTCTAGCACTCATAATTGGTGGCTGTAATGACATCAAACAATCTTCCAGCTTGGGGGATATACTGGATTCGGGAATATTAAAAGTTGGCACCACTTATGGTCTAACCACCTATTACAATGGTGCAACTGGGCCAGTTGGCTTTGAATATGAACTCGCCGAAGGTTTTGCAGATTACCTTGGAGTGAAACTTGAAGTTTTCCCTTACTACAATTTAGACGATTTATTTCCTCAATTAACTCATACTCATCTAGATATGATTGCAGCCGGCATAAGCGTTAGCCCTGAACGATATCAAAAATTCAAATTTGGCCCCGGATACCAGCGTGTCAGTGAAAAACTGGTATTCAAGCAAGGCAAAGAGTGGCCCAGAACGGTTAAAGATTTAAAGGGTGACTTGGTCATCGCTGCAGGTAGCAGTCATCATGAATCACTACTTCGGTTGCAAAAGGATAATGAACAACTTAGTTGGCAAGAAACTGACGACAGTGATATGGAGGAGTTGTTAGAGATGGTGTTGAATGAAGAACTGGATTACACAATAGCCGACTCCAACATCCTGGCCTTAATGCGCCGCCGTTACCCTGAACTCTCTATCGGTTTTTCCATCAGTCCCGAACAAGATATTGCCTGGGCAGTCAGTAAAGATAAGGATGACTCTTTGTTGGCCGCTCTAATTGAGTATTTTGGCATCATCCAGAACAATGGGATTTTGGCTGCTTTGGAAGACAAATATTTTGGTCATGTTCGCCTGTTTAATTATGTTGATACTAGGGAGTTTATAAAATCTTCAAGAGAAGTTTTACCTGAATTCAAACCATGGTTTGTGCAATATTCGAATGATCTAGATTGGCGTTTATTAGCCGCTATGAGTTATCAAGAGAGCCACTGGCAACCCAAAGCTACATCTGTAACAGGTGTTCGCGGCATGATGATGCTAACACTGCCTACAGCTAAAGAGTTAGGTATTGAGTCTAGGCTGGATCCTGAGCAAAGTATTAAAGGCGGGGCAAAATACCTAACAAAACTTCTTAAACGTATTCCGGATCGCATTACACAACCTGACCGTTTATGGTTTGCACTCGCGTCTTATAATGTGGGATTGGGACATTTAGAGGATGCTAGAGTATTAACCGAGCGCCAAGGCGCTAATCCTGACATGTGGGTAGACGTAAAAATAAGACTACTTCAGTTAAGACAGAAAAAATATTATAAAACAACTCGTTACGGCTATGCACGTGGCAACGAGGCCGTTGCATATGTCGATAACATTAGGCGTTACTACGACACACTCGTGTGGTTAGACGAACAACAACCGCAAATCTTAGAGCCAGATATCACACCGGACGATACATCTACACAAGATGTCTCAGAAGTAGCTGATTAAGCCACTATTCATATTCGATGGTCGCATAACCTGTATGAGCATTAGGCATTTCATAAAACGTAGTTTGAGCATCTTCATCAGTATCCCTAGTGTTGTTTAGATGATATTCACCGACTTTAAAATACTGATATTGGTCACCTTTATCAAACAAACTGTTCAACATATCTAAATTTGCAACAATGTTATCTGTTTCATTCCGGGTGATAGTACAAGCAACAGATTAGCCGTCTCATTAACCCTATAGCTAAACGTCTCGCCTAAAGTAATACCATTGATTGAATTAATAGGCCTAAAAATTTCAATTGTCATAAATTTTTAACAAAGTTAGCATATATTAATGAATCTTTAATTAATTTTGTTGAGTATAAATAAACAAATAAATAGGAGTTATAATGAAAAAACGCACTACTTTCATAAATAGAAACCGCTTAGGTAGCAACAGCAGAAGACGTCAACTACTCAAACGTGTTCATCAAAAAGTGATTTCACGTCGCCAAAATTTTCAAATAATAGAAGCCACTGAAGAAGTAGCACAAGCCTGCTGAGACAGCGCATCAGTACTTGATATTTAATTGTTTTTTTTGTTCCCTGCGCAACTTGAAAAACGCTGATAACTTATCACCACATTGTTGAGCCAACACACCACCTTTCACCTCGACACGATGATTGATACGAGTGTCGCCGAGTAAATCGAGTAAACTTCCCACTGCTCCTGTTTTAAAATCTGCAGCTCCAAACACTAAACGATGGATACGACTGTGGATCAATAAGCCTGCACACATAGAGCAAGGCTCCAGTGTCACGTATAAACTACTGTCAACCAAGCGGTAATTCTCTAGGTTTTTCCCTGCTTCACGAATAGCCATCATTTCTGCATGGGCAGAGGGATCATGCAAACTAATAGATTGGTTCCAGCCTTCTCCAATAATCTGATTATCTTTAACCAACACCGCGCCTACAGGAATTTCTCCTTGCTGCTGGGCGTTGTCAGACAAAGATAACGCATGGCGCATCCAGTATTCATCTTGTTTGGTACTCAATAGGTGTATTTCTCTATTTTTGGTCAATTACGTCACTCAACTGGCCATTTCCGCCAAAATTGAAAATAAAAAACCGACTAAAAAACTCTAACCATTTGATATATATGATTTTGTAATTATGGTCAATAATTTGCATTGTAATTAGCATAAGCATAAACTTTTTATACATAGTGACAAGGTAAAGAGGATTAAATATGAATATCACAGCAATAGTAATAGTCGCAGTAATATGTTGGGCAATAGTCGAACTTGTGAATGGCCCAAAAGGCAAGAAAAAGGATAAGAAAGATGTCGACCAAATTAACCTCGCAAATGACTTGGAACGTGACATGGCTATTATACGCGAAAGAATCGAAATCTTAGAAAAAATTGTGACCGATGAAAAATATGACTTAAATCGTAAATTCGATGATTTGAAAAAAAATAAAGTAGCCTAATCTGAAAACCGAGTTGAAACTTGCAATTAAAGATAGAAACGCAATAATAAAGTGTGAACTCACCTGCGTGCATTACTCTGAATCGGATGTAAGGACCCACAGAGTCATTCTTAAATGTTTATCCATTGATGTTGTACCAAAGACTCACATAGTCCACTTTTTAAGTGGTTTTTTTTAATGTAATAAGATGATTTTGGGACGACTTGACCCGACCTAAAAATAGTGCATCTGTTACCAAATGGTCAAGCTTCGACCAAGGGTTTGATTGAGACTCTTGTGAATGATGGTAAGACCCAGAAGTTCCTGTCCTTGACTAGCTTCGAAATCAAGTCAAACAGTTGGTTGGCATCGGAGTAAAAAAGCTAACAGGTTGCTCACACTTTACTGCAATAACAACCTGTCGCTTCCAAAGGTATGATTGCGCCCAAAGTCGCTTTTCTATCAAGATAAGGTTCAACTGTGCCATTTCCCGAAAGGCATCCTATGCCTGTAGAGTATGGTCCCAGATAAGCCAAGCTGCCTTCAAGATCAAATACCGCAATGGCAGGTGTGCTGCTAAGAATATCTCCCAAACCGGGAATATCTTCGACATTGACTGTTATATTTGTATTACCGAAGCGAGAAACCTTGTCTTTCACTTCATGAATATGACGGCTTGCTGTGAGTTGACAAAGACAATCATCTTCACTGATGATATGAACAACAGTTTTAGCTAATGCTTGATCTAAAGCACCAGAGATTAACATTGAAAATTCACTATCAAATTCTGGTTGAATCGACGCTCTATATAATGAGCCTGAAGCATCAAAGAGAACCTCAGTAGACTTGCTTGCAAAGAAAAGTCCGAAGATGACCGTAAATAACCATATGGGTATAACCGTCATTAATAAGACATTATTACAGTTAAGCTGCACTATGCTTCGAATTTTCCAAGTTCATTGTGTAGGCCAACCACTTCTTTTTGTAAATCCATCAGCTCATTCATATTGTCCTCAATACTTTCAACTTGAAGGTTCGTCAGATGGAACAATTTTTTAGCAGAATCAGATATTGTTGCAGACATTGCTGACTGCTCCTCTGTAGCAGCGGCTACTGAGCTTGTGTTTATGCTAAATTTCTCAATAAGATTATTGACTCCCTGGATACTTTCACTCGCCTCAGTGGAGCCTTTGACGTTATCATCAACTCGATTAGCGCACTCAGACATCATTTTAACCGCTTCAACAGATCCTTCTATTAACTGATTTGTAATCTTACCAATTTCTTCAGCGTTCTCACCTGTTTTGATAGATAGCGTTCTTACCTCATCCGCAACAACAGCAAACCCTCTGCCATGCTCACCGGCCCTTGCAGACTCAATGGCCGCATTCAAGGCTAGTAAATTGGTTTGATCAGAAATACTCTTGATAGCAGTCATCGCCACATCAATCTTGTTACACATTTTTGATAGGTTTTCTATCGTTTGAGCAGCATTATCAATTTCTAACTTTAAACTCTTAGCATCGTCGGAATTGTTATCAATAATCCCCTTCGCTTTTGATGAGCCTAACCCAGCTTCATTGCTAAGAGAATCAATATCCACCACGCTTTTGGCTACATCAGCGTTTGCGAGACTAACCTGCTCTAACGCTAAAGTAATATGCTCAACTTCATTTTGATTTTCCTTCACCATTTTCATAGAATCTACTGAACTTTTAGACAAACTATCTGACAACTGCTTGGTGTTGTCGCTACCTAATTTTACAACCGTCACGAATGAACGCAGCGAAGAAAGTAGTCGATTAAAGTCATCAATGGCCTTGCTATCGCCAACTACCGGGTTGGTGATGATAATTTTATCTGTACCCACAATGTCATCCACTGCACGACTGAGTACATAACCTGCTTTTGACTCCGACTCAGAGTTTCTCGCTGTAATACCCAATACAATCCCTTCCGCTACCGCAAAGAATGCATGTATTGCTAATATGCCGTATGACAGACGACCTTCCTCATAGATGTAAATCCCTGACACCGAACTTTGTAAGGCAAAGAAACCAACGTGGTGGACAGCAACAATTAACACACCAGTGACTATGACTCTCCAGTCACGGTAGATACTTAAGAATGCAAGCATGGTGAATATTTCGAAATGCATCTCAGTGAGACCCATTAACTGCTGGATGTGAAGAGCTGTGATTAATTGTGTACTGGCTGCAACAACATGCCGAGTGGCGGTGCTATAGGGACTTGACTTAATCATAATTATAGGTAGGACAACAATGATTGTGCCTATCGTCGCCCCCATCATTAGAGTGTCGGTGAAAATCCCGATAATAATGGCTGCCAACCATTGAGCAATTAAAACGACTGTAAATATGTTATTTGCATCTTTATGCCAAGGGTAATTCATACATAACTCTTATATCGTTTATTTAAAGGCCGCCAATTCAGACTGCGGGTATATGCTTTTAGCCAACAAATTACCTTTTTCATAACTTTAAGTGATAAATCAAAACACTGGAACTGCCATCTTTAGACTTAAGAAAACACACTGTGGTAATTTTTATATACGAGTGAAGTAATTTACTCTTCTTTATCGTCAGTACACCAAAAAACATTAATGTAAGCAGCCATTTCAATAACGATGAATTTTTGTCTCTTAATTAACGTTTAGGCACATTTTGTGCCATTAATTCAAAATTAAATGCACTCCATTTCTGATTTATCTTATTCATCTACAATGATTAATCAAAGTCAATACAACATAAATTCTAGAGGCAGCCATATATCAAAATAATGTAAACACTGTAATAAAAATAAGTATGAAAATTGTGTTTTTATACTTAATTGCGGCGGTTTCATTGATAGTTATCTAAACAAGATGCCAACAACATCTGGCTTTTTATTGGGAGTGGATAATATTTTTACTAAAGCAAAATCGATGTTCAGAATACGTTTTAAATCAAATGCCGTATGCACTGTTAAAACACTTAGTTCCAGTCAACTTGAGAAAATCAACGTCGAAAATATTGACCTAAATAGCGACTTTAACTCTCCCCAAAGGCCATTAGGATTATGGGTTACTAGTATTACTGCTATGCAGATACAAAATCCAAATTCACTTCAAAAACACCCGTTTAAACATCCCTTAATTCTAGTTAAAAACTGATGTTTTCATTGAGGTTTAAGGAAAATTAAAACGAAAAAATTGATGGTTTCAAAATAATTATTTCTATCTTGAGCACCTCTATATCAAATTTTATGTTATCAGCGGAGTAGATATTTGTCCACAATAAGAATAGTGACCACAAGCATCACAAATGGTTTTTGTAGGTCTCTACATACCCCATTATCCTCTGACTACTGCATCAAATCATCGCATGCCTTTATCCATAGCCGGCCCAATTCATACCACCGAATGTATCTGTTGAAACAGACTATCGGACCAGCCTGAACACATATGACCCAAGTTTGGGTAAAAAGGACAACCCCATCAAAATGGTGGTAACACTATACGGGGTGAAAATCACCCATACCATCGCCTGTAACTCTTCCCAGTTATCTTTTGGGTCATAGGTTGTTTCGTCGATAGACAAAATGTAATTTAAGCCTGACACTTTTTCATCGCCAAACTCATACCATTTATCAGTCCAAAGAAAGCTTTTTGGTAAGCGTTCAACATCAGGAAAGTGGCTATCAAGGACATCAACTTGCGTTGTTTGATTAGCCGGGTGGATCAAAAATAAACGCCCCACTAACTTTATATACCATTCATATTCTGTGTCTGATGCGCTGTGATTTCCAACAGCCCCCATACCGGCTTTGTAAAATTTTTTAAAAGCTTGCTGCAGTTCTTCGTTTAAAATATTTCCAAGGGTATCTAAAAAACAACAGATAATATAATGAGTAGCACTTTATTTGACAAGAGTTGCGGATAAGTCACTGGTAACCTAATTATTGATATTTTTTATCGGTGAAAGTTGAGTGATATTAGTATTTTTCAATGATGTAGATATTGATGCTCAGCGAGTTAAACCCAAAAGTTCTGGTGTCTAGAATATAACGGTTATCCTGACTCTAAGTAATGAGCAACAGGCGTCTATTTGGCTGCAATCATGAATAAAACCCGGCGATTCGAATAGCGTGTGGCTGATGATAAAATGGAAGTTCGTGGCAGAATTGTCTAATCTACATCCCGCAGTGACTGACCACTTTGTCTGGATATTTGCTCAATAGAATGAATCGCGCCTCAAAGATAAGGAGCCGTTATAGAGCAGATTGTTGATCTAGGACTCCCTCAGAAAGTCGAATTTTTTTAGCACCAACTTAAATCAACGGGCTCGATGTCCGTTGTATAAAACATCTACATTGTATACTCTTTTATAAAGTGAATATGTGAGGAGGATCATATGTCATTAGAAGTTAACTTTTATACCTTGACGGGATTATGATTGCTAATGACTTTATTTCTATTCTCACTTGAGACATATTTAAGTTCAATCGACCATGTTATGTGAAATCAAAAAGAAGCTCTGTCCGTTATAGAAATGGATATGCTCGTAATACGTCCTTATAAATAGAAGGTTACAATGCATAAAACAATCACACTATTATTAATGTCTTGTATTTTTCTCTTTGCTTGTGAGCGAAGCGAAATCTCTGATACGCCCCCCCTTATTTCGGATACAAAAGCAGCAAGCCAAACTCATTCAGTCACTGCTGAAACGATCATTCGAGCTGACTCATCTGGATGGTTGTCACATGGACGAACATACTCAGAGCAGCGGCATTCCCCGCTGAAAGAAATAAACACTGAGACAGTGGCAGGTCTTGGTTTGTTTTGGTCCTTTGATCTTGGAACAAGCCGAGGTATTGAAGCAACCCCCATCGTGCATAATGGTATTATGTATGTCACCTCAACTTGGAATATCGTGCATGCCCTCGATGCGATAACAGGTAAACAGTTATGGCGATTTGATCCCATAGTGGATAAAGAACAGGCAAGCAAAGGCTGTTGTGACGCTGTGAATAGAGGCGTGGCTATTTGGGGTGACGCGGTATTTACTGCCACCATTGACGGTCGGTTAATTTCACTTAATGCGCAAACAGGTCAAAAGAACTGGGACATCAATACCATTGATAAATCTTACCCCTACACTATTACTGGTGCACCACGAGTTGTAAAGGGCAAGGTGATCATTGGTAATGGGGGAGCAGAACTCGGAGTACGGGGTTATATCTCTGCTTATGATGCGATGACCGGCGAGCAAGCGTGGCGTTTCTTTACCGTACCAGGAAACCCAGCCGAGGGCTTTGAAAATGAAACCATGGAAATGGCAGCAAAAACTTGGACAGGGGAGTATTGGGCCGCTGGTGGGGGTGGCACCGCTTGGGATTCAATGGCCTACGATCCCGAACTAGACTTATTATACATCGGGGTAGGTAATGGCACGCCATGGAATCAGGCTATTCGTAGTCCTGATGGCGGCGATAACTTGTTCTTATCATCTATTGTTGCTGTGCGCCCTGATACAGGTGAATACGTGTGGCATTATCAAACAACGCCCGGTGAAACTTGGGATTACACCGCTACGCAGCATATGATATTAGCGGATTTAAATCTTGCAGGTAAAAACCGTAAAGTCATTATGCAAGCACCTAAAAATGGTTTCTTTTATGTGATTGATCGTAAAACCGGTGCCTTTATTTCTGCAAAAAACTTTGTGCCAGTTACCTGGGCTACTCATATAGACCAGACCACGGGGCGTCCCGTTGAAACAGAAGGAGCACGTTATGTGGGAGAAACACCTAGGTTACAACTGCCTGGACCGCTTGGTGCTCATAATTGGCATCCTATGTCGTATAGTCCAGACACAGGTTTAGTGTATATTCCTGCACAGGAAGCACCTCATGTTTATGCTGAGCAAACCGATTATAAAAGAACCAATGGTTTTTGGAATACAGGTACAGAGCTTAGTGCCGCAGCGTTGCCCACTGATAAGGCAACCTTTAAAGCATTAAAAGCGATGGTAAAAGGGCGTTTGTTAGCTTGGGATCCTGTCACACAAAGGCCAGCATGGTCCTTTGAACATGACGGTCCGTGGAATGGTGGTGTGTTATCCACATCTGGAAATTTAGTTTTTCAAGGCACTTCAGATGCACATTTTGCCGCTTATGATGCCCTTACGGGTCAGCGAAAGTGGCGTTTTTATACACAAACAGGGGTAGTAGCAGCCCCTATTACCTATCAGATAGACGGTGAACAATTTATAGCGATTGCTTCTGGTTGGGGCGGTTCTTATGTCTTGAGTGGAGGGGGTGTTTTCCCAACGGGTAGTCAGGCTAATGTAGGCCGGGTTATGGTCTTCAAACTTGGAGCTAAAGCCGCCTTACCGGAGTTGCCAGACGATAACTTTATATTACCCGATCCCCCTAAGTTACTTGATGTATCTGAAGAAGTCTTAGCCATGGGAAATCGTGCCTACAACAATAACTGTCTGGTGTGCCATGGCTTTCAAGCCTATTCTTCAGGCCTCATTCCAAACTTACGTTATTCTGCGATAACAAACAGCCAGCAGGCTTGGAATAGTGTGGTGGTGGGTGGCGGACTGGCAGAACAAGGCATGCCAAACTTCGGAAAAATAATTGATGATGATGCTGCTGAAGCGATACGGGCATATGTTATCTCTGAGGCAAACAGTGAGCGAGGTCAGAAGTTCTATCAAGCTATCGAAAACTAAGACTTATAAAAGCATAGAACAATAAGAGCTATTCTTGAGTTATTTAACAGACCTTAATTGAGAAAATACAGACTTTACCTAACTGGTAACAGGCAAGTTAGGTAAAAAACATTTTTTGAAATCAGACTGACCGCTGTCGTTGCGCATCCGATGTGAAAAATACGCTTCAAATTGAATGATCAACGGCTCATCTCGGCCTGTCAGGTCAAAACATGCATACATTGGGTTCACATATTGTCGCACACTGGGCTATTGATACCCATCAGCATACATAAGGCGATCTTGTACACTCATAACTAGGGTGGTTTTTAGTGTCAGCGGCTTGTTTTTAGCCTACTCATTTTTGTATCTCCGGCAAAATCAAGTCATTTTTTCTAATATAGGCGCAAGCATACATATTAAGTAACTTGTTTTGTTCTTCTTTCGTTAGATTGACCAGCCTAGCTTGTAAATAATGCTTAGCGGCTTGGGTGTAATGGTCAGACTCGGCGGCATTTTGATCAATGGTGACACCCTCGATACTCAGCATTTGTGCGGCAACAGCGCCAGTGGGAAAAGATTGGTATCCTTGCAGTATTTCCTGATCGATGTGTCCAGCCGCTTCTTTTGCGGTACTAAACTCTGCTGCCAATACTTCACCAAAATGAATATGCACCCTGCCCTTTTGACCGGTAATACCCTTGACAATGCTTCTAACATCTTCATTATCAGGCTTGTCATAACTACCTTGACGTTCAACTTTTTGTAATTCTTTGGCTTTATTGATGTCGCAGGGATCAAACTCATAAGAGATGGATACAGGTACAATGCGTAAACTTCGAATGTATTGTGAAAACGCAACGTCTGTAGACTTATTTAATGCCAACATAGACAAAATAGCGGGATTGGTGATGTCGTTACCATCTTTTGCGCGCCCTTCTCTTTGCGCTATCCAAATATGCTGTTGCTCAGTATTTAGGGAGACCTCAATATATTCACTTAACAATTTTGCTGCTGATAACTTTTCACGTCTATCGGTGGCTGAACGTTTTACGATAAAACACTTATTTAGCCTGATAAGATCGGCTACCCATTCTTTTTTAAGTAAATTATCACCTACCGCAATACGCACTGTATCTTGGCCATTGATATGCAGAGCCCAATTCACAAAAGCGGGATCTAAGGCAATATCACGATGATTACTCATAAACAAACAAGCTTGGGATAAGTCCAATTTATCTAAACCACTAACAGTAAACGATTCTGTAGTAGTGCTAATCATTCGCTCCATATAAGGTTCAACTAAGCGTTGAAAATCTCTATGGGTAGTGACATTGGTGATTTGTTGGATGATGTAATGACGGGTAAAAAAACCTAGAGTCGGCCGCATAAAACGTGGCCAAGCACTAAATTTAAAAGCAACAATGCTATCAATAAATTCTTTGTTGTTAAAAAGCTTAGGTAAAACAACAGATAAATCTGAATCGTCAAAGGGTCGAATTGAATCAAATTTAGTAGGCATATTATTTTTATTGTCTCTACTTTAAAACAGGCGGCATATTTTGCCGTCTATCCTGCCAACGAGCAAACAGTTTAGTCATGGTCTGCGCAATACAGACACATTTTACTGCTAAGCCGATTAAACACATGTTAATTTTCATCTTGCTGTAAGGATTGCCAGTTTACTTCCACTTGCTCATGTTCGGCGGCGACAAATGCGGAGTCACCACTCAAGGTGACTGACAAGTCCATAGTGCGAGCAAGTAAGCCACTCAATGTTTGGATCTCATGCCAATCAAAACTGAACACATTCACCGGCAAAGTTCTAAATTGTGCTTGTGATTGTTTCCACCACGCATTGGATTTTGAATTAAAACTGTACACATAGGTTTGTTTCGCCAAGCGACAGCATTTTTTAATCCGCTCAAAGCTTGGCTCGCCAACATCTACCCAAAGATGTAGTTGATCATCTAAACCTCGCAACCAGATATCAGGTTCATCAATCGCACTTAAACCTTTAGTGAAAGCCATAAGGTTTTCATGGTCTTGATAGGCATGCAAACAAAACACTAACACTCGTACCATCATCCGCTCTCTGGTTTCTGATGGGTGTAAAGCAACAGTTAAATTGAGGGAATCAAAATAGTCATGGTTAAGATCAGATACAGATAGTTTGAATTTATAAATAGTTGGCTTTAAAGCCATAGGTGCATCCAAAATATGAAGGCGTGCCACTGAGGCCGCCTATTAAGATAATTTCATTTCAATAAGCGAGGTTTTAAAACCTAACTTTTCGTAGGCTTTCAGTGCAGAGTTATTATCCGGGTAAGCTTCAAGATAAAAATCCTCCATGCCTTGAGCTTTACCCCAACTGATTAATGATTGGATAATCAGTTGATTGATCCCCTGACCTCTGTGGGTCGGTGCGACATACATGAATCCAAGGTAAGCATGAAAGTCATGAGCTAAATGTGCTTTTGACTCTCTGATACGAGCAGAACCCGACCCCACAATCACCCCGTTATCTTCAGCCACCATGACGCTAGAATTTTCGCCGTCAATTAACGCCCAAATATCGTAATAACAAATATATTCAGACTTTAAAGAATCGTTAAAAGCTCGCTCTGTAGCGATAATACCTTGCTCAAACTCTTTCAATATCGGCAAGTCTGCTTGCACAGCAATTCTTATTATCAGGTCACTCATAGGGCGTCTGGCCTTCTTAACTTAACATATTAATGACGGTGTTATTCCCACTCAATGGTAGCCGGCGGTTTACCAGAAATATCGTAAACTACACGGGAAATCCCATCAATTTCGTTGATAATACGATTCGATACCTTGCCTAAAAACTCATAAGGTAAATGTGCCCAGCGTGCGGTCATAAAGTCGATAGTTTCTACCGCTCTTAATGACACTACCCAATCGTACTTGCGCACGTCACCCATCACACCGACTGATTTAACCGGCAAAAATACCGTAAAAGCTTGGCTGACTTTTTGATACAGATCGGCAGCGTGTAATTCATCAATAAAAATCGCATCGGCACGGCGTAACAAGTCACAATATTCTTTTTTCACTTCACCTAATACCCGAACCCCTAAACCTGGTCCTGGAAAAGGATGGCGATATAACATGTCATAGGGCAAACCTAGCTCTAAACCAATTTTGCGGACTTCATCTTTAAATAATTCTCGTAATGGTTCCACTAAACCCATTTTCATATCAGCAGGCAAGCCCCCAACATTATGGTGTGATTTGATCACATGCGCTTTACCTGTAGCGGAAGCAGCAGACTCAATAACGTCAGGATAAATGGTTCCCTGTGCCAGCCACTTGGCATTAACTAACTTTTTAGACTCTTCATCAAACACTTCAACAAATATTCGACCAATAATTTTGCGTTTAGCTTCAGGCTCAGACGTGTCAGCTAAAGCATCAAGAAATCTATCTTCAGCTTCAATTTTTCGTATATTTAGTCCAAAGTGATCACCAAACATATCCATTACTTGTTGGCCTTCATTGAGACGCAACAAACCGTTATCAACAAAAACACAAGTCAGGTTTTTACCAATAGCACGATGTAACAACATTGCCACAACAGAAGAATCAACCCCACCGGACAAACCTAAAATAACCTGGTCATCACCGATTTGCTTTTTCATCTTTTCAATTGCATTTTCTATTATAGCTGCAGGTGTCCATAACTTTTCACAACCACAGATGTCTAATACAAAATGGGATAAAATCCGTTCACCTTGGCGAGTGTGAGTGACTTCGGGGTGAAACTGCACACCGTAGAATTGTTTTTCTTTATTCACGAAAGCCGCAAATGGACAGCTCTCAGTCTTAGCTGTAGTCACAAAGCCCCGAGGCGCAGCGCTTACCTTGTCACCATGACTCATCCAAACATCAAGCAAGGCATTGCCGTTGGCACCGACATGATCTTCAATGTTGTTTAACAAAGCCATATCACTGATCACTTCAACCTGTGCATAGCCAAATTCACGTTTATGTGAACCTTGAACTGCGCCGCCAAGTTGCTCAGCCATCACTTGCATGCCATAACAAATTCCCAATACAGGCACACCTGCTTGATACACATATTCTGGCGCTCGGGGCGAGTTTTCAGCATGAACAGATTCTGGGCCACCAGATAAAATAATACCGTTGGGGTTAAATTCTCGAATTTGATCTTCGCTAACATCCCATGCCCAAAGCTCACAATAAACGCCAATTTCTCTGACACGGCGCGCAATCAACTGGGTGTATTGCGATCCAAAATCGAGGATCAAAATACGTTGGTCATGGATATCTAAGCTCATTTTGGTACTCTTTTAAAAAGTAAAATGTGAACGCTGTTTGCCTGACTACCTAACTGATGGACAAACAACGTTCATTTGAAATAACACACACTAACCTAGGCGGTAGTTTGGTGCTTCTTTAGTAATACTCACATCATGCACATGGGACTCTCCCATTCCGGCAGATGTCACTTTGATAAACTGTGGTTTAGTGCGTAACTCTTCAATGGTAGCGCAACCGGTCAATCCCATAGCTGAACGTAAACCACCCATTTGTTGGTGAATAATGTTAGAGATAGGTCCTTTATAAGCAACACGGCCTTCAATGCCTTCAGGAACTAACTTCTCTGCACTTTTACTGTCTTGGAAATACCTATCAGAGGAGCCATTATTTTGATCCATAGCGCCCAAAGAGCCCATCCCACGATAGGATTTAAAATAACGCCCTTGATATAATTCCACTTCACCCGGTGCTTCCTCGGTTCCTGCTAACATGCTACCGACCATCACTGAACTAGCACCCGCGGCCAAAGCTTTTGCAATATCGCCAGAAAAACGAATGCCCCCATCTGCTATTACTGGCACATCAGTACCTTTAAGTGCTTCAACCGCATCTGATACCGCAGTAATTTGTGGCACACCACAACCTGTAACAATACGGGTGGTACAGATTGACCCTGGGCCAATTCCAACTTTAACCCCATCAGCACCAGCATCAGCTAAGGCTTTGGCGCCCTCACCTGTAGCAACATTACCTGCAATTAGTTGCACATCTGGGTAATCTTGACGTACCTTCCTCACTCGGTCGATTACGCCTTGGGAATGACCGTGGGAAGTATCAATCAGTAATACGTCAACCCCAGCTTCAATTAACGCTTTAATACGTTCATCTGTACCCGGTCCGACACTGACAGCAGCTCCTACCCGTAAGCGGCCCAGCTCGTCTTTACAAGCGTTAGGTTTGCTTTCCGCCTTTTGGAAATCCTTAACAGTGATCATGCCAGTCAGTTTAAATGCATCATCAACCACCAGAATTTTTTCTATACGGTGTTCGTGCATTAACTCAAGCACTTGTTCAGAGGGTGCCCCCTCTTTGACTGTGACCAAGTCATTTTTCTTAGTCATAACACTAGAAATAGGTTGCTCTAACCTATTTTCAAAACGCAAATCACGTCCCGTCACTATACCGATTAGGTTGTTATCTTCATCCACTACGGGGAAACCAGAGAAACCGTGCATTTTGCACAAAGCATTAATTTCACCAATGGTGGCTGAAGGTAGAACGGTGACAGGGTCAGACACCACGCCACTTTCGTATTTCTTCACTGTTCTTACATGTTCAGCCTGTTGTTCTGGCGTCATGTTTTTATGAATAAATCCAATACCGCCTTCTTGTGCCAATGCAATAGCTAAACGCGCTTCGGAAACGGTGTCCATGGCTGCAGAAATCAGGGGAATATTTAAACTAACACCACGGGTTAATCTTGTTTTAAGATTAGCGGTGTGAGGGAGAACAGTTGAGTGCCCAGGTACTAACAAAACATCGTCAAACGTAAGGGCTTCTTTAGCGATCCTTAACATGCAATATCACCTATAAATGCGGATTTAATTGCGGCACAATTCTAGCGGCTTTAAGCATATCAGTCTAGATATATATCAGAATTGGCAGTAAATCAGGTAAACTTCTTAATAATGTTTTATTAGAGATCCAAGCAATCAATGTTTCCAGTCCAAAACACAGCAAAAAAAATCCTTACTGTTAGTAAACTCAATCGCTTGGCTCGATCGGTTTTAGAAGCCGAAATTGGGCAAATCTGGCTGTCAGCTGAAATTTCAAATTTTGTCGCCGCTAGTTCTGGTCATTGGTACTTCACCCTTAAAGATGATCGTGCACAAGTCAAGGCTGCAATGTTTAAAGGTGCAAATCGCAAAGTGCATCAAAAGCCTAAAGAAGGTGACAAAGTTTTAGTCAAAGCAAACATCAGCTTGTATGAGCCAAGAGGTGATTACCAAATCATCCTTGAGCATATGGAGCCAGAAGGTGAAGGACAACTTAAACAACAATTTGAGATGTTAAAACGGCAATTAGCCTCAGAGGGAATATTTGCACAAGAATTTAAAAAAGCGATACCCGAAATCGTGTTAAAAGTAGGTATCGTTACCTCACCCACTGGTGCCGCGTTGCATGATATTTTAACTGTATTACAACGCCGTAACCCTGCTATTGAAGTGGTGATCTATCCCAGTCAAGTGCAAGGTGATAGCGCAGTTTCGCTAATTTGTGAGGCGATTACTCAAGCCAACCTCAGAAACGAAGTGGATGTGTTAATTGTTGGCAGAGGTGGCGGCTCTTTAGAGGATCTCTGGAGTTTTAACAGTGAACAGCTGGCAAGAACAATATTCACTTCTACCATACCCATAATAAGTGCAGTGGGTCACGAAATAGATGTAAGCATTGCAGATTTTGTGGCAGATATCCGTGCTCCAACACCTTCAGCCGCAGCCGAACTGGTGAGCCAGGACCAATCTACGTTGCACAATAAAACCTTAAGCCTACATGACAGGTTACTCAAGGCCTTTAGCCGTTTGCAACAAGAACTAGTTCATCAGCATCAGGCTGTAAAACAGCGATTACTGCAAAACCACCCACAAAAGCAGTTAGAACAAAAAAGCCAGTATGTCGACCAATTACAAGCCTCTTTACAATCAGCAATCAAACAAATTTTAACACAGGCGAAACAACGGAAAGAGCATATACATAGTCGACTCTCTTTATCCTCACCGCAGAAACTGCTGCAACGTCACCAACAAAGATTGCAGGAATTGCAGACAAAATTACAAAGAAGTTGCCAACAGCTAGTAGACAACAAACAGCAAAAATTACTCAATAATATGCATTTATTAGATACCGTTAGCCCATTAGCCACATTGGCACGAGGTTACAGCATTAGTTTTAAGCACGAAAAAATAGTTAAAAGTACTCGTCAAGTCCAAGTTGGCGATGAATTAGTGACTCGTTTAGAAGACGGAGAAGTACACAGTAAAATTAATAAAATAAAGAAGTGACACCCCATTATCTCTAGTCAACTTTGAGTTAAAAAGTGTTCCTTAGTTTGATGAACAACAAACATCACCGAACTCAACAAGGCAAGTAAAAGGATTGTCCCAACTAATGCCAGATGAATTAAAGCATCCAACCGACACATTAGTCAGATACAGTAAAATTGACTTGCGGTTTTGTTACCCGATACTTATACCTGAGGTTGAGCAGACAGTTATTGATCATTTTTATTTAGCTGTAGCTCAATAGAAACTGGCACTGATTTTAAAATGTATTGTAAATAAGGAAAAAATTAATTTTGTTTTTTTTCTATTTGCTTAACCGTTAAATTTCAACCCTTTAAAATAAGGGGCTACAAAGCAATTAAATAGAAATGTTTCGATTTGCTCTGATCAATGTCAGTTATACATTGGGGTGCCAAACATATTGTTAAAAAAGTACTGACTTTAGTTGCAGAGTTAAAAAGCAAGGATGCAGATTTAACATGTTAAAAATAGATTTGCCTGCCGGCAATATATTCAATGGTAGCCGTTCAAAAAATCACAAACTTAATCGAACTCGTAGATAAGAACTTATTACAGAACAAACAAACTAGTCATCCAATAGTATCGCGACACTATATTACTTGAAGTAACGTGTTTCTTAAAATTCTATCTACTAGATCAAACAAATTAAACAGTTTTATTCACATTCTAATTGAGGTTAGGAATGTTATTTTGCATTTTTATGCAAGCGTATAAGTTGCCTACGTTTACGACGTTGTGAATCATTTAAGCTGCTGTGGTCTGTTTGAAAAGGGTTCGCGCTCTCTCTAAATTCGATTTTGATTGGCGTACCCATGACTTTTAATGATTTACGGAAATAATTCATCAAATACCGTTTATAGGAATCTGGTAAATCTTTTAGCTGATTACCATGGATAACAATAAGAGGAGGATTGTACCCACCAGCATGGGCATACTTCATTTTAACACGACGGCCACGCACCACAGGTGGCTGATGATCTTCCTGGGCCATATCCATAATACGCGTCAACATAGAGGTATTGACCCGTTTAGTGGCTGAAGCGTAGGCTTCTTGCACCGATTCAAATAAGTGCCCAACTCCCGTGCCATGTAATGCTGAAATAAAATGTAAACGGGCAAAATCGATAAAACCTAAACGTCTGTCTAACTCACGTTTGATTTCTTCTTTAATCGTTTTATCTAGACCATCCCATTTATTCACCGCCACCACTAAGGAACGGCCGGCATTAAGAATAAATCCTAACAAACTCAAATCTTGATCGGTAATTCCTTCCTGAGCGTCAACTACAAATAACACCACATTCGATTCTTCAATGGCTTGTAATGTTTTTACAATAGAAAACTTTTCCACTGCTTCTGAGATATTTCTACGTCTTCTTACCCCTGCTGTATCGATCAGAATGTATTCTCTATCGTCACGTTCCATAGGAATAAAAATACTGTCTCGAGTTGTACCAGGTTCGTCATATACCACCACACGTTCTTCGCCTAAAATACGATTGGTAAGAGTTGACTTACCCACATTAGGCTTACCCACTATAGCTAGCTTTATAGGCAGAGCTTGCAATTTAGCGAGTTGCTCATCGGCGTCTTCCTCTTGAAGCTCTTCATCACTCTCTTCAGGAATGTGCATATCGGGAAATTGTGCAGAAATGGGCGCAAGAGAATTTTGCAGTAATTGTGTTACGCCTCTTCCGTGAGCAGCAGCTATTTGATTCACATCCCCCAAACCTAAGGCAAAGAAATCAGCACTTTCACTATCGCCATCAATTCCATCCACTTTATTGGCAACCACATAAACAGGCTTTTCTTGTTTACGTAAGTGCTCAGCGATGCCTTGATCAGCCGAAGTCATGCCAGTACGGGCATCAACTAAAAACAACACCACATCTGCCTCTAATATAGCCAACAGGGATTGTTCGGCCATAACCACATCAATACCTTGTTCGTCACCACTGATTCCGCCAGTATCGACCACAATAAATTGTAATGCTTCATATTTGGCTTGCCCGTATTTTCTATCTCGAGTTAGGCCGGGAAAATCAGCCACTAAAGCATCTCGTGTGCGTGTTAGACGATTAAATAAGGTAGATTTTCCTACGTTTGGGCGGCCAACTAAGGCAACAACGGGCAACATAAATACATATCCTGTAGACAAAAACGGCTTGGAAACATTCCAAGCCGTTAAAAAATTGTTAGTGTGTTTTTTACTTGATTAGCAAAAATCACACAAAACCTGCTTTATGGCGTTTTAATAGCCACTAATTTACCATCTCGAGTTTGGGTGTATAAGATGTCTCCATCCACCACTGGCGAGTGATAAATGCCTCCATCTTCATCATCCCCTCCCACATTTAAGCGGGCGACAATTTTACCATCAGCTTGGTCAAACCAATGTAAATAGCCAAATTTATCGCCTGCCACTAAATAGTTTCCAACAGGTGTAACCCCTGTCAATAAACGTTCTTTCAGTGCACCTTGGCTCCATAATTCAACACCATTACGACTATCTAATGCATACAGATTACTGTTTACATCAACTAAATATAGTGTGCTGCCTGACAATGACAAACGACGAAATGACTTGTATTCACGTTTCCAAATGATACGCCCTGTTCTCAATTCAACAGCGGCAAGTGAACCATCATAAGAGATGACGTAAACATTGCCACCCGCCACTAAAGGTTCGCTATCAATATCAACTATTCGTTCTAACTCTGTCACACCTGTAGCAGCCGAAATCACTTGCTCCCAAGCAGTCTGGCCAGTTTCAAGAATATTCACTATTAGTTTGCCAGTTGCAGTACCTATAATAGCACCACCGTTGACAGCAGCTGGGGAAGATACACCACGCAATGACAAAGGTGGTACATCTGACTCAGATGACCACACTTCTTCGCCATTATCTGCATTTAAAGCAAATATAAATCCAGACCCAGTGTTGATCAGTACAATACCCGCATCAATCGCAGGGGAAGCTAAGACTTCGCCTTTAACCGTTGTGATCCACTTTTGTTCGCCAGTATTGGCATCCAGCGCTACAACTTCACCGTTCTCGGTACCAAAAAAGACTGTTTCATAAGCAACACTGATACCACCAGCAATTTTAGCTGACAAACCATTCGACCAGAGATGTCTTACACCTGAAGTCAAACCTTGCTCGTCGTATATCGCAAAGTTTTTAGACCATATTTTTTTACCTGTAGTTTGATCGTAGGCGTTGACTTGGCCTTGCCGATTTGCCGCAAACACCTTGTCATATGCTACTGCGGGCCTAAGTTTTGAATAAAATTTACCTATGCCAACACCAAAATCTACTGACCAAGTTTCGGTTGGGGTAAATTGTGCTTCAATAGGCTTGAGCCTGCGGACCTCTAACTCTTCTTCTTCGTAAAACCAATTACTAATTGTGGTACAGCTTGATAACAAAACAGAACTGATTAACAGCATGAATAAAAAAGATTGTTTCACTATTTTCACCTTAGCCATTTGCCGCAATGGCTAAATTATCTAGTTTCATTTTCAAAAACTGGTCACTATTATTAGATTCCAAAGCAGCGCTGTAAGCAGCTCTAGCTTTATCAAATAACTGTTGAGCTTGGTATACGTCACCCTTAATCTCTTGGCTTTGAACTTTAAATGCTTGGTCTGAAACCTTATCTGCACTTGCTAGGGCTAGCTCGAACTCACCTTGTTCTATTTGAATACGAGCTAAGCGAAGTTGCGCTATTGACTGAACGGCTTTTAATTTGGCATTGCTGGCCACAAACTCAAGCTGTTTGGCCGCTTCAACTAAATCTTTGCGTTCGATGGCTTGTTGTGTCATTTCCAATGCCATTAACATGGCATAACCTGTGTCACTATGACTATCGATAAAAGATTTGGCTTGTCCGAAGCCCACCTCACCTTTGATTAATTCTTCAGAAGCTTTTTCATAAGCAAAAGAGGCTTGCTCTTTTGCTTCAATTTGTGAGTCGTTATAATAGCGCCATCCTAAAAGTCCACCCAAGCCCAATAACGCACCAATAATTAGCGATAGCCCATTTTCTTTCCAAAAGCGTTTAATGGCTTCAACTTGTTGTTCTTCTGTTTCGTACTGTTCCATCATCCATTCCTATTACTGCTTGGCCATTGAAAGTTTAATGGCACATAATGTTAATTCAAAAATTAACGCTCTTAGACATTAAATAATTTTTGTGTAAAGTGAGTTAATTCGTTAATTGAAACTGTTTCTTGAGGTTGCATTTCTCGTAAGTATTTAACTGCAACTTGCTGTGACGCCATTTCATCCTGACCGATGATAAAGGCGATACTGGCACCACTTTGATCAGCTCGTTTCATCTGCTTCTTAAAATTCCCACCACCACAATGATTCATCAATTTTATCTGTGGTAAGGCGTCTCTTAGGGTTTCGCTGACCTGCCTAGCATATAGTTCAACAGACTCATCCATAGCTGTGACATAAATATCTACTACCGAAACTAAATTTTGATCTAATTCCAATGTTTGTAGCATTAACACTAAACGTTCTAGTCCCATAGCAAAACCTACGCCCTGAGTGTCTTTGCCGCCAAGCTGTGCAACTAAACCGTCATAGCGTCCACCAGCACAAACCGTTCCTTGGGAACCTAAACTATCAGTGACCCATTCAAATACTGTACGATTATAATAATCAAGCCCTCGCACCAAAGCAGGGTTAACGCGGTATTGGATACCTAGGTTGTCTAAACGTTCACATAATCCTTGAAAATGTTTGGCTGATTCTTCATCAAGGCAATCAATCAGTTTTGGGGCATCTTTTACAGCGTGTTGTACTTTTGGGTTTTTACTATCAAGAACCCGCAATGGGTTAGTCTGTAAGCGTCTTAAACTATCTTCATCTAACTGAGATTCACGCGTCTTCAGAAATGCCACTAATTGTTCTTTATAGGACACTCTAGCCTCAGCAGAACCAAGAGAATTAATTTCTAAGGTAACGTTTTGACTAATGCCAAACTTTTCCCATAACCTTGCACTAAGCAATATCACTTCAGCATCGATATCTGGCCCAACTAAACCAAATACTTCTACGCCAAATTGATGAAACTGCCTGTAACGTCCTTTTTGTGGGCGTTCGTGGCGGAACATTTGGCCTATATACCAGAGGCGTTGCTGTTGGTTATACAGCAAGCCATGCTCATTTCCAGCACGCACCACACAGGCGGTACCTTCTGGTCGTAACGTGAGACTGTCTGAGTTGCGATCTGCGAAGGTGTACATTTCTTTTTCAACGATATCGGTCACTTCACCAATAGAGCGCTTAAATAAATCGGTATTTTCAACAATAGGCGTGCGAATTTCTTGATAACCGTAACTGGCAACGACTTGGCGAATGGTAGACTCAACGTACTGCCAAAGCCCTGACTCACTAGGCAAACAGTCGTTCATTCCTCGAATAGCCTGAATTTGTTTCGACACTAAAAATAATCTCTTATTCAATAATTAAAAAAACTGCGCATTATAGGGGCTTTATTGATATACGTAAAATAATCAAGCCAAAAAAGGCATGAAAACTAATGAAAATTTAATGAATACAATTTGCCTGCTAACTAACCTAACTGTTTTATCTCTATCTTACGGCTTTTATCAAGCTGATTGGCTTTTGCACGAATACGCTTTTCAAGTTGATCCACTAAATCATCATTAGATAAACGTTCTTTTTGACGTATGCCGTCCAAGTAAAAACCACTCATATTGCGCGCACCTGTTAAGCCCAAATCCGATATTTCTGCTTCACCTGGGCCATTCACCACACAACCAATAATAGAGACATCCATCGGAGTAAGTATGTCTTCCAATCTCTGCTCTAAAGCATTCACTGTACTTATCACATCAAATTCTTGGCGAGAGCAACTTGGGCAAGCAATGAGGTTAATGCCTCTTGAGCGAATACGTAATGACTTTAATATATCAAAACCAACTTTTATCTCTTCTACTGGATCAGCCGCCAAGGAAATTCGGATGGTATCGCCAATGCCTTCTGCCAATAACATGCCTAAGCCCACAGAACTTTTGACGGCACCAGCACGTAGGCCACCTGCTTCCGTGATACCTAAATGTAAGGGTTGCTCAATTTGTTTGGCTAATAGTCGATAAGACCCTACAGCTAAAAACACATCAGAGGCTTTAACACTGACCTTAAATTGCTCAAAATTGAGTTTATCTAAAATGTCCACATGACGCATTGCAGATTCAACTAACGCTTCAGCGGTAGGCTCACCATATTTTTCTTGTAAGTCTTTTTCTAAAGACCCACCATTGACCCCGATGCGAATAGGAATGCCTTTATCTTTGGCACAATCCACGACTGAACGAACTCTGTCCATACTGCCAATGTTGCCAGGGTTAATCCGCAAACAATCCACTCCGTATTCTGCCACTTTTAAGGCAATACGATAATCAAAGTGAATGTCCGCAATTAATGGCACTGTGACTCGTTGTTTAATTAATTTGAAGGCTTCGGCTGCATCCATTGTAGGTACAGACACTCTGACTAGATCGCCTCCCACAGCTTGAATACGTTTAATTTGCGCCACTGTTGCATCTACATCTGTTGTTAATGTATTGGTCATCGACTGCACAGCAATGGGTGCACCATCACCTATAGGCACATTACCTACATAGATACGTTTGGAAGGTCGGCGATTAATAGGTGATTCAGAAAACATAGTGATAATTTAACTCTAGTTATTCGGTCATTTATTCAGACAGGGGTAAATCAAATTTGGCAATACGCCCAGTAGGCAAGAAAGACATATCTAAGGATTCCCCTGCATAGCGGATTTTTACTACTTCTGGTGCACCTAAAGTCACAACAAAAGGAGGAATACCAGTCACAGGCATTACTCGGCCTTTGACTTTAACCCCATAAGCTATGTTTTCACCTGTGGCATCGGTCAGATTCATCCAGCAATCACCAGAAAATTCAAATATCATCTTAACGGGTGCCGCGGTTTCGATAACCGTTATTTCTGTAGCATCAGTCAGTAGGGCCAAACTACTAGTATCACTCTCAACTTCTGGACTAATAGATTGTTTATCAGTTATTAGCTGTTCGGTACCAGCGGGATCATCCAAAGACGTATTTTCATTAATCTGCGAGGGTATTAAGGTCGAAGTATCTGGGGTGAATGTTTCTTCGATTGGCAATGCTTCCTGGGAGATACCGTTTTTAGCTACAGTTTCTGGATAATCAATCACATTTGAGGTGGTGGTCTCTGTTGAGCTTTGTTGAAACCACCAAATAACCACTAGGGCAATAATCGCGGTCAAAATTAAATACGTCACTAACATCAACTTGTCATCATTAGCTTGATTAGCAACTCTGCGTGAAAAACTGTGAAGTTTGGCAGGTTCTTTTTTCTGAGTGGTTAGCTTTTCAAAAGCGTTCAGGACCACTGCCTCTTTAACATGAACATGTTTTGCGTAGAGTTTTAAATACCCCCTAACAAACGTCAACGAGATATTAATGTCGAAGTTGTCTTGTTCAATGTCCTCAATAAGAGCCCTTTTTAATTTCATCTTGTCAGCAATGTCCTGGGTCGATAATTTAGCACGCTCTCGAGCTTGTCTTAATATCTGACCTGGTCCTTGAATAACAGGCTTTGGTTGTTGTACTTCTTCATTTTCAATCATAGTTTAGCTTTACTCTACAACGCTTGGGGCAACTAAAAATAACTTCTTACCTTCGAAAATAGCCGACGCATCGGCTAAACCATTCCAGTCTATCAGACGTTGCATTTTGATGTTGTAAAGAAGCGAAATACGATACAAGTTCTCGTCACTGACAACAATATGGAACTTTGGCATAGATAAAATTTCTGGCTCTACTTGGGTAACCTGCTCTGGTTGTTGTTCTGCAACCGCTGCACTTGTTTGGGTAATGTCATACGTTTCTATTTTATGGGCTTTTCCATTAACCAATAAAATTTTCTTTTCTGGTGTTGTCACCGTAATGTCAGAGGGTTTTTCAACGGGTTGTGATTTAACCAAATCTGATGCTGTATTCACGCCTTTGGATAATGTTGAAAACTTTGTTGTTTTACTTTCTATTTCCAAAGGCGGCTCTTGGTCAGTTAACATTAATTTTGTTACCGAATCATTAGGATACATCCTTAACAACATTTCAGAATAACCTTTTGCGGCAATATCGTTGCCTATACCATTCTCTATCTTCATTGCCATCAACAGGCTTTGGGGGCTTATCTGAGCAATGTTTTCATAACGTCTGAGAATTGTTCTAGCTTCATGCCACTGTTGTACCTCAACCAATGAACGTGCAAGTAAAAACAGACTGTTCGCTCTTCTTGGCTGATGATTAACTGCATTACGTAAATATTGAATGGCGTCTTCAGGTTGGCCTTGGCTTCGGCTACACAGCGCTAAATTTTCATAGGTTTCAGCGCTGGAAATATAACTGCTGGTATTCACAGCTTTAAGAAAATATTTTTTAGCTTTTTCATAGTCACCATTCTGGCATAAAAAAGCCCCGTAGCTATTCGCAATGTTGGCATTTTTTGGTTCAAGATCCATCGCAAATTGATAAGCATTTTCTGCTTGCTCAAGCTCATTCACGCTTTGATAATAATATGCCATAGCAAAATTAGCATCTGCTGACCTTGGTGCAAATTCTAACGCTTTGTCTAAATTAAATTTTGCTTGACTAAAGTTACCGTTTTTAAGATAAGTCAAACCAAGAGAAACACGTGTTTGTGCAGCTTTTAACCGATCAAAATTTTGGCTATTTTGACTGATGCATCCACTGAGTAGCATCAGCGCAATACAAACAATACTGACAATTTTTAGCATAGCGTTCATTTGGACCTTTTAGGCATATTGGCTATAAAAAATCTATTGTGCCATTTTGACTGAAATACTCTCGCCCTTCAGCTGTTTTTTCAACATTCTTTTAGTACGATCCACGACTTCACCCACTAACTGGCCACAGGCCGCATCGATATCATCACCTCTAGTACGACGCACTACAACTATGAGCCCATATTCCATAAGAACTTTAGCAAAACGATCAATCCTCGAGTTACTAGAACACGTATAAGGTGAGCCTGGGTATGGATTAAATGGGATAAGATTTATTTTACATGGCGTATCAGCCAATACTTTTGCAAGTGCATGAGCTTGGTCAGTGCTATCATTAACCCCATTTAACATCACGTATTCAACTGTTACCTTACCTTGGTTGGCGTTTGACTTAGCCAAATATCTTCTAACACTGGCTAAAAACACTTCGATTGGATATTTTTTATTAACTGGCACCAGCACATCACGTAATGCATTATCAGGCGCATGTAATGATATAGCCAGCGCAACGTCAATTTGGTCACCCAACATATCAAGTGCAGGAACCACGCCTGAAGTGCTTAAAGTTACTCTGCGTTTGGACAAGCCAAAAGCAAGATCATCCAACATAAGCTCCATGGCAGGCACCACATGTTTAACATTCAGCAACGGCTCGCCCATACCCATCATCACAACGTTTGTGATGGGACGTTTAGCAGTATCATTATTCAAACCTATTGTTGTTGCGACTCGCCAAACTTGGCCAATAATCTCAGACACTTTTAAATTACGATTAAATCCCTGCTGACCGGTAGAACAGAAAGTACATTCTAGTGCACAGCCAACTTGTGAAGACACACATAATGTCGCTCGGTCGCCATCTGGTATCCAAACGGTTTCAACTTCTTGGCCACCTTCTAGCTTCAATGCAAATTTAATGGTGCCGTCTGCAGCACTCTTCTGATAGGCAATTTCTGGTGCTTTAACTTCACATTTAGCTTGAAGCTTCGTTCGCAAGGCCTTATTGAGGTTAGTCATTTGATCAAAATCTGCCACCCCTTGTTGGTAGATCCATTTCATGATTTGTTCTGCTCTGAAGGGTTTTTCTCCCATCTCATTAAAAAAGACACGTAAACCTTCTCGAGTTAAATCAAGTAAGTTAATTTTTTTAGGTTGGGCAGATACTACTTCAGTTGACACAATAAACCTCAATACTCAGACGAAATTACTGCTATTTTAACCGATTACTCAGATTTTGCAGCACATATAACAAATAACACAAAAGGGAGCCTAAGCCCCCTTCATTACAGCAAATTTAAGCTTAACGAGTGCGTGGGCAGATTTCTTCATCACTAAAGAAATAAGCAATTTCACGAGCTGCTGATTCAGGTGCATCTGAACCGTGACAAGCATTCTCATCTATTGAAGCAGCATAATCTGCGCGTAATGTGCCCGCTAACGCTTCAGCTGGGTTAGTGGCACCCATGATTTCACGATTTTTCAAAACCGCATTTTCACCTTCCAACACTTGAATCATAACTGGACCAGAGGTCATGAAAGACACTAAAGCAGCAAAAAATGGACGTTCGCTATGTTCAGCGTAGAACCCTTCTGCTTGCTCTTTGCTCAAATGCAGCATTTTAGACGCCACTAATCTTAAGCCAGCAGACTCAAAACGGTTATAAATAGCACCGATAACATTCTTAGCAACTGCATCAGGCTTAATGATAGAAAAAGTCCGCTCTAAGGCCATGTTTTTTACTCCAGTAATAGTAATGTTTAATCTTAATATTTTGTCCTATTTTGTCCTAAAGGACAGTTAAAAGGACACATAAAATTCGCGCGCATTATATGCAATTACAAGGCAAATACCTAGTATAGATTGCATATTATTCTGTTATCCCTAAAATCACGTTTGGCGTAATTTAGAGACGAGGTAATCTTGATTAAATTTTTAGTGCTTATTCCTGTGGTGTTGTGTTTAATTTGGTTTATGTATTTGAAAAAGAAGGGCTATAGCGTAGGTGATGGAAAACAAGGGTTTATATACATATTCATTTTTTGTGCTGTAATTGCAGGGTTTTACAGCTCTTTATTATGGATTTCTGAATAGGGCGAGGAACTAAACACGTTGTGAGCCCATATTGGCATAATAAAAAAGAGCGAAGACGCTCTTTTTTATTATTTAAATAAGCATAAATCAGATTATTGATAAATCTCAATATCTGCTTGCGCTTTTAAAGACTCGATTACAGCGCCATATAATATTTGAGACTTACTCGATGCCAGACGACTTTGTAATGAAGTCAACTGTTGAGAATTAGCCTCAGCAGGTGAGTTAACTTGCGTCAGTTGCACTAAACTGATATCTCCAGTAACTAAGTCAACAACACTTATATCTGCTGCAGATAGTTTGAACAAAGTATCAACAATAGTCTGTGACAAAGCTGAATCATTGCGTGTTACGCCTTGCTTCTCTTCCCAGCTAATCCCAAGAGCGGCTAATTTATCAATAACATCCTCACTGTCAGCTAATGTTGTTTTCACATCCAAAGCCCAATCTCTAGCTGCCCGTTGAGCAGCTTGTGCAGCTAATGTCTGTTGTATTTGTTCTTCAACCTCTTCAATCGCTTTGGTTCGCTCGGGCTCGTGTTCGGCTACTCTGGCAACCATTATGTGTTTGCTGTCCAGCTCCAACACTTCACTGTTAACCGCATCTTCAATTAATTCAGCACTAAACGCGCTGGCTAAGACGTTGGGGTTAGACACAGCTTCTGGCGCATTCGTTCGACTAAACAAAGCGGTTGTCATTATCGGTTTACCGGCAATGTCTGCAACTTCATCAATATTGTCAGGAAGCTCAAATGCCACTTCTGAAATCCTTTGACTAAGCTCATAAAAACGCTCTTCTGCTTTGAACGTTTTAACTTTACTTGTTATCTCTTCTTTTACATTTTCAAAGGAATCAACTTGCTCTAGCTTAACATCAGTTAACTTAATAATATGATAACCAAATTCACTTTTAACGACACCACTGACATCACCTTTATTGGTGAGTGCAAATGCTGCGTCTTCAAACGCAGGATCCATAATGCCTTTGGCGAACCAACCTAAATCACCGCCATTTTCAGCACTAAAAGTATCGCTTGAGAATTTTTTAGCGAGGTCAGAAAAATCTTCTCCAGCTTGTATTTTGGCTAGAACGTCTTCAGCCTTCATCGCAATAGTCTCGTCTTCTTCAGCACTTTCGAACAAAATATGTGCCGTTTGACGTTCCTCCTCAGTACGATAATCAATTAGGTTTTGTTGATAGTATTCTGCAAGTTCATCTTCATTAACAACAATCAAAGGCAATAAATCACCTAATTTCAGTTCAATATAAGACAAACTGACTCTCTGCTCTGTATCAAACTGACTAATATTGCTTTGATAGTAATTTAAAATTTCATCATCACTGATGTTAACTTGTTCAATAAATTTAGCCGCAGGAATATTCAGATAACGAACATCGCGAGTTTGTTTTTGTAAGAGGTGTGCTGTTTTTGCTTCACCTACTAATGCGAATTCGGTTCCCATTAAAGACTGTGAAAGTTGCCTACGCACCATGTCAACGCGCATATAGTCTCTAAAATTATTAGTTTGAAAGCCTGCTTGACGTAAAAGTGCAAGATACCGGTCGTTATCAAACTTACCATCTACCTGAAATTCTTGCATACCCACTATAGCTTGTTTAATTTGCTCATCGCTGACTCTCAAGCCAAATTCTTGTGCGGCTTGGTCAAGCAATTTCTCACTAATAAGGCGGTCTAAGATACCCTGTCGAAAATTTTGTAAATATGCGGTATCACTTGCTAATGAAGCGAAAGCGTCACCAAACTGAGATTCCATACGTGAACGTTCGTTTTGATAAGCACGCTCTAATTCATCAAGGCCAATTTCTTCACCATTTACATTGGCTGCGGCGGCAGATGAAGATGAATTGATATAACTTCCTACACCTGCAAATACAAAACTTAAAATGACTAATACTAAGATCCCCATTGCCCAAGGGCCTTGTGATCCTTCTCTGATTCTTTCCAACATACTAAATTCAAACTCCAAATGAGCTGTTATTGATAAGTACTAAAGACACCTAATGTAGGTAGTCTTAGTCGCAGGCGTCCGAGATTATATACCAACCGAGTTCATTTATTAATGATTGTTCGCAGTGAATTGAAAATATTTCGCAAGCTTCAATAAAGGTAAAGACTAAAACAGGACCTGCACAAACTGCGAAAAAAAAAGGCGATGATAAATCATCGCCTTTTAATACAAATGAACTAATTGATTAGTTGCAAGCGTCTTTTAATGCTTTACCAGCTTTAAAGGAAGGTACTTTAGCAGCTGAAATTTGAATAGTCGCACCCGTTTGAGGATTACGACCACTGCGAGCAGCACGTTCGCGTACAGAGAATGTTCCGAAACCAACTAATGCAACTTGGTCTCCATCTTTTAGTGCTGTCGTTACAGCGCCAGTTAATGCATCTAGTGCACGACCTGCAGCTGCTTTAGAAATATCTGCACTTGCAGCGATAGTATCAATAAGATCTGACTTGTTCACAATATGAACCCCTTCATTTGTTATTATATTTGCGGCTTGCACCATGCAATGCCGAACGTTTACATCAAGCTTGAAACTTAACTTCAAGCTATACATTTACAAATCATTAACTTTCAATGAATGTCTCAATCCCTTTTGTGACGAGGCCTAAAGAGAATCTGAACTAAAGGCTACCACAACTATTTACATAGTGAAGCCCTTAAATTAAAAAATAATTAAAAAAACACGCTTTTATGCTATTTTTTAACCTTTTTTACTGCAACTGGTGTAAATTTGTCTGGATGCTCTTGTAGAGCTAATTCTAAGACTTCATCAATCCACTGCACTGGGTGGATCTTTAAATCTCGTTTTACGTTATCTGGAATTTCTTCTAAGTCGCGCTCATTATCTTTTGGAATAATCACCGTTTTAATTCCACCACGGTGAGCAGCGAGTAACTTTTCTTTAAGACCACCGATGGGTAACACTTCTCCCCTAAGGGTAATTTCACCCGTCATAGCAACATCACACCTAACAGGATTACCCGTTAGAGTAGAAACTAATGCCGTGCACATAGCAATACCTGCGCTTGGGCCATCTTTGGGTGTTGCTCCCTCGGGTACGTGTACATGTATATCGCGTTTTTCATGAAAATCATTATTAATGCGCAATTTGTCTGCTCTGCTGCGCACGACTGTCATCGCAGTTTGAATAGATTCCTGCATCACTTCACCCAATGAACCGGTGAAGGTGGTTTTGCCTTTGCCTACTACAGATGTGGTTTCTATGGTTAATAATTCGCCACCCACTTGCGTCCAAGCCAATCCTGTTACCTGCCCAATTTGATTGTTTTTGTCAGCTTTACCATAATCAAAACGCTGAACACCCAGATATTGATTCAAATTTTCTTGATTAACCAGCACTTTGGTTATGTTTTTACCTAGCAGGATATTCTTCACCGCCTTGCGGCATATCTTAGAAATTTCTCTTTCTAAGTTCCTAACACCTGCTTCACGCGTGTAATAACGAATAATGCCTATAATGGCACTTTCATCAATTAACAACTCACCTTCTTTTAGACCGTTACGAGTGATTTGTTTACCTACTAAGTGTTGGATTGCAATATTGAGTTTTTCATCTTCGGTATATCCTGATAGACGTATGACTTCCATACGATCCAATAAGGCTTCGGGGATGTCCATGCTATTAGAGGTGGCAACAAACATAACGTCTGATAAATCGTAATCTACCTCTAAGTAGTGGTCACTAAATTTATTGTTTTGTTCAGGATCCAATACTTCCAACAATGCAGAAGAGGGATCTCCACGCATATCCGAAGACATTTTATCTATTTCATCAAGCAAAAAGAGTGGATTCTTCACCCCCACCTTCGCCATTTTTTGAACCATTTTACCAGGCATAGAACCAATATAGGTACGGCGGTGGCCTCTAATTTCAGCTTCATCTCGCACTCCACCTAATGCCATGCGTACATACTTTCTTCCTGTGGCTCTAGCGATGGATTGACCTAAAGAAGTTTTACCCACGCCCGGAGGCCCAACTAAACATAGAATCGGCCCCTTGAGCTTTTTAACGCGTTGTTGCACCGCGAGATACTCAATAATACGTTCTTTGACTTTATCTAAACCGTAATGGTCAGCATCCAATATTTTATCAGCAGCAGCGAGATCTTTTTTGACTACGCTTCTTTTCACCCAAGGTACACTCGTTAACCATTCAATGTAACTTCTTACAACCGTTGCTTCTGCCGACATGGGCGACATCATTTTTAATTTAGCTAATTCTGCGGTTGCCTTTTTCTGAGCTTCTTCTGGCATTTTGGCATCGGTGATTTTTTGATTAAGTGCTTCAAATTCATCTGGGGCTTCATCAAGTTCACCTAATTCTTTTTGAATGGCTTTCATTTGCTCATTCAAATAATATTCTCGCTGACTCTTTTCCATTTGTTTTTTAACACGTGTGCGAATTTTTCTTTCAACTTGCAACAAGTCTATTTCACTTTCCATCAATGCCATTAAGTACTCTAAGCGTTCTGTAATACCCAACATCTCAAGCACTTTTTGTTTCTCTGACAACTTCAGAGGCATATGCGCTGCCATAGTATCAGCCAAGCGCGCAGCATCTTCGATGCCACTTAATGAGGTCAATACTTCAGGCGGTATTTTTTTATTAAGTTTGACGTATCCTTCAAACTGAGAAATAGCTGAACGAATTAGCACTTCTTGTTCCGATTCAGCTAATTCAGTATCTACTGAGCTTTCAACATCCGCGATAAAAAAATCTTCGGTACTGACAAATTTATCAATTTTGCCACGCTGATTACCTTCAACTAACACCTTAACGGTGCCGTCAGGTAATTTAAGCAGCTGTAGAATAGTGGCTACAGTACCAACAATAAATATGTCATCGACTTCTGGTTCGTCAACACTGGCATCTTTTTGAGCCACCAAGAAGATCTGCTTATCTTTTTCCATCGCAGCTTCTAAACAGCGGATTGATTTCTCACGCCCAACGAATAATGGGATAACCATATGTGGATATACCACTACATCACGTAACGCCAAAACAGGCATTTCAATGCGATTTTCTCGCTTTTTAGTCATACTTGGTCTCGTATTAAGTCGTTTAATATTAAATATATGCGTTATATATGGGGTTGGGCAGTTAAAGTTCAAATAATATTTTAAAGAAAGCGGAAAAAAGTGCAGTTAATAGATTGATGAGCTGAATGTTTTTACCATTAAAAAAGGCTCTTTCGAGCCTTTTTTGTATTTATTCTGAAGCGATTTTTTTATTAACACCGCTGTCATAAATTAAAATTGGTTTTGATTCCCCACGAATGACGGTTTCATCAACCACAACTTTACTCACATTTGTCATCGATGGAAGGTCATACATAGTGTCCAACAATACTGCCTCGACTATAGAGCGTAATCCACGAGCGCCTGTTTTACGTTGCATGGCTTTTTTAGCTATGGCTTGCAAGGCATCTTCACGGAACTCAAGTTCCGTATTCTCCATTCCAAATAATGCTGAATATTGTTTCGTTAATGAATTTTTAGGTTCACGTAAGATTTGAACCAACGCATCTTCACTGAGTTCTTCTAAACAAGTCAAAACAGGCAAACGTCCGATGAATTCTGGTATCAGGCCATACTTCACTAAATCTTCAGGCTCAACCTTTTTAAGCCATTCGCCTTCTTGAAATTTGTTGCTAGCATTTTTAATTTCTGAAGCAAAACCAATACCGGTTCCTGTATGAGCTCGCTGCTCTATGACTTTGTCTAAACCAGCAAAAGCACCACCACAAATAAACAATATTTTAGACGTGTCTACTTGTAAAAACTCTTGTTGTGGATGTTTTCTACCCCCTTGAGGGGGGACTGAAGCAACAGTTCCTTCAATCAGTTTAAGGAGAGCTTGCTGAACGCCTTCACCAGACACATCTCTGGTAATTGAAGGGTTGTCTGACTTACGTGATATTTTGTCTATCTCATCGATATAAACTATGCCGCGCTGGGCTTTCTCAACATCATAATCGCATTTTTGTAACAGCTTCTGGATGATATTTTCGACATCTTCGCCTACATAACCGGCTTCAGTTAAGGTCGTCGCATCAGCCATAGTAAACGGAACATCTAACAACCTTGCAAGCGTTTCAGCTAATAAGGTTTTACCACTACCGGTAGGACCCATCAGCAAAATATTACTCTTGCCTAATTCCACACCTTCATGAACATCGCCGTTTCTTAAGCGTTTATAATGATTATAAACTGCAACAGAGAGCACTTTTTTGGCATGCTCCTGACCGATAACATAATCATCTAGATGAGCATGAATTTCTTTTGGTGTAGGTAAATCGTCTTGTTTCTTTTTGGGTGCGATTTCTTTTATTTCTTCTCGAATAATGTCATTACACAAATCGACACATTCATCACAAATAAAAACCGACGGGCCAGCAATTAGCTTTCTTACTTCATGTTGACTTTTACCACAGAAAGAACAATACAAAAGTTTGTTATCGCCATCACTACTTTTTTTATCACTCATTTACAATCTTTTCCTATCTCAGACTGACTCTACCCAAAGGTAACATAGAAACAAATTATATCTAGATTACCTTTGGTTTTTCACAGAGTCACTTTATCATTTGTCGCTTTTTGTGTCAGCTTGACTGGTATCAGGTCTACTCGACAATACTTGATCAATTAGTCCATATTCCATAGCGTCAGTTGCACTTAAAAAATTATCTCTGTCGGTATCTTGCGCAACTTTTTCATACTCTTGACCAGTATGTTGTGCCATCAAACGATTCATCTTCTCTTTAATAGACAGAATCTCTTTAGCATGAATTTCAAAATCTGACGCTTGTCCTTGAAAACCACCTAAAGGCTGATGGATCATCACGCGAGAATTAGGTAAACAATAACGTTTGCCCTTTTCGCCTGCAGATAACAAAAACGCACCCATGCTGGCAGCTTGACCTATACACACAGTACTGACATTAGGTTTAATAAAGTTCATAGTATCGTAAATAGCCATGCCTGCTGTTACCGAACCGCCTGGAGAATTAATATATAAGAAAATATCTTTTTCAGGATTCTCAGCTTCTAAAAATAACATCTGAGCAACGATAAGATTAGCCATATGGTCTTCAACTTGACCGACTAAAAAAATCACATTCTCTTTTAACAAACGAGAGTATATATCGTAAGAGCGTTCACCTTTGGCAGTTTGCTCTACAACCATTGGAACTAACGCATTTGTTGGATCAAAAGGGGTATTCATCATAAATTCAAATTCCTCACAAATAAAAATGCTCGGTGATTACCGAGCATTTAAGCAGTTGCAGACTAGATAAGTCAAATAACAAAAAGCAAATTATGCCTGTTTGTTCATTATCTCATCAAAAGATTTCTTCACTTCTTTAGTTTTGGCTTGTTCAAGCAATAATTCAACCGCTTGTTCTTCCATGGCAACGTTATTCATTTGTTGCATTAATTCATCATTTGTTCTGTAATATTCTATTACTTCTTGTGGATCTTCATAAGCAGAAGCGGCCGTTTCAATTAGCGCAGCTACTTTATCAGCATCCACTTTCAGCTCGTTTAATTTAATTACTTCACCTAACAACAAACCAATACTTACACGTTTACGGGCGTTTTCTTCAAACAAGTCAGCGGGGAGTTCTGGCATGTTGTCGACGTTTCCGCCCTGTTGCTGGCTAAAACGTTGTTTAGCTTGTTCGCGCAACGCGTCAATTTCTTGATCCACTAGCGCCTTTGGCAAATCAATTTGGTTTTTTTCAAGTAACCCAGCGATAATTTGCTCTTTTACTGATGCTTTCAAGGTTTGGTCTAGCTCACGCTGCATATTTTTGCGAACTTCAGCATGAAGTGCTTCGATATTACCATCTTCAATGCCGAACAATTTAGCAAATTCTTCGTCAACTTTAGGTAAGTCTAATTGCTCAACTTTTTTGATATTTATAGTGAACTGAGCAACTTTACCCTTTAGCTTTTCAGCATGGTAATCTTCTGGAAAAGTCACATCTGCAATGACTTCATCACCGGTTTTGTTGCCTACAATCGGCTTTTCAAAACCAGGTATCATGCGATCTTTACCCATTTCCAAGGTGAAATCTTCAGCTCTGCCACCATCAAACTCTTCACCATCGATAGTACCGCTAAAATCAATAGTGACCTTGTCGTCTTTCTTGGCTTTGCGTTTTACTTCTTTATAACTGGCATGTTGCTTTCGCAAAGTGTCAATCATGTTACTTAAGTCTTTATCACTGATGTCTACTGCTGGCTTTTCAACTTCAATTTTAGCAACATCTTTGACTTCTACATCTGGGTATACTTCAAAAGCCGCAACATACTCTAAGTCTTTGCCATCTTCGTCTGTTTTCATTTCAAAGCTAGGCATGCCTGCTGGAGTGATTTTTTCTTGGGTAATAGCTTGATAGAAGTTGCGTTGCATTACTTCACCAGCGATTTCCTGACGTACGGCTTGTCCATAACGTTTCTTAATAACATTGACAGGCACTTTACCAGGGCGAAAACCATTAATTCTTTGGGTTTTAGCTAATTGCTGTAAGCGAGACTTGACTGCAGAATCAATTGACTCAGCAGGAACGGTAATAGTAAGACGGCGTTCTAAACCTTTGTTCGCCTCAACGGAAACTTGCATTCTGATACCTCAATTATGCGCATACTTGCGCTTGTGTGTGATTACTAACGGGCTTTTATCGGCGCAAAATAATTATTGTAACGGATACACTACCTGCGTCCGAATATCCTGAAAAAGAAACTTTCTCCTTAGACAAGATAGCCCTATAAAAAGACGCAGTAGTATAGCGATAGCTATAACGCAAGTCGAGGGTAAAATTAACGACTTTAAAATAGTATTACCGCCGAAGTTTATTGAAGGCTAACAAATTGCGCAATAATTCACCGAATTAGCCATTGAATGGTTAAACCTTTTTAGAACCAAAGTAATTGAAAAGATAATGTAGAGTGGCTTAGGCACTGGCTCCAACATTTATAATACTAAGAAGCGCTCATAATAGTGCTTTAAATAAAAATCACTTACAGGTTAAGTTTATTTGCGTAAAGTATCAAAGGCTTATGGTGCATCAAGAAAAAGTTTTGAAAAAAATATAGTAATGAATATTATTAAAGATGAAATGTAAACTGTCAAAATAAGCAAAAGCTTGTATGAGATAATGTAAATTAATCAAGTAACTACTAAGTAATTTGATTATTACATACATATGGTGCGGAAGGAGAGACTCGAACTCTCACGCCGTGAAGCACTGGAACCTAAATCCAGCGTGTCTACCAATTCCACCACTCCCGCGAGTGGGGTGGGCGACGGGGCTCGAACCCGCGACAACCGGAATCACAATCCGGGGCTCTACCAACTGAGCTACGCTCACCACAATAAACTGCAGTATATTTGAAACTTTTAATTTTTGAACATTTTCTCAGGTTCTTCGATCGCATGGTGCGCCCGACAGGATTCGAACCTGTGACCCACGGCTTAGAAAGCCGTTGCTCTATCCAGCTGAGCTACAAGCGCTTCACGAACCGAAAGTAACATTTGAGAAAATGGTCGGTGAGACAGGATTCGAACCTGCGACCCCTTGGACCCAAACCAAGTGCGCTACCAAGCTGCGCTACTCACCGACTTAACTCTAACTTCTTTCTCTTCAAAGCTAAGAGGAGGCGCATAGTACAGAGTTGGTATATGCTCGTCAAACAATTTTTCCATCAAATATTTTGATTGGTTATTTTTAATCCTAGATGTACGTTTTTTATTAAATTAGCTCGCAAAAACAACACTATTAACGGGTACTACTTTAACAGTGGGTGATCTTTAGGAAGCTTGTTTTTCAACCACACGGCGAGTTTATGTTTCATACTTAGCAAATCTTCACTGCCAGCTGGTAATGGTGTTATTAATTTATCATTCTCCAACAAACGGTAAATACACTCGACTTTCTCTTTTGCAGAGTCTGTTGCGGAAAAAGTTTTAAACCCTCTATTTTTGGCATATGCCTCGCCAACCACTAAGGCTTTTTTCAACAATTGGGTTTCATTTAATATTTTTTTCATTACATCTCACATTTATTAAAGGCCGTCATAGGTCCAACGTCCATTCATTTTAGGCGAAAAGCCTAAGGTAGTTAAATAATTTTCATGTTCATGACTATCTGCCAAGGCAACAATTTGTGCATAACCAGATGTTTTAATTAATTGTTTTCCGTGACCAATACTAAAATGCCCCAATCTACAATCACGATATGCCGGTATAACAAAATCAAAATCTAGAATGAATAAATTCTCGCTTTCTTCATGGCCTGACAACATGCCCACCACTTCAGTGCGCTCTATTAAAAAGAAATATTTCCTAGACGGTGTTGCAGATACCTTCATAAAACGAGGGAATAAGCGTTTTATGTCTTGCTGATGATACTCAAGGAAGAAGTCTACATAATTTGAAGGCCGAGATACTTGGAGTATAGAAAAGTGATTTTCCACGTTCATTAACAATTTTCTTAAAAAGAACATGTTGGTTAGTGTAATAAAACCATTTAAATAAGCCACCGGATAAGCATTAATAATGATGCCGTAAATACAAAAACAAACTGCTCCAAACAAATTGTACCAACGTAATTTAATAATTGAACTTCTGGTCAAAGAAAATGCAATTACTACAGAAGCACAATATCCAAATATCTCTACACCTGATAATTCCAAAATGTGTTCCTTGGTGGGCCAATCGATATTAACGTTATATCATTAACAACGGTAAATGGCTTAAGAATTATGATTGATTTCTGATTTTTTGGTACATCCTAATTGCGACAAACCCTTGCGATATGTGACAATATAGTAACTAATTATTTTGCTCTAGGTCATTCATGCCAGCACAGAAAATTGATGGTGTTTTAATTGCCAAACATATTAGACAACATGTGGCTATACAAGTTAAAGCCATCACTTCATCAGGCCGAAGAGCCCCAGGTTTAGCTGTTGTTTTAGTGGGTAGTGATGCCGCCTCACATGTTTACGTTAATAAGAAGCGTAAAGCCTGTAAAGAAGTAGGATTTGTTTCTAAATCATTCGACTTACCGGCGACAACGTCGCAACAATCACTGCTCGATATTATCGACCAATTAAATGACGACCATGAGATTGACGGCATACTAGTGCAGTTACCTCTACCCGCAGGCTTAAATAAAGAGCAAATCTTGGAGCGTATCAATCCGCAAAAAGATGTAGATGGCTTTCACCCCTATAATATTGGACGACTCGCTCAGCGCATCCCTGCTTTACGTCCATGTACACCCAAAGGCATTATGAGTTTAATTGAGTCCACTAAGCGCCCTGTTAAAGGGTTAGATGCAGTTATAGTGGGTGCATCTAATATTGTAGGTCGCCCGATGTTTATGGAATTACTTTTAGCTGGTTGTACTGTCACCAGTTGTCACAAATTCACTCAGGACCTTCAATCACATGTTAAGCGCGCGGATTTATTAGTGGTGGCTGTAGGCAAACCAGACTTTATTCCTGGAGAATGGATAAAATCTGGTTCAATTGTTATCGATGTGGGTATAAATCGAAATCAAGATGGCAGCTTAGGTGGAGATGTGGATTACGTTGTGGCCTTACAGAGGGCCGGCTGGATAACACCTGTCCCAGGCGGCGTAGGGCCGATGACGGTTGCCAGCCTTATTGAAAATACTTTAGAAGCCTATGTGAAGTACCATTCATAATTATGCGCATCTCTGCCCAGATAGGCGATGACTCGGTAGAGATATCTGTAAAATCTTGGATAGAAAAAGTGATTGTAGGACTGAACTTTTGTCCTTTTGCTAAAAAGGAGATAGAACGCAATACAGTTCGTTATGCAATTTTCCCTGCGACCCAAATTAATGATGCACTGAGCCACTTACTCGAAGAACTAGCATTACTTGACCAGCTACAGGATATTCAAACCACACTGCTTATTTTTCCACAAGGTTTTGCCGATTTTGCTAATTATCTAGATATGCTTGAAATGGCCAACACGCTAATTGGACAAGGTGGTTACGGTGGTATTTATCAATTAGCCAGCTTTCACCCCGATTATTGTTTTGATGGTGAGGAGCAAAATGACCCTGCTAATTACACCAACCGTTCACCCTACCCTATTCTGCATATACTCAGAGAAAGCAGTATAGAGGCGGTACTGGAACGTTACCCCCAACCTGAAAGCATTCCAGAAAATAATATTGCTAAGGCAAGAGAATTGGGTTCAAGCTTCATAAAAACCTTATTGAAATAACCAAAACCAATACATAGAATGCAGCTTAATTAGGTGAATCACCTTCGTCAACAGTTTGAGATATTGTATCGTTATTGCTTGTTATAGTGCTTTCTTGCTCTAAAAAATCATCTATTGTTTTTATCAATTGTTGCGCGGAAAAATTAGAAACTTGGTAAGTCCATTTTTGCCAATACTCTGTTTGACCGCTAGAAATAAAATTCACAAAGTGTTTATCATCTGATTCACTTACCACAACCTGAAATATTTTCTGCTGTGCGGTACTCACTTCAAGTTGGGTCAATATCTTTAACGATTGCTCAAAGACTTCACCCGCAGGCAGTAGATGCTCAAAATCAAGGCTGGTTAAGCTGCTAACGATTGAATTAAGTATACTTGGGTATTCCAGTTTTTTATCTTTTGGCATGTCAATTAACTGAAAATCGCCGCTAGCAGATCTGGCGATTTGCCAATCCAAACTATCAACTCGTGAAACTGAGCTGATGTCCTGTGCTTGGTAAGGCAAAATAGGTTGTTTTAACCATGAGTATTTATCTATTGGTAAATGAATCGTTTTATCGGTTTTCCAGCTTTGAGGATCACCTAATTTAAGTATATATTGGCCTTCACCTAGTGTGACTTTATTACCCACTAATACTTGCCAAGAATTTTCACTTGTTTGCAACGTAACTAAACTGGCCATACTGTCGTCAACATCTATAGATTGTAAACCTAAATGAATATAGTTTTCTGGCTTGCTAGTTTTTGCCTCAACTAACTTTGCTCGCATCATTGTTTCAACAAATTCTGCTAGTTTACCTTGAGAAATAGGATATACAGGTTGTTCTGGAGTAAAGGTTGCTAACCAACGATTACCTGATTTTTTTGCACTAAACAATACACCTTGAGCATTCGTTATGTCGACACTATCCACTTGATTAGCAAATTCTTGAAGATCATCAAACAAAAGAACCGCTTCAAATTTATCTTTGGAAGGTGATTGCTCCAACCATACTCCCAACCCTAAGGCCAATATCGCAATAACAGCCAACACAAAAACGTGTTTATTCATAAAACAGGTTCCTCTTTCGGCTCAGTGGTAATTGAAGTAAAACGAGGCTTAATTCTGAAAATGCCTCTTAACAACGCAAGTAATAAAATGAGGATAAATGGGGCTATGGCTATATTGATCAGCTTTAACCAGTTACCCAAACTTTCAATATCTTTATCAAGTTGATGTCTAACATCACGTAGAGACTTACGAATAGAGACTTTCTTTTGCATAAATTCGTCAATAGCTAACTGTTGTTCAGGGGTAAGAACCAATGCGCCCCCTTCAATTTGTTGGTTTTGCAGCTGCAGTAATTGCTGCTCAGTCTCTTCTAGTTGTTGCTGCAGTATTCGCTCTTGGTCGCGAAATTTTTGTTCTGCAATGACGGTTAGCTCATCAACCTTGCTAAAAGAGCGGCTAAATATACCTCGACTTCTGATACTAATGAGAGCATCACTGCCACCTAAATTCTCAACAGCGTTAATAATAAAATCACCGTTATTGGCAAAAGGTGTATAGATAGTTTGACCAAAAAAATCAGATTGTTGTACCCAGAAACGGTCTGCGAGCATGTCTGTATCACCCACTAAAACCACATTTAAATTATCTGTTGATTTAACTATTTCAATCAGCTCTGCTCCTTTAGGTACTTGATCGAAAGCGCTTTTGGCCTGCCCCGATAGTCTTGCAGCTAACACATATGCCTGATTGTCACTTTGATACGCTTTTGCTAATTCTTCAGGGCCTTGCGTCACGGCGTAGGTGCCAGTATCTATCAAGTCTGAGTTTAGTGTTGACTTAATCAATGGTAACCAAGTTGTTTGAGTATCTTTAATTTGGCTAAAAACACCAAAGGACGCACCGTTTATGACTTCGAGGTTTGAAGTGCTCACATCTTCACGATTAAGCTGGTCTGTGATAAAACCTACAAAACCAAAATGTCTGGTGACGCCGCCATCTTGGGTCCGTATATCTAAACCTGCCATAGCATCAAGCAGCACATTATTACTATCAAACTGCACCCCCCATGCATTTAGTAAAGGTCCCAAGTCAGAACTGTTGGCGCTAGTCATGGTGCCGGCCATCATTGCCATTTGGTCTGATTCATTATGTGCATCCAGAAAGGCTAAGATTTTACCACCAGAGAGTGCGTATTGGTCTATAGCAAATAATAACGCATCACTATATTCTTTGGGGTGCACTAACAGCAATACGTCGGTAATATCTGGCAAACTGATGACTTCACTACCGAGTTGTTCTACTGTGTATAATTGCTCTAATTGAGTAAGAAATGTCCAAGGAGTATCAACCTGTCCTGTCATGGGGTTCTGTCCACCTTTTAAAGCAAGATCTGTTATCAAAGTAACATTGACGCGTTCTGGCGCGCTTAGTTGATAAATCAGTTTGCTGATTTCATATTCTAAGAAACCTTCTTTTTGTGGGTCAAAAAACGCAATAACTTTTTGTTCATCTAAAGCATTAGTCGCCGCTAATCCCATATAAATAGCTTCGCCTGCTACGCCAATATTGGCAGCGGTCAAACCAAATTGGTCTGCCTGATCTTCTTGCTCAGAAAATGCTTGAGGATCTAACATCTGCAACTTGATTTTGCCGTTAGCAAAGGTTTCATATTCAGCCAGTAGACTTTCAACACGGTTGGCATAGTTACGCAAACTGGTCATGTTTTTAGATGCTTTGTCTGAAAAGAAAAAGTATAGGTTTATAGGTTCATCTATTTCTTTCAAAACCTGTTTGCTTCCCTGGGACAGCGAATAAACTTGGTTTTCAGTTAAATCTAACCTTGCGGAAGATAACAATTGATTATTGACAAACACTAAAGCAATAAACACTACCAATATCAAAAACAAATTAACAGATGAGGTCAATTTATGCTTCATGACTAATCCGCCTTCTTTTGTTCAATTATCACTAAGCCAGCAAACAGCCAACAGATGGTCACCAGCAGAAAATACATTAAATCGTTTATAGCAATCACACCTTTGGCCATAGCTTCAAAATGCGTCAGAAAACTAAAAGAGGCCACAACGTCAATAATCATACTAGGTGCCCAACTTTTAAAGGCATCAAGTACAATATTACTTCCGCTGACTACGAATACGAAACACACCACCACTGAGAGTATAAAAGCGATGACCTGATTTTTAGTCATGGCCGACATACACATGCCGATAGACAAAAATGCCCCAGACATTAACCAGCTACCGAAATAAGCGGCAACGATGATGCCATTATCTGGGTTTCCCAGATAATTAACCGTTAGCCACAATGGAAAAGTTAACAATAGCGACAATCCCAACACTGCCCATGCAGCAAGATGTTTGGCCAACATGGCCTGCCAAATACTGATTGGCAGTGTCATGAGCAGTTCAATGGTGCCACTTTTCCGTTCTTCAGACCAACTACGCATGGCGATAGCTGGCACAAGGAAGAGATACAACCAAGGATGGAAATTAAAAAATGGCAATAAATCAGCTTGTCCACGTTCATAGAAACCTCCGACAAAAAATGTGAACACACCCGACAAAACCAAGAATATGCCAATAAAAACATAGGCAACAGGCGAAGCAAAAAAGCTAGAAAACTCTCGTTTAAATAAAATACTGATATTACTCATTTCCCCGTCACCTCTTGAGTAATCTGTCTAAACACTTGGTCTAATCGACCTTGCTCAACATATAAACTATCTATCGGTAATTTACACCGTTGCGCGTGAGCGGTCACTAAATGCAATATTTCTGCGCCAGGTTTAGGAAACAGGGTCACACGCCCAGTCTCTAAGTCTTCTTCCATTTCTGCTACACCTTCCAACTCACCTAACTCATAAACATCGGCGCGATAACTAAAATATAAGGTCACGGCACCATAATATTTAGACTTACGATTAAGAGCTAGAGGTGTGTCATCAAACAAAAGTTTACCTTTAGCTATTATCATCACGCGATTACATACAGCTGTGACCTCTTCCAAAATATGGGTTGAGATAATGACTATTTTATCTTTAGATAAATTTTTGATCAGTTTGTGGACTTCATGTTTTTGATTCGGATCGAGTCCATCAGTTGGTTCATCGAGGATCAATATTTCTGGGTCATGGATCAAGGCTTGTGCTAAACCTACGCGTCTTTTAAAACCTTTGGATAAGTTATCAATCGGCTTATCTAATACTTCTTGAAGCTCTACCTGTTTAACGACTTGCTCAATCCTTGATGCCTTTTCTGCACCTTTATAACCTCTAATCTGAGCAATGAAATTTAGAAACTGCAGAGGGGTCATATCACCATAAGCTGGCGCCCCCTCTGGTAAGTAACCAATTTTCTTTTTTATCTCTAATGCAGACTGCTCCAGAGACAGGTTAGTAATGTGGATATCACCACTGGTGGGAAGTAAAAAACCTGTCAACATCTTCATGGTTGTTGACTTACCCGCACCGTTTGGACCTAAAAATCCCACCACATCACCAGGAATAATATCAAATGAGAGATCGCTAACCGCTTGGAAACCATTAAATGATTTAAATAAATTTTTGACTGAGATCATAATAATCCTGTAATGACCAATGTTGTATACACTTAATATATGGTGCTAATCCGGCGATTTTCAATATTTTCAACAACAGTTTACAAAAAAAATTTATATGAAAAGAAGCGTCTTATTCATGCTTATTGAACTATTTTTGCAACCTACAAGCTATTAACTTGGCATCACAACCCATTTGACTTATTGTGATGGTATGCAAAAAATAAATACATCTATTTTCATTACCCCTTTTCAGCAACCTAGTCGCTATTCTATCTTCAAACGCATAGCGAATCTGGTTTTAGCCGTTGTGGGATGCATCGCCTGTATAAACCTTTGGCTTATCAGCTCAGAACAATCTCTAAACTGGCACTCGAAACAAGCAAATCAGTTAGGAGTTAGCCTATCTTCCTTGTCAGGCAAAATACTGATAAGTTCGTTACTTGAAAATGATTCGGAAGAATTAAGCCAACAACTCGATTATATCATCGCTGATCCTCATGTTGCTGGCGTGTCTTTATTCGATAATAAAGGCAGAATATTAGTCGATAACAACTCAGCCTTATCTGTAGTTGCTGCATTTAAATCAAAAGGCATATCACCTTTAGTTTTCGTGCAAAATATCACTCATAATGAGCGGGTAATTGGTTTTTTGAGTATTGTACTTAAAGAAAAGGAAGTGATGGCATATCATAATGAATATCAAAAACAACTCAATCAACAAGTACAAATGTTAATGATACTGGCAGCCATAACGGGCATATTAATCACTCGCGCATTCTACAAAGTCAGATATAGACAACTCATTTGTTCATCTAAACAATAAGCATTTAAAGATTTGCCAGACTAACACGCACGTTGAGAGAACAGGCTTTCAGTAATTGCTGCTTAGTTTCATTGCGCAGTGACAACAGACTTTCAAATATTTCAGGTAGATACTCAGGACTATTTCTTTGTCCTTGCTTGCCCATCAAAGGCATATCTGGTGCATCAGTTTCTAAAACCAGACAATTAATCGGCAATTGAGCTATTGTTTTGCGCGTTTTACTTGCCCGTGAATAAGTAATACCACCGCCAATCCCAATTTTGAACCCTAAATCAATATAGTTTTTTGCTTGTTGCACACTCCCAGAAAAAGCGTGCACTATGCCGCCTTGGGTGAACTTTTTTGCTTTGAGCGACCGTATAATTTCGTTATGTGAATTTCTGTGGTGCAAAATCACCGGTAGCATATGCTCTTGAGCAATCAACAATTGTTGTTCGAATACTTGTAATTGCAGTTTCCAATCAACATCAATACGAGAATCAAGACCAATCTCACCAACAGCCAGTACCTTGTCTTGATACTGATTTAGCAGCTGGGATAATTCAACTAAATGTAAAGGTTCGAAACAATTCAGGAAATATGGATGCAAACCTAAGGCAAACCTAAGTTGGGGATGCAGATGACATAGGCCTATTTGTTTTTGCCAATGACTAGCCTGAGTGCCGGGAATGACTATCGTCTTTATTGCCAGCTTTTTACAGTGGTTCAAAACCTCAGTTCGGTCATGATCAAAACAGCGAAAATCAAGATGGCAATGACTATCTATCAACACAAAAACACCTAAAATGGTTAAGGCATCAAACGTTCTGTATGCCAGTGGCCTTCAGATGATTTAGTATAAACAAAACGATCGTGAAGTCGATGTTCTCCTCCTTGCCAAAACTCGATTTGGTGGGCGACAACTTTGTAACCACCCCAAAATGATGGCAATGGAACTTCCCCTTTGGCGAACTTACTAGTTGCAGCGGAAAACTTTTCCATAAGTAATTGTTTACTCTTAATAGGACGACTTTGTGCCGATGCCCATGCAGCAATCTGACTAGGTTTAGGACGTGACACAAAATATTTAGCCACACTAACTGTACTTAGTTTTTGAGCAGTACCTGTAATTTTCACCTGACGGTCAAGCATGTGCCATGGAAAGTGTAACGAAATTTTATTGTTTTGGCTTAAGTCTTGGGATTTTTTACTGCCGGTATTAGTGTAAAAAACAAAACCTGCTTTATCAAAATCTTTTAACAGCACTATGCGTTGAGAAGGTTGTCCCGATTTATCAACCGTCGCAACTGTCATAGCGGTTGGGTCAGCTAGATTTGCATCAATTGCATTTTGTAACCAGCGCTCAAAAAGCGCAAAAGGATCAGGGGTCAAATCTTCGACATCTAACCCAGCTTGAGTGTAATCCCGACGAATATCACTGATTGAACGCATTCTTACCTCTTGCTTGTTAAGGATTAAGCCCAAATCCAAGGATTAGTTATCTAATCCATAACCTAAGCTACGTAGTGCCCTTTCGTCATCAGCCCAGCCTGACTTCACTTTTACCCAAAGTTCTAAATAAACTTTTGCATCAAACAATACTTCCATATCTTTTCGTGCTTCCATACCAATGGTTTTAAGGCGCTGTCCCCCTTTACCAATGACCATACTTTTCTGGGTATCACGCTCAACCAAAATTAAACCGTTTATACGATATATACCATTTTCGGCCAGAAGAAATTGTTCGATTTCTACAGTAATTGAATAAGGTAACTCTTCTCCTGTAAAACGCATCAGCTTTTCACGAACAATCTCAGATGCCATAAATCGACTTGAACGATCTGTGATGTAATCTTCTGGAAAATAAAACTCACTTTCGGGCAAAGTATCCAGAACTAATGCTCGTAACTCTTCAACATTTTTACCTGTTTTCGCTGAAATAGGCATAATTTGCTGAAAGTTATGTTGCTCTCCCAACCATTTAAGATGGGGAAGCATAGTTTCTTTATCTTTAACATTATCTGATTTATTCACAATCAGCCAACAGGGTGAGCCAGATTGCTGTATTTTGGTCAACACCATTTGATCGTCATCGGTCCATTTAGTGCCTTCCACCAAGAACAAGACTAAACCAACATCAGCAATTGAGCTAGATGCTGCGCGATTCATAAAACGATTTATGGCACGTTTTTCTTCAATGTGTAATCCAGGTGTATCCACATAAATGGCTTGACGATTATCTACACTGTCGATACCCATTATTCTGTGACGAGTGGTTTGTGGTTTTCTGGAAGTAATACTCACTTTTTGACCTAGCAGTTTATTCAGCAAGGTCGACTTACCCACATTGGGACGTCCGACAATTGCGATCATCCCACAGTGAGTATCGACAGTCGACTTTTCATCAGGCTTGTTATCTATCATTAATTAATTTCTCAAATGCTTGTTTTGCGGCTTTTTGTTCTGCTCTACGTCGACTATTTCCTTTACCTACCACTGCTTTGTCTAAACCTTCAACATTACACTCAACATAAAAAGTCTGATCATGTGACTTACCTTTAATTTCGGTCACCTCGTAAAGAGGTAGAGGGTGTTTATTTGACTGGAGGTATTCTTGTAAGCGGGTTTTGTCATCCTTAGACACAGCTTCTGGGTCGAGGGCTTTAAGTCTACAAGCAAACCAATCCAGAATTAAAGTTTCACACTTAGCCATGCCCGCTTCTAAATAAATGGCGCCAATGATGGATTCTACTGCATCGGCTAATATTGAATCACGGCGAAACCCACCACTTTTAAGCTCGCCAGGACCAAGCAGTAACAACTCACCTAACTCAAACTCCCTAGCGACTTCGGCTAAGGTATCCCCTTTTACCAAGCTTGAGCGCATGCGAGTTAGCTTGCCCTCAGGCTGCTTAGGAAAACGCAGGTATAAAGCTTTCGCTATGACCATTCCTAATATTGCATCACCTAAAAACTCCAGACGCTCATTGTGATGTTTATTAGCACTTCGGTGGGTTAAAGCTTCAACTATATTAGCCTCTTCGACAAAAGTGTAACCCAAGCGCTTGTACAACGGTATATATGGGTTGACAAGTGGCATTTATTTTATGCCACCGACACGTTCAAACCTAACACCCGTTGGGATCCATCCTGGAACCCAACTACTAGGCACACGATCAAATTCAAAACTGATCCAAATCGCAACAGCTTTACCCACTAAGTTTTCTTCAGGTACAAATCCCCAATATCTCCCATCTTCACTATTATCACGATTGTCACCCATAACAAAATAATGTCCTTCAGGAACAATCCATTCATCCGCCTGCGTTCCTGGCTGAGAATAATAACGACTGGAACTGGCTCTGCCTTGAGTGCGATAGATTTGATGACTCACATCACCCAATTGCTCTGTATATTTTTCTAAAGGTGCAAATTGCTGATAAGCCTCCCCTCGGCTCTCAAACTTTAAATCAATAGTCTGAAATCCCACGCAATTTTCAACAGTGTCGCAAGCTGGTTTAACTTGAAGTTGTTTATTTCGATAAATAACAGTATCCCCCGGTAAGCCCACTACACGTTTAATATAGTCTAGGCGTGGCTCAGGTGGAAACTTAAACACGACTACATCACCACGTTCTGGTTCTCCAATATCGACGAACTTGTTTCGCATTACTGGGTCTTTTAGTCCGTAAGTAAACTTTTCAACAAGGATAAAATCCCCCACTAATAACGTGGGCATCATTGAACCGGAAGGAATTTGAAAAGGTTCATACAAAAATGAACGCAACACCATAACAAAAGCGATAACAGGGAAAATTTGTTGTGCTGTATCGACCAACCAAGGTAATTGTGCATCCTGTTCTAAAGCAGATATTGCGCCGCCTGGGCTAGTGGCAATTGCCATTCTATCACGACGCTTAGAGGCAAACATCAAGCTATCGACCAACCAAATCAGACCCGAAGCGAAGGTGAGTACAACCAAAAAAATTGAAAAATAATTAGCCATTTATTTACCTACCTTCAGAAGTGCTAAAAAGGCTTCTTGAGGCAGTTCTACATTACCCACTGACTTCATACGTTTTTTTCCATCCTTTTGTTTCTGTAATAGTTTTTTCTTACGACTGATATCACCACCATAACACTTGGCGGTAACGTTTTTACGTAATTGCTTAATGGTACTGCGAGCAATGATCTGATTACCAATAGCTGCTTGGATAGCAATATCGAACATTTGTCTGGGGATAAGCTCTTGAAGTTTTTCTACTAACTGTCGGCCACGGGTTACAACGTGATCTTTGTGAGTAATCATGGCGAGAGCATCAACACGCTCGCCATTGATCAAAATGTCTAAGCGTGACATTTCAGCCGTTTGGAAACGCTTGAAATTGTAGTCAAGAGACGCAAAACCTCGACTAGTCGACTTTAATTTATCAAAAAAGTCCATCACCACTTCGGCCATAGGCAAATCATAACTTACCGCAACTTGTTTGCCGTGATAAGTCATACTGGTTTGCATGCCACGTTTATCAACACATAACGTAATGACATTACCAAGATACTGCTTCGGCACTAAAATGTGCGCTTCAACTATAGGTTCATGAATTTCTTCAATGTCATTAACAGCCGGTAATTTTGAAGGATTATCCACATAAATAGTTTCTCCCTCTTTGGTGACCACTTCATACACCACAGTAGGTGCAGTGGTAATCAAATCCAGATTATATTCACGTTCTAAACGTTGTTGGATGATTTCCATATGTAACATACCTAGGAAACCAATACGAAAACCAAAACCCAGTGCAGATGAACTCTCTGGCTCAAAAAACAAAGAAGCATCATTGAGGCTTAATTTTGCCAATGCATCACGAAAATCTTCATAGTCATCAGAACTAATGGGAAACAGACCTGCGTAGACTTGAGGCTTGACCTTTTTAAAACCAGGGAGGGCCTCAGATGCAGGCCGTTTTGATAAAGTGATAGTATCACCCACTGGGGCCCCGTTAATTTCTTTTATGCCAGCGACAACAAACCCTACTTCACCGGCTCTTAACACCCCTGTATTGGTTGCTTTAGGCGTGAAAATACCCACTTTATCCGCTTGATGAATTCCACCAGTCCTCATAATTTTAATTTTGTCGTTCTTATGCAACTCTCCTTGCATAATTCGCACAAGAGATACAACCCCTTGATAATTATCGAACCAAGAGTCAACAATCAAAGCCTTTAACGGCGCATCAATCTCACCTTCTGGCGGTGGTATTTGGCGTACAATAACTTCTAGTACGTCCTCTATTCCAATGCCTGTTTTAGCAGAACAGCGCACTGCATCGATAGCGTCGATACCCACGATATCTTCTATTTCCTCAGCAACACGATCGGGTTCAGCTTGTGGCAAATCAACCTTATTTATTATAGGCACCACTTCCATATTCAAATCAATGGCTGTATAACAATTTGCTAATGTTTGCGCCTCAACCCCTTGGCCAGCATCAACTACCAAAAGAGCACCTTCACAAGCGGCTAGAGAACGTGATACTTCATAAGAAAAATCCACATGTCCAGGCGTGTCTATGAAATTTAATTGATAAGTCAGCCCATCTCTTGCGGTGTAGTTCAGCGTGACACTTTGCGCTTTGATTGTGATACCCCGCTCTCTTTCAATATCCATTGAGTCGAGGACTTGCTCAGACATTTCTCTACTGGTCAATCCTCCGCAATGTTGGATCAAACGATCAGAAAGAGTTGATTTACCGTGGTCTATATGAGCAATAATTGAGAAATTACGTATGTGCTTGTGTTGCATAAAGTTTTAGAAAATTACCAAGTGGTTTTGTTTCCAAGCAACTAGTTAAACAAACAGCAGCCGCTAGATTATGAGACAAAAAATTAAATAGAATTGAATTTTACAGTTTTATCAATCACTTTGCGACACAACAAAAGCATTGTTTATGGATTTTTTAAGAGAAAATGAAACTTAGATTTGTTTGACTTGGATCTTATCTATTTCTAAGGGGAAAACTTTAAGGATAAGAGGGTAAAAATCACCTTGGTCAGAACTACTCAAAAAACGACGTACAAACATAAAGGTCAAGTAGCTACAGATAGCTGTAAACAAAATCAACCATCCTTCGGCCATCAGTCCAACTAAGGGAAGGATGGTTTGTCCGATAAGTGCAGACATAATAAGAGCCAATAAGGGAAAACAATAAACCATCGCAGATGCTTTAAGTAAATTTTCTTCAGGTATACCTAAACTCACTTTCTGCCCTACCTCAATCACTTCATTTAATCGAAAGCGTAAGGTTTCTCGCTTAGTGGCAAAAACTTTCGCGATTGCGCCAATACCGCAGTTGGATTGAGCTTCACAACTACCACAAGTAGACTTAATTTGTGTTTCAACTATTACAATTTGCTGAGAGTTGTGTTGCTCTATCGCACAAATCACTCCAATTTCTTCAATCATTTAATTAATTCTTTGAATCGATTTTGCAATTGCATTAGCCGTGGATGCGGGAAGCTTACCAATGACCGTTATATTAAGATCGCCATGCTCAATGGTTAACAGTGTGTCAGATTGAACTGTACCCACTAAATTTTCCTGCGGCTTATTATTTTCTCTCTCTTGAAGATAAACAGAAACATCAACTAAACCATCACTTAACATAATGTATTCAACCACTTCGCCAGAACCAGCCAAGCGACGCATATCTCTTTTTATTATCGTCATACCCTTAGGAATATAACCAATTACCCATGGTGAATTTAGTGGTGCAAGGGGACCAAAACTGACTACCTCGGGTAACATTCCTGGCTCGATTTTTTCAAAGAAAGGATCGGGGTCTTTGGTTACCTGTAAACCGGTAACTTGAATTTGTTCTAGAAGCTCAGCGTCTTGGCCAAACATATTCATTTTTAACAACAATCCTGTTTTTTGGTCAAGCCAAACATTTAAACCAAAACGACTTTTGTCTTTACTGATGATACGAATCTGTTGAGCAGCTCGTCCCGCAATTCGACTCCGACCCACCAAAATAAATTCATAACTCAACATTAATTTTTCAGGAAACTGAAAAAATTCACTGGGGAAAGGCCCATTGATAATAGATGACTGCAAGCTATAAGGTGGGACGTTAGGTTCAAAGTAACTGACTTTATCGCCGATACGAACGGCTTCCCTACCTGGGCCGTTCAAAAGATTAAGTTGTTCCATTTCAACACCATCTTGACTCACTCCATGTCGCCAAAGATAGGGTTGGGAGTCAACTCCGGGCTTTAACAAAATAAAGGAGATAGTGTAATTAAGAGACTTAACTGCATCAGACATTTTAGCCAACCATGCTTGAGCTCTGTCAGATGAGTAAGTGTTGTTAGACGCTTCGCTAGACGATTTTTCCTGAGCACAAATTTGCAAAGGAACAAACATACATATGATCAGAGTCGATATGACTCTGATGGAAATTTTATTGAGGGGTGTTTTCAACAATGTCTGATTGCGCCTCTTCATTTTTTATACCTTGATTCAGTATCGCTGACGTTTCATTACCTTGAATAGTTTTAAAACGTAATTGTTGTTTATGATCTATCATATACGCATTGATACGCCGCTTTTGTTCAACCGCATCAGAGTTTGGTATTGCACGGGTTTGGTCAAAACTAACAGGCGACAAACCACCTTGAATACCAGGAATAGGCGGAGCTGCATTGAAAGGTTGGTTTACATCCGTCTGATTTAACTGCTGGACTCCAATTATCATCGCTACAGCCACAGATGCAGCAATTGCCATTTGCCCGCCTTGTTTTGCGAAAGGCACAATATTGCTCACTAAAGGTAGGTCATGCCAAGATTTTTTTGGAGCCAAGATTGCAGGCTCAGCTTCTAACGCTTGAGCTATCTTATCGGCAATATCAAAATTAATATTTACGGGTAATTCTTGGCGTAATCCGTCACGAATAAGATGGTAGCTTTTCCATTTTAGCTGCAATTCACTATCATTTTTAACCGCATCCAATACAAGACTATTCGATGAGCTAGATATACCATTTTCACCATCAACTAAGGCTGATAAATTTTCAAATTTCTGCGACATACAATATGGTTCCCGCTAATAAAATTTATACTTTAAAAGAAAATCAATCATTCATTAATAATGGTTGAATCACTTTATCTAATGCTTCTCTGGCCCTAAATATTCTCGATCTGACAGTTCCTACTGGGCAATCCATCACATTAGCAATATCTTCGTAACTTAACCCCTCTAGTTCACGCAGACTGATAGCCATACGCAAATCTTCAGGAAGCTTTTCCATAGCGTCAAATAATAGCTTCTCCATTTGCTCTGACATTAAATTTTTTTCAGGTGAATTATTTTCCTTCAATGCATCACTACCGTCATAAAAATCCGCTTCGTCAGCATCAACATCACTTGCTGGGGGCTTTCTTCCTTGAGACACCAAGTAATTTTTTGCACTGTTAACCGCTATTCTATATAACCAAGTATAAAAAGCACTATCACCTCTAAAATTTGGTAAAGCTCTGTAGGCTTTAATAAACGCTTCTTGCGTTACGTCTGCAACATCCCCTGAATTTTTAACATACCTAGAGACTAAATAGGATACTTTGTGTTGGTACTTTGTAACCAACAACCCATAGGCGTTTTTATCTCCGCGCTGTA